>Ga0315905_10007576_pt1 | contig 10988 bp, 9 predicted proteins | sample LakEriMetagenome_5_FD_203522 | JGI IMG/M metagenome (GOLD analysis project Ga0315905, IMG submission 203522) | Freshwater fungal communities from buoy surface, Lake Erie, Ohio, United States - Buoy 4 MA121 | ecosystem: Environmental > Aquatic > Freshwater > Lake | place: USA: Lake Erie, Ohio... | reverse complement strand
ATGTATGCACCTTTTGCCAAATTTTCCGTGGAAATACGCAGAGCATTTTGATTTGCGATGGTGCCTTCCAGCACCGTTTTTCCGGTCAAATCGACAATGCGATACCTGCACGATTGATAATTATCAGGCAACTGTACATTCAACATCTCACGCACCGGATTAGGGAAAATTATACCATTGGATGCATTATTCTCTTCATCCTTGCCAACCCATTGCGAAAGTGTCGAACGAAACACCGGTCGAATCATAACACTACCTGAAATGTTAGATGGAAGCCATTCACTGCTCCCTTGCAATTGGTAAAGGAGTTGAGTAGCATTAGCATTGGTGTTCTTATCCAGTCCAAAATTCAGCGAAACGTCCGACTGCTGAAGTGTTCCGATATAAAAGTTTCCTGAAGAAACAAAGACAGGATCCGTCAACCCGTAATAAATGAAAAGATTGGGGCCACTTTCATAATAATGTGGTAGCGAAAAGTTGAAATTATCGAATTCGCTCGTAAGCAGATTTCCCGGCTCCCCGCTTACATCATCCCAAGCCTGAAGAATGAAAGACTGATCGGAAGCCAAATACTGAATGGGAGCGAAATAGATGTATGCACCCAGTAAGGTATCGTCGACCGGCGTATTGTATCGGAGCGCTACCTTCCCTCCACCATCCTGCAAACCGTACGCTCGTTCGGCCGATCCATCATCATAGGCATAATAATTCGTGAACTTCTGGTAGAAACGCATCGTATCGTTCTGAGGATGTATATCCGTCGGGTTGTATGCTACCACCACTTCAAACGTTGCGGTATCCTCAGCTATCGGCGTGTTATAGACAAAATCGTTTAATGAAAGCGTGCGCTCGAACGAGCTGTACCCGTTTGATTGCGTATTGGCATCGGGGTCGCTTTCGAATAATACTGCCCCATCGTAGGCGATGGTGCACCTGCTCGTAATGTTGGAAGTAATACCCAGATTGCGCTGAGAATACACGATGTCATCGCGCATGTAAAGACCGGGCGAACTCTGGTAATGCGTCCAGGGCATCGACGTTAGACCAAAGTTCAGCAAGCTGTTATTGGTATATTGAAATGCTACCTCATCATAAAAGAAATTCGTTGGACTGATGTCATCATTCAAAAGCACATAATCGAGATGCCAATGATCAAGCGCTCCATGTTGTGTGCAGTAATTCTTGAAACGGAATCGAAAACCATCCTGCAAGTAGATAAAATCATCCACTGCAATAAAAATGGTATCAAACACGCTTGCGTCTTCACCACCTTCCTTTGCCCATACTCTGGCCCATTGCCCCTCTTGCAGAGGACTGTAAAATTCTAAAACAAGAGAGTCACCTTCTGCGCCTAATATTCCATCCTCATCAGGCGCGTTACCAAGTCCACCGCCCTGAACGTGGAACACCAAATGGACGCTATCGTCCGGAGTCAATCCCGAAAGATTAATTGGCAACGAGGTAAGCGAGTCGGTTAATCCCCAATCAAGAAAAGCTTCTGTGATAGTAGAAAAATAGAGCGTATCACTGTACGGAGTTCCATCCGACTGCAATCCGTCGAGTGTTGCAACTCCAATGGTCATTGGATTCAACGGAAACGTGCTATTGATAAATGCGGCGTTGTCCGACCATTGTTGCCATTCTACAGGTATAGCCGGATTAGACGTTGGGAGTGAATACCGTGAAAAATCATCGAAGAAAGGAATGGGTAACGAAGCTCCCATGCGCTGACCACGAGGGGCAAAGCGCTGCTCATCGCGATACTGCTTGCCAGCCTCCGCATTGAACTGAAGCGGAAGATCGCGTTCCTGAGAATACAGGGAGTTACTACCCACAAGTGCAAGAACCAGGGTAAAAGTCCGGAATAAAAAATTTCGCATCATTCGAATTCTTGTTGTGTGCTATCGGGAGCACACGGAGTATTGTACAACCACAAATCTACGATACGACCGGCGGATGTACCTCTCTCCGGGTCGTGTATCGGATCCTGGCGACAAACGAGATACGACGAAGAATCTTGTGCAGTAGGAAAAGAAATTCCGGGTTCGAATCGACAATTACACTCCAGTCGAAGCGTATCCAGCATAGCCTTGGCCTGCAGACACGACATACCTGTGAAATCAGGCACTATAATTTTTTCAGATACCGCACGTCCAATCACTAAAAGAACCTTTGAGCCTCGGGGCAATTCATCCGTCGCCTTCAGAGCCCTACCCTGCTGTGTGACACGGATAATGCTGTTCACGAGCGTGTTATTGTCTTCGTACAGTGTATCAAAATCGATTGACTTATTCTTCAGTTTGATCATCGCAACAGTAGCATAATCGCCCTGTTTTATGCCCAGTTTCTCCATGGGCGGACTAAAACGATAAATAGTCAGAAAGACCTGCCGGCCTTCTTTGACTTGACTTTCAAACACAGGACTCTGGTCGTATATCGAACCCGCTGCAGCTTTGCGGTCGTAAATGCTATCGATAATCAGGTAATTGAGATTGCGGTCTTGCAAGGCCTGTATCGCTTGCTCAACGCTTAACCCCTTCAAATCAGGAACACTAACGTATTCGCCATGATCCGTATACCAGCGCAGCCAGAACCAAGAGCCCAACAGCAATACAACATAGGTCGATATTATTCCTATCGCCGCCTTTCGAAACGAAGCACTCTTTATAAAACTCGCCATTGTTGGGTTATAGCCAAAGTGAATGCTCAAACTTAATGTCAAGCAGGGCTATTAACCAATTCTTAAACGGATATTATTGACGAACGATAGGTTAATAACCTCCACGCTCCTTTCCTACTCGCTGTAAAGATCTTCTAACGCCAGTTTGAGCGTATAGACATCCAGCGGTTTTTCAATGACGCGTTTCACCATCGCGAATTTTTCTGCTTTACTGATGTTGTTTCGATCAATACTGCTCGACAACATGAAAACATGAATGTTCTGAGTTACCGAAACATCCATTTTGTCCAATTCAGCAAGACATTCGAATCCGTCCATTCCCGGCATCATAATGTCAAGTAAAACAATGTGCCTGCCTTGCTTGAAAGCATCCTGATTGTCCCGAATAACTCCTAAAAACTTGATAGCACTGGAATATGTGCTGACATGACTCGAAATATTCGCCATCTGCAACAATTTCATATTCACAGACGTGTCGATGTCATTGTCATCTACTAAGTGAAAATGTATGTTGCTCAGATTCATCACTGATGGTTGGGTAATTCAAATGTAATCAGGGTTCCTTCTGACGGTTTGCCCGAAACACTGATTTTTCCCTGCATTTTATCAACGACAGATTTTGTCAGATGCATTTGAATGCCACTTGCAGATGCATTTTCAGGATTAAGCTGCATATTGAATATACCTTCGATTCTCTCCGACTCTATACCGGTACCCTGATCCGCAATCCGGAAAATAGCCTTTTCCGAGTTTTGAATTACAGTCACTTGTATGGTGTTGAATCCCTTTGATTCATCGGAGAATTGAACCGCGTTGTTCAATATGTTCTGAAGAATAATCAGAAGCCTGGCCTTATCAGACGTGAACGGTCCATTGAGACTCAAATCCTGCTGTACCGACCAATTCACTTGTGTCAGGTTAGCCGGAATAGCCGCAATAGCCTGTTCGATGATTTGCTGAATGTCAACCTGAGAGTATTCAGCTACTGCTTTGTTATTGCTGTAGTACTGTGTAATCTGTTCTCCAAATCCCTTCAATTGCAATGCGTGTCGTTGTATCGAACGAAGTGCAGAAAGCGTCTTATCGTCTGTAACTAGGCTCTCAATTTCAGCAATGGATTGCAGAATTTGGTCGGCCGGCAGACGAAGCTGCTGACTGGCGCTGAATACAAACTGTTCAAGGGTCGCGTTAGATTGGTCCAGATCACTGCTCTTGCGCAAAAGCTCCTGCTCACGTTGGTATTTTTCTATTGCGTTTTCGACACAAATAGTAAGTTCATTGGCGTCCCATGGTTTCGCTACATATCGATATACCTGGCCTTTATTGATAGCGTCGATCACAGCTTCAATATCTGCGTAACCTGTCAACAGAATTCGAACAGGATGAGGAAAATCAGGCAGTATCGTTTCGAAGAATTCCACCCCGCTTACATCAGGCATTTTCTGATCAGAAAAAATCACCTGAATTGCATTGTTATTCAGGATGTCGACCGCCTCATGCGCACTGGTGGTGGTAAACACATTGTATTGCCTGCGAAAAAGCGCCTGAAAAGAAACCAGGTTTTGCTCTTCGTCATCTAAGTATAGAATACTGTAGGGTTTGCTCATAAGATAGCTGCACTATGCTGCAGAACGCGTTTGCTGGTTTCGGTTTCTGGGCAAATGTAGGATAAACTCTGTGCCCTTTCCGGGATGTGAATCGACCTCTATGCGTCCATTATGTTCTTCAATTATTCCCCTTGCAATAGCAAGACCCAAACCCGTTCCTTCGCCAACAGCTTTGGTGGTAAAGAATGGGACGAAAATCTTTTCAATCTCCTGTGAGTCGATTCCGCATCCATCATCCTTCACACGTATTCGCACATAATCTTGATCATACTCTGACGATATCCAGACATTGCGCTGCGCTTCACTTCGACCCGGTATGCGCGTAGCGTGAATGGCATTTGAAAGAAGATTCGCAATTACCTGATTGAGCTTTCCGGGGAAACATTCTACCTCGGGAATATCACCCATCAAGTCCTTGTGCACCGTAACATGACCCTTGATAACTCCCTTCATTACTACCAACGTCGATTGAATACACTCGTTGATGTTGGCTGCAATCAGCGTGTCCTTGTCCGTGCGCGCGAAAATTCGCAGCCCCTTCACAATTTCCGCTGTCCGTTTCGAGCCTTCTTCAATACCTTGAACCAATTGTGTAATTTCCTTCCGAACGAAAGCAATATCAAGCTCCTCGCATTGCTGCTGGAGTCTTTCCAAATCATGCGGGGTTGGTTCTTTACCAAGAGCCCGGTACGCATCGAGCACCGTCAGCACATCTGCAATATCGCGTTGCAAAGGTCCTACGTTTGAAGTGACAAAGTTGATTGGGTTGTTGAGCTCATGCGCTATCCCGGCCGTCATTTGTCCCAAACCAGCGAGCTTCTCCGATTCGACGAGCTGTTTCTGAGTCAGGCGCAAATGGTCATACTGCGACTGAATGTAATCTTTTGCTTCCTCTAGCTGCGCCGTGCGCTGGTGAACCTTCGTCTCCAACATTTCATTTTGCGATTCAATCGTTTTAATGCGCAAGGCATCGGCCTCTTCCTTTTGCTTTCGCAGTACGTTGATTTTGTCGGCCAATGCAAAAGAGAGTAAAACTCCTTCGATGGCAGAACCAAACGGAAGCGAATAGACCGTCCAGAAATTATAAGGCAATACTCCAAAGTCCTTCATTGCGAAAATGGTACAAGCCACAATGAAAACGGACCACGCAAGCAGAAAGAAACCGGCAGAGCGATTTCCCTTTCTTCTCGCCCTTAACGATGCAACTATCAACAGAATGGAAGACGCAGCGCAAAAATTGATTACGTTGTAACTCTCTATTCCGTAACCTGCAAAACAGAGGATAAGCGCCACGCAGTAGAGCACTGCATAACCCATTAATACCTTATCAATAACAGGTGTATACTCTTTTAGACGTAAGAAGCTGCGTGTAAAAAAGATGGTTGTAATACCACTCACTGCTCCCATGAGGTGCACTCCATTCTTAGCCAACCAATCACTTCCGGGCCACACATAATTATTGCCATATCCGAAAAGAACCGCTTGTGTTAGTGCAATAGATAGAATGTAGAATGAATAATCAGCATATCCCCGTTCACGCGTTGCAACAGCAAGAAAAAGATTATAGAAAAACAGAACCGCAATAATTCCGAAATAGAGAAACATTATCGCGTCTTCCTTGCCCGCCATGCGTAAAATTTGTCTGCTCTCACCAACGTAAACCGGAGCAATCAACTGCTTGCTCGATTGCATACGAAGCATATAGCGACCACCCTCTGCCGGGATGGCAATAGCAAATCCCGAAGGGGTGTCGTAATCAACCGCATTCTCTCGGGTGCTGCCTGTTGTGCCAATGAGTTGTAGTGACTCCCCAATGCGATAAAGCTCGATCTGTTCAATAGAACTATTCCCAACGTAGCAATACGCTTGCTCTGCCCGCTCTAAACCCTTAAAATCGAATTGCACATATTGCCATTGATTGCTCAATCCCAAATTAGGCGCTCCATGTTCAATTGATGTGTATTCACTGCTCTTCGCGATTTCCTCTACAGGCAAATTCGGATCGCCCATATACACAGAACATTTCTCGAGCATTAAGGTCCTGCCTTGGTCGCTTGCATTCAATGAAGTAAACCAGGTACATAAGACGATAATGAATAAAGTACGCATCGTGGTAGAAGTCATTCTCAATAAGTTGAATGACCCTTATACGACCATTATGGAATTAGTTTCACAAAACAGGAATTTCGTGGCCCTTTTTTAATCGCAAGTCGTAATGGACCTCGATGGCTCCGCGCGGGGAATCTTCGAAAAAAGTTGATACCGGATCTTTCATGAGCTCAAATACACGCCTGCGATTGAACTCATCCGCAAACTGCATGGTGCGAATATCCGGGTTCTTCAAAACCACAGAAATGAACTCAGGAGTAGGATACGGCAGCCTGCCATTCTCGCCAAGCTCCGTTACCTCAACAAGTCCATTCGTCTTAATCATTTTTTCGGTATATGGCGCAGCGAAACAGAAGAAATTGGTGAGACCCAACTCTGCCATTACGGGTATGGCCGCAATACAAAGCAGTGGAGTTAAACCTTTACCGAAAACCTTTTTGGCACTCCACAAGCCACACGCCTCTGCGGTTCCTCCGGGTAGTGTTTGGTGTATAGCAGAAACTATTCGGTTATCTTGTTCCTTGATTGACTCAATAATCGGAAGAGAACACGCTTCCGAGTTATACCGATGTATTCGTAAGCCCGCAACAACCTCTTGGTCGCTATCAACAGCAATTAGAACAAAAACGTTTGGATCGGTCATCCAAGAAGGTTGAGCCGAGTTCAAATTTTTGATGCCTAACTCCGTGAGCACTCCGGTATGCCCATTGTGAAAAAGGGTGCAATACTCCGAATGCTCCACTGCCTGAAATGCTTCAATGCGGTATGTCCCCATTAACTCAGACATGCTTCACCTGCGATACCGATTGAAAGTGTGCACCGGATTGAAACTGCTGAACGATATCCATTCGAAAACGTCCTGATGGTATAGAATCTCCCAATAAAATCTGACGAACAACTTTCGCTGCAAATGCCCCACCCATAGCCACATCTGTAGCCAACTGAGGCCAGGTTGTAATGGTCTTGCCAATTTCGGACAATGACTGTTGCGCCCTTTCACTGGCTTTCTGTGGCTCTATAATCTGACCAAGTATCTGCATTCGTTGCTGAGGATTGCTCCAGTCGATGACTGCCTCTTCATCTATGAGCCCATGAAAAACAGGTCGATTTGGCTCCAAATCGAACCTTTCAACATCCAGCATAAGCGAATCACTCGTATCCATAACTACCGGTATGCCCTTGGTGCGACAAGCTTTGCGCAACATAATTTTCATTTCCAGACTATCGCACTCATCCACTACCAAATCAAGGCCTTCCAGAAACTCATTCAAATTGTCGGCATGAAGGCCCTTATCATAGCAGCTTACCTCAATAAAGGGGTCTATTTCGGCTATTTCACGAGCAACAATGGTCGTTTTCAGCTCACCCTGATTAATGATACTGCTTCGAATGCGATTAAGATTTGAGAGTTCAAGCGTATCAAAGTCTGCAATACGCAAACTACCGCATATCCTTTCCATGGCAAGAGAGACTGATACCGACTGCCCGACGCTGAGCCCGACAACACCCACTCTGGCGTGGGATAGTGTTTGCTGCTCATCCCTTGTTATTTTATGAAGATTTCGTACTGTTCGTACGCGAATAAACTGATCCTTGGAAAGACAGTGTACAAGGGTATTTCTCCATGGATAATAAATCCAGCTTCCATTTCTTTCGTCATCAACCGGGTCACTATGAAGCGCCATTTGAGCTTTCATTTCGTCCTCCGTGAAGGCACTTCCGGGATGCTCCGCCTTTATCCACTCTCGCAACTGCTGGCCAAATACATCAACGACTTGAATGGTAGGTGATTGCTCCCGTATATTATGCAAAACGGCGCGTTCAAGCATATTCATGCCGCTAAGAATCAAGGCTTGACGAGGAGCTGACGAAGAAGTTGTTGCCATTCGAGTAGGTGAATAAGGGGCGTATTCTTTAGAATATACCCTTTCCGAAAGTTACCTACTGCGGTGGCGCTATCGTATCGGCTTCGATTACTCTGTTAACATTCCAATGTTCATGAGCGCTGCCTACATTTCAATAACGCCCGAATAGATGAATTTCAGCACTTTCTCCGGTATCGGCAATAATCCCAAACTACGCGCTGCCTGAACTGCTTGGGCATCGCTTTCAAACGTGCATAAATCTCCCGGTTTTCGGAATTCCCATGCATTGAGCGTTTGTTCCATTCGAGGACGAATTGTTTTTGCAAAACAATCGGCTACAGCCTGCTCTTCAAACTGAGCGCCTATGCCGGTGCTCTTAAATATGTTCTCATTCAAGCGCGATGCAATGGCCTTGTTGCGATCGGCAAGGCAGCGCTCGTGCAAATAGACTAAATACTGAACGGGAAAATTCACAAGCAAGGCATTGAATAAATAGAGAACCGCATTCAAATTCCCTTGTCTATCCAGTGTGCTCACCCAACTTGGTCGTACATGCTCAAACTCGGAACGATCGTAAATGAGCCACTTGTCGATATGCATAGAGGGAGTGCAACCCGCCACGGATTCTTCATTGTAAAGAAAACAGAGTTTCTCGAGCGTGATAAATTCGTGTGCCCTGTAGGCCGCAATAGAACTTTTCTGAGTTCGAACACGGAATCGAATACGGAATTGATCCTCCATTGAATTCCAGCAGAAAATTCGAGCTGACACCATGGCCTGCGCCAAGCAAGCCCATCGGAGCATGTGATAATGATCACGGTGATGAAAAATATGCGTGAATGAATCCTTCTGCATCAGAGATGGAATATCAAAATCGGCAGGCCGGAAACCCAATAAATCATTCAGTTTATTGTCCATCTCCCTATACTGAGCGGTGCGTAAATCAAATACTGCATAAAACTCATTGGGCCGAATAGGTTGCGATTTAAACTGCGCGAGAACCTCATCTAAATTACAACTACTTGTATACGTGCTTCTGTAGCTTGGGACATGCGAGAATAGCAATTCCAGATTTCGGGACAGAATTACATCGCGAAGCAATGTCAATTCATCTGCAATGCCTTTGCAGTCTGGCAAGCCGGCATCGAAATCATTCGGATTATGAGCACGCGCATGTGCCAGTAAATCACCTAACACTGCTTTCCAGCTCGGAAATTGAAGCTTGCTTTTGGGTTTTTTTGGAAGGTATGCATGAGAAACATTAATCCCCTCTTCGGCGGTATTATAAAGCATAGAATAGTGGGTTTAGATATTCAAGTGTAAGTGAAATATTATGACAATCCATGGGTTGTTGAAATCTCAAAAAACGGTTGATAAACCCATATTTCAAGGCGTAAACCACTATATGATTTTCTTTTCGAAAAATTCGAAACAACCCCAAGGTTCCCGGAAGAGGCCAACATGTTTGCAACCACAAAACCCAAATAACTCACCCATGAACAAATACCCTAACATTAAAGCTCTGCGCATTCAAAACAACTACAAGCAAGAATATGTCGCCGATATTCTCGGTGTAAGTCAACCGGAGTACAGTAAAATTGAAACAGGTGGACGCAGACTGGATGCATTCATCATCACTGAGCTCTGCAAACTGTATGATGTAAAGATGGATGACCTGCTGAATAGACAGATTCCCATGACTTCAACCGCAGGCGAACCTAATATGAAGGGTAACTACGGGTGGCCTGATAACAATGAGTTGCTCACTAAGCTCATGCATAATTATACCACACTTATCGAAAATTATGTGAAGCAACAGCAAACCACCGAAAGAATCATCAACCGCCTCTTTGAACAACAACACGCCGTATAACCCACCTAAGAAAACAATCATGAATGTAACCCTTCAAAGCAATGCCCCGTTACAAGGCAATATCACCACCTTAAACTGCAAGGCTATGAATCAACATGCTGATGCGTTCACGTCAATGGACGATCTTACAGGTAAACCCAGAGTACTCTTCCTCGATGACGATGAAGCAAACCTGGTCGCTTTTCATGCTAACTTCAAAAGTCAATTCGAGATATATACATCGGTCTCTGCCTTCGATGCGTACAATCTTATAGCGGATAAAAACATCCAAGTTGTGCTGGCTGATCATCGAATGCCGTCAATCAGCGGTGTGGATTTTCTCGAAACCGTTGCGCGTGATTACCCGGAAGTACAGCGCATTTTAGTGACCGGACATTGCGATATGAGCCTTTTGCTCGAAGCAATTAACAAAGGAAAAGTAGGAGGCGTCTTGACGAAGCCGTTCAAGCCATCCGAAATCTCCGATGTTGTTTGCGATGCATGGAACCGATTCAAAGAGATATTCGAAAAAGAAATTGTTTTGAAGCAGCTTCGCAGGCAAAACCAACAATTCGAGTTTATGCTGCGTCAACGACTACTCTCCTAGAAAGAATAATAACGACTGGTTTTTTCATTGTTTTTCGTGAATTGCATGACACAGGCTTGCCTATTGGCAGGCCTTGTCGTGTTAAAGCCAGCGCTTTTTTCTGAAGTATACAAGCATGCCACACACAAGCAAGAACATAATACTCAACACTACATAGTATCCGTTTCGGGTGCGCAATTCCGGCATATTATCGAAGTTCATTCCGTACACACCTACGATGAAGGTCAGAGGAACAAAAATGGTAGTTATGATGGTAAGCACTTTCATT
>Ga0315905_10007573_pt1 | contig 10989 bp, 9 predicted proteins | sample LakEriMetagenome_5_FD_203522 | JGI IMG/M metagenome (GOLD analysis project Ga0315905, IMG submission 203522) | Freshwater fungal communities from buoy surface, Lake Erie, Ohio, United States - Buoy 4 MA121 | ecosystem: Environmental > Aquatic > Freshwater > Lake | place: USA: Lake Erie, Ohio... | reverse complement strand
CGTCTCCGCGATGAAGGACCTCGAGCTCCTCGGCGACGACGCGAAGCTTGTCGCGCTGTGGAGCGTCGCGAAGGAGACCGACGCCTCCCCGGATGCGGCGCCGCACGCGCTTGGCGCGCTGTTCCGTGCGCGAAAGCTCGACGAGTTTGCGGTCGCCTTCGCGCAGACCGCGCGGCCCAACGACTGGCAGCGCGACATGCTGTGGCACCTCGCGACGCCGCGGCTCGGCGCGCTCGACGACGCGCGCATCGCGGCGCTCCTCGGCCGGAACGCGCGTGGCCCGGACCGTTCGCTCGATCTCGCGAACCTCAAGCCTGCGGCGCTGCGACTTCTTGGCCGCGATGGTTGGAACGCGATCTGCGACGCCGCATCGCGCGACACGACCGAGGCGGTCTACCGGTCGCGCGTCGAGAGCGTGCGCTGAGGCCCGCTCGCGCGTCGAAGTTGGCGCGGCGTTTCCGCCGGTGCATGCGGCGCGCGCCGTGATCGCGCCGCGGCGTCAGTTCTTCGCGGGCGATGTGCCGGCGCCCTTCGCGCCATCCTTCGCCGCACCCTTCGCCGGAACTTCCTGCGGTTCCGGCGCGCGTCCGCTCGGCTTCAGCTCGCCGCGCGCGCGCTCGTAGGTCGAGATCGGCTCTGGCTCGCACGCATCGTCGCTTGCAGCCTTCTGCGCGGCCTCGCTGGCACGCATCGCGACGGCGGACTTGAGCTGCGCCGCGACCTCGCAGGCGAGCCCAGCCATGCCGTAGGGAGCCGGATGCAGCTCGTCCTTCTGGAGAAGCGGCCGCTCGGGCGTCGACTCGAGCCGCGCGCCTCCGACCTCGAGCGCGCGCTCGCGCATCAGCTGCGCCTGCATCCGCGCAAGCGGCACGAGCCGCACATTCGGGCGCTTCGCGGCCCACTCCGCAAGCCGCGCGTTGAGCTTCGCGAGCGTCTCCGCCGCGGGCATCTGCCGTCGCGAGAGCATCTTTCCGACCGCGGGCGACATGTCGGGCATGTCGCCGACGAGGACCGGCACCTCGAAGCGCGACAGCTCGTCGAGGCCGCGCTCGAACTTCGCGACGCGCGCGTCCTCGCCCGAGATCGGCTTGCCGTCGGCGTCGTCGTCGCCGTAGCCGTACCAGAACAGGAAATCGAGCGCGAGCACGCAGTCGGGCGCGAACTCCGACGCGCGCCTCGCGGCCTTCGCGCCGTTCTTCACGGGCGCGAGGAAGAAGAACCCGCTCGAGAGGTCGCTCGTGACGAGCTCGAGCTCGGGGCAGGCGAGCCGCACCATCTCGATCAGGCGGAAGGATCCCGCGTAGTTCCCGTCGTCGCGCGCCTCGCGGAGCACGCAGCCGAAGCCCGCCGATGCGCTCGCGCCGATGACGGCGATGCGCAGCGGGGCGGGCGTGGCACTCGATGTCGAGGCGGATTCCGCGGGGGCCGGCGCACGAACGGCCGGCGAGTCGTCCGCGCGTGCGACCGGAGCGGACAGCGCGGGTCCGCACGCGATTGCGGCCACGAGTGCAGCCACGAGTGCGGCCACCCGTGCGGCCACGAGCGCGGAACTTGCCGAGAATCCCGTCCGGTTCTTCGCGAAGCGCATGATGCGAGAATAGAACGGCGCGCGCCCCGATTGGAGCGCGCGCCGGTCGTTTCGTCTGATTTCACGCCGCGATCGGCCTCAGAGGCCCATCGCCTTCGCCATCGTCGCGCCAAGATCCGCCGGGCTCTCCGACACGAGGATGCCGCAGGCCTTGAGTGCCTCGATCTTCGCCTGCGCGGTGTCGTCGGCGCCACCGATGATTGCGCCGGCGTGGCCCATGCGCTTCCCCTTCGGAGCGGTGCGGCCCGCGATGAAGCCGGCGACCGGCTTCCTCATGTTGGCCTTCACCCACTTCGCCGCCTCGACCTCGTCGGTGCCGCCGATCTCGCCGATCATCACGACGCCGTCGGTCTCGGGGTCGGCGTTGAAGAGCTCGAGCGCCTCGATGAAGCCGAGTCCGCGCACCGGGTCGCCGCCGATGCCGACGCAGGTCGACTGGCCGATGCCGCGCTGCGAGGTCTGCCAGACCGCCTCGTAGGTCAGCGTGCCAGAGCGGCTGACGATGCCGACGGCCTTGCCGGTCGACGCGTCCTTGCGGTGGGTGTGGATGTAGCCGGGCATGATGCCGATCTTGCAGCCGCCTTCGAACTTCGCGGCCGGGCCCTCGCCCGAGATGCGCTTGCCGGGGGTCATGATGCCGGGGCAGTTCGGGCCGATCAGCGTCGACTTCGGATACGCCTTGAGCGCCTCCTTGACGCGCACCATGTCGAGGACGGGGACGCCCTCGGTGATCGCGCAGATGACGCGGATCCCGGCGTCCGCGGCCTCGAGGATCGCGTCGGCCGCGCCCGCGGGGGGCACGAAGATCATCGTCGCGTCCGCGCCGGTCGCCTTCACGGCCTGCAGCACGGTGTCGAAGATCGGCAGCCCGTTCGGGTCCTTCAGCCCGCCCTTGCCGGGCGTGACGCCGCCGACCATGCGGGTGCCGTAGTCGAAGCAGCCCTTCGTGTGCGAGGCGCCCGCGCTGCCGGTGATGCCCTGGCAGATGACTTTCGTGTTTCCGTCGACAAGGATGGCCATAGGGGCGGAGAGGATACACGACCTCGAGGACGGGTGGTTTTGGCCCGGAACCGCGGATCCGGCGACCCGCAGCGCGCCAAGCGCCGCCGCTACACTCGCGCCCCCCATGGCTCGAAAGACCGCCCCGAAGACTAGCAAGAAGGCCTCCGCGACCAAGAAGCCCCTCACCTACGCCGCCGCCGGCGTGGACATCGACGCGGGCGACGAGGTCGTCGACCGCATCAAGGGAATCGTGAAGCGCACCTACTCGCCGCGCGTCCTCGGATTGCATGGCGCGTTCGCGGGGATGTTCCGGCTGAACGGGCCCGCGGGCTTCGGCTCGCGCAAGCTCCGCAAGTACAAGGATCCCGTGCTCGTCGGCTGCACCGACGGCGTCGGCACGAAGGTGAAGCTCGCGGCCGAGTTCAAGGTCTACGACTCGGTCGGCATCGACTGCGTCGCGATGAATGTGAACGACCTCATCGTGCAGGGCGCAGAGCCGCTCTTCTTCCTCGACTACCTCGGCCTCTCGAAGCTCGATCCCGCGAACACGACCGCGATGATCGCGGGCGTCGCGAAGGGCTGCGAGATCGCGGGCTGCTCGCTGATCGGCGGCGAGTGCGCCGAGATGCCCGACATCTACGCGCCCGGCGACTTCGATGTCGCGGGATTCTGCGTGGGCGTGATCGAGCATGCGCGCGTGAAGCGGCAGCCGAAGGCGCGGCCCGGCGACATCGTGCTCGGCCTCGCGTCGAGCGGCGTCCACTCGAACGGCTACACGCTCGTCCGCCGCATCGTGAAGGATGCGAAGCTGTCGTACACGCGGAAGTACGCGGAGCTCGGCGGCCGTCGGCTGATCGATGTCCTGCTCGAGCCGACGCGCATCTACGCGCGCGAGATCATCGGCCTGCTCGACGCGCTCGGCGCGAAGGAAGCCGTCTCGGGCATGGCGCACATCACCGGCGGCGGCCTGCCTGGCAATGTCTGCCGCGCGCTCGGCCCCGATGTCGACGCGGTGATCCACGCCGACGCGTGGAATCCGCCCGCGATCTTCCCGTTCCTCCAGGAGCATGGCGGCGTCGAGACCGACGAGATGTACCGCGTCTTCAACATGGGCATCGGCTACACGATCCTCGTGCGCCCGAAGATGGCCGCGACCGTGATGAAGATCCTCCGCAAGCTCGGCGAGAATCCCGTGCCGATCGGCATCGTCGAGAAGGGCCGCGGCGACGCGCGCGTCGTGCACGGCTGAGCGGCGTCGAGATCCGGACGCCTGAGGGGTCTCGCTCGGCGCACGGCATGCCTCGGCGCTTGGGGTGCCGATGGGCTGGCGTGACCGTTTTTCGAAGAGCGGTGCAGCCGGAGTCTTGAGCAGCCGGATGAACGAATTTTTCCGGATCTTTGATGGCGGGTGGCTGAGCTTGCGCGTGATTGGGCATGCCGACCGCAACCCGACTCCCGTGCGCCTTTGGAATCGCAGCCATCCTTGCGACCTCCGTCCTTGTGAACTCCGGCGTGTGCCACGCTCAGTTTCCCTCGCTTCCGAAGATCGATCCTCCAAAGTTGCCTCGCTTGCCGGGGCAGGACCCAAAGCCTGCGGACGGAAGTGCCAAGCCCAAGCAGGGCGGCAAGAAAGGCGATGCCGCGCGTCCGCCCGCCGCGCCCGCCGGCGATCCGGCGCCTGCGGACCGCCCTGAACCCGTCAGTGATCGGGCACCCGCGGGTGAAGCGGCTTCGGCCCGACCGGCGTTCGCGGCGCTCGTGACGGACGCCGTCCGCGCGGCACTCGCCGAGTTCCCGCCTGAACAGGCTGCGACGATCGAATCCTTGCTCGGGCGCGTCCAGGCTGCAGACCGCGGCCCTGCGCCCCTGCAGCTGGCGTACGCGCAGGCGCTCGTGCAGTTGTTCGAGCAGTATCGAACGACGAACAATCTCGAGGGAAAGACGCCGCAGCAGATCGCCGCGATCAAGGTCGCCCAGGAGCGAGCCCAGCGCGGCGAGCCCCATCCCTTCACGGTGCTTGTCACCGAGCTGAAGAGCGGATCTGCTCGACTCAAGAAGTGGATCTCGGAGGATGAGGTCCGCTCCGGAATCGCCTTGAACTTCGCAGCGAAGGGCGGGGTCGGACGCGCCGAAGGCCTCCGGACGCTGCCGTGGGGGCCGATCGCGGGCTGGAGCGACAATGTGATCCGCATCGCGTTCGACGATGGAGTCGTCTTCGAGAGGCAGGCGGCGACTGAGACGATCCCGCTGGCGCTGAGAAACGCGTTCGTCGCCGCCGCGACCGAATCGACAACAGATGCTCCTCCGATCGATGCGATCGAGGGAGACCTCGCGGTCTTCCTCTCCGAGCGTCCCATCGAGGGTGCGGAGGGTGTCAAGATCGTCCAGCGGATGCTCGTTGTGGACGGAGCGCTTTCCGCGCTGCTGACCGCAATGGTTGGCGGCGAGGGGGTGCTTGAAGCCGGCAAGACGATGTGGGCGGCAGTGCAGCGGGATCTCGGTCCGGCCGCGCGGGTCACGGAGTCCTTCGGCATCGACGGGCCGCTTTCCTCGACCGTCGTCTGGTCGACCGAAAAGGGCGTTGTCGCGGCGACCGTCGGCGGGGCGAAGTCCGAGGCGCAGATCCAGGCGCTCGTGCTCCAGTCGTCCGAGTACGAGTTTGCCCCGAGTTCGTGCACCGCGCTGCTTGTGGATCGATCTGCGGCGATCGGAGTGTCGGAGTATGTGCGAGACCTCGACGACGCAACCGCCGAGGAGCGGCAGGCGCTGGTCCCTGAGCAGGGAAGTCGCGTGATCATCATTGCCGGCGCGATGGTCGGTACCGATCGCACGAAATTCTGCCAGCCGAAGATCTTCCTGAAGGACGAGGGCGGGAAGCGCTACGAGGATGTCGGAGACCACGGTCGACATCCGGTCCTGATGGGGCTTCGCGGGAATCGGATCAACAAGACTGGGTCGGGGGCTGGTATTCCGTTCGACCTGCCGCTCACGACGCTCATGAAGCTCTCCGCAGGCGATTCCGAGGGGATCGCGGAATCGCACGGAGACCGAGCGCGTGTCTTCTATGTGCCTGCGTCTGTGGGCGCCCTGACTGTCCATCTGGACGGATGCGATCGAAGCCTTCCGCTTCCTGTCGTCGCCGTCGACTCGGACTGGATGCAGGCGCCCATTCGCCTGCGCGAGTCGGTCGAGTTCGCGAAGTCCAGGGCGGCGACCGATCCGCAGTCTGTCTGCGTCCTCACCCGCCAGTGGTCCGCCGAGGTGATTGCTCGTGCAGCGAAGGACGCAGAGGAAGCCGCGGTTCGCGCCAAGCAGGAAGCTGCGAACGCCAAGGCTGCGGCCGACGAGGCCGAGTCGAAGCGGAAGCAGAAGCTGGAGTCATCGTTTGATTGACAGGTGCGAGCGGCGCCGACAATATGCGAGGCGGAGCGGCCTTGTGCGCGTCGCCGGGTCCTCGTCCGAGCGTGAGCATGCCAATTCCAACGCTGGAGGTCTCATGGGTTTCTTGAGTGGTCTTATCGGGAATTCATCCGAGGTGCCTGCTGAGCAGTTGCAGCAGGAGTATTCCTCGCTCCTTCTGGCTGGCGAGAAGGTGTCCAAGGGATTCATTCTCATCCGCGATGTCTTCCTCTTCACGGACAGACGCCTCATCCTCGTCGACAAGCAGGGCCTGACGGGAAAGAAGGTCGAGTACCAGTCGATTCCCTATCGCAGTGTGGTGCGCTTCAGCGTCGAGACCGCTGGAACCTTCGATCTCGACGCGGAGCTCAAGATCTGGGTATCTGGCACCCCTGAGCCCATCGCAAAGCAGTTCACCAAGCAAGTGAATGTCTACGAGGTTCAGTCGCTGCTTGCCGCGATGGTCTGCCGGTGAACGGTGGGCTTGGATCTGCGATCTGATCTGAGTTTGAAGCCGCGGATTCGGGCCCTGTTCGATGGCGCGTTCGGCGTCCGGCTGGATCCCGATGCCGCTGTGCGCTGGGCACGAAACGCGTGTCCGCAACAGCGCGATCTGTACGCGGATCGGAGTCCTCGATCCGTCGAGCGCGTCTGGCGCGCCCCGACGGGGATTGCCGCAGACGCCTGTCACGGGCGCTACCCGCGCCACCCGCGGTCGCGCTTCTTCTCGCCCTCGCGCTTCTTCGCGTCGAGGCGGCGTTCCTTCGAGGCGCGCGTCGGCTTCGTCTTCTTGCGCACCTTCGGCTTCTTCGCGGCCATCGAGACGAGCGTCTTCAGGCGCGCGAGGCAGGCGTCGCGGTTGTCGGCCTGCGAGCGCGTCGAGTGGTCCGCGATCAGGATCGCCTCGTCCTCGCCCTCGCCGACGAGGTGCGAGCCCGCGATCGCGCGCAGCCGGTCGAGGCCTGCGGCATCGAGTCCGTAGAGTTCCGACAGCAGCACGCGCAGCTGCGCCTTCGTGCTCGTCTTGTTGACATGCTGGCCGCCCGGGCCGCTTCCGCGCACGAACGCGAAGTCGAGCGCGCCCGCCGACACGCCGCATCCGCCGCCGAGGCGCACGAAATCGCCGCCTTGCGGCATCGGCCGAACGCGCGCAGGCACAGGCGGCTCGACGCGCGGCGTCGCGAACGGCTGCGGATGCGGGGATGACGCGCCGCGCGAATCCGCAGGACGCGCGTGGCTCGAGTCACGCGCGTGGCCCGGGTCGCGTGTGCTTCGCGAATCCGCGCTGCGCGCCGGCTGTTGCGGAGATTGCCTCGGTTCTTCGCGGTGCATGGTGGTCTTCCGGCGTCGCTCGCCTCGCGCGAGAATTCGCGTCAGAACTCGACGCGCAGGCCCGCGCGCAGGCCCTGCAGGCTGCCCTCGAGCCGCATGTCGCTTCCGTCGTAGTCGCCGCCCGCGTAGCGGTAGCCGAAGTAGACCGCGCCTTCGTCGCAGAACCAGGCCGCGATCTCGGCCTCGACGCGGAACGCGCCCTCCGCGTCGCCGTCGCCGGTCGGGATGTTCGCGCCGTACGCGGCCTTCGCGCCGAGCGTCACGCGCCGCACGACCGGGAACGACTCCTTCGTCGAGAATCCGAAGCGGAATCCGACGCCTGCCTGCACCGTGACGAAGGTCTCGTCGGCGGATGCGCCCGCGCCGCTCGAGATGTTCGCGAGGTCGCGCGAGAGTCCCTGCACATCGCACGAGAAGAGCGCGAGGATCGCGAGGTCCGCACCGTTTGCGGCCGGAGTCCAGTTCGCGCGCGCGTCGCTCCACGGTGTCGGGCGCTCGGCGTAGGGACGGTAGAACTCGTACTCGAGCACGGCGCCCGCGCTCCACCACGAGAAGTCGCTCGTGAAGTCGTCGCCCGCCGCGACCGTCATGCCGCCGAGCGTGAAGGCGCTGTCGGCGACGCCGCCGCCGTCGGTCGAGAACGAGAATCCGCGCGCACCGACGAAGAGCCGGTCGTTGCGCACGCCGACCGTGCCGCCCGGCGCGAACTCGCTGTCGTGGAGATCGGTATCGCGGACATCGACCTTCGCGCCCGCGTCGGTGAAGTCGCCCTCGAGCCGCGGGACCCACGCGTCGAGCGCGAGCTCGAGCCGGAACGCCGCGGTTTCCGCGACAGGTTCCTTGGCGGCGGAATCCTGCGCGAGTGCGAGCGAGGTGGCGACGGCAAGTGCGGTGGCGTCCATCCGCGCAGCGTATCAGCGCGTGTGCATCTCGATGACCGCGATCTCGGGCGGGCAGTTCAGCCGCAGCGGAAACCACGCGCCGACGCCGTTCGTGACATAGAGGCTCGACTCGCCGCGCTGGTAGAGGCCGGCCGAGAGCCGCTGCGTGAAGACGAGGTTGTGGCGCCGGTTCGCGCGTCGCGCCACCTGTCCGCCGTGCGTGTGGCCCGAGAGGGTCAGCGGGATCCCGCGCTCCTCGGCGGCGACGAAGGCCTTCGGGTTGTGCGCGAGAAGGAGGTCCGCGCGGCCCTGCCCGCATCGCCGCAACCGCGCGATGCACGCGGGAATCGACTTCGACCAGTCGATGCCCGCGACGAGCAGGCCGTCACGGCCGCCGGCGCGCACGGATTCGTCCATGAGCGGAACGAGCCCCGCGTCGCGCGCGCCGCGCACGACCGCGCGCGGGTGGTCGAGATGGTCGTGGTTTCCGAGCACGACGAAGACACCGAGCCGCGCCTCGAGCAGCGCGAGGTTCTCGAAGAGAAGCGGCGCCTCGTCCGCCGAGAGGTCGACGAGGTCGCCCGTGATCGCGATCAGGTCGGCGCGCACCGCGCGCACGGCGTCGACCGCCTGCTTCAGCCGCTCCGCGCCAAGCAGGTGGCCGTAGTGGATGTCGGAGATGTGCGCGATGCGGATCCCGTCGAAGTCGCGCGGCCAGTGCGCGCTGTGGATCGAAAGCTCCGCGATCTCGATCGGCTGCGCGATGTGCCGCGCCTTGAGCCGTCCGCCCGTCAGCGCGTCGGGAAGCCTGGTGAGGAACGCGTTGCGCACGGTCGCCGTGTGGTAGGCGACGCCGCGCGGCGGGCGTGCTCCGGTCATGCGCGCGCTCCGCGGACCTCGCGCGCGATGCGGGTCGCCTCGCGCTCGAGGAGCGTTCGCAGCGCCGCGACATGCGACGCATCCGTCGCAAGCGCGCCGATCGAGACGCGCAGCACGAGGTCGCCGTGGAAGCGGCAGTGCGAGACGAGGAACCGGCCGTCGCGGTTCACGGCGTCGATCAGCGCCTGCGTCGCCGCGTCGCCCTCGACATGGGCGAGCGCGACGAGGTTGAGCGGCGGATCGACGACAAGCCGCAGCGAGGGATGCGCTGCGGCCGAATCGGCGAGCAGCCGTGCGAGCGACACATGCCCGCGCACCATCGCGCGCAGCCCCTCGAGGCCGAACGAGCGCATCGCGAACCACAGCTTGAGCGCGCGGAAACGGCGGCCGAGCGGAATCTGCCAGTCGCGGTAGTCGATGACCTTGCCCGATTCCGTCGCCGAATTCCGCAGGTACTCGGGCAGCACGCTCAGCGCGCGCACGAGTTCGGCGCGGTCCGCGACCCACAGCGCGTCGCAGTCGAAGTTCACCGGCATCCACTTGTGCGGGTTGAAGCACCAGCTGTCCGCGGCGTCGGCGCCGGCGACGACGAAGCGGAATTCCTCGCAGAACGCGGCGGTTCCGCTCATCGCGGCATCGACATGGAGCCAGGGCCTGCGGCCTGTCGACGCATCGCGCGCGGCCTCGCAGACGCGCGCGATCTCGATCACGGGATCGATGCCGTTCACGCCCGTCGTGCCGACGGTCGCGCTCACGAACGCGGGAACGAGGCCCTTCGCGCTGTCGCGCGCGATCTCGGCGGCCAGGATGTCTGCGCGCATCGCGCCGTTCGAGTCGACCGGAACAAGACGCAGGAACTCGCGCCCGAGTCCCGCGAGGCGCACGGCCTTCTCGATCGACGAATGCGCCTGGTCGCTCGTGTAGGCGACGAGCGGCGCGACGCCGGTTTCCGCTGCGCGCGCGAGTCCGTGCGAGTCGCTTGCGAAGCCCGTCGCGCGCTCGCGCGCGGCGACAAGCGCGACGAGCGCCGCCGAGCTTGCGGTGTCCTGCAGCACGCCGCCACCTGCGCCGCTCGAGAGGAACCGCTCTGGAAGCCCGAGCGCATGCACGAGCCAGTCGAGGACATGCGTCTCGATCTCGGTGCAGGCGGGGCTCGTCGACCAGAGCATCCCCTGCACGCCGAGGCCGGCGCTCGCGAGCTCGCCGAGGATCGACTCGTAGCTCGAGTTCGCGGGGAAGTACGCGAACCAGCCCGGATGCTGCCAGTGGACGATGCCGCGCATGACGACTCGGTCGAGGTCGCCGAGGATCGCGTCGATCGGCTCGCCGCGCTCGGGCGCGCGCTCGGGAAGCATCGCGCGGATCGCGCCGGGCTCGGGCAGTTGCGCGACCGGCCGCGACGCGAGGTTCTCGCGGTAGTCGGCAATCCAGTCGATCAGCGCGTGGCCCGCGCGGCGGAACATCTGCGCGTCGAGCGGCCGCGCGTCGTCGGCGGCAATCGATGGTTCGTGCGGCGCGGTGGTCATCGGACGGGGAGCGTAGCCCGTCGCGCTACGCTGCGCGCATGGGTTTCGAGGCCGTTTCCCTCATCACCGAACGCCTGTGCCTGCGGCCGATGCGCGAGGCGGACATCGCCGCGACCGTCGAGGCGCTCGGCGACCTCGTGGTCTCGCGGAATCTGTCGCGCGTGCCGCATCCCTACACCGAGCGGGACGCGAGGGATTTCCTCGAGATGATCGCGCGCGGCCGCGTCGAGGGCTCGTCCGAGCACTTCGCGATCGCGCTGCGCGACGACCCGCTCGACCGCCAGGTCGGCGCCATCGGGCTGCATGGCGCCGCAGGTTCGGGCGACGCGGAGGTCGGCTACTGGATCGCGCCCGCACACTGGAATCGGGGATTCGCGCGCGA
>Ga0315905_10007572_pt1 | contig 10989 bp, 9 predicted proteins | sample LakEriMetagenome_5_FD_203522 | JGI IMG/M metagenome (GOLD analysis project Ga0315905, IMG submission 203522) | Freshwater fungal communities from buoy surface, Lake Erie, Ohio, United States - Buoy 4 MA121 | ecosystem: Environmental > Aquatic > Freshwater > Lake | place: USA: Lake Erie, Ohio... | reverse complement strand
AACTGGGAATGCAGTCGACTATACGTCTCGAAACACCCTTGATGTGGCTTGATAAATCGGCCACCTGGTCACTCGCTGATAAATTAGGTGGCACAGACCTCATTGAATTAATACGCACAGAGACGCACACTTGCTATCTGGGCGAGCGCGGCACCTTACATGCGTGGGGCTATGGCTGCGGAGACTGTCCTGCGTGTGAACTGCGCGCACGAGGGTATGAAAAATTTATGACTGAATCACAATCCTGAATCACAATCTTGATTCTCGTTTTTGATTCACCCCCCCTAAAGCTCAATAAAAAAGGGCGGATGTTCATCCGCCCTTTCGTTTTCCAGATCACCAACATCAAATCACTGTATCGCGCGCATCTCGTATAGGAATGGTTGCGTACTTAACTGAGTTAGCGTCATTCCTGTAAATCAACGGTTTTTCTTGTGCGGCTGCAGTGCGCGCATGTAGCACGATTTTTTTCACATCATCATGATGCGGTGATTTGCCACAAACAGGATCAGCGGCTTCAGCATCACCCAATAACGCATACGCCTGACAACGGCAGCCACCAAAATCTTTTTCTTTATCGGCGCAACTACGGCAAGGCTCTTTCATCCACTCAAAGCCACGATAACGATTAAATGCGTCGCTGCGGTACCAAATGTCTTCTAATTTTTCTTCAGCGACATTCGGAAATGTCAGGCCTGGTAAAGTTTTTGCAGCATGACACGGCAAAGCCGAACCATCTGCCGCCACCGCTAAAAATACCGAGCCCCAGCCATTCATGCAGGCCTTAGGTTTATCTTCAAAATAATCGGGAACGACAAACAACAGGCGCAACTTATTACCCAATTTAGCGCGGTATTCATTTACAACCGCTTCGGCACGCTCTAACTGTTCGCGCGATGGCATCAACTGATCGCGGTTAACATGCGCCCAAGCGTAATACTGAGTATTGGCTAACTCGAGATATTCCACGCCCATCTCTACCGCCATCTCGATGATGCGACCGATATGATCCAGATTGTATCGATGCAGAACAACGTTCAGCACCATAGGGTAATCGTATTTTTTAATGAGCTTAGCAACACGATTTTTCAGATCAAAGGTTTTTGTACTGGAGAGAAAATCATTCATCTCCTTGGTGGAATCTTGAAATGAAAGTTGAATATGATCTAATCCCAACGACTTCATTTTTGAAATACGTTCTTCAGTTAACCCCACACCTGATGTAATCAAATTAGTGTAGTAGCCCAGCTGATGTGCCTCACCGATCAACTCTTCTAGATCATCACGCACCAAAGGCTCGCCGCCAGAAAAACCTAATTGCGCCGCTCCCATTTTGCGGGCCTGACGCAGCACGTCTTTCCATTGATCCGTCGTGAGTTCTTTTTTATCTTCCGCATAGTTCAACGGGTTGTAGCAGAACACACAATGGAGCGGGCAACGATAGGTTATCTCCGCCAGCAACCATAAGGGCGGTGGTATTTGTTTAGTTTCAGATAAATCAGACAATCCAACCTCGCTCGGTAGCAATTTCAAGAAATCCAGTCACATCTTTTTCTAAACCTGTGGCATTGAATGACTGCTCAATATCAGCGATGATGGCGTGCACATCGCGCTCACCATCGCAACGCTTCAAAATTTCAGAGGCGCTTTGATTTAGTTTCACCATGCCTTCAGGGTATAGCAGTACATATCCTTGCTGCGCTTCTTCGTACTGCATGCGAAACAGTCTTGCCAGTTTAGGTTTTGCGGTTAAATCAGTCATGTTTATTTTCTGGATAATTCAGGGGTAGGCTTTCTCAATCGCATCGGAGATTTGCCACAGCACGTCGAGTTTGAACTGCAAAATTTCCAACGCTCGCTCTTGCTGCTCACGCGTTGTGAAGTAATCCAGCGTCACTTGCAAACCATGTTCCACATCCCGCTCAGCAAGAATCACGCGGCTACGAAAGTAAGCCAAGCCCTCTTCTTTAACCCAAGGGTAATGCGTAGGCCAATTCGCCAGACGATCTTTATGAATTTTTGGCGCAAACATCTCTGTTAACGAAGAACAGACCGCTTCTTGCCACGGCTTGCTACGCGCAAAATTAACATAAGCATCAACAGCAAATTTCACACCCGGCTGTACTTTTTTCAGTGACCATAATTCATCACGCGACAAACCGGTTGCTTCACCTAAGCGCGTCCATGCTTCAATGCCGCCCGGCTTATCGCCATAACCATCATGATCATGAATGCGATCTATCCATTTACGTCGCACTTCACGATCAGGACAATTCGAGACGATCGCTGCGTCTTTTATCGGAATCATCACTTGGTAGTAAAAACGATTAATCACCCAGCCGCGAAGCTGATCAGGCGTTAATGTGCCTTCATTCATACGTACATTGAAAGGGTGATTGATATGATAATTTTTACCTTTTGCACGCAGCTGAGCTTCAAACTCTTCGCGGCTCCAAGGCATATTTTCTTTCATCGTGACGGGTGCGTTCATAGCGTGATCTCCATACCATCGTAAGCGACTTCGATATTATGATTCGCCAGCTGCGCGCGCTGTGGCGAGTCTTCATTCAAAATAGGGTTGGTATTGTTGATGTGGATAAGTATTTTTCTTCGAGTACCTACACCATCCAATACTTCTATCATGCCACCTGGCCCTGAAAGCTGCAGATGCCCCATATCAGCGGCAGTTTTTTGCGTCAGACCCAGAGTAATCATTTCATCACCGGTCCAGACTGTGCCATCCACTAAAACACAATCTGCTTTTTTCATCGCTTCAAGTACATGCGGCTCGATCTCTCCTAAACCTGGTGCATAGAATAAGGTTTTACCGGTCTCAGTATTTTCAATCAACAAACCATTGTTGTCGCCCGGTTGCGGATTAGCACGATGCGGCGAATACGGCGGCGCTTTACTTTTTAATGGCATGGGATGAAAACGAATTCCAGCTACTGCAGGTACCTCGATCGCATCAAAACGCGTTTTATCTGCCGACAAGCCTTTTATCTCGTGATGTTCAACACCACAGTAATGCGAAAGTACTTTAGCTAAAGGCAGGCCGTGATTCAGATCATCCCAAACTGAATCTGTGCAATACAGATTCATTTTCTTCTTACCTTCGCGCAGCATCAGTAAGCCGGTGATGTGATCAATTTGTGCATCCATCACCATCACTGCAGCAATACCTGAATCGCGTATCGCTCGCGCTGGCTGCAGTGCTGGATTGGATCGCAATTGATAAAGAATATCCGGCGAGGCGTTAATTAACACCCAGTCCGTACCGTTAGCGGACACGGCAATCGATGACTGAGTACGTGACTTTGCGTTGATCGTACCGTTACGTACACCCGCACAATTGGCGCAATTGCAATTCCATTGCGGGAAACCGCCGCCCGCCGCAGAACCAAGGACAAGAATTTTCATGATTTTCAGGAGGATTAAATAAAAACTTACTTACTCAGTACTGCAAAAACTCAGCATGAAGCGCGAGGGGAAATCGCGCCATCAACAAGCTTAAACGAATCGGTTATAGCCATAATGGCGGCACTAAATATACTGATGGAAGGCGTTGCAGGCATAATTGTCTCCTCTTGCTTGCTCTGAAAACGGTGAATTTCCGTCGTTCAGCACTGTTTTTTAAGAGTTCAGGATGCTGTCGCCACTGAGCTCTTATATTTTTAATTGAAGCCATTCTAGCCTGAACACTGCACAAAAAAATATGCCGCCCAGCGCCTTCGATCAGCAGTATCTTCCCACCGGTGATGGCCACAGCCTCTACCTAGCGCAGTTTGGCAAACCCGATGCCCCCGCGGCAGTGGTGCTACATGGCGGCCCAGGTAGCGGCACACAACCGTCGGTGCTTGATTGGTTCGATCTTGATCATCAACGAGTCGTGCTATTTGATCAACGCGGCGCAGGGCAATCGACACCCCACGGCGAACTCCAACATAACGATAGCCAACAGCTCGTGGCTGATATTGAATTGATACGCACTCATCTGGGTATTGATCAATGGATGGTGGTCGGTGGCTCGTGGGGAGCGACCCTCGCTTTGTTATACGCAGGTGCGCATGCCTCACGCGTGCATTCACTCATATTGCGCGGTAGTTTTTTAACCAGTCCGCGCGAGATGACGTGGTTTTTTCAATCGCTGTGCGCCATGGTGCCGCAAGCATGGGCCGATCTCACGCAGGGATGGACAGACAACGAGCAAAGAAATGTATTGGTAACGCTGTCGCAGAAATTACTTCATGAATTACAGCAAAGTGCTGAAGATGCCGCGGCACGGTGGAGTCGTTATGAAGACGCGGTCATGCAAGCGATGTCCGGCAAACTTTCTTCCAAACCGAAAGATAACGATTCATCGCCCGTGCCTACCCGCACTTTGGCCAAGTACCGATTACAAGCACACTACTTGTCGAATGGCTGCTTTACCAGCGAGGCGGAACTACTCGCCCTCGCAAAAACACTGAGCAGTATTCCTACTGTGCTAATCCATGGAACGCATGATTTGATCTGCCCACCAGAAAATGCCCTACGTCTGGCAAAAGAAATGCCACATGCACAGCTGCGCTGGGTAGAGCGCGGCGGACATACGCCGGCTGATTCAGCGATTGCAAGCGCTTTAAAACAAGCAATAAGTGAATTACGTCAAAAACCATAAGCATCAAACCATAGCCTCGCCCACACCCACTTTCAAATACGAGCCTTCCGCATAACTAACTACTGGAAAAAGAAATGCACTACCCAGTAGTGCACTGACAAATACCTTACGCATGAAGCTCTCCTTGAAATAATGAAAGTAGTCACCGAGCAGGTGATTTCATCCCTGTGTTCACACAACAGGAAATTTCATTAATTCTAAGTAGGACTTATTAAAACATTTGTCGCTTTATGAGCAACATGAATGGGAATAATGTATGACTAATGTACTAGTACGCTTTTTCCCATGGAATAGATAAGCGAGTCGCACATTGAATCAAACCGACCATACTGTAGGTTTGCGGAAAATTTCCCCACAGCTCAGTACCATCAATCGATACATCTTCTGACAGTAGTCCGAGATGATTTCGACAGCGCAGTATATTTTCGAATAATTTTCGTGCGCGTACTTTTTCACCTGTATTGGCAAGCGCTAATATCCACCAAAACGTACACACGATAAAGGCTGAATCGGGTCGCCCAAAATCATCTTCCTCATCATATCGAAGTAAAAAATCGCCACGCTGCAAATGCTTTTCAACGGCACGCAAGGTACCAATAAAGCGTGGATCGTCAGGCTCAACAAATTGAAGCTCGCTCATCAATAACAAACTCGCATCCAGCCTGTCACCATCAAAAGTAGAAACAAAACTGCCTAGCTTTGAATTCCATGCATGCTGCATGATGACCTTGCGTATAGCCGCCGCTTCCTTACACCAGTACAGCGCTCGCTGTTTTAAATTGAGTCGCGTAGCAATCGCGGCTAATCGATCACAGGCAGCCCAGCACATCAGCGATGAAAATGTATGAATACGTTGTGAGCCACGCAATTCCCATATACCCGCATCGACTTGCTGATAAACGCGTATCGCCTGTTGACCCAGTCGCTCTAAATCAGCAAACATTTGTCGACCCGCCGGCCGTTCTAGGCGTGAATCAAAAAAAGCATGTGTGCTAGCGAGTATGGCGGCACCGAACACATCGTTTTGTACTTGATGCCACGCTTGATTACCCACGCGTACCGGGCCCATATCTAAATAGCCCGGTAAGTTTTCAGCCAATGTTTCATCGAGTTGCGTTTCGCGCCGTATGCCGTACACAGGCTGCAAAGGCATGTCGCGCGAATCTGCAATTAAATTTAAGATGTACTCTAGGTAGCGCTGCATCGTGGCCGTCACACCCAGTTGGTTAAGCGCGTTCACCACGAAATAAGCATCACGCAGCCAACAATAGCGATAGTCCCAATTACGTCCACTGTTAGCTGACTCAGGAATCGATGTCGTCACAGCCGCGACAATCGCGCCCGTATCATCAAATGCATTCAGCTTTAAGGTGATCGCTGCGCGTATCACTACATCTTGCCATTCAAACGGAATCGCTAGATTACGTACCCAGCGCTGCCAGTAGGCCATCGTTGATTCGTAAAAACTGCGCCCGACTTCACTCGGCGTACCGTCTACCGTTTCATCCGGACCCATCAACAAGGTAACGCTGTCATGCAAAAAAAAGAGTTTTTCTTCCGTTAGCGCTGTCACTGCGGCATCGGTGGTCACGCGCATGGATTGCGCACCACCGTAATACGTCGTGTGATGCGCACCGCAACGCACTGCGGCACGGTCCGCTCCATAATTTAACGCGGGCCGCATACGCACACCAATGCGCGGCCTACCCGAAACACGTTTGATAATCCGTACCAACATCGCTGGCGCAAACATACGTCCATGCCGATAAAAACGCGGAGCGAAATCGATAATGTCGATTAGATTGCCTGCACTGTCTTCCATTCGTGTTTGTAGAATGGCTGAGTTGCGCTGATAGACCTGGCGCACGGTATGACTATCTGGAAATAATACGTCGGTAAAACCAAATGTTTCTGGCGCCGCATCACTGGGTACAGGCCGCAGCAAGCTACAACACATGGGATTGCTATCAAAGTGGGGATAGCACCACCAGACGATTCGTGCCTGTCGATCTATCAGTGCGCTGGTGCGCGAATTTCCGATCAGGCCCAAATCTAGTTTTTTCATTGTATATCAGCTTTTCAACTACTCCTGTTTTCGCTGATGTGGCAAATATTCGATCAGCAGATCCATTAATGGGATGATGGATTCATGATCGGCGATTTGATAAGTCGCAGCGCTATTCTCGCCAGCTCCAACCCTGATCGTAAACAAATCGGAGCGATTTAATTCAAACACATGCTCATCGGTGACATCATCGCCTGCATACAAAGCACACGATGCGCCAGTAAACGACATTAACTCGCTGACAGCCTTGCCTTTGTCATTCGCATTCGGTGGCAAAAGATTAAACACACTCTTTCCGGCAATGACTCTCGGTGCCGGGGACAAGGTAGCGAACATTTCGCGCAGCAAAATAGCGACGCCTATCGGATTAGCAACATGCATGTAATGCACTGACAATGAGTAGCGCTTGTACTCTATCCAAAGTTGTTTATCTATCGCTGCCAATTGCGTGCTGAGTTGAGCATGCCAATGCTCACACATCTCTTCAAAGCTGGTGGCATGCATCTCCCAACCAGGCAGGCCTTGGATACCGTGATTACCTAATAAAAAATCAGGCTCAAACACCAGCATACGACGCATATCGCTTATACCGCGACCTGTGACTATTCCAACCCGCGCGCGACTCTGCAGCAGGTGCAGCCGTTCGAGCACGACGTCTGGCACATGAACTTTTTCCGGTGATGCTTCCAAAGGTACTAAGGTGCCATCAAAATCAAACAGACAAAGCACATCTTCGCGCACAAAATCTTTTAAATCTTGACGGCCAGATGGAGTAAAAAGTTCTTTCAACATGTTTAACGCAATCCCTGATGACTATGTGAATCAATTTTTTCACTGACCCGCTGACGTCGCCGTAAGCGCGCCGCATCCAACAACATTAATCCTGCCCAGCGATACACATTAAAGTCTTTAACAACCTGGCGCATACTACGTATACGTTCCCGCTGCTCAAGCTCGGGCATGGTAATCGCACGATATAAAGCCTGGGCACCCTGCTCGATATGATACGGGTTGATGATGAGCGCCTCATGTAATTCTCGCGCCGCACCCGTAAATTGAGAGAGTATCAGCACACCCAGCTCATCATCACGTGCTGCAATAAATTCTTTGGCGACCAAATTCATCCCATCATGCAGACTGGTCACCAAGCATATATCGCTGCTTCGATAGCATTGAGTTAACTGCTCGCCGTCATAATGCTCAATCCGCAAAATGATGGCAGGTGCCGCTATATTTTCGTAGCGCTGATTGATATCTAGCGCCAGTTTACGTACCCTTACTTCTAAATTTTGATACTCATCTAGCGATGATCGACTGGGTGCTGCAATCTGGAGCAGTGTAATTTTTCCTACTAATTCAGGATGCGTTTCCAGCAGCCTGTCCAAAGCTTGAAAACGCTCGATGATTCCTTTGGTGTAATCTAGTCTATCCACACCTAGTGCCAAGCAGTGCGCCTCTGGCAGATGTAACTCCTGTCTGAATAATTTTCTAGAGTGAATTACATCCGTCGTCGTATCGGGCTCTGGCCATGCGATAGAAATCGGATACGGCTCCACTTGCGTCAAATCACCGCCATGAGAAATAGTCGATGCTTCATACTCGATACGCGTTTCTAAATACCGATCCACCGTTTCCAAAAAATTTTTGCAATGGAAAGGAGTATGAAATCCTATTAAGGTATTTCCCAGCAACCCCTGTAAAAGTTCTTCACGCCAAGGACAAATGCCAAACGATTCTGGATTCGGCCAAGGAATGTGCCAAAACATGATGATGGTCGCCTTAGGTAATCTTTCTCTAATCATGCGTGGCAGTAGCGCAAAGTGATAATCCTGCACTAGCACGACAGGGTCATCGGTTCGAGCCTCAGCAATAACCACATCCGCAAAGCGCTGATTTACCGCGACATACTGTTCCCAATCAGAGGTGCGAAATACCGGACGCACATGCGCCATGTGACACAAAGGCCATAGCCCTTCATTCGAAAATCCATAGTAGTAACCCGCTTCTTCTTCCGATGACAACCACACTCTGCGCAAGGTGTATTCCGGCCGCTTGGGTGGAACTTGGAGATGATCATAACTATCAACGGTAGCGCGATCGGCCGACCCACTGCCATGCGCAATCCAGGTTCCTGAACACGCGCGCATCACGGGTTCAACTGCAGTCACCAAACCACTTGCTGGGCGGCGCAAGATAATGCTGTCGCCACTTTGCTCATGAATATAGGGTTCGCGATTTGATATCACCAACACTTCATCGCCGGTTAATTCATCATGTAAGAGTGAACGCAATTTCTCTGCAGTCCATGCTTGAGGCGATTGCTGCTGATCTTTTTGCTCACGATTCATTGTTCTTAAGTAGCAAAGCGGCTTTAGCTGATTCGCCCAACACCGCGGCCACCCACTGGATTGAGATTTCAAATCACGTTGTAAGCATTGCTGCTGCAAATCCTCTGGTTAGGTCAACAAACTCTCGGAAACTAAAAATTGCCCGCCCTATCCCCCTAGACTGTTGTCGATGACTGTCGCGGCTGGGTTGACGCCGAAGTTCAGGTCATAGTTTCAACAGACCGTCCTGGTAAAGGCATCGCTCAATGCAGTCAAGTCCATAAAAGAGCTTGAAAGAAATAATTTGGTGCGCCGCAGCATGAAAACTTGCGTGCTTTCCTCTAGAACTCGCATGAAAAACGGCCAAGCTCGGTATCATTAGCCAAAATTAGCGAGTGCAACTTGCCAAGTCGGTTAGTTAGCTCAGCAATCAGAATTCACAAGAAGGCAGGTTATGGTGGAGACCAACAAACAGGCCACGGATACTTTTCCGCGGCTATTGCAGCAGCATGCGCTCACGCGACCTACGCATCCCGCTTTTCGCGAGAAGCATTTAGGTATTTGGCAAACCACGTCTTGGGCCGATGTAGAAACCCATGTGCGCTTGTTAGCGTGCGGATTAGCGGCACTGGGTTTTAAGCGCGGAATGAATCTCGCTGTCGTCGGTGACAATCGACCGCGCCTCTACTGGGCAATGGCAGCAGCCCAATCTCTGGGCGGTGTTGCCGTACCCCTCTACCAAGATGCACCCGCTGCGGACATGGCCTATGTATTAGAGAACGCTGAAATTGATTTTGCTATCGTTGAAGATCAGGAACAAGTCGACAAATTATTAGAAATTCGCCAAACCGTTAAAGGGCTGACACACATTGTGTATGACGATGGTCGCGGCCTACGTAATTACACACAATCAGGCGTACATTCATTCGATAGCGTGCAAGCGCTGGGCAAAGTGCATGATCAAGATCACCCTGATTTTTTCCAGCAGCAAATCGATCTGGGACAGACTAACGATATCGCCGTTATTTTGTATACCTCAGGAACAACGGGCAAACCTAAAGGCGTGTGTCATTCACATGCAGCGATGATTGCTACTGGTCATACGCTGATTGAATTTGACAAGGTCTCCGCAAACGATGAAGTGTTGTGCTACCTGCCGCTCGCTTGGGTGGGTGATTTTCTGTATTCGTTTGCAATGTCCCATATTGCCGGCTTTTGTCTGAACTGCCCGGAATCACCTGCTACGGTTGCTAGTGATTTACGCGAGATTGGCCCTACTTACTATTTCGGACCACCACGCATCTACGAAAATATTCTGACTCAAGTCATGATCCGCATTGAAGATGCCAGCGCCATCAAACGCTCGCTGTTTTATTACTTCATGCGTGTGGCCCGACGCGTCGGGCTCAAGCTACTCGATGGCAAAGAGTCTGTCAGTCTGATTGATCGCGTTTTATATTCCCTCGGTGATCTGCTGATTTATGGCCCACTAAAAAATGTATTGGGTATGTCACGCATTAAAGTCGCTTACACCGGCGGAGAAGCGATTGGCCCTGATTTATTTGATTTCTACCGCTCGATAGGTATCAACCTCAAGCAACTGTATGGCATGACTGAAACCTGCGTCACGGTCTGCATGCAACGTTCAGGCGATGTAAAACTCGACACCGTAGGTCGCCCCATGACAGGCGTAGAAGTAAAAATTGCCGACGGCGGAGAAGTGTTAGTGCGCTCACCTGGTCTGATGGTGGGTTACTACAAGAAGCCCGAAGATACGGCTGAAGCGATTGATGCTGAGGGATATTTTCATACCGGTGATGCTGGATTTTTTGATGCTGACGGTCATCTGAAAATTATCGATCGCGCTAAAGATGTCGGCAAGATGTCAGATGGCACACTGTTCGCGCCTAAATACATAGAAAATAAACTGAAATTTT
>Ga0315905_10007570_pt1 | contig 10990 bp, 10 predicted proteins | sample LakEriMetagenome_5_FD_203522 | JGI IMG/M metagenome (GOLD analysis project Ga0315905, IMG submission 203522) | Freshwater fungal communities from buoy surface, Lake Erie, Ohio, United States - Buoy 4 MA121 | ecosystem: Environmental > Aquatic > Freshwater > Lake | place: USA: Lake Erie, Ohio... | reverse complement strand
CCACTTAAGTCTTCGATGGCCAACGGGATCGTGGGCGCGTTTGATGTCTGCGCCGATGGCGTACGCGCTCGCCTGTTCGCAGTGTTGCATGTCTGCAGTGTTGCATGACAGTTGTCAGAGAATGACTTTAGGGTTCCTCATACTAGGTTTTACCACTCGAAGGGATTCCTGTGTGACGGCGACGAGTTCCTTGGTGATTGGGAGTCAACACCGACATTTGGTGCTGGAGACCGGATAGGTGTGCGGGTGGATCTCGCAAGAAAGAGCTTGGTCTTCACGTCTAATGGCAAGCGCGTGCCGGGTGAAATCTCGGGTGTCGAGTCCAAGGTACACACATGTGTAAACACTTGTTAAGACGCATTCATTTTGCATATTTGCATGTTTATTGTTGTTGCTGTATGAGTGTCACGTGATGTTGCAAATCCCACCTTCCCAGTGTACACGCCTACTGGTCTCGTTGTCCGTGCCCGGATGTGCCATCGTTGGCTTCACCCTCCCCTTCAGGCGTTCTGGCGGCTTTCGCGGCTGGGTTGAGTCATGATTAAGGATCGTGTTTGGAGCAGGTGGCTCCGGTGCTTTACATGGATAACTTGGGGGGACATTCGGCCAGTTGCACTTTTGTCTCGCTTCCTGCACCAGCGAAGTGAAGATACTGTCAACCCTTTGCATGGCTTCTTCGTGCCCTAAACAAGTAATACCACTAATATACGGCCAACCAAATGATAGTTCAAATATTTTTGCTCGTTGTCTCTTCGTTCCGCATCTAAGGCAGCTTGTTGTTATTGTCAAAGACACGACTGCCGTTGGTGAAGTAAATAATCCCGCCCTCCCGACCCCACGCGACGACGACGCCCTACGATCCCCCCCCACCCCGACGCGACGCGACGGCTTACGTTACGTCGCATACTGGAAGGCTGTACTTCCCATTGCTCCTTTGTTCCATTCAAATCTCTAATCTGCAACCCCTTTGTATCTTCTTGATCTCCTTTCTAGCGAGAACCTCGATATCGCCCCTTTTCCATTGAGCTTGCGCCTTCACCAATAGGATCCTATCTCGCATACAAGGCGAGATCATGTCTCATTTCCTACGGCCACTAGCTCTTGAGCCGGAGATTTCTCTAGCCTCTTTGCCTATCCCCCTGCATTCCCTGGCAGATCTACGGACTCTAAAAGTTCGCTACGCTGTCACGTCACACGTGTACTGTATTGCAGATGGCTATAGACGGGAAAGTGGCCCTACTAAGCCCTCTTGGTGGTGTTCGTCGCCCCACGCGTCCTTCTATAGCCGTTCTATGGCCCACAAACTATCCCCAATCCGTGACGTCAGTCCATGCCGTCTGGCCACACGAACTTCAGGTCACGGGTGACTGAAGCAAGCTCAACTACAACTTCCTCTAATGGTGAAGCTTGACAGGTAGATGGCGGACGGGTTCTTTCCAGTTTTCTATCATCACCCCACCCAGTCCTACCAAACGGCAGTTCCCGCAGGGGTATGTAAGAGTATCTACGTATGACCCGACGCCCTACGGTAGAGAAAATGAAGCGAGGGGCTGTTCACCCGTGAAAAGAACACATCCAGTTGTAGAGTGGAATACTATCACCGGGCCGAGTTTATTCGACAAACTGCATACTGACCTTACTGGAATGAAGCGAGGGGCTGCTATCGTGGTCAGTTTTACCCGTAGGTGCCGCGCACTTCGCCAATTGGACGCATAGTTCCGAGGGGACTTGTGTAATGGGTGCCCGTAGGTGATGTCACTACTGATGTCATTACTGGAATGGGAATGCGATGGATGCTATGGCCCTGGCCAGGCTCCCATCTCTTGTATGTCGCCGTCGGTGCAGGCCAAGTTCTAAGACTGAAGCTTGGAGCGGGTATGTTGCCATTGGAGGGAGCGGAAGTAGGAACGGGAACCACGGCAGGGACGAGTTCTCCTGCGATTTCCGTCATGAATCCGATGCGCTGCGACATCTTCTGACAGGCAGTTTCGCATTGAGCGAGCGACTTGACCATTGCTGCACGGCCCTCCTTGAATCGGGAGGCACTTTCTTTGAGAGTGTGGTCAACCTCCTGAATCAGCCGATTACGCGCCTGTCTGATCTCGTCTTCTCGTTCTTGCACCTCCGTTGTGAAGGAGCGATATGTTGCCTCGATCGTGTTGATTTGAATGTTGAGAGTGCTGCTGCTTGAACGCAACAGTTCACCCCGCTGTTGCGCTTGCTGCCAAGAGAGGGTGCCACGTTCTCAGGCTACACAATGAATGTACAACGACAAATGATAAAAACTAGGTTCACGTGTGTGTGTGCTGATTGGCTTCCATGTTCTGAAGCGAGCAGACGGGCAGGATCATGGGATGCAGTTTTACTTCACCTCGAGGTTACCGCGCAGGGTGACCAGCACGGACGAAGCAATGCGCGCGGGCTCGCCCTCTCTTTCGTAGGAGTAGGCAGAGGCAGAGCGCTCTCTTGCAGCAGTGGAAGAGTGCAAAGCCGCCTGCCAATAAATCACAAAAATAAAAAATAAAACAGGCCCATTCTTCCCTTGCTTGCGAGTTTCAGCCTCACTGGCAGTAAAACCACCGCCTGCGGCGGCGACCAGTGTCACACGAGTGTCACAATGCGACGCACGGTCGCAGACGCAGTACCTGAAGTTTTTGAGACCCAAAGCCAGCGATTGATTTCATCTCAACATGTTTTTGCAATTGGTGTTTCATGGGCTCTGACAAATCTGGGTGAAATATCGGGGCTGGAGGCTCTTGCCGAAAATTGCCAGGGGTCATGGACCGGCTGTCCATTGATCGCGATAAAAAAATAGACTGAGACACAAAAAGAGATGTCAGCGCAAACATAGCGTCCACCCTGGATTGCGTCTCTGTGCAGACGGTAAGGAATAGTGTGCGCGAAAGCGAGAAATTGGGAGCCGGACCGAATCTATTGGCGATCGCATATCCATTGACGATCGCATGACCGCGGCATCCATCGACGCGCGGAGATCCATCGGGAGCTGGTCTGCCGACGACCTTAGGTCCATTGAGGGCATCGAGGGCAGGGATGCGCGCATCGTGGCACCGCGGATCGATCCCTGTGCCGTGGAGTACATCGTTCGCTGCGTTCCAAAGAGCCCCGCTGAGTCGGCAAAACTTGAACCTGCCCCGAGCCCTGGATCAGACAATCCGCCGACGCGGTCTGACCTTTACGCCGATGCGCGCGAGCAAGCGTGCGCGCTCTGCCGCGTGCTGTTGAGAGACGGCGAGGCACCGGGATCAGCGGGGAAGCTGCTCCTCATCGTCGCGTGCATGTTTTCCGCGCTGAAGCCCTGGTCTGCGAGGGAGATGTACTCGTCGCCGGGCTTCATGTCAGGGACCTGCTTCTGTGTTGTGCGGTACATTCCGAGGGCCGAGGGCATGCGATACTGCGACTGGAGCGGTGCGTGGGCGGGAGGGGGCACGTGTCAGTCAGTGACAGTGAGAGAAATCCGTGCTGCGGCCACTGCTAGCGGCACGCCCACCTGCACTTGCGGGTGGGCGTAGCTGCCATAGGGCAGGGACGGCATGATCCGTGTACACGCTCGGCGTGTGTGTCGCAGTGATTCCTGAAGGTTTTACGAGGCGGCAGGACAGAATATTTCGCACCTGTTTAAAGGCGGACAGAATATTTCGCATCTTTTTGGTCCGGATAGGTACACTGTTTTGATTCAGTCAGTACCATAACTGTTCGGATCCGGACCAAACAGATGCGAAATGTTCTGTCTTGCCGTCTGCGAAATATTCTGTCCCCGGATTGAGTCAGCCGATCTCCAGATCTACGGCACACGACGAAACGAGAAGGAGACACCTCTGTTACTGTAGTAACGAGCAATAACGAACCCGGCCCGGGGCACGACGTCGCAGGGACCTTTGGGAGAATGCTTGACATGCAGTTTCTATAGGTGGGCCGGCGCAAACACGACCGCACAAGATGGACGCGGTGGGAGCCATCGACGTGCTGGAGGCGCTTCACTCGGCGCACCTCGTTGCGCTGCTTTGCCTGCATCTCCTCTTCTTCAGCAGGCCATCCGGCCGCCCCCCCGGGAACCACGGGGCGTGGGCGAGCGAGGTGGCCGCGACAGCCTTGCTCAGGATGGTCGGATTTGCGGTGTTTCTGCTCGAGGACGACGGCGCGTCCGCGGTGCATGAGATCGAGATGTCGGCCTACGGACTCGCCCTGCTCGTTGCTGTGTTCGCGGCACAGCAAGCCTACTCGCTGGAAGAGGCTGTGCTCGTGTGCTCGTGCCTGCCTGCGACGGCGGTGATCGTCTCTGCGGCCGTGCTCTTTCTCTCGGGCGAGGACGACGGCACCGCGACCGCCCTCGTCGCCGGCCTGGGCCTCGCGCTCGCTGCGGGCCTGCTTCCGAAGACAGCGGCGCCTGACGAGCTCCTGCTTATGTACGGCGCCCTGGCGGCGTCCGCGGTCCTCGTGTGGGCTGCCGTCTGGCTGCTTGGAGGGCAGCCTGCCACACACGACATGGGCTTCGTCGACGCAACCACCGTGCTGTGTCTGGTTTTCCTCGGCACGGCCGCAGCGGTCGTCTCCGTGGCTGCGGCACCGCAGGACCACGCGCTCTCGCAGTTTTCGCTGGCATCAGCGGCCGTGATGGTGGGTGTGTCAATGTTTTTGATGTCGGGCGAAGAGGCGCGGGGCGGGGGAGACTTTGTGGGATGGGTGCTGATGGTGGCGGCCTCGCTCGTCTCCCTTTCGGCCAAGAGCGGAGAAGTGCGGCCTGCCTTGTCGAGTTTGGCAGCGTTCGTGGCAACCGTCGCATGGTCTCTGCGCATTGTTGCAGAGGGGGGAGAGGTGATTACGTTTGTGGACGACGCACTGCTGTTTGTGGTGTGCTGGATCTTCCCCGGTGTTGCACTTGTCGTCAACATTGCACATTGCTCCTCGGACCGACAGGAGGCCTGGCTGGTCACCGGGGCGCTTCTGACCACAGCAGCCATGTTGTGGTGTGCACTATACTTTGTCGATCCCTCCCAATTTCCTGCACTTGCATCAGCCCACAGGGTCCAGACGCCTCCTCCACCTCACACGTGCTCGAAAGCTGCAGCTGTCAAGTCCCATGTCGGCTGGACAAAAGCTGCGGACACGAATGTCGAGCTACACACTTCACGCGGGTTCGAAACAATTGCTAAGCCGGTCGTGGAACAGTCCTTGGAGCCGGAGGTCGAAATAGTCCTGGAGCCAATCGTCGCAGTGGTTGATAACGACAGCGGGTTCGAAACAATTGCTAAGCCGGTCGTGGAACAGTCCTTGGAGCCGGAGGTCGAAATAGTCCTGGAGCCAATCGTCGCAGTGGTTGATAACGACACTTCGGCGGTGGTAACTGATGGGGAACATGTGCCAACTACAAGCGAAGAGGGTATGTCTGCAAGGGAAGAGACTATTGCTGCAAGCGACGATGCAGAAGACCAACATGATGGGCAAAACGATTACGTTCCGATCACGAATGCTGAAGTCACTAAGGCCGATGTCGCTCCCAGCGTGGTTGCAGATATAGGCAAGCCTGATTCCCTCTCGTCTGCGGCGCGAGAGCAAGCACAGCCCGATCGCAACTACATAATGTCGTCTCAACAACAGGAGTCTCAAGCCTTCAATGTGCTTGCTTGCCCCGGGTGCTGGGCGTTGATGTATTCGCTGCCATTGATTAGCAATGCAGTTGAATTCAAAGGAGGGACAGGAAGCGCTGGGGCTGCTGCATTTGGCCTTGCCACTGGGACTGCCTTTTTCTTGGCAATCTCCATGTTTGAGTGCTCATTCCGGTACTTAACGTCAGACGACGCAGGGCCTTCTGTCTGTACGAGGCCAGACCTCCTGGTGTACGCAATGGTTGTGATGATTGCATGCGTCATGTCAGTTCCTGCTGTGTCCTCTCCTGATCCTGCGTACAGGACACGCCAAAAAGCATCCTTCGTGTGGGAGGCAGGATCAGCATTGGTTCTGGCGGTTGTAGTAGGCCTGTGTGTAACGGCAAACATGACAGGGTGCGCCTTGCATCATGTCGCTCCTCAAGAACTGGGATCTCTTGCTTGTGGGCCCTTCATTTTTTTTTCTAGGACCACAGACGTCGTCGCGGATTTCAGTGCTGGCTTGCAGGAGCCGGAAGAAAGCGCTGCAGACGTTGCTGTGGCGCAAGCACAGGCGCAAGAAAACCAAGAACAAAGAGCAGAGATGCAACAACGTGAGATAGAAGCAGCGAGGGCTCAGGCGTCTTCAGCAGAAGCAGCAAGGGCGGAGGCGGCTGCAGCGGAGGCAGCGAGGGTGGAGGCGGCTGCGGCAGAGGAGGGAAAACGTGCACGGGAAATCGCTGCCGACGCGGTATCGGCGGCAAGAGAGGCAGCAGAGATGCAACAACGTGAGACAGAAGCAGCGAGGGCGCAGGCGGCTTCAGCAGAAGCAGCAAGGGCAGAGGCGGCTGCAGCAGAGGCAGCGAGGGTGGATGCGGCTGCGGCAGAGGAGGGAAAACGTGCACGGGAAATCGCTGCCTACGCGGTATCGGCGGCAAGAGAGGCAGCATCGGCTGCCGAGGAAGCGAGGGCTTTGGCAGCGGAACGAAATTCAAGTGCTGCTGACATGAATAATATGAATACGGGAGAAGCGCATTCTGTGCTGGCAAATGAAGCAGCTGACACGGAGAAGAAGCAGCTTGCCGCAGCGCGAAAGTTGGTTCAAACGGAGATCAAGAGGAAGGCCGCGGAGCTTCGTGGAGAGAAGTACGAAGATGCAAAAATACCGCCTGAGAGCGACACGAGCATCGAGGTACAGACAAAACAAAAATGTCTATCATTCTAGTGTGCCATTGGGTGTGTTTGCGCTCTGTCGTTGGTCGCATAGGTCTAGATGCAGGATGGTTGGTTTTCATGTCCTGAGGCACTCGCAGAGGATGATGTAGCGGTGACAATGCTTTTGTCTAATGTTGTACATCAGGACAAACTTTTGTGAGTGTGTGTGATGTTGTACATACATCAGGACAAAACTGCGCCAGTGGAGTCAAGACTGTTGGCATTGTTGGATTCCATCATCATAGTTGCCGTATCTGTGGCTGTTGTCCGGACCTTTCTCTCCTTTTGCGAGAGAGGTAGTATCCCGCCACCGTGGGTGATCCTATGGAGTGGCGACGAATTTCAGGGCGAGGTGATTGAAGTCACCAAGAAGCATCAGCTCCTGTTCACAGAAGTTGAAGAAATCCATTCGCTGCCGCATGGCTACGGTGTATACAGATTTGCGTGTGGCACCGAGTACGATGGCGGGTGGCAAGAGGGCAGAATGTGTGGGGTGCACGGCAAGCTGACGTTCGCGGAAGGTCACGTTTATGATGGTGAATGGGAAGCGGGCCTTTTCAGTGGCTATGGGACTTTTACTTGGGCAAGCGGGACTGTCTTCATGGGCGAGTTCAAAGATGGTCTTCCCAACGGCCAGGTTTTTTCGTGCTTGTCTGTTTTCAGCGCCGATTTGTTCCTTTCTCCTTTACACTTGGTGCCGTGCATTGCGTAACAGCCTGTACACTTGTGCCTTGAATTGCGCTACATCCTGGGTCCGCGCGGTAGGGTGTCGTGTGCTGCAGCTTAGACCCCGCTACCCCGCGCGGGGCAGGGGAGCACGGTAGCAGGGCGCAATGTCGCAGGGCGTAGGGTAGGCAGGGTTGCAGGTTGGCGGCCACAGGGCACCCCCGGACCAGATGTTGTCGAGGTCCCTCTTGAGACACGTGTGAGTATTGACGCGAGCAACCATCGGCAGGGGATCAAGACGTGGAGGGACGGGGATTCGTATTCTGGACAGTGGAAGGACGGCCGTAAGCACGGGTTCGGCAAATACACGTGGGCCGATGGCAGGTCGTTTTCGGGAAGTTGGCAAAAGGATCAAATGCATGGACATGGCACCTGTATCTTCGAGAATGGCGACTCATTCACGGGTGCTTGGGCACATGATACACAAGCTGGCCTTGGCACCTATCGATGGGCTGATGGGCATTCGGAGCTGCGCGTCTTCAAGGACGAGAACACATACTCTTCCGAATCCACTGTCGTGTCAGGGGAGTGCCCGAAAACGGGCAAGAAATTTGTTGACTCAATGTCAAATTTCAAGTGCGCAAGCGCGTATCGCTCGCCAATCAAATCCCCAAGAGCATATGGAAATTCCGCCTCGCCACGCTCGCCGCGGAAGGAGAGCAATGTGCACAGTTACGATGGTGTCACTTGCAGCAACGGGCTATGAAGCCACACTCCAGAGCCAGTTGCATCGTGATTACTCTTTCATTTCAGTTGGCTCCATAGCATGGCGTCGAGTCTTGAATGCATTGAAACATGTGATTGTAATTGTCTGCGTCTACTGCTCGTCTCTCAGGACATTAGAGAGGTAGAGGAGATCTATGTTCTAGAGGGGATCAGCCGGCCCTTTCTCTTCCCCTCTCTCTCCCTCTCCCTTCTCCCACGAAGTGACTCGCTCGCTCCTCGATCACATTGCCGTGAGCATGTCGTAAGCGAGAGCACGCACACGCATGTCATACAGCGGCGACTCGGTGCAGGATTTGAGTGAGAAGTGAGCAGGAAAGATGGCCATCCAGCGGCAACCTCGCGAGCATACACCGTGAGGGGTCGCCTAGAAAGATTCTCAAAAGTCAGCGTACTGATACCTAAAGCAAACTAACTACCAACTAAAAGTAGTTAGCAACTAACTACTAACAACCGCACCGTGAGGGGTCGCCTATTAAGATTCTCAAAAGTCAGCGTCCTAGCATATCCTCTCTACAAAACCACTGTGTACAGACTTTTCAGAATGTATGCCTAGAAGTGCGCCTGTCAACAAAACGCGACTCATGGGCCACGGTAGCCATTAGTTAGATTAGATTAGTCTAGTTTAGTTTAGTTTAGTCAGTAGTACCTAAAAGTGCGCCTGCCAACAAAACGCGAGTCATGGGCCACGGTAGCCATTAGTTAGATTAGATTAGTCTAGTTTAGTTTAGTTTAGTCAGTAGTACCTAAAAGTGCGCCTGCCAACAAAACGCGAGTCATGGGCCACGGTAGCCTTCCCGACGACACGAGCAGGGTGTGATTAGCACAGGGGCCGCACCCCAGCACTTCAATCCGGCGTACGGCCACCCCGCACAAGGATGATAGGTCGACAGGATGCGGTTCAAGGCTATAGCGTACCCCTCCATTCCCGTTGCCTAGCTCCCCGCACTGGTTGGACCCCCACGCTAGGGCCACGTCACCGTGCTCAGTGAGGCACATGGTGTGGTTACTGCCACAGATCACCTTAGCGATCGTGTGGTCGTGCAACGGGGACACGATAGTAGGCACTAGCATTGATGAAGTGCTCCCCAGCCCAAGCTGCCCCTGACGACCATCGCCGAAGGCGTAGACGTGCCCGGTTTTCGAGAGTATTATGCTGGTGTGTGTGTGTGTGTGTGTGTGTGTGGTGTTCATGCCACAGGCTATATACGTCTACAGGAATGTGCAAAATAGGGGCTATACAAGACTATAGAAAGGTGCATTTGATTTTTTTTTGGGTACCTATGGTTCATGCCGCAGGCTACTCCCTTGGGCCCACCCTCGGCGAGAGAGTCGGGAATTAGGACGCGCGTAGGTTGGAGTACTTGGCCCAGGCTGCCGACGCCGCACTGACAGAGATTCTGGAAAGTCATTGTCCAAGTACATTTACTTTATACAATCAATACAATCAATATGCAGGATACTCTTGAGAAATTTCGCCTGCCCCTCGCCGTTGGCGCCCCACGCGAAGACTTCTGCCGGGGAAGAGTCCGAGGTCCGCACGACCAGAGTGTGGTTGCCTCCGCACGCCACGTCCAGCGCATACACGCGCGCAACCGTGGTCTCCTGTGAGTAGTCCAAGGCAGCCTCCTCGGCTGAGTGGGGGGTAGGGGGGGGGGTTGGCAGGCGGACGTGCTGCGGGGTATGGCTCGTTGACGTGGCCCAGGCATACCCCAGTCCCAGCTGTCCTTGATGGTTGTGTCCGAAAGAGTACAGCTCCCCGCCCCCCCCGCCCTCCCCTTCGGAGCAAACAACCACGGAGAAGCCCTCCCCGCAGCACACTCTGCGCGCCTTCGCCCCCACTTCGAGGAAGTATCGGACTGGCATTGGGGCGTATGCATCGGCCATTGTGCCCTGCCCCAGCTGTCCGTACAAGTTCCACCCCCTGGTTAGGGTTTTGTTTGCGTCAGTGTGTGTGAGTGGTGTGTTCCACATGCATGGTATCTGATGCTAAGTAAATGGAAAGTACCAGCTGTAGACAACGCCCTCATCGGTAGCGAGCAGCGTATGCGCTCTACCGCACGATAGGGAGAGCACGGCGACCCCGCTTAGCGCTGGCACTGGCGTCAGCCTGTCGAGCACGCAGCTGCTGAAACAGAAGCGTCCGTGCGTGAGGTTGCCACAGATCCACGTTTGAGGGCGGCTGTCGTTATGCTTGGACCGGCCATGCACGACAGTAAAGTCACCGCCGGCGCACGCCTCCTGCACCACCCACTCGTCCACGTCCGTCTTGAGCTCCGGGCTCATGGGCACCTGCTGCATGCGCCAACATGTGTTTGGTTTCCAGAGCTGGCACGTCGCGGCGGACCCCGAGTCGTCCTTCTCCATGCCGCGGCTGCGCGTGTCCGGCATGCATGCGTCCTCTGCAATGAAGTCGGGACCAATCTGCCCGCAGTGGTTGAAACCCACACCCCACACCTGTGACATGCTGCCCCAAGGTCGCCCCACGGCCCCAAAAGGGCCTTTTTTGATCAAACCCTAAGAGGAAAAACGGTTGTTTGCTTGGAGTTCGTTAAAATAGTGAGTTCGTTAATTATTTTCTCGCAATGGCTGCCTTTGCGGAGATGGGCGTGATGGGCGAGTTAATCCGCGGGCTGGACGAGATGGGGTGGTTGCTACCGACGCCAATCCAGCAGGAGGCGATCCCCCTCATCCTCGGCGGCGGCGACGTGCTCGGCGCCGCC
>Ga0315905_10007567_pt1 | contig 10995 bp, 14 predicted proteins | sample LakEriMetagenome_5_FD_203522 | JGI IMG/M metagenome (GOLD analysis project Ga0315905, IMG submission 203522) | Freshwater fungal communities from buoy surface, Lake Erie, Ohio, United States - Buoy 4 MA121 | ecosystem: Environmental > Aquatic > Freshwater > Lake | place: USA: Lake Erie, Ohio... | reverse complement strand
CGGCTCAGTCCTAGTTGCCAACTCAGTCAGTTTTCGCATCGTGACTTTAGATACTTCAATCGGCTCTTACGTCTTGGGCTTGCGAGAGTTTTAGCATGGCTACTCGAAATCCTAAAATCTCTCTGTACTTGATTGCCGGCCATGAGGCCCAGTTTATCGACCGCGCCCTCAAGGCGTTTCAGCCTGTGTGTGATGAGATAGTCGTGTGCATGGCGCAGGGTGGCCGGCCTGATGACGGCACCCGGTCGATAGCGGAAAAGTCGGGGGCTAAAATAGTCGAGTATCACAACGCACCGGCCGCAGCGTCATGGCAACATATTGATAACTTTGCCGCCGCTAGGAACTGCGCATTGAATGCGTGTACTGGCGACTACGCATTCTGGGTGGATTGCGATGACCTGCCTCATAAAGACCTCAAAAACGCTCTTAAAAGGGCCGTAGAAGCGTTTGAACAGAATCCTAAGCTCGGCATCTACGCAGGCGTTTATAACGTTATAAACGCCAAATTAACCCCAGTAAGGGAAAGAATGGTTAAGCGGTTAGAGGATGGGCAGTGGTCAGGCCGGTGGCACTACGCAGTGCACGAAGCGCTTCTACCCCTTCCGGGCTATGAATCTGTCGGGGAGCAGCAGGTGTGGGTGGAGCATCACCCTGGCGGCTACAAGCCAAACAGCGCCGACCGCAATCTACGCATCTTGCAGGGCCAGCTTAGCGAGGCGGGCAAGTATGCTTACTACTTTCAGCAGGAGCTTTTTCTGGGCAATAAGAGAAACGAGTCTCTGCCATGGTCGCACGTGGCCGCGATCTGGCCCGGGCAAGAGGCGACGCTAGCTTACGAAGCCGCCTGTAATGAGGCCACCGCAACTCAGGATCGCACCGTTAGGATTGGCCTGTACCACAAGGCGCATCAGATGAATCCTGGGCGCAGGGAGGCGATTTACTTTTTAGCCAGGGAAGAAGCTAGCGTGGGCGCATGGCTACAGGCTTATCATTTATTAAAATCTGCCATGGTTCAGCCCGATCCGGGCCTAAAGATCTGGAATGCCCAACGCACCGTCTATGACTTTGAGTGCATCGATCTTTACCTAGCGGCCTGCCGAGCTGTGGGCGATACCACCGAAGCCGACAAGATCGAGAAAATGTGGAGAGCTCAGAAGCCGGTAAAGATTAGCGTCTGCCACGCCACCCGCGGGCGACCCCAGGAAGCGATCAACGCCCGCATTCTATGGATGAAAAAAGCGGCAGATCCTGCCTCGGTCGAATGGATCTTTTCGTGCGACAATAATGACCCCAGCTCTGAGCCGTTAAAAAATTGGAACTTAGTTAAGGGTGAGGGCGGTTGCGTTGCCGCTTGGAATCGAGCCGCAGCCATAGCCCGGGGCGAAATCATCATACAAGGATCTGACGATTGGGATCCTCCTCTGCACTGGGACGCAATTATCACCGAACGCCTAGGCGATACCAGCAAGCCCGCAGTGCTTGCAATTTCTGACGGCCATCGTAAGGACGATCTGCTTTGCATGGCGATCCTGACAAAAGCCAGGCTGGCACAGCAGGGCACGCTCTTTGCGCCGGAGTACGACGCATGCTCGGGCATATTCTCCGATAACGAATTTTCTAAAAGGGCTGCATACGACGGCGTCATCATTCCTGCTAAGGACATCGTATTCACCCACAATAATCCGCTATTCACGGGCGCAACACAGGACGCGGAATTTAAACGCCACAACGCCAAGGAAAACTACGAGCTGGGCGAAAAGATATTTAAGCAAAGAAATTCATAAGCCTAAAAGAATGAAAAAGGCAGATGTTTTGTTCAGTTGTTACGAGCCGCCTGCATTTGGAGCCTTTGGGCTATCTGAGGCAAAAGAAGACGGCGTTATTGAAAATATATTTTCCATGCCGCAAGATCCTGATTTTGTTATCAAGTCGATTAAAGAATCAAAAGCAGATGCAATTATTTTAGTTTCTCCTGTGTATTACAGTGAGTTCTTTGCTTCAAAAGGAAAAGAGTTTGCGTCGATAGGTAAACCAATTATTGAGCTAGTTTTTGAGCGCACCTGGGGAAATCCTACGGTTCAATTTCATAGGGTCTGGCAGGAAAACAGAATCTTTAATGCAGATTATTATTTTTGCATACTTAATACGGATAGAAGCAAAATGATCGAAATGGGCAGAAAGGCTTTTCCTTTAAAACTCTTTATATCGAAAAATGCCTTTCCAAAGGGGCCAGAACTAACTCAAAGAGTGCAGAAATTCTGTTTTATTGGAGCAATTAGCGAAGATATGCCTGGCCTGTACGCAGAAAGGCGAAGAGTTTTGAACGCATTATTAAAGAAAAACCTGATTGATATTATTCACGTACCAAAGGGAGTTACATCAAATCACATGGTTTCTTATGCTTACGCCACTTATGCGGGCATATTTTGCGCCCCGTGCAATGGGAATGCTCAAAGCATAAGGCTATATGAGGGAGCATTGGCAGGCGGGTTTATGTTTGAGGTTCAAAATGTCTTAGAAGAAAACAGAATATTCTTTAATAATCAACACGCCATTTCGATACCCGAGGGAATTGATGAAAATGAACTATGCGAAAAGATTGCATCAATTAAATTCTCTGAGGTTGCCCACATGGCTGATAATGCAAGAGAGCTGGTTCTGAAAAATCACTTACCACAAAACGTAATATCTGAAATTCTAGAAACTGCACTGGGCAGCCCTTGTTGACGCGGATTATTTACTATGCCCGCCGTTACCATGCTTGATCGTCTAATAGAAGCTGCGTTTCAAGAGCTTCTATCCGCAACCGTCACCGGGCCGACCTACCACTTGTCGCACGATAAGACGGAGAACATGCCGCCTTCGATCGTCATTAAAGCCACGCTAGGAACGGAAGAGCCGGTGCAAGGATCGGGTGTTTTCAGCGTCCCGGTGGATATTATTGTGGAGGATTCTTATGATGATACCACCGTTGATGCTCATACCCAGAAGTGCAGCAAGGTGTTACAGGCTTTCTTTGATTCTAGTTCATTGGCCGCTCGCCTTAATGCCACCACCGCGATCGGATCTGCCCGGTGCTATAACGCCAAGGTAGATTCCGTAGAGCCTGAAGCCGACGATGAGGAGCGCACCATGCGCCGCACCTACCGGCTGGCAGTGATTGCCATGCCTAATTCCATCGCAAGTTGACACAAAATTTAAGGCAATATGGCAGCCACAACAATCGGAACAACTGGCCTTCTTTTCGGTATCACTGCTGAATCGGGTGGCCTCGTACAATCTTTCACAGAAACCCGCAACGTCGAACGTGCGGAAGTTAGAAATCAAAGCGGCGAGGTGGTCGGGGTTGGAATCTATAATCCCACCGATACCTTCGCCTTTTCTACCACGATCACCGGCGCCTTCGCCACCACAGCAGGCGCGGTGCTTACGACCCTAGCCAACGCAACCAGCACGGGCGGCAAGATCATTGTGGATTCTGTCACAGTTAATAGAGCCTCGGACGGCTTTGTTACTGTGGACGTCTCTGCGACTCGCTTCCCCAACATGACCTAAGCCCGCAAGGGCGGTTAATGAGATCCTAAAATGGTTGATAGCTTCTGGGGTACAACAAACATAAAAGTAGCGGCGGCCGCTTCTGCCTTTGGGGCGAAGCTACGCCAATCCGATCCCGTTACTTGCATCATCAAAGAAGATACAGGTCAGCGGCAGTTTACTTTTTGGTTTACAATATCGGGCGGGGATGACGCAAAGGCCGAAATGGAGCGCACTTGGGCGGATATGAAATCAGATCCAGAATCGCCCATTCGATACGTAAGAGCAGCCCTTGAAAACAGGGAGACGTTGCTGAGCCTGATGAAGAGGGCCGAGCCGATTATGTCGATACAACGTGGCGGGCAGACTCTGCTAGTCAGCGAGCGTGCTAGCCCAGAACTAAAGCGGGCGATGCTAAAAAAACTATGAGTGAAGATCTAATCCAAGAACTAGACGACGCATTCGTCAAACCAGAAAGGCTTTTCAACAAACAGAAGCTCGCGCCCTATACCGAGGGCAGCCGCCTACTAATGTTGCAGGTGCGGGATGAGGCCGACAGCCCGATCTTTTTTATCTATGCCTTTTTATACATTCACATCATGTTGGCTAAGGACAGAAAAGCCGCCATCAAGCTCGCGTGGGATAAAGATTCATTCCGAGAAAAGGTGATGGAATGGTCTGAAACTTTTTTGGATGCTGACAGGGATTGCGCCAGCTTGCTGGTGTCTCAGATCCTGACCGAGGCCAACAACTCAAAGGTCAACATCATTCCCTCCGGCGTTGGCCAGCCACCGGGAAACGAGTAACGCCAGGGGGAACCGCCGCGTGCGTGTTCGTCCTGGCAAAAGAGACGGGATGGAGTGTGCAGCATATTTTATGGGAGGTTCCGCTAGCCTTAGTTTATCAGGCTGAACACGTCTTTATGTATATGAATGGAACAAAGTTAAGGCGCCCATTTGAGACAACTGGCGGAAATATTCGTGACATGGAGAAAGCGTTAGGATTATGAGCGCCACCCTTACAGTCAACCCGATCAAATTACAGCGGGCACTCAAAGCGTTTATCGGAAGCACCAAGCTGCAAGCATCCAAAGAGATGCGAATCCAAGCCCGCAATCTTTGCGTATCACTCGCCAACTCCACCCAGCCGTTCGGCAAGGACTCAAGGGCGAAGGCTATCGGCGAAAAAGCAGTCACCCGGGACATCGACCGCGTCTATAAGTCAGGCTCCACGGCCGTGCGAGAGATTGCCGCCTTGCCACTGCCCAAGGGAAAAACCAAAACTCAAAACGCCAAGCAGGCGGCCGCAGCCCTAGCGGCCATTGCCTTGGGCAGATCATTTGGCAAGGGGCAGAAAGGCGTTCGCGCTCAAACCAAGGCACAGGAATTGATTAACAGGCTGAACTACAAGCCCTACATCTATACTAAGATAGGTGAATTTGACCGGGGCGCCGCCCATGAAAATGCAAGATTTGGCAGATCCAAGCGTGTGCCTAAAAATCAATTTGTTTCGCAAGTAGTTACAAAAGAAAGCGATCTAGCAAAGTATTTTAAAGAAAAGCGGGGCAATGTAGGTATTGCTAAGTCTGGTTGGGCAGTATGCGCGGGCCTGCTTGGCGGATTTAAGGGCATCCCTAAGTGGGTGTATCGGCATACCGGCGGTGGTCGTGTAGTCGATAACTCAAAAACCAATCCGAGTATCTTCTCAAAGCCATCTATTACAATGACCAACACGATACCGTGGATCACCAACGTGATCAGTCAATCCACCATTCAGAGGTCTATTGACATACAAGTGATAAAAATGATCAAGCGACTAGCAATCATAGCCAACTATGAGCGCAAAAAGGCGGGCCTATAATGGACGCCGTCGCCACCGCTAAGCTCGCCCTAGACGCATCCGGCATGGATCGGGGTTTGACGCAAGCACAGACAAGCCTAGCAAGATTCGCCAAGACAGCCGCCACAACTCTGGCCGCTGGATTTGCTTTCAATAAGATCATCAGCGGATTTACTAGCGCGATTGAGAAGGGCGACCAGTTGCAAGATATTGCGGAAAAGTTTGGCGTATCCGCCAGCAAGCTGCAGCTCTTGGGGAATGCGGCGTCAGTGTTTGGCAGTGGAATTGAGCAAGTATCGGCCGGACTAAACAAACTGTCGCTGGCCCAGCAGAAGGCGCTGGCTGGCGATAAAGGGCTAGAGGCAACTTTCAAAGAAGTAGGCCTGAGCATCGAGGATTTGAAATCCATGAAGCCGGAGGATATTCTTTTACGAATATCCGACAGCTTTGCCAGTGGTGCAAACGAGGGGCGCCAGTTTATCATCGTCAACGAATTGCTGGGGAAAGCACAGACGGATCTAATTAAATTATTAAACCAAGGATCTGCGGCCATTACCGCCCAGGGTGAGGCCATTGGAGTTTTTTCGGATGAGACAATCATGCAGCTTTCTGAAGCATCGGACGCGATTAAGAAATTTCAGAACATATTTACCATAGGATTCGGCGTGCTGGCCTCTAAGCTTATTCCAATCACGCAAGCTCTAGGCGATTTTGCGGAGGAACTTACTCTTGTGGTGCAAGCTGTGGGCGCACTAGGTCGGGGTAACTTTGGGCTATCCGGGGAACTATTTAAGCTGGGCGCTCCTGGAGCCGCCACAAGGCGAAGGTTATCAGCGCCGACTCTAGCCCAACCTAAAAAAGTTGAAGCCGCCCCATTTATCTCCGAAGAAGAGCAGCAAATGATTGTCGATGAAAAGAAAAAGCAGGAAAAAAGCCTATATGATGAGGAGCTTTACACAATTAAAGAAGAGGCCGAACTAGAGGCCAGCCGCGACAAGACGCTTTTTGATCGCATGATGCGCGATGCCGAGTTTGCCCGAGACGAGAAAAGCAGAATTCTTCAACTGGAAAAAGATACCGCCCTAAAGAACAGGGAAGCGGTCATGCGTGGTATAGAGTCAGCCGGACCGCTGCTGGATCGTGTGCGCGCGGCGGCCGAGCGCATGGGCGATTTTCGATCAGTCAGAGACATCGACAGAATGCGACAAGATGAACAGCGTCGGACTGACGTGCAGCTTCTTGATAAAGTGCTGTCGCCTAACCGATTCAGATCCGAAGAATCCATCTCCGCCCTAACGCAAGTGGAGGGCGAATCGCAAAGGATGCAGAACATGGAGCTGGTCAAAAGCGTGCTGACTATGCAGGGAATCGTGCAATTTATATCTGAACAAATAGATAGTCGCCTGGGCGTACCGATCTTGAGGAGTGCCAATTAAATGAGTGCCGTTCTGAATGGCTCAATCGCAAGCGGGGGAAAGGTTCTCAGAAAATCACAAAGCTCAACTGAGGTGGATGGACTTGTAACACTTACAGAGACTTATACGATTCGCAGACAAGATATTGAGAGCATCGAGCCAGAACGCAATACAGCACACTCTAGTTTTTCCACCGCAATAAACAAATATTCAAGGATGCTGGTCGAAACTACCAGTATAGAGCCGATGGACGGCGACCTTGCTCAACTTCTAGTTACTTATGTCGGCCTAGACTATGCCACAGGACTTCCCCCCGCCTACATCACGGCTGTCGGCCAACCCGGTGCAGGAGTTTTTGGGGCAGATGCCGCTATATCAGTCAGATATATTACCCAGCAATCTGTTTTTGATCTGCTTAAAGGGGCGAGCATCACCCTTAGATTTTCGGGCTTTGGATTTACCTCAAATGTTACGCTACCCAGCAAACGACTTATTCCCGCAAGCATAAACGGCACAGCGATGCCTGCCAATCCAAGAGCAAAAGAATACAGGGCGAGTCTTAGATTCGGCACTTTTAGGGAATGGCTTTATTCTGGATATGTTCAGACATCAGTCAGTTTTCAGCGCAGGGGGTCATTTAACCAAATTGAGGAGCAGTTTACCGAGTCTTTTGTGGGAACTTCAGATATGTTCACAGCGTCGGGAACAATCGATCTTCAAAGGGTCAACTCGCTCCCCTCGAGCGGCTTCTTCTTCTAATGAAAACTAAGGAGCTTCGGCCCATCAACCCGACGCCTCAAGGAGTGGGCATCTCAGCCGAATATATTAACAGCATTATTGATAGAATAGAGGATCTAGTACAGGTTGCGGAATCGCAGAAGCCGATCGCAGGGGAAGGGATCAACGTCCAATATACTGCCATTGGTGCCGTCATTAAGACCGGATGATCTATCCGAAATTAGACAAGGTACGGGATGGCGGAAAAATGTCCGTTGAGCTGGTCAATGGACTGATAAAACGGACGGAATATGCGGCCGATCTGTTGAAACAATACAAGTGCGTGGCCGGAACAGGAATAAATATAAAACAGCGTTATGATGGGGCGACGATAGGATCAACTGGAGCATATAGGATTGTTGGAACTGCAACCGTAAGCGGAGCTGTTCGTGGTTGGCTTTACGATGGATTATCTTTTACTGATATAATTTACCCCGGTGCAGTATCAACAACTCCTCAGGGTATATATGGATCAACCGTTGTAGGGTATGCAGTAGTTGGATCATTTGAACGAGGCTGGATTTACAATGGATCATCTTTTACTGACATAATTGACGATCGAGCCTTAAGAACTTTTGCCACTGACATATATCAAACTATTGTTGTCGGTTTTAGCCAGCGTTCTGATATAGGAGGAAGAACGGGGTGGAGTTATAATGGTGCATCCTTTTCTGATATAATTTATCCCGGAGCATTTCTTACGGCGGTTTATGGGTATGATGGGATTAACATTGTCGGAGATGCCTCTAGCAAAGGATTTGTGTATAATGGTTCAACATTTTCAGATATAATTTATCCCGGTTCTGCCACTAGCTCTGCAAGAGGTATTGATGGAATAAACATAGTTGGATTTTCAACAACTCCTAATTCAGCATGGATTTACAAAGACTCAAGTTTTACGCAAATATCAAAATCTGCACAAAATCTTCAAGCTCACGGAATCAAGGGATCAAAAATCGTGGGAGTTTATGGGACTGGATCTCTTTTACCGTCGGCAACCAATAATGGTTATCTTTATGAGAACGAAACTTTTACAGATATAATTTATCCAAATGCAACATCTACGATTGCTTATGCGATTGGCTAAAATTGACACCCACTCACCCTAAATGGCCTCTACTCTAGACCTATATATCGATACAGCTACCGGCCAGCTTGTTGAAGGCGGGAGCGTAATCGGCGGCGCATTACCTACACTTACTAGGAACGATAGCTACACCCTGCGCCTTCGCTTGCTTGAAAAGCAAACAAGCGGCCTTTATGATGATATTGATTCAAGTGGCGCGACTCTCAAGGCTGGTATTGGTACGATTGAGCAGGAGTCGTCTAGCGGCTCGTTCAAGCTGTCCATCAACGGAATTACCTCCTCGGCCATCGCTTATAATGCCACCGCAATCTCCGTCTATACCGCCATCTCTAACAATGTTTCGACCGTAGCTCTCTATGGTTCTGATACCTACGGCTCGTATCTACTCACCGCCACCCAGCCTAATACGGCGATGTCCTTTGGGTCGGACGCTTTTACACTTTTCCCAACCAGCTCCGTTCTGGTTAGTACCCGCAGAAACCCCGCTACTGGCATAGAAGCCCAGCAGGTAGTGAAACTTGTCCGTAATCCCATCGTCTACGCAGATACCTTCACAACCACCCCCACCGCTGGACAAGTTGCCCTCACGCTTTTATCTACTGGCACGAGTGCAGTTAATGAAACCTACGAGCTTGCTATTGGCCAAGATGTAAAGGGCGGTTCATTTTCTTTAGTTTTTGGAGCTAATGCGACCACGGCAATCCCTGTTTTTGAAACAGCGGTCAGCGTGCAAAATTCAATTTCTGCTGGCATCACGACCGTCACCTCCAACTGCTCAGTCCAAGACAATGGGAAAGGCGGGTACATCATTGCTTTCACAGGACGATTAGGGCTAACAAATGTTGCGACCGAACTTACGCTTGACGCTTCTGGCATTCAATTTATTCCGTTCAAACAAACCACGCTCACCATCAACACGGCAGAGGTGGAGGATGCGTTTGCGGATGCAGGCACAGACACAATCACCCCTACGCTTGAAATTGAGCTTACCCAAGGTGGCACACCTAAGACAGTTTTTCAAGGCGATGTCACAATTCGAAAAGACCTTATCACCGTAGGAAGCACGGTTCCGGGCAACCAAGCCGCCTACTACACAAAAGCAGAAACCAACTCTCTTTTTGTTCCATCGGCAAATCGTGAACTATTAGATAGCTTTGGTGCAATAGCCTACGCATATGGAACTAGGAGCCTGTACGATAATACAGGCTTTTCGACGGTTATAGATCATTCTCTTGGCCTTGCACATACAAGTAATTTATTGGGATTTTACAACCAAGCCATCACTGCAAAGCCAGCAAATATCAACATCGTCTCTGGCCTAATTAATGTCGGGTTAATTGCAAGCGGGACAACCTACGGCGTGCTTCCCCAATCTTCCCAAACCCTAACAACTACGGCTTCCTTAGCTTTTGGAACGCTCTCAGGGCATAGCACAAGCGCAGGGAATGTGACGGTGACTGGTGCCGCAGTTGGTGATATTGTTTTGGTCGGCCTTCCGTCGGTGGTATCTGGGGGCGTAGTCGTGCAGGGCGTAGTCTTTGCGGCCAACACTGTCTGTATGACCGCCATTAACGGATCTAACGCTAGCAAAACTGTTGGCACGGCTGATTACCGCATCACCGTAATCGACTACTAGCCTTTGACACTCACCGTCCAGAATGGCCGCTGGCGTATATAATCTAACCGTAGAACAAGGCGTCGATCTTGCCCTTGAAGTGGCGGTTAAAGATTCTACTGGGGCAACCTATTCCCTGGCTGGATCTACCGCAGCCGCTCAGATCCGCGATACCTACAACGGCAATCTGTTAGCCGCCTTTACCGTAGTGACCGCCACCGGCACTACTGGCGCTATGACGCTTACGCTTAACGCGGTCACCGCATCGGCCTTGCCGCTGTCCGGCGGCCGGTACGATCTGCTACTCACCACCAGCGCAGCCACCAAGATCCGCCTGCTGCAAGGATCGGTATCCATTGCGGGTGAGGTGACCGAATAATGCCTATCACCGCCACAGTCTGCGGGCCTGCCAGCATCACAGTCGCCGTTGGTACGCCGATTGTCGCGGGCTCTCCTGGCGCGGCCGGAGTAACTACCGGCACGGCCGTGGCGTTGGCAATCGCCCTCGGATGACAAGGAATAACACAATATGAAGCAGATCTGGCCAACATACGCATATTCACCCACGACCAACGTCCTTACGCTCACCGGGCTAAACATCGATCGCGACCAGCTCCTGCTCGTGACGGCAGCGGATCGCGGGCGGATCATGTACAACTTTGCGGATAGCTCCGTCACCGCCTCTGCCTTCACCTCTGGCGCTAATACCGCACTCACCCTGGTGGCGA
>Ga0315905_10007566_pt1 | contig 10995 bp, 9 predicted proteins | sample LakEriMetagenome_5_FD_203522 | JGI IMG/M metagenome (GOLD analysis project Ga0315905, IMG submission 203522) | Freshwater fungal communities from buoy surface, Lake Erie, Ohio, United States - Buoy 4 MA121 | ecosystem: Environmental > Aquatic > Freshwater > Lake | place: USA: Lake Erie, Ohio... | reverse complement strand
ATCTAACAATTCATCTTCTAGATATAGTTCAAGTTCACAGTCTGCATCAAAAGAAGGTTGTCCATCTAACATGATATATCCTGTCTTATTAATGTACACTGGATATCTCATGTATGATATGTAAATGTCTTTTGGTGTAAACGTGCCATCTGTGAATACAGAAATTTCATCTGAAGAAAGAAAATTGAATGTTTCTTGATATTCGAAAGAAGGCTTGTAGTTATCATTAGTTAATATAAACTGAATGTCACCATGTTTAGCCAAGTCTCTATTTATCCATATCTTTCTATCTGTACATCTTCCTTTATCTGCTAATATATAACTATCAAGATAGAACATATATTTTGGAGTCAAAAGATGGATATATGTAAACCATTGATTTAACTCTGCATTCTTCAATGTTAATGCTAAAGGTTGATGGTTATATGGCATAACCAAGCTTTGAAGGTCTTCATAGCGTTTTTTAAACGCATCCAATCCATAACCAGAAATTGTACTAGAACCATCAACCTTTTGCTTTATTAGCTTTATCTGAGCCTCGTTAAGTGCTAGAATCTTATCTTCTAGATTAATTTGTTGATGCTCATTAGTTGATAGTTTATTTAGTTTCTGATCAATCTTGTATAATAAACTATCTACTGGGATCATAATGAGGCTATTTTTTTACCTTTCAGTTTACCTTCCAAAGTCAATAACTGATCTTGGTTGTCTTCATCTGCAAGGAATTTAACTAAATCATCTTCATCAACTGCTATTTCAAATTCACCTTCAAACACTCTACCGTTAGGTCTCACTCTATAAACTGAATGAGCAACAGCTTGTTTTACTAAGTCTTTAATATGTAGCAAGTTTTCCTTCATGTCTGCAAATCTGTTGAACACCTCAATTGGGTTCAAACCTTGATATTTGCCATTCTTGAATTCTGTTTGTTTTAGGAGGTTATCCACCTGATTGTAAACTGCTTCTTCTTTAGAATCATCAGATACTGGAAGACCAAGTAGACGAGCCACTTTCTTCTTCTTCTCAGGAGTCATAGAATCAAACTTAATAATAGCTTTATTAATAAGTTGTTTCTTTTTAAACATCACCTTGTTTTCAATCTCATCATCTGCAACATAATATTGAATGTCTGCAGGGAATTCACCACGCTCCCAAGCTTGATAGCTAGAAGCAATTGTTGGATGAACTCTCAACCATGAGAATGCTAGCTCTTGCAATGGCATTGACAAGTCATAAAAATTGTCGCCATCCATAAGTTTAACAGGTTGTACATGTAAGGAATCATCAGTAGAAGTTGATAATCCATAGTTCCAGAAACTAGAACGAGGATTTAAGTCAACGTTTAATGCTGCTTCAAGTTTATCTCTTAATTCTGTTACTCTTTCAATCTCCATCTCTCTTTCAAGAGGATCAGAGATTCTTCTGATGTAAGAAGCTTTTGGATCTAAGCCTGTTCTGTACTGACCATCCAATTCTTTGTAAGGATATTTAAAAACTCCTGTACCAGGAATTCTTGTGTATCCTCTTGATGCAAGTCCACCCTGCATAGTTTGTAACTGAGAATTGTTGTAGTCTTTTTTAATAGTAGAAATTTTTCCTATCTTACCCATATGTAGTTGTTTTTATTTGGTTTATTTGCAGATGGTCCCCATCGAAGGGAACACAATAAAGCATAAAGCCTATCTGTCCATCTGTGTTAGAAGACTCCCCCACTTGGAGGTGGGGGGAAAGTCTTCTGATTTTTTTATGCGAAACACCAAGGGTGTCAGTCTAAGAATACTCTTCTTAGAGGGGCATTATTAGAATTGAGGAATTTCTTCAATCAATACTGTTCTAGATAAATCTTCAATGAATACATCACAACGATCCTTCATCCAAATCTCATATCCTGGGAATTTGTTTGCAGAACTCATACCTTGAGACTTAGCAAAGCCTAAGTGGTGACGAGTACCATCGATATAACCCCAAGTCATAGAAGGAGCACCCTTCATACGTACTTCACGAATGTTATTGATCATAGAACCATCAGACATTGGAGATACATCAAACACCATAAATACTGGAGTTGACTTCTTGTTCTGTCCAAATTCTAAGTTTGTTTGAGGTAAGTCTAACTCTTTCAAGTGGATTAATTCAACACGACCAGTCTCACGAGTTACCATTGCATCGAATGCAAAGTTGTAAGTGATGTGTTGTCCTTCTCCTTGCATGTATCTGTTACCAGAATCAGCCATGAAAGTTAAACCAGAGTTCAAAGCGTCATTCTTCAAAGCTTGTTGGAACACGTCAAAACCAGCTTCGTTTGTGTACATTTTAACTCTTCTATCTTTAACATCAACACGTCTGTAGAATAAGTCACCAAACACTGAACGAATCAAGTTTGCAGTGAACTCACCACGATTGTATTGAACTAAGTTACCATTGTTACGCATTCTGTGGTAAACACCAGCAGATGTACGCTTTAATTCTTGCTTAGAACCATTAGTCTTAACAGTACCTGGACGAGCCCAGATCATACGCTTAACTTTTAATTCTAACATAGACTTACGCATCCAGAACTCAATAAATGGTTCCCACTTAACATCATTACGAGTTAAAGGTAATTGGTTACGTCTTTGAGGAGCATATACTAAGATATCTAAAGGTTTGCCAGAAGCATCTCTCATCATCTTGTCATCAGCCCACTCTGTAATCTTGTGCTCATAACCATATGCAGAACCTAAAGATTCAAACATTGTGATTTGCTCACCTAAACGAGGAAGACCTAATAAGTCTTGATCAAACTCACCAATTGCAGCATCAACTAATTCTAATTCGATACCAACTTGTAAGAAAGTAGCACTTACGAAATCAACTGTAGGATTGTCACTCACCAAAGTGAAAGTGTACAAGAAGCCCATGTTCCAAGGAACAGGATCTTTTACTACATAGAAACGAGGACCATACTGACGAGTACCTACAGAAATGATTGCGTTCTTAGAGAACTCATTAGTGTCGATAATCAATTGGAACTCTTGACCATCAATACCAGGCTTGGATAAATCCAAAGTTGTAGTAGGAACGTCAATGATTTTTGGAAACTTGTAAGGAACTTGTACTTGCCATTTCCAAGCATCACTGTTGTTATCAATATAGTAAGGAGTAGACTTGTTAATCATGTCTAAGAAGTCATTACTATAAAGAGAACTCTGAGTGTACAAACTGATGATTTTCTTATCATAGTCTGCTGGCTCTGTAGAGTGAAAACTCTCTAAGTGGTTTGAATCTGTCAACTTACCTACAGCACGCTTATCCATTGAAGCGACTCTAGCATAAGTAAAACCAGTTAAACCTGGAATTGTTTGAATTGCCATTGTTATACTTTTTTAATTTTTGTTATATAAATTGTTTATTGAAACCAAGAAGTGGGTCTAGCTGATTGTTTAGATTTCACTGAACTCTTCTGGGCTTGTCTGGCAACCTCACCAAATAACTCATTTGATTTTTTGGTGATACCTGTCTTTTGAATGGTAGATAGTGTAGGATCTTTCTCAATGATTTTCATCAATAGAGCAAGTTTAACCTTCTTCTCATGATTCTCAGGACGTTTCAGCTCCAGTATAGTACGATCAAAATCTGTAAGAGTTTCTCCAGATGCTGTCTTGTACTTGTCTGTTACTAGGAAATCTTGTAGTTCACCAGCTAATTTAGGGTTAATTGGTATGCCATCAAATTCTTTAGCTTTAATCTTATCCTGTAAAACTTGGTTTACATTCTGTAAGTATTGTTGCTTGATGGCTTGTTGCTGTTGTAATTGAGCTTGTTTATCTTGCTCTAATTGTTGAAGCTTTGATGCTTCCTTCTTTACTAAGACTTTATGATGTTTAGCAGCAACAGTTTCTAAATCACCATAGTTTTTAAGTCTTTCAACCTCTGTTGTAACATCTTCAGGATCAAACCCTTGATCTGTCAATGCTTGTTTGATGATGGCAACTTGATTACTCTCGTCACTTAAATCCATCTCAGAGAAAGATTGGATTTGATTATATGCACCAAAGTAGTCTTTTGGACTAACTCCTTTTACAAATATGGCATCAAATGCTTCTTGATAATCTTCTCCAAACTGACCAATGAAGTTGTTTACTATTTCAATAGCTCCTTTTTTCTTCTCTGCTTGGAACTTCTCCAAGAAAGCTTCAGGACTATTAATTGTTATTTCTTCTTCATCTTCATCTTGTGAAAAGACACCTAGTTTTAAAAGATCTTTTGATAAAGCTTCGAACTGGTTAGGAGCTCCATCTTCATCATCTTCATTACTATCTTCTTGATTATCAGCATCTTTTGCAACTGGTTTCTTATCTGTTGCAGGAGCTTCATCATCATCTTCTTCAGCATCTTCATCTTCTCCATATAAGAAACTTTGAATATCCTTTTCAGGAGCTTCATCTTTCTTATCATCTTCTTGAGCAGGAGTTGATGCAGCTGTTTGTTTAGAAGTAGTTTTCTTTGTTGGAGCAGGAGCAGGTTCATCTTTAATGTCCTGAATGTCATCAGGACTAGATGTAGCACTTTCAGGAGATAATAAGTCATTTAATAACTCTTGATTTCCCATTCCCATATCCATAGTATCTTGAATACTAAAATTCCCCATTTGGGGCATATCTAGATTTTCAGCCATATGTAGTTGAGTTTTAATTGGTTTCGTATGTAAAAGTATATCAAGTTAAGTTAACAGCAAAGAGAGGAGCCTTTATATTGACTATTATTCAATATAATATAGCATTAATGTTTTTTACTCTAATCTAATTTGTTAAGAAAATTGTCATTTATAAGCCTATAGCTTCTGATTGGAGCAAGGTCTGTCAATGTAACCTGTTGAATATCAACCCCCCATTTTCTAGCTTCCACCCTCACCTTCTTTGTAAGTGTGTTGTCTAATTCAGAATCTGTACATTCTTCCATGGTCATTGACATAATTACGTTTTTAATAATGCTTTGAGACATGTCTGACAATGCATCCTGTGCATCAAACACTTCAAGTAGGAATATCTTCACATCTGATATCTTGTATTTTACAACTCCTTTAACAACAATGTTTTGTTTGTCCAGGGTGTACAAAGATTGTGCATCTAAGCTAAGTGTTGTAACTACAACGTGCTGTTCAATAACCTCATCAAAGAAAGGTATTTTAAAGTGTATACCTGGAAGCAACACTTTATTAAACTTCCCAAACCTAAGAAGTACAGCCTGTTCATAGTCTCTAATAATGATAAATGGTAGAACATAATTCCACCATTCAATCAATATATCAATTAGTTTATCAAACATTATTTAGGTTTTTTAGTAGCTCTGCCTTTAGCGTTCTCTTTAGCAATAGCTAAATCATTTGCTTGGTTCTCTCTAGCCACTTGTAATTTTTCTCTTTCTATTGCTAGTTTATCAGCAGCTAATTTATTCTTAGATTGAATCTCAGCCATTTTACCTTGGTAATCTCTAGCAGCTTTTGATTGTTCTGTTGCTAACTTGCTGATTTCTAATACATCAGGAGTACCACTTTCGTCTACATCTGATAAAGGTCCTGATTTAGACTCAGCTGCAATAAGAGCAATTTCTTTCTTATTGATTCTATCAAGCTCAGCTTGGTAGTTATCATTTGCTACCTTCTCTGCTGATTGTTGTTGAGCTGCTTCAATTTGAGCTTGAGCAATTTGTTGTTGTTGTTCAATCTCTTGTTGCTTCTGTTGCATTTGTTGATCTTGAAGTTGTTCTTGTCTTTCTTTAAGAGTCTTGAACACTTTCTTCATCTGTCTCATTGAGTTAGTGCTATATAGTTCAATTACATCGTGTAAGCTTCCACCATTTTGTATAACAGCTTGAGATAATCCTCTGATTTCATTAAACATTTGTTTATCTTCAGGTCTGTTAGTCAAGAATATTTTTAAATCTCTAAAGCGTAAGTCTGAACCATTTACAGAAACAAATGCAGATTCTCCCTCAGAAGTTACATAAGAAATAGTAGACTGTGGTTTAGAACTTTCTATATATAAAGCAGCATCAATAATAGATTGATACAATTGACCCATAATATATTCATGTGCTACAAACAAAGGTTCTGTCTGAGCATAAGATTGTGTAATAGCTGCGTTAGTACCTGTAGCTGACTCACTAGCAGTTATAGAACCAAGTCTTTGTCTTGACATACCTATTAGTTCCCAACACTCATTCTTAAGTTGTTGTGCTAGAGTATATCTTGCTTGGATCTCCTGCGTACGTGTAAGGTCTAAGCTAGTGTATTGGTTAAATGAACTTGGGCTCTTTAAGTTCTCAGGGCTGTCATCTACAAATACTACACCTCTGTTACGAGCTTCCATTTCCCAAATATCAAGAGCATCTTGTGCATCTCCATCCTTAGGAATAGGAATGTGTCTGATAGACATTAACTGCACCTTACCCACTTCCTTCTCAAGTAACTTATATAATTGGTTCATACACACATTATATAAAACTTGGAAAGGCTTCATCATATCTACAAGACTCTTAGCCTCTGTATTCTTCACCTCAAATACTTGACCAATGATTGGACAGTAAGGTAATAAGTTATAAGGTTTGATATGGTAGATGTCTGGACCAATCTTAGTACCTTGGTACCATTGGTTAATCCACCCCCATTCCAAAGACTGTTGTGTAGGAAGCATTCCAGACTTATAGTTCTCATCTACTAGTTGAGACTGCTCATTACCCATTTCGTCTAAGTAAATAACTTTACCTATCTTCTTCTTAGAAATCCAATAAGATCTTACCACAACATACTTGTAACCAAAAGAGCTTACATTAGATGTAAGTCCTAAGAAATCCTGAAGACCATCATTGTTCTCTTTCATCTCAGACTCAATAATCATTCTAGTCTGTAAGACTAATGGATCAAATGTATCATATTGAATAGAGTCATTACCAGGAATAGCATTAGGATTTCCTAAGTTAGATTCACGTACATTGATAAGACCATAGTCTTGTAATGAACTACGTAAGTGATCAATCTCATCTTTAGTCAAATCAGGAATAGACTCAATAATCTCAGATAGTTCCATAACCTGTACAGTACCAGCAGCATACGCTCCTTGTGCTCTACCTGTAGGATCAGATATCCATTTTCTATCAGGAGTAGTTAAGAACCAAGTGGTCTTAGGGTTAGCCACCTCAATATTAAATCCAAGCTTGGAGTTATCTTCGTATATATGAAAGAACTCTCTAGCAGAAATCAGAAGGTCTCTGAAAGAATCTTCTCCTTTTTCTTTTAAATTAAACTCAGCCTTTTGAGCTGTAAGGATATGATTTGCCCATTTCTCTGCTACAGATGTATAAGAATCTAATTCATCCTTAACTTCTTCCAAAGTCATTTGGTTTAGTTCTTCTTCTTCAATTTCTTCTCCATTCATAGCAGCCTTTTCTAATATCTTTCTCTTGGCTGTATTAACTACATAATCATTTAACATTTGAGTTTTAAACTCAAGCTCTTCAGCTTTACTGTCATCATCAAATGCTTTGACACGAAATGCATCAGGTCTTTTGCTGATTTCTCCTACTAACTCATTAATAGGAGTGGTCATTATAGAATAATGTTTTACATAGGCAGGAAGAGCTAGATCTGCTGTGAGCACATCTGTAAAGCTTCTCACTTCTGGTTCTTGGTAGAAATCTTCTCTTCTTAATATACCTTTTACAAGGTCATAGTTTTTAACAAATGTATCTCTGTTCTTTACATATTCAGCGTATGCTTTGTTAGCAAAGTAATCCATGGTATTTTTAATCCAGCTCTCATCCATCTTTTCCTTCTCAGTCTTAAACTGGTCAGGGAAGATATTTAGATAGGCATACCTGATTGTTGCGTCTTTTGTGTATCTTATAATTGCCATTATGAAAACAATTTATTTCGTTTATATTTATTTCTTGATTGTCCAAACATGTTGTTCCTAGACTCAGTGAAAAGTATATTACCTCTTTTCTTATTGAACATAGAAGCTACTCTCTCATCTGATGTACCACCTATCTTCCCCATGATTGGGTCCATCTTCATTGCTTGGGCAATAGCTAACTCTGCAGCAATGATTCTATCAAAGTTACCTTGATCATTGTATTGAATAATCTCTTCAAGCAATACAGGATCAAATATCTTACTTACCCCTAGCACTTCTCTAATCACCTCACCAGCATCATTCTTCTCTACAAAGATAGGAGCTTCCATATACTTCTTTAAACAGGTGTGAAGATAGTCAATTATCTTCTGACTTGAACGATGAATTCCATAATCTCTTTTTACAGTGGTATTAGGAACAATCTCTTTAAGCCAATCAGGTTGTCTCTCTAGATAGTGAGCATCCCCTTTAGCCTTCATATATTCAATAAATGATATATCATCATTCTCACACAATGTTCTAGCGTTATAATACTTAATAAGAAATCTAGCTTGTTCTTCCCAAGTTTCTTTCTTATCAGGTCTTGCACAATACGAAGCTACGAACATATCTTGATATTTCTCACCACTAATTTCATGCATCCTTTTGTATATGTATACAGATCCAAGTGAGCTTGAATAAGCAGACTTACCTTGTCTATATGGATCGACTCCTGCTACATACAATCCATAAGGAGGATTATCTACAGGGAATTCATATATAACAACAGGTGCTTCTTTTAAGTCTGAGTTCTTTAGAGGGAAGTTAGAGATGGGCATTTTGTCTGTAAACTCATGAGATATCTTCTCTCCATCATGAAACAATACAACAGGAGTTCCTGTTCTTTCTTGTTGTAACAATCTAAACTTCTGTCTCTTAGCACTGTCAATATCAAATATATTTGTGTCCTCATTCAAGAAGATATCATCCACTTCTTGAGGGTAGTACATCTTTTCTTTTAAATAGGCTATACGATCACCAGCTTTCTTAAGTCTTTCTAAGTTATCATTAGTAATCTTTGTAGCCTTTTCTTCATCACTTACAAGCATTTTTACATTGTGTAAGTCTGAATTGGATGGTTCATTCAAATATGCTCCTAGTGTAGAATCATTCTTTGCCTCCATTCTATATTTATGGGAGATGAACAATCCATGTACACGTTTGTCATCTTTACTGTTGTTATATGTAAGGAAGTTGAAATTGTCTACATCAAACATTAAGCTCTTTGCATCCATGAATTTCTTCATATCACCGCCTGTACCAGTAAGAATTGGACTACATCCCCACCCATAGGGTGTTGTGAAACCTGGAATAGCAGCTTGTAGACCTCTAAGAAAATTACCTTTACCAATCTCATCTATAATTAATTTACGTGGTTTTGTACCTGCAATAGCCTCTTCATTGTTACCTTCATCAAGGTTACGTATTAGAATGGAAGAGAATGGGATACGTTCACCAGACTTGGTCTTTATACCTAGAGTCACTTGGTTCTTCCAGTTGTCCTCAATTCTCTGCCATCTCCAATACTCAGGAATGAAATTCAATCCTTTGTCAATCTTATCAGTAATCAGTTTAATATCTGGGGCATTTAAGCCTGCTATGATATTCTGACTGTTTTCATCAAAGGTTGCACCCCATGCAATATAGGATGCTTCTAAAACTGACTTGGCAAAACGTCTAATACCTAGAATGACTAAGCCCCTCTTTTCTCGTTGGGCTCTGTCAATTTCATTTGTTACAAGCCATTCATTATCTCTTAAAAAAGGATTGGCATATTTCTGTGCAATCCTTCCTCTTTCATCTATTATGTCAACTTCTGTATGCCATATGTTCAAGTGCCAATACAAAAATGGGTTGATGTAAACACCCCCCATCATAGCTCCATTCAAACATAGCTCTCTGTGAAAATCAAAGAATGGCTTACACTCCTGAGAGTCTTTATCAGGAATACGCTTCTGATTTATAAACCAGTCTTTGTAATCTATGTTTTGTAGTTCTATCATTTTCTGTTTGCTAAGAACTCAGCAGCTGCTCCTGATAACTCACCCTTTCCTCTCACTTCCACCTTAGCTTCTTCCATGTTTCTTAACTTATCTACCACTTCTACTAGAGCTAGGTAGTTCTTCATTGTCTCTTGTACAAACTTACCCTGTGCTTCAATAGATGCTATGACCATAGGTAACATGCCCCCTTTAGCTGTGGGTTTCCACTCAATCCTATCCTTTAGTTCATGTAGTGGGTTAGCGTTTACATAAGCTTTCCAGGAAAGAAGTTGTGCTTCAGCCCATTCAAGCTCTGTATTTACATATGTAGTTTTCTTAATAGTCGCCATCTTCTTCCTCCTCTTTTAGAATGTTATCAAGGTCCATACCCTCTTTAATTATCTTTTCTAATTCAGATTCCTCTGTATGAGGAACATCCATTTCTATTTCAGACTTATATTTGCTAAGAGCAAATGCTAATTCTTTGTCTGTTATACCCCAAATATCACCATATCCATCAAGAGCTGTAGCTAAGTGTCTTCCCAAATTGTATGTGGGGAAGTCTTTATTTAGTTCCTGTAGAATAGAAATAACATCTGTATAGTGAGTCTTCTTACTCATTGTTCTTTATTATATTAACTGGTTTATATCGTCATCTGTTAGTTTGCTTGGACCAATCTCCAAGTCTATCTCATTATCATCATCTTCTATAAAGTTTTTCTTTCCTTCTTCTGTCATATAGTCTTTTGTGAACACAATTGCCATACTATCAAAATCAGTACCTGGTGTTCCAGATATGTCAATATAATCTATTCCTTGATTATAAAGGTTAACTAACGTCTCAATTAGAGCGTCCAGTGGAATCTTCTGAATCTTCACTTCCTTGTTTTCCATATACTGTTTGTATTAATTGTTCTTCATCTTCTCTTGATTCCATCTCTGCCACCCACTTTTCAATAGGGCAAGCACAAGATAAACACTTAGTTTTTGCTGCTAGAGTGCAGCCACAATGGGTACAATGCTTATCAAACCTTCTAGGTTTCTTAGGTCTGTTTTCAGAACACCATTCACAGGCATCACAG
>Ga0315905_10007565_pt1 | contig 10995 bp, 10 predicted proteins | sample LakEriMetagenome_5_FD_203522 | JGI IMG/M metagenome (GOLD analysis project Ga0315905, IMG submission 203522) | Freshwater fungal communities from buoy surface, Lake Erie, Ohio, United States - Buoy 4 MA121 | ecosystem: Environmental > Aquatic > Freshwater > Lake | place: USA: Lake Erie, Ohio... | reverse complement strand
AGATAGGCGATATATATATATATATATATATATATATATGTATGTATATATATATATATATATATATAGATTATATATAGACGAGAGAGAGAAAGAGAGAGAGAGAGAGAGAGGGAAGGAGGGAGGGAGGGAGAGAATTAGCAACGATACTCTATAACTGTGGCCCCGGCTTATTGCCTGAGCAGAGTGAGTCTGAGCAATCCGCAAGATGATGTTCTCTTTTGGCCTTGTAATGGGTCTCTTTTGACTCTTGTGCATCCGTGAGATGGGAATCTTGGCGCAGGGAGAATGATTTGAGAGAGGAATGATAGAGAGAGAGGAATCTTGGCGCAGGGAGAATGATTTGAGAGAGGAATGATAGAGAGAGAGAGAAAGAGAGAGAGAGAAGTTTAGGACGAAAAGAAACAAGGAAATACCCACGAACCCAAGTGCCAGTGTGTTTAAAACGTTTGGTGCCAGTGTGTTTAAAACGTTTTATGCTTTCTGGCGCCTGGGCGCGGCCCATCGCCCTCCACAGTGTCATTGAATACAAATAAACTCCTATCATTTGCGCCTCGGCGCGGCACATCGCGTCCCTCTATAGTATCATTGAATACTGAAACAAATAAAGTCCCTATCATTGAAATATAATACAAATAAACTCGCGTCCCTCCACAGTTTTTCACCTCCTGCTCCTCTCTCCTTGCGCTTGCTACCGTAGCATCGCATGCTACATGCACTGCGAGGAAGCTACGATAATGCCTTCTCTTACTAGAATGTGTTCTCTTACCAGGTGCGGCACCTCAGCAACATCGCGCTATTGCTGCTCAGAGCCCACTTCTTCCTTCGTGACGTGCTAAAAGAAAAATGAATAATTTCCCCTGCTCTCTAGGCTCTCTCTCTCACTCTCGCTCTCTCGCTCGCTCGCTCTCGTGTTCGTGCATGCTGAATTCTGAAGCCTAACGGCGACGTCGTGGGGCAACAACTGGCGAACGCCATCCCAGCCCGCCATCCCAGGTCTCTTTTGCCTCTATAGTAGATCTCTTTTGTGCTTACACCGTAACCTCTGTAAGCACAGGTCTCTTTTGCCTCTATAGTAGATCTCTTTTGTGCTTACACCGTAACCTCTGTAAGCACCAGGTGCCCGAGAAACGATGCCGCGCTGGCAAAAGAGACCTACTAATACTATACAGGCAAATGAGACCTACTATAGAGGCAAAAGAGACCTACTAATGAAACGATGCCGCGCAAGCGTACTCTGCTCTCTACTAGGTCTCTCCTCTCTCTCTCAAAAGAGACCTACTAATACTATAGAGGCAAAAGAGACCTACTACAGAGGCAAAAGAGACCTACTAATCAAACGCTCTCTACTAGGTCTCTCCTCTCTCTCTCTCTCTCTCTCTCCTTCCCTCCCTCTCTGTACATGCATACACACATGCATACATCAGCTCACCAAATGTATGCATGCCACTGACATACATATAGCAACATAGAGGCAAAAGAGACCTACTATAGAGGCAAAAGAGACCTACTACATACATATAATACCAATGCATCAATCCATTCGACACCCTAGTAACACCTCAAGTCCACCTACTATAGAGGCAAAAGAGATTTGTTTTACCCCCCTACCCCCCCCCAACCTGTGACCTACAGGTCACTGACCCACTCTCTTTTGCCTCTATAGTAGGTCTCTTTTGCCTCTATAGTAGGTCTCTTTTGCCTCTATAGTAGGTCACCGAGACTTGCTGTCTGGCACGCGGCGAGAGTGACCGTCAAGGTCACGGTGTTCACATACATAGAGCGCCACCGTGGCACACAGACAGACCAATCCAGCGCCGATAGCCGTGTTCACAGCCGCACCCACGGCGTCGCCGCTCTGTCGCTGTACGTGTAGCAGAAGTACATGCACTCCCAATGTCACCACTTCCGACAGCGAGCTCACCGTCACCATGACCGCCTTGGGCGCTCGCCGCGAGATCACATTGGTGTAAATGAGGTAGTTAGCAGGTCCGTGCGTGGCGCCGAGCAAGAAGACGAGCGGCAACTTGGCGCGCCCTGCCAAGGTCTCTGACGTGCTCACAAGGACGAACAGCGCGGCGTTGGCGAGCAATGGAAGCCCCACGAGCGCCATGCGCGCAAGTGGCGACAGCCGGTCAAAGACTCTGCCGGCGACCAGCACTGCCACTAAGACCCCTGCGTGCCAGAGGGAATTTCCTTGATTCACGTCGGCCGCGGTGAGCTGGGCGTCTCTGTCCAAGAGGAGGGGCAGCTGGCTCTGAAACTCGGCGATGGGCGTGATGGCCGTCTGCACCAGCAGGCCCAGCAAAAAGATTGGCTGCGTCATTGTATCGCGCAGCTCCCTCAGGAAGGAGGACATGTTCCCGTCCTTTCTGTCGCCCTCGCCTTTTGGGTGGGGAGGCGCACCCTTGGGTGCCTTGTTCGCCTCCACAATGTGCGACGAGCGCGCTGCAGGGTGCGGAGACTTGCTGCCGCGACCGCGCCGCGCTGGTGATTTCCCACGGGCGCTGGGCGGTTGGGCTTCGCCGTGCATCGTCTTGGGGTTTGTGGGCGGCGTCTCGCGCAAGTAGGAGGCAAGAACGAGACACCAAAGACACATGATAAAAGCCACAGCGCGGAATCTCAGCTGGACGTCGTCCGCGGGGTCATCAAGCGTTGGCTGGGTCTCCTCTGCTTTCCTCCTTCTCGACCACCACCTCGCAGCCCCGACGGCGGGCGGTTCTGGGACGATTTTGGGGAGGTTGCCGCCCGTGGCGTCGAGCACGCTTAAGACAAGCGTGACGGCGATGCTACCTGCCTTGGCGGCTGTGCCCATGATCCCCCATGCTGTGCCGTGCTCCTCGGCCGGGAACCACGACGCCAACAAGAGGTTTGTGCCTGGCCAGGTTGCAGTCTGGAATACGTTGTGCAGGACATATGCAATCGCAAATGGCACGAGGGGCCCACCAGCTGCGCCCGCGGGGAGCCCAACGCACAAGATGTTAGCCGCCACGAGCAGGAGCGAAAGACAGCCTGCGCGCTTCAGACCGATCACGGCCAGCACGGGGCCGCACGCCAGCTTTGAGATCACACTGCCTATGGACTTAAACTGCAGGAGTTGGGGCACGCCGTCGATGCTGAAGCCAAAGCGTGCGCTGCGCAAGACGGGAGGCAGCGAGACTTCGAAGATCACGCGACCGACTCCCCCGACCAGCGCGTGCGTCAGCCACCAGAGCGCCAGCTGCTTCCAGCGGGGCGCGAGCCCTTTGAATTTGTCTTTGATCACTGCGGGGGCGCAGAGCGACAGCTCCTTCCAGCGCGGCACGGAGAGCGCCGGCTCCTTCCAGCGCCGCGCTCCCTCGCCCGTGCTCCAGTCACGTTCGAGCTTCTGGCTCTCTCGCCCGCGCTGCATCGCCTTTTACAGATAGGGTTGATGATAGAGAGAATGAGCGCCGAGGACCTCGGGAACATAACTTCAATAAAGGAGCAGAATTGACCCTGTTATTTGTACCAGCCCGAAACACGGGTTTTCAGTCATTTTCAAACTCTGGTACAAAAGGACCCTTTTCGGTACTCCTGTCGGTGGTACAGCTCGTTTCCAGACATGGCACTTGGGTTTTCGGGAGACCCCTATTCCGGGAATTGGAAATGCCAAATGGACTTTGGTTTGTACCGTGTCTCGATTCAGTCAACTTTTTTACCTGTACAAAAAAATCCCTCTGAATCTCCATCCCGGATTCGGATTCCAACGAGCGTATGAAATAATATCGGTTCGGTGGGCCACCGATAAATCTGAAAGTTCTGCTGGGAGCCGAGGAGGAAACGAGGAGTATAAGACAAAGTCATTCACAAGAAGGAGCCACACGATGTTTGACAGGCTCAGCGGCAGTAGTGTCTACGACTTTGCGGCGCCCACCTCCTGGAGCACCGTCGCGTACGGCAAGCGGGGGCGCACCGTCAACCAGTCGCTCTTCGTCTTCACCGCACCCGCAAAGGCCATCGCGCCCGAACAGAAGGCCGCCAGCGGCCGGGGGAGGCAGCCCAGGAAGTTTAAGGGCCCGACGGTCATCACCAAGGGAATGACGGCGCGCGCCATCAGGAAGCTCAAGGGCCCGCCCGGGATGGCGCGCGCAGTGAGGACGCGCGCGCGCGCGCAGCGGCCGGAGCTTCCCCGCGAGCTCGTGAGCGTGGCTGTTGCGGCGGCTGCCAACCTCGCAAAGCTGGTGGAGGCTGACAAGGAGAACTACGTGTGCTGCGTGTGCATGGATAGGCCCGTCCAAGTCCGTTTTAACCCCTGCAACCACAGCGCCCTCTGCAGATCATGCACAGTTCGCCTGGGCCAGCACAGTCTCCATGCTCGGAGGTGTCCCCTGTGCAGAGCAACGGTAAAGCAAGTGGTGGACCTGGCGAGCGGCAAGCGGGTGAAGGATTCCGAGCCCTTTGGTACTTTCAAAAAGGCCGGCGAAGACGTGCTCGCGAGCAGGCGGCTGATCTCTGCTCGCACGCGCCGCGCAGCATCGACGCGTCAGCAAGCGCAGGAGGAAGCAGGAAACAGGGATGGCCAGCCAGCGGCATTCTCCTGGGCTGTCGCCGGCTGGGAAGAGATTGCAGTCCTAGATTGACACAAGGCTCCACACAAGGCGCCCTTATTCTTTTACTCACTCACTAACTCACATCAACGGACTCACATCAACGTTATTCTTTGTTTGGAGCCCATGTTAGATCCCAAACAAATAGCTCTCTGAGATTTTCAATAAACTTTCGAATATCCAAAACATCTCAGTCACGGATACTAGTGCTCAGCCACGTATGACAGGATGCAACACCTGACGTACTCCCTTTCCTTTCTCTCCCCTTCCCTCTTCCACTAAAACTTTATTATCCGAGCAGGACCGGAGGGGTCTTGTCAGGAGTGGGCCAGGAGCGGCTAGGACCATCCTACGTTTTCATACCATTATCTAAACAGTCTCAAAATCTGTAGAGGTTACTGAATTGAGTACCAACAAACTGTTATACAAACGAATCCTTAAAACCTTGGCTTTCTGACCACTTCTGGCGGTCTGGCATTTGGAGCCCCCCAAGAATTCGGCGGCGGACCCTCCTCCACGTCTTCATGTCTTCGGACCGTAAGGTGAGCTGCGGGCAAAACTCGAGCTGTGAGTAACTAATAGAGGGGCGATCCAGAGGCAGTGCGTGTGGGAGGAATGAAGCGAGGACGTCACAGGGAAAAGACAAATTTACCGCTGAACTCAGCATCCGCTCCTTCCAAGCGTTGCAAAATGTCATTCGCGCTGATGTTTCGAACGTATCCCTGCATACCAGAGCATCGAGCCTCAGAGGGACGTAAGGGCTTAGGGTTTAGGGTTTAGGTTTAGGGTTTAGGCATCGAGCCTCAGAGGAACGTAAGGGCGGGGACTTCCTGATGACTCATTCAGGCGGGGACTTCCTGATGACTCATTCAAGGGTGATGACTCAGTTAAGGGCGGGGATGACTCATTTAAGGGCGGATCTGATGTCTCATTTAAGGGCGGGGACTTCTTGATGACTCATCCATGCATGCGCGAACCTAACAGAATTGATTCCTAACAGAGTCCTGGCCCGGCGCAGTGTGAATCTTTTAAACAAGAATGATGAAAAGATATTTAAGTTACTTTCGAGATAAGTTCAGCATTGTTTAAAATATTTACGCTCAAACTCCCCGCCATTCGAGTCAGGTACCTGGACCCGTTTATCGTGCTTCACAACCCTAAACCCTAAACCCTAAACCCTAAACCGGAACTCGTTTATCCTCCTTCAAAACTCTGCTAGCTTTCTTGGAGAGTAACACCTGTGCGAGCGCAGAAACATTAGTAAGAGAATACACATCAGGTGCGCAGGATAGATACACAAAAGTGTGGGAGGAGTGAAAAGAGACCTGATGTCAAAAGAGATCTACTAATTTCAAAAGAGACCTACTCATGTCAAAAGAGTGCGCAGGATAGATACACAACGCTCCATCACGTGTGCGTTCAGCGCACGGGCGTACGCAGACGTCGGGTGTGGGAAGAGGTGTGCAGGGTGAACGAGGCGCGCACGCATCTCAGGTCGCACTCACCCGGTCACGCCCATCAAGATTCTTCCAGAAACTGCACAACGCAAACACCACCATCAGGTTGCACTGCGAACAAAAGTGCAAAGTACTTGCAGTACAAAATGAAAAGAGACCCACTAATGTCAAAAGAGACCTACTAATGTCAAAAGAGACCTAATCATGTGATGCTAACAAAAGTGCAGAGTACTTGCAGCACAAAATCCTGCATCCTGCATCTGCTGGAAGGAGGACTGCGCACAAGTCCCTCTGTGTCATCATCATATGTATTGGAAGTCGCACTGCGCATGCGCACGCATCATTGCAGAAGGTAGCCGTCAGCGCTCTCAAGGAGAGAGGGAACTGGGTCTCCTTTGTCTTAGTGGGGCTCTTTTGACATTAGTATTGGGAGACAGCGGGGAAACCGACCTCCCCTCTGCTTCGTTCCGCAAGTCTTTTAAATGCGTGACCCGAGTGTCCGCCTGCTTGATTTTGTTCAACTGTGATAGACATGCTACCAGTGCTTCAGCGGCCTAGCAACACGCTGTCCCGCGCGCCAGGCACTGTTCTCTGTCGCCAAAGCTAGCGCGGAGTACAGAGAGCGACGGCTGAGTGCTGGGTACGCAAAGTACAGCTGCGCTCGCGCGCGTGGCACACAGTGAAGGACAGAGACCATGGCGCGTTCTGAAGACTGGATGTCCTGCTTTTCCTTCTTTTCGTAAAAGCTGTCCACTTGGTTTCCCTTGAGACCCTGGCGAGCCCACGTCAGGTCGGTCATTAAACGGGCCTGCCGAATTCGGTTAGTCGCCTTCCTCTGATACCCTTCCGAATTCAGCGCGCTCTGGATCGTCGTGAGGCCGTCGACCAACACCAGCTGACTGTCCGAGCTTTTCTCGCTGTCGCTCCCCTCGGAGAGGTAGAGCGAGCGCGAGGGGGACGTTCCGGAGCGGCTAGTCGGAGGGCCCGGAGACCTGAGCCGCTGCCGCTCTCTCTCTCTGTGAAGGCGCGCCTTGGCCCGCTCGGCGGCCTTGGCCCGCTCGGCGACCTCGCGCGCTTTGCTTTGTTCCTTTTTATCCCAGTGTTCGGGCTCACCATCAACGGGCTTGAACGTCAAGTTCACGAGAGGGGCCGCGGCTAACGAGTTACCCTCGTCAGTGGCAGTCGGACCGCTGACGCGGGCGGACGCCGTCGTGATCCGCGCGTCCATTGCCGTGGCGTGGCTTGAGACGTCGTCAAAAGAGTAGTAAGAGCCAGGCCGCGGAAGCAGGCCCGCGTCAGAGCCCGCGGGCTCGGCGGGCCTGCTCTCACCCGCCCCCATGTGCCTCTGTGCTGGTGCTACCCGCTTCTTTCTTCGGCCGCACACGGCACGGGCTCTTCGATGGGCGTGCTGCCGGACGTACCTGGGGTTCGAGGGTTGCATTTTACAACTGGAAGGCCCAATGCAAACAGGTGCTGACGGTGTTCTTGGACCCGGGAATCTTGGTACTCTGAAAACTTGTTCTCATACTCAACCGCCGCGAGCAGTTGGACACTTTTGATGAACTAAAAAACGGGCAATCAAAACCACTTAAATAGGCCCGGGTCTCAGAGAGGGCCTGCGGCAGAGCCGGCCTGAGAGGGCGCCAGCGGCAGCGAAAAGCCTGGCCTGAGCTGAGCTTAGAGGGCGCCAGCAGCAGCGTAGAGGCTCTACGCTGCCGCTGGCGCCCGGGACAGGTTGCCGAGCCCGAGATGGCAAGCGGGGCCGTACCAAAGGACAAGTCGGTTGAGAAGGTGATCTGGCTCGAGGACATCTACAACTACCTGTACACGCAGAAGGGCAATGAGGAGCCGCCGCGCATCCACATTCCGTCGACGGTGATGCTCAAGTACCAGCGCCCGTGCGCCTGGTTCACGAGCTCGTCCGACGGCGAACTCATGAAGAAATACGACACCAAGGATCTCGACCCGCACGCCATCAAGAAGCAGTTTTGGTAACCGATTTCGCACAAACGTCAGCGCCCTGCATGCTTGCCCGCTTCGGCCTGTGTCGCCCGCCCGCGTCCTCACGTCGCGCCCGCTCCTCCATCCCCAGCGGCGAGTTCCCGGGCGCGAACCCCCGGAAGCACGAGTGCGTGGGCTACTACGTGTCGTACACCAAGGGCGGAAAGGGGCAGCGCATGGCCACCATCGAATACTTTGACGACAAGGGGCTGGAGAACTTTTTCCTGAACCGTCCGAAGGAGAACAACGGAATTGTGCAGAAGTTTGAGGACCCGACGAGTCCCTACAATACGCTGCTGCGCGCGTACTGGACGCCCCACAAATTGCAGCTGCAGCAGCGGGTCAACAAGAACGAACTGGGCGATACGCGCGTCGTTATGAATGACCGCCTCTCGACGTTTGATGGCCCTGAACACCTGAATGTGGAATTTGAAATCAAGTCGTACAAGCTGAAATCGCGGGTGACGGACGTTGTGACAGCGATCGTGGAGCACATCAAGGTGCTGCTGCCCTCAGCGTACACGCTGTGGACGATGGAGTGCTTTTTCAAGCTCTCGGGAAAGAATAAACTGTTGTTCCTGTGGTGCAACGACCTGCGTGTCTTCAACACTAACGGTATGTCCTTGATTGCCGCGGGGCGTGGTCTCGCGCATGCGGCACAGCCGTCTGATATTTCTGTGCTCTGCAGATCCGCCCAAGATCGAGGCATTTCTTGCGCCGCCAGTGAATTCACACGTGGCGCCTAAACACAAATACGAAAAAAAGGAGCTGAAAAAAGAGTACTTCCAGTGCCCGTGTACCGCATTCCATGAAGACGGCAAGAGGGGAATTGAAAAGAGCAGCGGCTCTCAAGAAAAAAAGGACGACCACAAGGAGGTCAAGAAGGGGAAAGTGAAAGACATTTTCCACGTCTCGCAGATGAAAATAGCAACTTACCGCTACATGATTTTGTACCATCAGGCAAGATGGCCCCTCCCTGACTCCCATTTATTCTTTGTGTGCGCACAGGCCATCTTGCACTCCGTCAGCAATGAGCATGAGAGGATGACACCTGGGCGAAACATAAAACAAAAATCTTATGTCTCTGCAGACACCCCAGCTGGTTTCGTCTTGTGACAAGACTGACATGCACATGTCTGCAGAGCCAGGCTCCAGTAGAGAAGGACGTCTCGATACCCGAAGATGACGAATACAGCAAACTCTCGCCGTACCGGCAGCGCTGGATTGAGGAGGACGAGATGATTAAATTTCAAGAAAACTCCACTGTGAAAGCCTACGAAAACAAGTCAGGCTCATTGTTATATCAACAGCCGCGCAGGGGGGATCCCGAGATGAAGGTGCTCGAGGGCTGGGCAAACATCCCCCCAATCCCCGTTTCCAACGCGGACCCGCTCGTGTTCAAGTTCCTCTCAAAGCTAGCTATTGTAGACGGCAAGGTCGTACAAGCGCATAATCTCACCGAGTACGATAAGCAACAAGTTGCCGACTTTCGGCGCTTCTTCACAAACATTGTTCAGAAGGATGAAGATTTTCTCGAACGCAAAATGAAAGTGTGCGACGCGTGCTGCACCCGCTTTTACGCTGCCGCCGACGACAGTATGAGGTAATTACCATTTCACGTGCGTCCTTTTACTTTGTACATTGTCGGAGAGACCCACTGTGGTGGACTTACGGAAACGGATGGGCGACGAGGTGTTGACTCAGAATCTCTGTGTGTATTTCAGCATCGAAATGACAAAGCTGGTCGTCGGGACACCGGGCGACGTGAGCGACAGCTCTCTGAACTCCACTATGCGGCGTGCCAAAAAGTTGCGTGCAAGCTCGTCGCTCGACCACTCTAAGTCCTTTCTTTCCAAATCGCTGCAAGTCGAGTCATCGTCGCAGGTGCAACATCGCGAGGGGACACATACACGTACATGAGAGAGCACATCAGAAAGAGGGGAGCGAGTGAAAGGGAGCGGAGGGGCTGGGAGGTGTGTGTGTATGTGTGAGAGAACATTTAACTGAGATTAAGCATCAAAATTGGTAGGTTATCAAGACCATGTCCGTCGAGCAGTATCTTCCCAACATCAAGGGCGCGGGCAGACAGCGCTCGCACACAGCATTAGGATTGGCGGGATTGAGCGGAAACAAGACGCTGCCGGATCGATCCATGTCTGCAGAGCCCGCGGACCGGCCGGGGGGCAACTCAATTAGCACATACAACGCAAGTAGCATTTCGGGCAACTTGTCTCGCGATGACTTATTGAGCACAGCGCCGGCCGGCAAGAACAAGAGCACACGAAACGTTCGTATGCACGCAAAGAACGTGCGAGAGTGGATACGCTACTTCTACGAGGAGGCTGATGTGAGAACTCCCTGCCCTTAATTTGCTTTAGCGCTTTCAGCTCTCTGGCGATTCCACTGACAAGCGTTTCGCGTGTGCCTCGTCGCGTATTGCCTCATTTTCTCCCCGCGAGCTGAACTTTGCTTTTTGTGTGGTTGCGCAGTTGAAAAACTCAGCAACCGTGCGGACAAAATCCCGCAACGTAGAGAGCCCCTACATGATGCCGATCCCCTTCAAGGAGTGAGGAGGACGGAAGGAGGGTCATTAGCCGAAGCTTTTAGGCCCTGGGGATAGTAAAACAAGAAAAAAAACACATACACGCACATCACTGTCTGAGATAATTTACTACGTTGTTAAAGAATTAAGGAAAATGACTCGGAAAAACTATTTCCAATGCCACTCCACAGCCGCAGATTCCAATCATTGTGGACTTGAGAGCGAGAGGTAGAGGGAGGGAGAGAGGGGGGGAGGAAGATAGAGAGAGAGAGAGAGAGAAGTTTCATTGACAATCAAGAGAGGACAGAGAGAGAGAGAGAGAGAGAGAGAGAGAGAAGTTTATTGAGGCCATATTAGCGAAGTAGACCCTTAGGACTACTTGGGGGGAGTCACGGTCTTTGAGATGGGCCTAAGTTTACCTTGGCAC
>Ga0315905_10007563_pt1 | contig 10996 bp, 17 predicted proteins | sample LakEriMetagenome_5_FD_203522 | JGI IMG/M metagenome (GOLD analysis project Ga0315905, IMG submission 203522) | Freshwater fungal communities from buoy surface, Lake Erie, Ohio, United States - Buoy 4 MA121 | ecosystem: Environmental > Aquatic > Freshwater > Lake | place: USA: Lake Erie, Ohio... | reverse complement strand
CACGCCCCCCCCACCCCCCCCCCCCCCGCGGGGGCCGGGGGGGCCGCCCCAGAGGGATTGCGATGGGTGACGAGGATGAATTGACGGCGACAGAGGTCTTCTCAGGGGACTTGTCAGCACCATTATCACTACACGCCGAGATCAAGCGTGCACTGCTCTTGCAGCAGCACACGCCCTCCAGATATGGGTACATTTCACCGCTGCAGCGCGCGTGTCAAGCCAGTGCGCTGCTGCTGACAGCAAGGCCGCCCGAGATGGCTTGCGCAACCGACTCGAAAACATCGCTGACCCCCGCGGCAGTCTTGGCGCTGCTTTCTACGAACAGCATGCCATGCCTGCGAGCGGCAGCAGCGCAACAAGGCATGTGAGGAAAATGCCCTCAATCCACGGGCGCGGACATGACGTGCTTGGCGCAGCTGAGACATGCCTCCTGGGGGGCCTGCCACACTGACGTGGTCCTTGCAGGGCAGCAAGGCAGGTGCCACCACTTTGCATGCGGGGATGCACTCACTGCGCTGCCCAGGCTGCCCCAGCCGCCTCCTCCACCTGGCGCTGGTCCGCCAGGTCCGTCTTGTTGCCCACCAAGATCATGACTGCACGCGGGGAAGCAGCGGCCGGCTCGTCGTCCGGGCGTCCTTGCTGAAGATGCAGGGCGCAGCACCACTTGCTTCAACGGCTGATGATGCCGACACAAGACGTGCGAGCGCCACCGTACTGCTGACGCTCGACCGGCTCACCTATGTTGTTGGAGGCATTCTTCTGCAGCTCCTGCACCCAGTACTTGGCCTTCTCGAATGTCTCTGCAGCAGCGCAGGACGAGACGGGGCTCTGAACTGCTGCAGCATGCTCAGCGAGGGAGGCGGAAGCTGCTGGGGGGGGGGGGGGAGGCTGCTGCCCACCTGCATTGCTGATGTCGTACACAATGGCAGCTGCATGCGCGCCCCTGTAGTACAGCGGGGCGAGCGACAGGTACCGCTCCTGCCCCGCGGTGTCCCAGATCTCGAACTTAATCGTCTGCCCTTCTGGAAGCGACACGTTGTGCGAAAGGAAGGCTGCGCCCACGGTGATCTTGCTGGCTGGGTCGAACTGGTTGCGCACGTAGCGCAGCACCAGACAGCTCTTGCCCACCCCGGAGTCGCCCAGCAGCACCAGCTTCACGCGGGCAGGAGGCACACCCGCGGGGCGGCCGGCCGCTGCTGCTGAGGGTGGCGCTGCCCCTTGCAGTCCTCGCAACGCAGCCGGCTGGGGAGGGGGCTGCACGCCTGCACAGAGGTCGCAAAGCCCGGGGCGCTGAGCCCGAACCATCGCGTGCTGCTCGCATGCATCAAATGCGCATGCATCAAATGCGGTGATGCGACCACCGCTGCTGCTCACCTGAGGGTCTGCTGCTGTAGCAGCCCATGGCTGCCACGGCACTGGCGTAACGTCGATGAGCACCCGGCTGCGTGGTTCAGCTCCTCAAGCCCGACAGATTGCAGGCCTGGGGTGGACTAGCGGTGAGCCTGGCAGCGCCTGATCGACCAGTCACCCACGTACACAGTGGCGAAATTGCCCGCAGATCAGGCATAAACGGCAGTTGCCCATCAGCAGGCAGCTGCCGGCAGGTGGCGCCCTCCTGTGGTTCGCATGCAGCACAGTTGGTCAAATACCGCTGATCCGTGACACCCTCTCGAACCGGCTGGGCAAGCGTGCGAGCCGGCCCGGGGTGATGGTGTTTGACTACGAATGCTGCTGCAACCCGCTGACCCGACTGCTCCACCGCAAACATAACTAGTAGATACACGCACACTCGTAATGGCCACTCCCAGGGAACGGGAGCTGCAGGTGCGGAGGTGCCCTGGCATCGCATCCCGGCCAGCGCGAGCATGCGATGGGGCGAGGGTTGCCCACCAGCCGCAAACCGTGTGCAGGCCCAGCTGCGCCAGCGCGAGACGGAGCTGCAACAGGCAAATGCAGAACTTGAAGAGCGTGGCAAGCTGCTGTATAAGACCAAGGCAAGCATGCACAGCTGTGCATTCGTGCGGCTGCGCACGAAAGCCATCCTGCAGGCTGCCAGGCGCAGCCCAGCCAAGGGTGCATGCGCTGACGACATCCGCACGCCAGCAGTGCCACCAGCACATGGCTCACCAGCACAATGGATGGCATGCACTGACCTGCATGCTGATGTGCTTGCAGGTGGCAATTGAGCAGCTGCAGCAGGAGCTGACCATTAGTCGCCGCGAGGAAGCCGCCATTCGCGACGAGGCCTCACGGGTGGGCAGACGCCAACAGCGCGGGCCAACGGGCAGCACACACGAGCTAGCAGCACAATGCACGCATATGCTGTGTGCAACCAGAGCCAGGCTGCATGCTTCTGTGCGGCATCTGACGCGCTTGCCGAGGCAGCCCTAGCGTGCAGAAACCCAAAGGCCAAGCAGCACCGCTCTGACGCATGCAGATCTACGAGGACCAACAGGCACAGCTGCATCGAGCAGAGGAGCGACTGGCAGCCGCCGAGGGCGCGCTGGGGTCACGGACTGCACAGCTGACGCAGCTGCAGGTGCACAGACTGTGTGCTGTGTGCAACGGCCATGTGCCATGAGCGCCGAGTGCCTGGGCCGTGTTCACACCGTGCCTGGTGGGCGCTGTGCGCTGCTGACCGCGCAACACATCTAAGCAGCCGCCTGCCTGCATGTGTTCAGGCACGCCTCACTGAGCTGGAAAGCGAGCTGGACAACAGCCGCCATGAACATCGGACCTTCGGCAGCGCATGCGCAGCCAAGGACAGAGACACTACGCGCCGCCTTGCTGGGCTGCAGGACGAGGTCGAACAGCTCAGTGCTCAGGTGGGCTGTCCACACGACAGGCTGAAAGCGAGATCCGAGCATGCTGCAACGAATTCGCTGTGTTGTTGGTGGATATTTGCTTGTGTAGCACTGGCAAAAGCGAATGGATTGCAGTATGGGCACACAGCCTCTGGTGTTATGTAAATCTTATTATTATTATAGTATGCCTGACACGCTGCAGGTAGCAACCATGGAGGATTTGCTGCAGCAGCGATCAAGCGCACTGGTGGAAGCAAAAGACAAGGTGCACAGGGGCTGACCAGACAACACTGCTGTTCAACAGCAAGTGCATTGAGTGATGATGTGCATGGTGACGCTGCTGTGGCAACTCTTGCTTGCATCCAAAGGATGAGCAGCAGGATGATATTGTGGCAACCTGATGCAGGTCACTGCGCTGACTCTGAGCAAGGATGAGGCAGAGAAGCTGAGCAAGGATGCCGAGTCACGCCTGAAGAAGGCAGCAGACGAGCGCACGGTGAGGGCTGGTCCCGCTGTGTGATCATGATGACACTGTTGCAATGACGGCATGTAGCCCTGCAATCTTGCAATGTCTGGCCGTCCAGGCAGCCCCACCACACAGCTTACACATGTCCTTTGCATGGCTGCTGCAGCGCTTAGAGACCCTGTTGAAGCAGGCTCATGCTGAGCTGGAGGCAGAGCGCCAGACGGGCATATCGGTCGCAGAGCTGGCACTGGAGCGGCAGCGCGACAGGTGCGGTTGAAGCTGCATGTGCGCTGCATGCTGCAATGGCAGCAGTCAAATGTGCTGTACAGCAAGTTGGCCTGCACGAATGTTGCTACATTGCTGACAGCAATCAATGACCAGCATCTTCCATGTGATGGGTGCAGGGAACGGTTTGAGGAAGCCGTCTCGCAGCGCCTGGCAAGTCGTGACCGCGAGTGGGAGGTCAAAGTTGTTGATTTGCAAAACAGGCTGGAGGTGGAGCACAACAGCTGTGAGTGCGGCCATCACCTGAGCTCAGCTGCTGCAACCAAGGCGCCGCATGCTACAAGCGTGCAGCTGCGACCAGGAGGGGGTGATGGCCAGCCTGCTCACTGCCATGACTCACAGCAGCCGCCGCTGCATGTGTTTGTCAGATCGGGACCTGCAGGAGCGTCTGCAGCGACAAGTGCAGGAGGCAGCAGACTCTGAGGCTCTGTGGCAGCGGCGGCTGGATGCCTGTGCTGCTGACTGGGTGCACAGATGCCAGCAGCTTGATGGCACCTGGGACAAAAGACTGCAGGTGACTGCTAGGTTTCAGGTTTTGCCCAACAGTTGAGCGTGTCGCTTTCCAGGCCGTCGCTCAGAAAAGCAGCAGCATCTTCCGCTGACAGCCAATGCGTCCAGCATTGCATGATTGCTGGCACAGGTGCCGCAGGACAGGGGTCGATCACTTTCGTTGCACTGACTGCTGCAGACCGACTTGCGCGACTGTGAGAGCCAGTGGGCAGAGGTATGCCGTGACTGGGAACGCCGTTTGAAGGATGCGGACCTGGCTTGGAGGCAGCGCATTGCTGAGGTGCGTGTGTGATAGGCAACCACCAGACAGATCCGGTCAGCAATTGCAGCATTTTTCGACTTCCAACAGTGTCAAGTCATGCTCAGGATACTTGGTCCGGATCATGGCCAATGGAGTGCATGCCAGGAAAAATGATTACGTTTTGTGTTTGAATCTTGCAGGTGGAGGCAGCAGCTCAAGCACGCTCTGCTGCAGAGGCAGCTGCGCATGAAGCTGATAGGGTGGACTGGGATCGTGCAAAGGCGAGGCACAAGGACGAAGTGGAGCACGTGCGCCAAAATGGTGCGCGGCTGGGCTCCGGCGATCCCCCCCACCCCGCCCCCTCACTCATGCTTGCAGAACTTGCAGCAACAGTGTGGCATCAATGCCACAGTTAGGCTTGTTTGATCGCAGCATCGCATCTTACCTCTGTCTGACCACAGACATCACTGTTGCACCTCTTTGTTGCTTCCTGCAGCTGCAGTAGATGGTCGAAAGACTGCTCAGCTTGCGGTGGCGGAGGCGGAGGCAAAGGCCGCATCAGAACGGGCAAACATTGAAAGGTAATTAATTTGACATGCGATCGGCAGGTTTGCAGCTGACCATCCCGCAATGGGGCATTGACTGCGGGTTCTGCACGTTATGTGATGTTTGCTGTTTCAATGGTGCCGATGATGCAGGCAGTGGGCATTGCGCCTTGAGGAGATGGAGCGTTTCTGGGCCAGCAAGGTGGAGGCTGCCACTGCAATGTCAATGCAGAAGGTGGAATCCAGGGAGCAGCAGTGGGCTACAGCAGCAGCACAGCAGCAGGTGGGCCCATGGATGGCACATGCATGCGTTGGCAGCCGGCGTGCAGCCATCTTCCAGATGTCTTGATGGCTGCATGCCAGCCGCAAGCCTGAGCTGACTGGTTTGCCTGCTGTGCTTCCAATCTCACGTCATCTGATGCCTAGCAGGAGGCGTGGGAAAAGACACAGCTGGAAACGGAGGCTCGCTGGCGCAACCAGATTGATGCCATCAAAGGCCGCTGGGCAGCGGAGCAGGCGTCTGTCGATGCAGCATGGGCGCGGAAGCTGGAAACAGCACACGCCCAATGGATGCAGGTTAGTGCTGCTGATCTGGTAGGCTGACCAATGGTGTTGCATACACAGTACACAGTTGCAAACTCAGCGAATGGTGCCGCAGACTCCAGCATGCTGCTGAGTGCCACAAGTGACATTGCTGGTCACCTGCAGGAGCGGTCTGAGCTTGAATGCTCATTTGACGAGCGCCTAGCAGATGCAAAGGCATCAGCTTCCAGGCGCTATGATGCCCTCAAAGTGCAGCTTGAGGCCCGCTTAGGCTCCCTGGCGGCCAAGCTGGCTGACTTGGCAGCGACTGAAAGCAAGCGGGAGAGGCACAGAGCTGAGCTGGAGCAGCAGGCAAGCCGGGCGTGGCAAGCAATTGTGAATGCATTGGCCTGGCGCATGGCAGGTTTGGTGCTGTCATCCTGCCAGGTACTGGCAGTCGCATGCTCAGCTTTGGTTGAATGTGTGCAGGTGGATGCTTTGCGGGTGGTTGGAGAAGAGGAGGGCAAGCGGCGGGCCACCCTGGAGCGCACACTGCGGGAGGCGGCTTCATTGTTCAAAAAAGAGCTGTGGGGCAAGGCAGAGGAGGTGGCCGAGCTTCAGGTATGCATTGAAACAGCCCCCCCCTTCAGAATGAATTGCTGATGCGGATGTTCACAATGATGCTGGTGGGACACCTGTTGCGGGTTGGGTATGGTGGCTTTGGTCGCTTGGACAAAGAACCTGTGAGCTGACCATCATACGCTGCTGCAAGCTTGTGTGTTGCAGCCGGGCTGCATGCCACCAACAAATGATGCACTGTTGCCAACCTACAAAATCTACAGGGGCGCCTGCGTGCAGTCCAGAAGCAGCAAGTCAGCAACCTTATGGCCTCCAGCTCCGCACCGGCCAGCCCGGGAGCATGGCAGCACGACAGCCCGCGGCCTGCAGCAGCGATTGCCAGCGCAGGGTATCAAGTCACGTCAACAGCAGGAGCACTGAATCGCCAGATGTCTCCAGCTGCCACAAGCCCTGTTGCTGGCAGTCGCAGCGCACCAGCGTCACCAGCCAGGCAACGGGGGTGGCGGGCAGGATCAGGCGGAGAATCGCTGGAGGTGCGTGTCACTGCAGAAACCGCCATCAATCATGCGCTGAGTGGTGCAAAACTCACCAAAGCTTCAACATCCATGCTTGCAGGCGGGCATGGGTGATTCCATGCGGCAACCATGCAGCCCCACAACCAGCCCGCGCACACGCAGACGTCCGCACCACAGCCGGCCCGGCAGCGTCATGGCAACGCTCACAGTGCGGGCAGCAGCAGCCACACCAGCACGCAGCAAACCTCAGTGGGAGGGAGCCTCAGTGACCACTGGTGAGCTTGTGGAATGCGGTAGCAGAAGAAACAGTGAGCATCCGACTGGCATGTAGGGTACCTTGGGAAGCGCCTGCCCCGTAGAGGGTGCTGCGGATGGGTGCACCCCGGCCGCGGTGGGCGGTGGCTGCCGCTCATGCATCACACCCTTGACGCAAAGCTTAGCATGCCAGCAACGTGGATGCTCTGCAGGCCGCATCCCCAGTGCCCGCAGGCGCATGTGGTGGTCCCTGGGGGGCGGCTCATCCGATCAAGGCGACGGCAGCAGCAGCTGGGCTGATGGGGAGGGTGCAGCGACAGACAGCGACACATACGACAGCTGGCGACAGGCTCTGTCTGCCAGAGTTGGCACCGCCCTGCGCAGGCTTGAGCCAGCCTTGACAGGCGCAGCAGATTGACGGCAGCACGCAAACATCAGACGGTGCAGCGCTGCGTTCCAGCAGTTCCTTCCCCCTTACAGGAGTAGCAGCCTTACAGGAGTAGCAGCCCCTGCGCCAGCCTTCGCAGCAGACGGCTGCCACCTGCGCACCACCGTGGATGCAGGCCGGCCCCAGCTGATGCATGCCCGTCAGTAGCCTCCCTCCGCTGCCACACCGCGCCCACTGTAACTGCTGTTGGGCAGCTGCACTCCACGAGGCGCCCCAGCCGTTGCACGCAAGCTGTGGCCTCCCTCCGCAGCCACGCCGAGCACCACACGAGCCACCACCAGCACTGCGGCGTGCAGTGCCAGCCGCATGAACACCTTCACTGCCAGTGCTGTCAGCAAATATACCGCCTCGTTGATGCCAAACTTGGATCCCGCCTGGACGCTCGCCAGCAGCTGCTGAACGTCCACCAGAAGAGGCACAAGCGACAGCAGGACTGCGCCGCTTGCTGCAGCCTGCAGGGATGGGGGGCATGCCATTAGCCCCAGCCCATGGGTCGGAACACCCACGCCCTGATCTCGGTGCAAGGCAGCTGATCCCCCGTCTGAACAGGCCGCGGACCCACCTGCATGCGCAGAGGAGCCAAGGCTGCTGGCAGCAGAGCTGCGCCTGTCTGGCCAGCAGCCGGCTGCCTGGCCTGCAGCCTGCTGCCGCTGGTGGTTCCGCTGTTCCGCCCCGACTGCTGGCTGCTGCTGCCCTCTCCCAGCCCGTAAGCCTGGTGCGCTGCCGCTGCCACCCCGCTGCTGGTGACCATGAGGCGCAGGAACGCGCTGCGGGTGCTGGCCTCCATTGCCAGCAGCACCAGGGACGGCAGGACAAGGCCGCCACACACCACGGCCAGCGATATCACATGCTGGCAGCACTGGACGTCGCTGAGAACGAGGGTGGTCCGCCGTGGCAGCAGGGGCAGGGGCCGCAGCAGCTTGGCCCCGGTCATGCCCAGCTGGGTCATCAGCGTGCACCCGCCCGCGCCATCGCCCAACACTGCTGGCGTGTTCAACAGCGCCTGGATGCCCCCATTGCTGCAGGTGACGGCCACCAGCTGCAGGGCTGCCAGGGTGGTGAGAGCTTGGACGGGCAGGTGCAGCCGCAAGGGCAGCGGCAGGGCCAGAGCCGTCAGCATGAGGCCGCTGGCTGGCGACAGCAGCAGCAGCCCCAACAGACTGCCGCTGCCACTGCTGGACGCGGACACTGCGCAGGTTGCTGCGTCGTCCACGCCGTCACCTCCCAGCAGGGAGCGGGCCGCTGCTGTGCTGTAGTGCTGTGTCAGCATGGACACTGCCAGCATGCGAGAAACGCGCAGCACCGTCACAACAGCCAGTCGCCACCGGCTGTACAGTGGTGGCCGCAGGAATGCCAGCAGCAGGTGCACGATGGCCATGAGCAGGTTGGCCAGCACATGGTGCTGAAGCTGGCTCTGGCCGGTCGTTCGCAGCAGCGCAGCTGCATTCAGCACGGCCACCATGCCCTGCGACAGCAGACGGAGGAGAGGGCGTGGGTGCTATGACAAGATGCGTCCTGTGAGGACGGGGGGTCGGAAGCTGTGCTGGGTGCACTGGGGTGCGCCAAGGCTGCCGCACAGTGCTCGCCCCGCAGGCGATGCTGCACAGCTCACCGAGAGCAACAACACTGATCGCTGCTGGACGGCGGTGCACATGAAACTGCCATACTGCTGCTCCACGTCCTTGTTGCGAAACTCCAGGAGCCACGTCACCTGCAGCGGCGCAGCGGGGCTGTCATGGGCACGATGCACACAGCCGCCCCCACAGGCATGATCTGTGGGGCTGCGGCCCGTCTGCACCGCCAGCGGGGCACGCGATCAGGTCATCCACAGAGTACAGAATGCGCACATGGTTCACTGGGGCTTGGTCCACGGCCGCTGCGGGCACGTCCTGGACCATTGGGCGCAGGACAGATCGGGACTTCCCAGGGTCAGGCGCCCGGATATGCCATGGCGCGCGATCCAGCTAATCATCCGCCTGCCTGCGCAGCCTCAAGGGGCCCCCCCAGCGCCAGCTTCGCGGCAGTCTCGCTGCCAGGGTGCGCGCGTAGCTCTCCGCAGGCGTGGCTGGCCTTTCTGTGACGCATGGTGTGCATGCGGCCTTCGACCGGTTGCGCGCCTGCTCCCCCCCGCGAGCCGTCTCCGGAAGTCCGCCATGCAGCCAACGCCGCCCTTCAACACCGTCAACATGGCTACTCATTCGCATGCCGGTGCTCTGCAAGCGGCGGCGGGGCCCTTGGCTAGCTTGGGCACACCAGGGTGAGGGCATGATCGGGCGAGTGGTGCATGGAGGGAGCACTTTAGCGGGTCTCCCAGCCGCCGTCACGTGCGGCCCGCAGGGTGCTGGGCGGCGTACGCATCACAGGCTATGGCGTGGCAACCCCTGGACTACAGCTGCTCATGCAACAGCAGCAGCAGCAAGTGATGCAGCATCAGCAGCAAGCGCAAGCGATGCAGCGCCAGCAGCAGCAACAGGCAGCTATGCAGCAACAGCAGCAGGCGATGCAGCAGCGAGCGATTCAGCAGCGGCAGCAGGCGATGCAGCAGCAGGCGATGCAGCAGCAGGCGATGCAGCAGCAGGCCATGCAGCAGCAGGCCATGCAGCAGCAGGCCATGCAGCAGGCTATGCAGCAGGCCATGCAGCAGCAGGCGGTGCAGCAGCAGCACCAACAGCAGCAGCAGCAGCAAGCCATGATGCAGGCTGCCATGCAACAGCAGCAGCACCAGCACATGTTGCAGCAGCAACAGGTCATGCAGCATCTGCAGCGTGGCCCACCAGCGCCGCAGCAGCAGGCGCAAGCCCTGCCAGCCGCAAGGCCGCCCATGAACATGGGCATGCTGACAGGACAGCCAGCAGCCATGGTGCAGCCCAGGATCTTGCCAGCTCTTGGCGTGGGCGCACCTGCACTGGCGGTCAGCGGCATGGGCATGCAGGCTGCGCGCCCACGGCCACCACCCATGGCGGCCGTCAACATGGTGCCCGGCCCGCGCCCTCCGGCGGGGCCTGCGCCGGTGCCGCCTGGTCCGCGTCCACCGCCTGGAGCGCCGCCGGGCGCGGGCCCGAACATTCCAGGGCCCCGCCCCCCTCCCGGCCCGGCCCCCAGCAGCTTGAAAGCGGCAGCCCCCCCACCCAGGCAGCAGGCGATGCTTCAGCAGCAGCGCGGCTTGGCCGGTGGGCAGCAGCATCCGCAGCCGCTGTCACGGCCACCGCAGGCTGGCAGCAAGCGAGACGCTCCCAGCAGTGTAGCACAGCCCAGCAAGAAGCAGCAGAAGCGTGACATGCTGTCAGCGCCCATCATGGTCCAGGTGGGCTGCACACAGCCGGCGACAGCCTGCCCGCATACTGATGCTGGGCGCCACGGCATACATGGAAGTCAACTTGCCATGGCAGCAGGGATGGCTGCATGGCACAGCGGGTGCAGTGAGCCTATTGCAACCACCTCGAGATGTGTGGTGTCACGTGTTCTCACACCATTGCAAGGGCGTTGCTTTGCAGGACAAGGCAGTCGTCATCCGGCCACCCATTAACGCTGCGGAGGCCAAGGAGATTGAGCAGTGGAAGGAGGAGCGCAGGCGCAACTACCCGACGGACACCAACGTGCAGAAAAAGGTGCTTCCCGGCAAGGCTGATGCTGCCTGCATAGCCTGCATGACACTGGCGGATGGCTGCCGCCTGGACAGGCGGCTATGTGGCGGCGACCAGCTGGTGACGTGCATGCACAGCGCTTTTCAGCTGACAGCTGGGGGGGGGGGGGGGGGGGGGGGGGGGGGGGGGGGGGGGGGGGGGGGGGGGGCGGGGGGGGGGGGGGGGGGGGGGGGGGGGGGGCG
>Ga0315905_10007562_pt1 | contig 10997 bp, 4 predicted proteins | sample LakEriMetagenome_5_FD_203522 | JGI IMG/M metagenome (GOLD analysis project Ga0315905, IMG submission 203522) | Freshwater fungal communities from buoy surface, Lake Erie, Ohio, United States - Buoy 4 MA121 | ecosystem: Environmental > Aquatic > Freshwater > Lake | place: USA: Lake Erie, Ohio... | reverse complement strand
GGCAGCAGAGATTACGTACCTCAAGCGCGATGAGCTCCTCCCAATGTTCAATGCCCTCCAGCATCCGACGCTCAGCACTAGTGGTTCTATTCATGAGCGAGTAGCATTCGCCGATGCGAAAGACTGCTTCGGCCATGATCTCCAGACTCAGGACTTGCTCCTCCAGCGAGGCATCTTTCCGTCGCCAATCTTTACGGTACTGCCGAATGGTGGTGCGCCAGTCAGTCACCACAGCGAACTCTTTCAGGGCACGCTGGACCTCCTTCTTGGCTAGAGCGTACAGCCCGCGCTCGATCTGCGTGTTCATGTGCCCGATGTGCGGCACTACACGCACTTCACCCTGCGGCGGATGATACCACTGCATTGTGGGCGGGATGTTAGCTTCTCGCAGCCGCTGGACCGTCTGCTGCTGGATATTCCCAATGTCCAGGCTCCTCATGCGCAGGCACACGTCCAACAGGCGCTCAACAAAGGGCATCGCGCGCTTCTCCTTCAGCCCGAACTCGGCCTGGATGGCCTCAACGATGCCAATATACAGCGCCTGCACATCGTGCAGTCGCCCACGCTGCTCCATGATGCGCACGAGCGGGACAGGGTCGTCGGGGACTAGCCTCGACTTGCCCCCACGCAGGCGCTCGATGACGTCCAGTGCGCACCGCAGGTTGTGCTGCACCTCTTCAGCCACTTCGTGTTCCTCCCAATACTGTGCCAGGGCAAAGTATGACTCGAGCAGCAGCTCGTCGTCGTGAGCCTTTTTGCCCACGACGATGGAGCGCTCCAGCTGCTTCTGCGTCTTGTGTTTGCTCGTCCCGTGCTCGCCCGCCTCAATCATCTTGAAGCGCACCCGGTCGACGACGTTCATCGCGGCGAGCTGCGCGGCCCTGCGCCCCTGTCCGCCTGACTCCACTCGCGTGATCGCGTGCCCCGCCTGCGGGCGATCAGTCCCCACCGGCGAGTCCATTGCAAGACTGCGTTTTTTTTTTTAATTCTTCCGTTATTTTTTAACCAACTTGCGCTAGCGCCTTGGGGGGCGACATTTTACCAGAGGATGGGGGGCTGCGCCGTAAGGTAGCGGGCGCACAGGATGGTGGTGCACGCGTCGTCCTTCCACGACGAGGACGACAACGACGACGCGCCAAAGACACTCGACATCCACGACGTGACGCGCAAGGGCCAGCTGAAACCGCTCGCGAAGCTGCTGAAGCATGCCAAGCAGTACAACATCGAAGTGGATGCGTTGGACGAGCGCGGGCGCACCCCGCTGATGTTGGCGTGCAGGCACGGGCATGGCAAGTGCGTCGAGTACCTGATGCAGGCGGGCGCGAGCCCCGACATCAAGGACAACGACGGCTACGCCGCCATCCACTTCTGTGTGCTTGCGTCTGTCGACCGGCTCGTCGGCATCAGCCGTGCGGCATCCGGCATCCGTGCGCTGGGAAAGTACCGCGCCTTCCTGGACCGCAAGACGGTCGACGGCTTTACTGCAGGTAGAGTTGCCAAAACCCGTACCCTGCCCCGCGCCATTGCCACAAAGCTGACGCGGATAAGGGTGGTGGCGCACCAACAGTGCACGTCGCCGTCAAGATTCGCGCCACCGACATCATCTCGCAGCTGAAAGATTTCGGGTGCGACATTGACAAGTTCAGCACCGACGGTGTGAACGCTATGTACCTCGCCTGCCAAACTGCTGCCGAGGACAAGACTGTGTCGCCCGTCCTGTCGCTGCTGCAGTTGGGCGCACACATCGACAAACCTGATCCTGTGTTCTTTCGAACGGCCCTGCACAAGGCGTGCGACGAGGATCTACCAGAAATTTGCAGGTTCCTTGTGCTGAGCAAGGCCAGCGTACTCATACAGGACAAGTACGGCGATACGCCGCTGCACATCGTTGCCAAGCGAGGGTCGTGCCGGACGCTCGAGGTCATTTGCCAGGCCCTGACGGGGGGAGATAAGGTTCCCATCAATCCAGGCCAGGAAAAGGAGGACCTCGAGATAAAGCTTGAGGCAATCTCTGATCAGGCAGACGAGGCCAAGATCAAGTCCATCTTGTCGGTTCCCGACTCGGCTGGTAACACACCACTGCACATTGCATGTTCATTCGGATACGAGCTTCTTGTCTTGAGTCTCCTAGGCCGGGGGGCCGATCCGGACAAGAAAAATTTCAATTCGAACAAAGGAGTAGAGGGCGGACAGCTGAGGCCAGACAAAAAGAGCAAGAGGAAGAAAAAGGGTCAAGACCCTGAGGACGAAGCCAAGCCTGTAGGCTCACAGGGTGGCGGAGGCAAGACAGCTTATCACCTTGTTGCAGAAGTCGGCCATACTGAAATTTTCAAAAGCTTGATTCGCAAAGGAATTGACACCTCCGGGGTCGACGAATTCGGGCACACGTGTCTGCATTACGCTGCCATGAACAACGATGTTGAAATTGCCGATCTCCAAATGGAATGTGATCCAAACCCGAACGTTCAAACCCTTGCAGGCTGGACACCACTGCACTACGCTGCTGCTTATGATAGTGTACACATCATCGTGTTTCTGCTCGACGCCCGGGCTGATCCCACGCTAGAAAATCACCAAGGGCACACACCCATCATGTTGGCGTCAAGGACACGTACAAAACGTGCGTTGGAGGGGCTGCTGAAAGAGACCTTGCAGAGAGAAGAGATGGAAAGAGAGCACAGGGAACATGCACTGATGGAAGAGAGAAACCGGCTGATGGCTGAGATGGAAAACGAAGTTGCCCTGAGATCGCAAAAAAAGCAGCCGCTTCTCGCCGGACACGATAGTGATGAGGACAAGGACGAGGTACGCCCACATACGCCTGCTCTTTCACCAACTTGCTCAATCGCATTTGTGATGGATCAATCGCGGCGAGATCGCACCTGCACACCTCAGTGCTCATACAGCGAGAGATAATTTACGTCATCGCAAGTAGCTGTAGTCCTTCCCCGTCTTGCTCTGGAATCAGCATACACTTCGATCATTCTGCTCATGCGGAGCACGTTTTTTATACAACTCTGTACCTGTATATGTAAATTTTTTGTGCATACATGCATATATCTACGTATGTGTGTCAATTGAACAGGACGACCCTTTGGCGAAGATAAGGAAGGACCAAACAGAAAAAGCCGCTCCAAAGGCAGATCCTAATCGCCCCGCAAGCAGACCTTCTAGTGCAAGGTATGAGTAATGCGTTGTGTGCACCACTGTGCTGGGGTGCCCATTGTATATTTGAGCACACCGGTTCCATCTACCAGATGGCAATTTTGTTCTAGATGCACATAACGTGCAGTCATTTAGCAGGCAGTTGAAATTTTTGATGCTCTAAACCACCGATTGTTTACAAACAGGAGCGGAACTGGTTCAACAAAGGCTAGTCACCGCGATAACAATTCACCGAGGAGTCTTTCCGGTGAACACGATCCTGCAATTACACGTTTGCACCCAAATGCACGCGCACACACAGACTGGCTGCCGGACTACATGCTCCCGATTAAAACTTTCCTGCACTTTACGCGTTCGTGCTCGGCTGTGGGTGTGCGCACATGCTGAATATGACGTAACTATCCACGTGGACACACGTACATACACAGGCGCACTTACAGCGCGAACATCAACTTCAAAAATGTCTCTCAAATCACACCCGCCCCCAAAGGACGAAAAGTGGGCACGTTTCAAATATGACCTGAAGAAGAAGTGGGAGCCTGTCTACGAGCAACGACTAGGTTCTTGCTAGATCGAAGCTTGCTCATTTTGTTATCACACAACGTGGCAAACCTAACTCACGTATCCACTTGTAAACCTCTTTGCTTCCTTGGCAGGCCCGATAAGGGACGCGCTGAAGCCATATTGGAATCATCCTTCTCTTGTGAAGCAGCGAAAACGTATCAAGTATCTCACGGATAGGCTGAAAAAGCGCATCCTACCCGGTTTGACGGGCGAATATCCGCCTTCGGAAATCAGCTCTTATCAGGGCACCACAGGTGAACGCACCGGAAAGGAAGGAGAGATACGCAATCTTTCTCTGCTTCCTTTCCAATACAATGATATCCGAATCCTTCCTGTAGAACAATCTTTGATTTTGTGTGGAAATATCTCCACACATGTTCGGATATTGTTGTATTGCTTCTCTTTTTCATGTTGCTGAACACTATCTGCCACATTACGGTGAGAAAGTCCATAATTAGGAACTGCTCCAGTGTCAGAACATTGTTATTCTTTGAATAACAGTGTTGTTCTTTGAATCAAAGCTGGGCTTCAAAGCTTTGCTTTGAATAACAGCAATCTGCTTGGATACAGATTGCTGCATCTTTGCGATGCTCAGCTAACACTGTGTGACTATTTCTTGCACATTGCAGGATTTACGTCTGCGCCCACCACTGCAAGAAGTCAGCTTACCAGCCTGGGCAACCAGACCAATCGGACAGGATCTAAAATGGTTCAGCGGCCCGCCCAGGGATCGCGCCCAACTTCTGCAGGTCCGGCAATCTGTAAAAGAGCTACGGGGCGAGCAGCGGATACGGCGACAGAAATAGTAGGGGAGCAGAGACAGCTGTTTTGCAGTGGGGGCGAGAATAGCGAGTCGCTTCTTTGAAAATCGTTTACTAGATGTTGTTCTGGGTTAGAAATTCTGATCTGTGCATGCCATGCTGGACGTGTATTGTTGTTTCACTGAATTATGTCTGCTTGTCTGTGTTCATTGCTTCGCTTTTGTCTATTCGTGTGTATACAGGAAGCCAACGGAGCGCGCTCAGGGGCGCTTCTCCGGCAGGTACACCGCGCAGTAACAACAGTGTCACTTTTGGAGGACCCAACTTGCCCACGTCGTTCGCTGGCGGTCTCAAGATGCCGAAGATCCGCATCCCAAAAGTTCGATAATCTGAGGCACCAACTTGGGTTTTGTGTAGATAGGCGAAGCATGAGTTTGAAAAAAAAAGCTCTGTTCTTCAAGGAATATGTCAAAAGGATCTCTTGATACCCATGTTCTGCACAACCGGCATCCTTTTACAAAACAAATACCCACGGGTCAGCGCTGTCGCATGCCCTTGGGGAATCTGGATCCATCAAATCCGCGATAACCTGTGACAACGAATTTTCTCCAGCGCCATAGCTCACATTCTGAAAAGATGCCTTGTGCGTTAAATATGGATCAGAAGGCGAGTCGCTCTTGGCACCTCCGGATCTGAATTGTGAGAAGCTGTTGTCCCCGGTAGGGTCTATCGAAGAGGCCCTGGAACGCAGCATCATTGGTTTGTTGGGACTTGTACTATCATTCGTCATCCAGGAGGACACATCCTTCGACGTCAACTTTGGGTTGACGGGCCGGGCCCAGCCTGGGATCACGGGATCATGTAAATTTCCCTTCTCGAAGCCCATCAATGAATTTGCTTTGTCTCGCACGGCAAGTAGACCGTACAGTGATTGTGATGTTGTCTGCGTTTGCTTCCCGTCGTTACTATCCTCAACTCTCAACACTTCGACTTCAAATGAAAAATCGACATACTCCGTGGTCATGTTTACCAAATTTCCCGTCGTGTTTAAGTCGCCAGTCATCCCCTTACCCCTCTGCACTCTTCTCAAAAATTTCATCTTCGCCAGCGAGTGCACCGGTCCCCTCAGGGCTGTCTTGATAATCCCAATAGGCTTGTTTTCAACGTTCCAATCGTCGATGCTGACAAGGCGGTCCCCAGGGTAAATAGCAATGCCCAAATATCCTGGGCTATCCTGCTTCACCCCGTTTGCATCCTTGGCCGACACTTCACCGCAAACAATGTGCGGAATATCTCTCGTCAGATTGATTCCAACGTTGCACCACCTGGTGGTCAACAGCCAGTATGTTAGTGCACAGGATGTATCAGAAGATTGCTTATGTTGCCGATGTGTGTGTGTGTGTGTGTGTGCGCGCGCGCGTGTTTCGTTCTTTCTCTTTCTTTCTTCTTCTTCCTCTCCCTCTTCTTCCGCTCTCTCTCTCGTGCATATTTGTTTGCAGATTTGTGTATGCAATTTTAGCACATATGGATGTGCCATGTTACAAAAACTTGTTTCACATTTACAGAAACTTGTTTTCACATTCCTGGAGCCGTGACAAGAATGTGTCCTGACATTCCAGGAGCCGTGCGTGCGTGCGTGCGTGTGTTCGCGCGCGCGTGAACGTATCATATACCTGATGGGTCCTTTGCATCTTTTGTATTGCCTGCACACCCGTTCGAGCGACTCGCATTTACGGCGTAGTGAGTGGATCCTCAAAGCCATCTCCATTTTAGACTCGGCGAAGACGGTGTGTGCGTTCACGCCTTCGAATACAACTTCCGGACGAGACATGTTCTCTTCTTCGAATTGCAACGGGCTGGTGCTTGTTGGTGGCGGAGCAGAACGTTGAGCATTCCGTGTAGCATGCTTCAGGACTGTATCGATGACTTCGTCAGCATTGTTGCTGCTATCGGTCAGGGTGGAGCCCGCACGATCCAAGAGAGGAAAGTTGTCGCGGACTGCTGAGGGATCGGTGAACAAGGATGTCTTCGGTCTGGGTGGAGCAGAGCGCTGAGCGCCACGGTTGTCACGCTTTACAATCGGTCCTGATTCCTCTACATCGCTGCTGTCACCTTCGGACTGTTTGAATTCCTTTATCTCTTCCACACTTGCCAGCACAGCTCCAGTGGTCAGAACGTGCATGGGGCTGCTCCGATCTTGGATTTGACGTCTGATCTCCATAACAATTTGTTCCGCGCTCTCCGTTTCATTCGCAAATGTTGAATGGACCCGGACTGATACCGAATCCTCGTCGCATCGAATCAAGTCAAGCCCACCAGGCTCAAACTTGAGGACGCTGGCAATGTCTTTCACAACAGCTTCACCGAATTGACGCTGAGAAAGAAACTGAGATGGTATCTGTGTAAAGGAAATCTTCAGATCCTTCACATTGTTATCGAAATCATGCTCATCCTTAAGCCACATCATTGGTTTTACTACAAATTCCTTCCAAGCACCAAAACACTTCATGCGGTTTGCACGGTTCATGCTCGAAAACACCAAGTGCGCAGCGTGGGAGCTCGTTTTTCGCCGCAGTTCTGCTTGCATTTTTAGATTTGCAAAACACTGCATAACAGAGTCTAAGATTTGCTGAGACTGAGAGGACATTCTGTTCAGTACAACCAGCCTTGTTGATGCCATGTGATCAGTGAACGAAGTCCATCGTTCAAAAGCATGGATCCGCAGGTCCTTTTCGGCGCCACAGTCAGAGCACCTGCCCAAGCCCCTGCCGGCATGCCTCCACATCTTCATTACCATTCCAGCTTTTTCATACCTTTCATTTACCCGCTGTAGGTGCGTGAGCCACGCTGAAAATGCTATGGCCAGCTTTCTGTTGAGCATCCTCGCGATGACCCTGCCGCAGACAATCTCTATCCTCTTCTTCGTCGAGCTGTGCTCCCTCCAAGTGTCGAACGCCATTGACAATTTCCTGTGCAGCATATGGCGAAGGACTTTGGTACATACGGCCTTCATCTTCTTTTGTTCCGAGGCATGGGCGTTCCACGATTCAAAGGCGGCAGCGGTTGTCCGTTGCGTCCAATGCTTGAGCACTCTCGAACATACGTCCGCCATGTGCCTCTGCTCATTGGCATGGTTGCACCACGTCCCGAACGCGGTGGCCAGCTTTCCATTGAGCATCCTCGCAATGACCCTGCCGCAGACAATCTCTATCCTCTTCTTCGTCGAGCTGTGCTCCCTCCAAGTGTCGAACGCCGTTGACAATTTCCTGTGCAGCATATGGCGAAGGACTTTGGTACATACGGCCTTCATCTTCTTTTGTTCCGAGGCATGGGCGTTCCACGATTCAAAGGCGGCAGCGGTTGTCCGTTGCGTCCAATGCTTGAGGATTTTGATCCCCACGAAATTAATCTTCCTTTGCTCCCGGTTATGCTGACACCACGTATCAAATACCTTGGCAATTGTACGGTTGGTCCAATGCTTGAGCACTCGTTTAATGACACTTTGCTGTTGTTTCAGTATTTTAACATGTTCAAGCCATAAGGAGAAAGCCGCTGCAAGTGGTCTGTTCCGCCACGTTCCAAGCACGCGCGACATGGCTGCGTGTTTTTGATCGATAACTGCACACCACTTATCAAACGCAGAGCCTAGTGACATTTGTGTCCAGCGCAAAATAATCTTTCTCGCAACTCGCATGTGGTCCCGTTGATTCTTGATATTCAGCTGCCAAGCTTCAAAGGAAACAGCAAGGCTTTTGTGAATCCAACGTCGTAGAACCTTACTCCCCTTCTGCCGGTATACCTTGATCTGCTGAATGTTATCATGCCAGGCGACGAAGAAAGCTGCCTTGGCAGCAGCATGCTTTCTCCGCCAACGTGTTGCGACCATCAAGCGGAGCATCTTGTTTCGTTGCACCAGCCTGCGAAGTTCGTGCAGGACGAGTCCCAAGCTCTTCTTATCCATCCCCATTAACATATTGCGTATGTGGAGCAACGCATCGCTATCAATGTTTGTGTTCAGCCATTGCAGAGCATGGTGGAGCGAGCTCGCAGCGCCCTCTTCGTTAAAAAGTCCTTTAATTCGCATGTTGCGCTCGGGTTCGGTCCAGTGGTAGCGTACGGCCATCATTTTCATATGCTCGACGCCCTCAATGATCGAATCCAGCGTATGGAGCAAGTCATCTCTGTCGCGAAGCCGCCATAGGACTTTCACCGCGTGATGCTGCACGATTTGCACATGCTCCCTGATTAGCCGCTCACACGTGCTCTCGAGATTCAGTTCTATCATGCGCTTCCTCGCAGGTAGATACCGCGTCAGGTGCTGCAAAATTTCGGAAGCAACCTCAAGGACAGGATATGTGCTTCCACGCTCGGCTGAGAAGTGCGCGCTATACAGCCCCGGCCTCCAGCTCGACACGATTTCGACTATCAGCTCTACGAGACCAGCCTCCATCATAACCTCATGATTAAGAGGATTCGCCGAGAGCTGGGACAGCGGAAACAAAACGTCATACACGCGGAGCAAAATCCCGTGTATACGCTGCTGGTTCATGGCATGCTGCAGAAACTGAACGACGCTGCGGATGGCTGAAGGGGACGCGGCAGCTTTCGCAGCTTCCTGGAATTGCGCTGACGTCAAGTCGCCGAGTCCACGTTCGGCAAATTCAGTCTGGTTTTTGACACCTTTTCCGATGAGGTTTGCCAGCGCCATTTGAGCAAGGCCCTGACAGCCCTTCCACGAACCTGAACTACAGTTCTGGGCAGTAGAAAGAACTTTCATGAGTGCGGACATCACACGCTCTCGACGAAGCATTTTAGCGGACTGCGTGGTCAGAACATTGTCAGTGGACGAAGACCAAGAAGTCGCAACGGACAGCAGGACGACACGCAGCCTGACGGAGAGCATTGCAGACAGGCAGAAGTATGAAAAGGCCTCGTGTGTGGCAGCTGACCTCGATGGAACGCGAAAGATGATTGACGCATCCGACAAGTCGTTGCAGCACGGCGGGAGAGTCATGCGACGACAAGAGCTCCACGAGAATGCGAATCAGCGGCTTGCACCTGCACAGTATAGCAATAGCTTCGTCTCCTCCCACTCCCGCGACATTGTTGACCAGAAGCGCTGTATTGTCCCTCACCAGGAGGTTCTCGGATGATTGAGACGTGTGCCTGCTTTGAGGACAGGCACCCGAAAGGACACCTGCCAAGGTGTCTGCGATGCCCGGTAGCGATGCACTGCGCAGAAAAACGGAAAGCCTCCGTCAGACCTCGCAAACAACGTTATGCTAGGCCGCTTCTGCTACTTCTTGTCCGCGTGATGCGCACTCTCTCTCGCTTCCTCACATGGAAATGGCGGTTTCGGGTCTGCGAATCGCGATCTGGGACAGCGCCATGGCCGCCCACCCCACAGCGTCCTTGTTGCCGCTCTGCATCACGAAATGTAAGACCAGAGTGACGCTCGGCGAGGACCTTGCCGCCAGATCCTGGTCTGCAGCGTTGTCACACAAGATGCGCGCCAAGGCCTCGACGATGCTGCTGAGTGCAATAGACGCCGGGGCAGCGAAAAGCCCAGACTTGTCCCTGGCGCCCTTCTGCAGTGCCAAGGACAGCGTGCGCAGGAATGAAGGCTGCAGGCGAAGGTCGCCCAGCGGCGCCTCTGAACTCTGCATCTGCCCAGCGGCCGTGGACGCAGCCACATCATGATATTGGCTGACGGTGTCTGCATTGAAGTTGCGATGTTCCCGGACCTCCCTCAGCAGTTCCTTGCACTCTGAGATGAGCCTCTGGGCAGGAACAACGTCCTGCGCACCAGCCGCAGCGGCACGCGTGTCAGTAGATGTTTGCCCTCGTGTGCGGGACGTGGTGTGCAGGGCGGGTGGAAAGATGCGAACCAGGTGGTTGAGGATGTCGATCAATATTGTCTGGCGCTCGTCCACTGCAGTCGAGGGCCCCCGCCACACCCGCGCTAGGGCCAAGGCGAAGACATCAAAGTCAGCTATCTTACACAGTAAATATATTCGGGCAAGGACTTTTGAGAATTGCACCACTTCGGGTTGATACCCAGGATGGCGTGGGGCTGGGCTCGCGAGCTCCTCGATCCTCAACCGAGGACCGAGGACGACCTCCTCGGTCCTCGCCGGAGGGCGGGCTCTGCCAGGATGGATGCGAGCTGCGACGACCTCCTCGGTCCTCGCCGGAGGGCGGGCTCTGCCATGATGGATGCGAGCTGCGGCGCAGCGTTGGGCTCTGCTTTTCCGGGTGGGATCCGCGCTCCGCCTCTGCGGCGCCTTTCTCCGCCGATCGGGACATGGCGGGAGCGAAGTAGAGTTATCCTCGCCCGATTCGGAGGCAATTTCAATACATAACGGAGCAGAATTGACCCTGTTATTTGTACCAGCCCGAAACACGGCCTTGATCCAAATATTCCGAATTTGCCGACATGGAAAAGTTCCATACCGTCGTTTCAACTCTCCAGAGGCAAGCGCTCATGTCCAGGTTCAACGAAAGTAT
>Ga0315905_10007561_pt1 | contig 10998 bp, 15 predicted proteins | sample LakEriMetagenome_5_FD_203522 | JGI IMG/M metagenome (GOLD analysis project Ga0315905, IMG submission 203522) | Freshwater fungal communities from buoy surface, Lake Erie, Ohio, United States - Buoy 4 MA121 | ecosystem: Environmental > Aquatic > Freshwater > Lake | place: USA: Lake Erie, Ohio... | reverse complement strand
ACCATTTTGTTGAAACATCCAATCTTTTTGGGAGGTTTGGGAGGATTCGTGACGTGGTCGGGCCACAATGATTCCAGAGCTGTCATCTCTGCCTGCGCGCTAGACGCCCTGTTGGCTATAGCAATCGTAAATCCAGAATCATTGGATGGAGAGATGGCCACGGTGGTATCACCGGGTCTGCAGTCGAGGACCTGCAAATTCAACCACTCCACTTGCAAAACATCTTTGGGGGCACCACCGAACCTGGCGCTGCGCAGGCTGCGCCCGTGGCGCGACCATGAGGTCCATACAAACAGAAATGGTTTTTGCCCCTTCGTTTTCATGTACTCTGTATACAGTGGCAAGCCGAGTTCAAGTTTCTGCAGTTCGTCACGTACTGCCGCCCGGATAGCTGCCATGGTAGAGGTGCCGTCCAAGAAGTCAGTCGTAACAAGCCACACACTCTATCCCAGACACTGACACAGTACCCAGATGGCAGGATGGCCGCAAACTTCAAGATGACTCACCGCATGCCACAGCTGCTACATCGCCCCTTCCCAGCAGCTGGCAGGAAATATCAATTTGCAAATCAACGGCGTGGTTGCCCCATGTGTCAATAGGTAATCCCCGCCCCCTGCGATCGGCCATGATGGCGATTCGAGCCGCTCCAGCCTGCTCAGCGGCCATGCCCATAGCTGCAGCTGCGCCAAAGCGAATGTGCCCCAACACACAAGCAACTTGCGCCATCAGTGCATCATTTGTTGTGCACCCAGCCGGGACCCTCATCTTCAAAGAATCAGCGCCTTCTGCCGAAAAGGTGAAGAGACGACGGATGGCCGAATTTTGTTGCGGCACCATGGGCGGCAGCTGAAGCTCGACGGTAGGGAATGACGTGGCTGACAGCTTGCACCTGTGTGTACGCAAATTCGCTGTGTACATATTCGACCACGTGAGCAAAAACATCGAATAAGACGCAGCGTCACCGAGAGAATGCTGAAATCCGACGATGAGAACACACCCTGCGCTCAAAACGTCGGAGACGAGCATAACTGCCTCGAAGAGTGGCGACGCATCGGGCCCGCAGTTTTGGCCCGCAGCTGTCCGTGGCGGCATCGTCTTCTCACACACGTGTAGCCAGGTACAAGGAGACTGCGAGAGAACATCACGCCCAACTTTTATCACGTGGACGTCAATTTGTCCACTCCTGAGATGATAGGCTGGCTTGCCGTAGTACAATTTCAATTGACTGCCAACGCGTGGGTACGCTCCTAGTGCCGATCGCAAGGACTGCATCAGCAACGGACCAGTCAAGGGTACAACAGCAACGGACAACAGAGCAAAACTGTCAGCGGTGTCAAACAACGATACCTGAACAAGTAGGGAGGGTTCCAAAACTTTTGCGAGTCGCAGCGCGATTCTTTGGGTTGCGAAGTTCCCGTTAATATAAATCTCGTCCATTGACGTCACGGAATCCAGCTCGTGCTGTGCGTCGCCAGCTCAGTGACGGGAGAACAGCGTTTTTCTTGTGCATACTCAAGTGCACGTATTGATTTGGGTGCTACCAGCCCACAACTGCACACAGAGCACGCGTGCAAATACACACACAGCATGTGGCAGAGAAAGATACGTGCACAAATATGATACCGTGCCGGGCACCGTAGCAGTAAAATAGTCGCCTTTCTGCTGTACCGTCAGTTTCCAGCACGACCCGTCGTTGTGCACAGTGTAGGGGCATTTCATCACCCCAGTGACGGGGGCAGCAGGCGCGATCTTAGCCGCCGCTGCGCTTGACACAGGCGACACAGAACTGGCTGGAGATTCCCACACAGGCTGTGAGCCAAACTGCTGGCCAAACTGCTGGGGCTGTCCGAAGCCGCCGCCGCCGAAGTCCTGGGAGCCAAACTGCTCGGGCTGTCCGCCGAAGCCTCCGCCCGCCAGGGGCTGGCCGAATCCGCCGCCGCCGAAGTCCTGGGAGCCAAACTGCTGGGGCTGGCCGAAGCCGCTGCCCAACACAGAACTGGCTGGAGGGACTTGCTGCGCACTTGCTGCGCACCCAGGTGGGGCCCAATTTGGCTCAACGCTATGGCCCCAGGAGCTAGGGCTCCCTCGGCTCAAGCTTTGGCCCGCTCGGCCCCACTCTTGCGCAGGAGAAAATTCGAAGTCTGGCATCTGGCTTTGTTCAAATCCTCCTCTGTCACCGCTGTCTCGGCTTCCGGGGATACCTGTGTGGAGCACGACAGCAGCCAGGACACCAAACCCACACGCAGGGTCAAGCTGCAGACTGGGCGTTCAGCACCTCGAACAGCACTGTCCGGCCGCCCGGGTATCGACACACAGCCACCACGCTCTCTTCTTTGTCAGGTCGGGCAGTACGCACGCATAGAATTAGGTTGGAAGTTTTTGTGGATTCTCGAGATTCGAATTCTTGGAAGCCGGTGACTACGGCAGCATTGGCCCGGGCATGGGACCGGGCGTGCAGTGGGGCTGGCAGGGGGGTGGAAGTCTGGGGCACGTGTCGCAGGACGAGGGCCTGCACGGACTACAAAACCAGCTGCTCCAGCTGATACAGCACAGGATGCAGCGGAACATGCACAGGGGACCGGGCATGGAGTACATGCAACAGCAGCACATGGGCGCCAGCGTGAGCACCTTGGCCATGGCCAAGGCCCTTGGCCAAGGCCCTCACGGCCAGAGGCTGCAGGCGCCTATAGGCCATGTCTCGCAGGCTCTGGTTGCCAACGTGCCGCATGGCACTGGCGCCATGGTCCACGCGAAAAACAAATTTCCATTCACCGCAAGCAACGCCAAACGTGTGCTGCGCAACGGTGGGGACGACGTGATGGAGACGATGGGCTGGTCCGGGTTGGGGCCACAGGTGACAATTTTGGAGCAGATGCAGATGATGCGGCAGAACCAGAAACAAACAAGTCCGTCGCACCAGCACATTCAACAGCAGGTAGCCCTGTGAGGAGGCTAGTTGGATCATTCATAGGTAGGCTGAAACCTGGGGTCCTGTCAGGGTTGATCGCGAAACGCAGCCGCTGCGGCGATGCCTCCTGTTGTTCTCTGTCCAATCAGCGCTCACTGATTCCCCTCAATTTCAGATCGCATCACAGCTGGAGCGCATGACGATGCTGAACCAGCAATACATGGACCCGTTGAACGGTTGCCATGAAGCCGATGCCCGCTTTACCCCGTTGCGGGTAGCTCAAGTGGCGGCAGGGGATGCAGGGGAGGGAGAGTCTTGGCGTCAGGGAGATGATGCAGCTAGGTCGTCGTTGCGTTCGGCCTCCGCTCTTCCCCCTTCCCGAGAACAGATTTGGCCTGAGGCGTCGAGGCCACAGGCGCCCGCAGCAGGGGATGACCAGACACTGGGCGAAGCGCGCACGGATTACCGTTTTAAAATTGCCCAGGTGGCCTCGCGATGCTTGCACCAGGATTTGGAGCTGCAGGAGAACACGCACTTTAACCAGGTCCATGTATCAGTTTGCCCAGAAGTGCCCCACCCCCCAACGTTGGACCGGCAAAAAACCGGACGTCAGACATTGAGCTGGGGGGACGTGAGTGTGAGGATGATTTCCCCTTGCAATCATCAGGAGGAGGCATGCGATGACCTGACTGCAGAGCCGACGGTACGTTTGTGTGCGGGGCGGGAGAGCTCAAATGTCTGTTGAATTTGTTGCGGACATTTCGAGAGATACGTGCGTGTCAGCACATTTTATTTCACGTGCTCAGATGGTTGCGAACCCTACACATTTCGTGCGTGGTCGGTTTTTGCGTCGCTCCCATAAGGCATCAGGAGGAAAAACTCATGTTCCATCACTGTGATCTCTTCTCCCTCTCTCTTTCTCTCACTTTCTCTCTCTCTCTCCCTCCCTTCCTCCCTCCCTCTCGCTTTCTCTTCCTCTCGTCCGTCCCCTCTCCCTTTCCCTCTCTTTTCCTCTTTTTCTCCTCTCCTTTCTCTCCCTCTCTCCCTCTCAGTATCCGTCTCCCGCTCCCTCTCCCGCTCCCTCTCTGACACACACAAATGTTGTTTCAGAGGCAGGAGGACACACGTGATCAGTGGAGTTCCTCTATGTCAAAACTGCAGACAAAGAACCTTGAGGTTGTAAGGGACCGGGGTGGGGGGTGGGAATGGGAATGGCAGGGGGACGGAGGGGAGGTAGGGGAGGGTCGTAGGTTAGATCGGCGGACAACTACAAAGCGAGGCGAAAATGTGTCTCGGCAGCCATTCGCGACGCTCAACTCATTTTGTGGTGTGAATAGCATGGTTGGTGTCAAGACGCACAAGACACAGGACGTATCGGTGAGCAAGAGTCCGTCGAATACCGTGCATCCAGGTTGCCAGTCGCCCGTCCCTACCATCACCGATCCCCTAGCCGCTTTGCGTGAGCTTAACGAAAGAGCGCGGGGGTACGGAGCAGAGATGACAGGAGAGAAAGGTGGGGCGGAAACCAAAGAACTTGATGCGGAGGGACACCGCTTGTTGAAATCGTATACTGCAGGTGCTCTCTGTTTTCTGGTTGGGGATTTGTAGTGTGCCAATCCCTGGCTCTGTAGGAAATGGATGAAGTCATAAACTTGCGGGATTTCGCATGCATATTGACGTACGTGTGCTTGTACGTTGACGTATGCAAAATGCATGTCCGTGTTTGGTGTATGAATCATGTTTGTGCGTGTGTATGTACAGGGTATCATCACTACCGGTTGGCGGATGCTACCTGCAGGCGCCAGGTAGCGCTTGCACAAATTCACGATGTTGTGTCATATGAGTATCTCATATGCATCTCATATGCAGATGTGCATGCATATCGACACACACACACACACACACACACACACACACACACACACACACACATACACACAGTCCTACAACCATAAGCCCTGTAGCATATATATTCCTTGATTTTGACTCATAATCTGTTCACACACACACACACACACACACACACAGTCCTACAAATATAAGCCCTGTAGCATATATATTCCTTGATTTTTACTCATAATCTGTTTGTGTGTGCACGTATACATGCGTCAGATATTGCAAACACATTGTGTGTGTGTTTACGTGTCAGCACATTTTGCGTGTGCACGTATACATGCGCCAGATATTGCAAACACTCATGCGGCAGGGATTCCAAACACAGTACACGGTCACTATCATCATCTGTGCACAAAACATCCTCAAATATTGCTGCATGCACTTGATGACGATGGGTACCACTCGGCAAGCATATTTATGTCAGATTAAACTGTGTTATGTCACATTAAACTGTGTTACGAGTGCCCTGAAAATTGCATGCCCAAAATATTCATCCATTCACATTGTGTCGCGCCAGGTATGCCAGTAACAGTAGGCCTCCCTTCCTTCTATACTAGGCCTCTTTTACATTGATCCTAGGTCTCTTTTGACATTTGGCGACGATGGTTCGTGAGGGCGGCAGGTATCGCTGACGTACCGCGCAGCACGTCTTAGCTTCCCCGACTCCAAGATCATTTCCTCGTCCTCTCTCGCTCATGTACTCATTTTCTCTGCATAAATATCTATGTCTCTATGTCTGTCTTTTCATGCTAGTTTACCTTGTAAGTGCTCCTCGTTAAGCTCACTCACGCAACCACTATTCGCACTCACTCAACCACTATTAATTCATATCACTAAATCACTATTCACATATTCAGGAGATGGAGAGTTCATTGTCCTCATCTCGTAACTCCTCATCTCGTAACTTACCTCCTGTTCCGCCCAAGAGAAGTCCATCTTCATCGGTACAGAGAGAGAAAGACAGTAGCAGGGGTTGGGGGGTGAGGGAGCACTCGTAAAGCTTGCCACGTGTCTTATCTGTTTCTTTGCGCGTGGGCTGTGTCTGTGTGTGCATTGTGCTGTCACGGCCGATGCACACATTGCATATACACGATCCGCACACTCACGTGTAGAGAGACATGCACACACTCAAATACTCACTGACTTGCTGAATTGACAAAAAAACAGGGTTCTCAAACTATAGCCTGGCAAAACTCTTCGTCGACCAAACCTCAGGTGCGCCGGCTTCAGTGCGGTGTTGCGAGTCTCAATTGCCACATACGACGGCCAAAAAGAACAAAATGTGATGGCGAGTCTGTTTGAGGACGTGACTATCAGCACAGACATATCTCACTACCAGCACAATTGCAAGCCAGCCACATATGTATAGTCACAAGCTATGTGTAGCGGGCTGCTCGTGCTTCAGCTTCACGTATTGGTACGTCACCTGGGGCGTAGCAGGTCTCGTTTCAGGTAAGTTGCCTCTGCTGCTATGACGGGTTTATCTCACCACATTTCGTGTATCACAGGCTCGGAGGCGATTTGACCACACCCGAGAACAAGTTCTCTTTCCCACTCCAGTAGAAAGTATTCTCTTTCCGCCTCAAGTGCTTCCGCCCCAAGTGCTTGGCAGTCCCACTGGGGATACTCGGGGGTGGTTTGCGAATGACACGCTAGTGCCGAGGGGGTTTGATGATATGCAGCAACAAAAGGCAAGCGACGAACCGACAGGGCAGACTGAATCTTTCCCTTCTCCTCCCGCCGCCCCCCCAGTTGCTCCCCGTGAAACTCCTCCCTGGCGGCTGGTACGAGCCTCAGAAGCCTCTCTCTTCTTCCCCTTCCCCCGCCCTTACCCGCCCTCTCTCGCTTGCTCGCTTGCTGGATTTTAACTTGACAAGGCGCCGACGCATGTGCACTACCACTCACCGATGTCGCCCCCCAAAAATCAAACTCCCATCCCGCGCAGGCCTCCCTGCATCTGCCCGGCAAGGATTCCTGGGAAACAGGGGAACTTGAAGGCCGAGAAAGAGACGAGCGAACAGACATGGAAGACGTGCAACATCCCCTTTTCGACATGCACGGAGGGATGGAGAGAGGTGGTGTGGGCGGGGAGACGGGCGACACGGGCGTGCAGCACCGGGCACGCGAGGGCGAGGAGTCTGAGATGGCTATGCTTGCGAGAATCCGTGGCATTGCGCAGGCTATCCTCGGCAGAGATGACACCAAGGTGGCGCAAGGGGGGCAGGACACTATGCAGGAGGAGGAGGAGGAGGCGGAGGGAGGCGGATTAACCAGGGGGTTAATCAAAGCCAAAACAGTGATCGAGGAGGAGGAAACAACACAGGTCATGTCCCAGGACCGGGACGCCAGAAAGGTTCGCATGGACGCGAGCGGCAAGGATGCGACTCCATGTGCAGTTGAGGCGGCGGAAGGGCAGTCGATGGAGGAGTTTTCGCTTCGGCTCTCCGTGCAAGACTGGCTGTCGTTGCCTCCAAGACAGCGAGCGCGGCGCGCTTTCGACTGCTGACGTGGCTGTTCTTGGCAGCGCACTTTATAAATCCTTTCAAATTGTCACACAAATACACTCGTATTCTTTACCACTAAGTCGCTCTCATTGACCGGTTCTCATGGCCGAAATGCTCCTTGCTTCTCAGCTAGGATTCTGATTGTCTTTCTGCTTGATGCTGAAACTAGCCAAATAGGGTAGGGTGATCCACTATAATGCTAGAGTACAGCTGGGACAAGTTTATGTGGCCACGTCCCGAACCTTGAAAAAAAGCAACAACTGGTTGGTCTTTCTTGCCTTGGCAGTGCTCCCTCACGAGTACCCTGCACGCGAACATCTGTTGTTCTCAAGCGCTGTTGGGCTTGCTGTATCGGTAACTCGACGAGTAGGAAGAGTTGACGGCAAAGTAGACGCCCTTGCCGTACATTGTGAGGGCGTTTTCGTTGATCTCCTTGAAACCAAAATTTCGGTTGAAGCCTTGCGACACGATCTTGAGTACTGTGTTATGGTCTGTGCCGTGATAAAGCCAAGCTCTCTCATAGCTTTCTGTTGCACCTTGGCGCTGCATCATCGTGTGCCTCTTTGCAGCATACGGAGACCACAGAGTCGCATTTTGTACGCGCTCGACCTGCAGCGAGAGAAAGCAGCACTGTGAGATTCTGATTTGCCGAAATTCCATTAAGAAGGCCGCTACCACTGCATCCTTTTCTGTGCCGTCTGTACTTCTGTCAGGACGATTCTCTCTCCAGTGCCGCCCTCCCCCCAATAGGGTCGCACCTCAAGTACTTTCCCCAAGAATTCAAAAGCCTCTCTGAAGGTTGCAACGCCTATTGTCCGCGTTGTCCGACCACGACATCTCGACCCAGTCCAGAAGGGCAGGGTGACAGCCGCATTGCACGAGTTTGAGGTCTGGGCGACGGGTGTGGAGGGGATTCTCCTCGAGCCATTCTTGGGGGTAAGTGGTTGTTTATTACGAAGCGTAAAGGGAACATTCATTGGAATGTCCGAGTCGCGTAGAGGCATCATAAGCGGCGCTGAAACAGCTACCAGCGTGTCATGCGACCCAAGAAAAAACCGAAGAACTATACGACCCGCAGCAAACATCCACACAGAGAGCCGGAGATCCAAGTGTGCTGAAGAATCCGAAGATCCAGGGGTACCCAGGAATCCGGACACCCAAATACCCAGCTAGCCAGAATACCGTAAACCCAAAGTTCCGAACCCCCAAGCAGCGAAGCCCAAAGATCCGAACACCCAGATAACGGACTAGCCAGAATACCGGAAAACCAGGGCTCCGAACACCCAAGGATTGCCATATCCGCCACTAAACACATTACCCCCCGTCTCCCCCCCCGGATCTACACACCAGTGCGTGGGCGCCCGAGCGAGCGGAGGCGCGCGAGTGAGAGCGCGCGCATACGGGGCCGCAGCACCCTGGGCGCGTGTCGGGCGTGCAACAGCGAATTCCTACCCTAAACCTAATCCTAAACCCTAAACTAGACCTAATACCTAAACTAATCACTGTTGCAACTCCTCCCGACACGCACCCAAGATACCGCGACCCCACACACACGCACACACACACAAACGCACCCCCACCCACCCAGACACCCACACACCAGTGTGCAGATCCGTTGTGCCCTTGGCGGCGAAGCAGCAGCGACCATAAGCGCAAGATGAAACCAAAGCGATCAGGCTGATGACTCTTGTCCTTTCAAATTGAGGGACATCTCAATCCCTCCCGAAGAAGTAGCGACCATAAGCGCGAGATGATACCAAAGCGTTCAGGTTGAAAGATGATACCAAAGCACTCACGCCTGCCCTTCCAAAATTTTGCGTGGGTCATTCTGCAGCTGTGTTCACCGGCCTTGAGCACAACCATAAAAGTTGGCTGCCAGTCACCCGCGCATTTGTGTTGCCGACGTCTTGCAATGATCGTTTCCTGCAGCTGTGCTCTGGCATGGAGCACAACCATTGACTTCGGATGGTGGTTGCGGATCGATGTTTGCTTTAGTTAAGCCTGATTTGCGAGCTTGCACAAGGCTGCTCTCCGTTGCTGCTGCAGCTCGCCGCTCGCAGCTGCTGCTGCTTGCAGCTCGCGGCTGCTGCTGGATCTGGATGCTGATCGAACCTGCTCGCACCTGCACTCAACGTGGCCTCATACTGTCGTGGTGGATCGTAGTTCCCCCCTCACTGCATCATCGTGTGAGGTCGTGGTGGAGCATATCTCCCCCCTCCCTACATCATCATATACGGTCGTGGTGGATCGTAGCTCCCCCCTCCCTGTAGTGCCACGCTGTCCATTGATCTTGCAGCTCGGCTTTTGCCGCATGCTGCTGCTGCTGCTGCATTGCTGCTGCTGCTGCTGCTGCTGCTGCTGCATGCCACTGCTGCTGCACGATGCTCCGCTGCTGCTTGCCCTGCTGTGCTCGCTGCTGCTTGCTCTGCTGTGATCGCTGCTACTCTCCTTGCGTGCAGCAAGCTGCAGCAGCATTGGGAGCTTGCTCCGAACTGTGCTGCTCTCTACTTGAATTTTCGCCCCACGACAGAGGAACCTGCATCCGTCAGGGGAGAAAGACGAAAGACGATTCGAGAAGCGTCACCTGTGCACCCGCGTGCCTCTGCTACCTTTCCATGTGCAGGCGGTTCTGGTCTTATGCCAAGAGCAGCACATTACTTGGAGGGACACTGGGTGAGAATGCGGACTGGTGCATGTGTCATGGCTCATCAGCGCCGGCGGATGGCTGTGGGCAGTCACAGGCCGCGGGCCCAGCGTGGCACGTCGTGTTGTGAGGTCACCAGAGCGTCTTCAACAGCCCTCTGGGGAGGCGAATGTCTCGCCTCCTCGCATTTTTTCCACGAACCCTCAGCCATGTTCGGCAGCTGAAACGCCCGGTTCTGAATCGCCTTGCTGACTTTGAATTTTCCCCGAGCAAATTCGGTGATCTCTGATGTGCTCTTGCCAGCATGCTGCAGTTTGAGTGACAGCACCTCAGACATCAGCACAGCAAATGAGAACATGTCACTCATCTCAGAAAAGTCGCCTTTGAATGCTTCAGGAGGCATCCAGGCCAACGTACCCGTACCACCGTGGACAGCAACGAGGAGAGAGAACAGGACGGGGAGCTAGTGCGTGTGCAGGGTGGTGATAGACTCCACCGGGAGACCTCGTGCAAGTTTCGACATTGGATCTTGAGTAGTTGTTTATTTTTGGAGGTGTATGTTGCATGTTTGGATGATGTTGGGTATTGTCCGCTCCCTTGATTGAGCGTGTTTGAAGCGCACGGTGCGACAGTGCAGTTTGTCGATGCAAGGGTAAGTGTGAGACAGTGTAACGTGACAGAGTCAGTTACACTCAGTGACAGGGACTGTGGGGTCACAGTGCCCCAGTACAAAAGGGGTTTTGCCTGAAATAAAAGAGAGTTGTTGTCGAGTCCATGCAGAAGAGAATTTTGTTTCTGTAAGAACAATAAAAGGATCATCATCATCGTCCCAAACGTTGTTCGGGAGCGTGGAGCCCCTTTTGAGGTTCTGTTTGGTCACAATCGCACGGGCCAGCGACGGTGCCAACGTCGCCTTTGCTGATCTTGTTGAAGCCAACCAGTGCTACCACGCTGTCACCCATTAGGCAAAAGTCAGGTATCACTTTGGACTTTGGACTTTGGAGTATCACCATAGCAACGGACTTTTCCTTTGCAAACTCCTCCTT
>Ga0315905_10007559_pt1 | contig 10998 bp, 14 predicted proteins | sample LakEriMetagenome_5_FD_203522 | JGI IMG/M metagenome (GOLD analysis project Ga0315905, IMG submission 203522) | Freshwater fungal communities from buoy surface, Lake Erie, Ohio, United States - Buoy 4 MA121 | ecosystem: Environmental > Aquatic > Freshwater > Lake | place: USA: Lake Erie, Ohio... | reverse complement strand
CCGGACGTACCGCCGCGGGCGCCGCCGCCGCGGACCATGGAGGTGTATAATCGATCGCATACATGCTCGCCCCTCCTTTCATAGCCCACCGGTCGTCTGCTCCTATGCCCACTGGCCCGATGCCAGTGGTCATACCTCCATATGGTCAGCCCGTCCACCTCGTTCACTAACAAGGCAAAAGAGACCTAGTGAATAGACAAAAGAGACCTAGTATCTGTTGCGCGGTGGTCGACGTTTCCCCGGAAATTTATAATTGGAAACACCTGTTTTTGAATTATAAAAAAAATTAAAATGAGTTCGTGCGGTCGTGCATGGCTGAAGTCGCGGGCCTCAAGCAGAGCGCGATGGTGGTCGCGGCCATTTCGAGGAACGCGCGCGGCCTGCTGGCGATCCTCGCGTGTGTGTAAGGCGCGCGCGGCGCGAGCTTGCGCTGCCGACGCGCAATCTGTCTCACACCCCCGCCCCCGTGGGCAGGTGTGCACGGAGCATGCTGGGGCCTGCGGGCGCCATCAAGATCTGCGCGGCAACGGACAGCGCAGGCGCGTTCGTCGCAGACGGTGGCGGCGCGGCCGTGTGTAACGGCATCGGGCTGCTGGAGGCGCTCAGCGTCGCGCACCCCGCGGGCTCGCTCCTCAAGGAGGCTGTCCACGGCCAGCAGGTGTTGCGCTCCGCGCGCTGCCTTTCCACAGCCCGCCGACCGCCGCCCGCCGCCCCCCTGCAGAGCGACTGCATCGTACCTGTCATTCATGTGCCGCCGTTACTGTCCCAGCAGCGGGCAGGTGATGGCGGCGCCTGCGCAGGCGCCGCCGTCTCCTGCGCCCAAACCAAGGCACGGCGTCAGGCCCTCTCAGCAGGCGCCGCCGTCACTTGTCCGCTGCTACGTACGTGATGTCACCTGCCCGCTGATGGGCAAGTGACGGCGGCGCATTGTAGGTGACGGTGTCACTCTGCAGCGGGCGACGCGGCGCGGCGCGAGCTGGCTGACGGCCACGGCGCGACCGTGCGCAGGAGGACGCGGGGACCGGGAGCACGCTGCTGTTGAGCATGGCGGGCCCACTTCTGGAGGCAAGCGTTCGGCTGGTACATGAGGGCCGCTCGCTGCAAACCATCGTTCTCGCCCTGCGCCGGGTGCAGGCGGCAAGCCGCATTCTCTTGGATGCTGCCGCCGTCCACGTCCACCAGCTCGGGCCATGTGCCGTGGCAGGCGCCGGCGACCCGAGCGCCGACAGGGTGCGTGAACATGCCGAAGAGATGCAGGCGGATGATTTTTCCTGGTTCGATGAGCTGAGCGTCAACGAAGCGGGGCAAGTGGACACGCGCCAGCTTCGCCAGGAGCCTGCTCATGCCGTGCGCGCGCACGAGACTCAGCGCAGCAGTCCGCGGCAGGACGCGCAACGCAGCGAGGGGCCAGGTCACTCGGAACCCGCGGCTGGGAAAGGTGCGGGGGGCACACACAGTGAGAGGCCGGAGACGAGGTGCAAGAGCCTTGCCATGGGCTTATCGCACGGCAACGACGTAGCAATGCGCCTGGCAATACACGCGGTAGCCAGCCTGCATCGGTTTAGCCCCATGCGGGAGCTTTCAGCAAGTCGGCCTCGAGATATTCTGCCTGCGCCCCGCACACAACCTGCGTCCGGGCTCACCAGCGTCGAGTGGCAACGGCTGCACCGCGCTCGCTGGCCTCCTTGCAGATCACGGCAGCGAGCGGTAGAGCCGGGCGGTGCAGAAGGACAAGTGGTGACAGTGTTGGCGCCGGGCCTCGACGCTGCAAAGTCGGTTGCATTGCCAGGCGTGGTGGTGGCAGTTTCCGAGGCACCGCACCTCTTGCGTTGCCGCCTCCGCTCCCTCTGCTCTCGAGCTGCCGCTGCAGACGTGCGCGGTGGAGACCCATCGGGGGCAAGCGGGTGGGGGAATGCTGATGAAGAAGGTAGAGGCGATGGTTGCACGCGTGCACGTGCGATGGACATGAGTGCAGGCTGGCGGGCTCCAGACCTTCCGGTGCTCCGTCGGGTCCGATTGGTTGTGGGGGCAACGGGGGCTCTGCGGCGCTCAAGCCTGGCTGCCGAGCGCGGGGCTGGCGCTGGAGGGGAGGAGGGTGTCACGGTAGTGATTGAAACCAGGGAGGAGCTGCAAGAGTACGAGCGAGAGGATGCGTATGTGGCGCTCAAGCCGCTCGTGCAGGCACTGGTTTGCGCAGGATGCGGGTGCTTGCTCGTGCAAGACGCGCCCAGCGCCGCCCTCTCTGACTTGTTGCATGCTCGCGGTACAGCCCCTTCCTTCGCCAGGCGCCAGCCGTCGCATGCGCATGTTTCGCGCGCACGTCCTGCGCGCATGTGGCGCGCGCCACAAGTGTCGTGCGCAGGTCTTGTGCACAGTAGGTCTTGTGCACAGTCTGGTCTTCAAATTCCCGCATGCCCCGCGCGCCTCAGCATGTGCACACCCTGAGGAGGCGTGCCATGTGTGGCCACCTGCCTGTCTCCTGCAGTTTTGAACGCTCTTGTCACGGCATGCGTGCAGTGCCAAAGTGTCGCCGGCGGAGTGTGTGAGAGGAGTGTGTGGTGTGTATAGGGTGCGTTAGAGGAGTGTGGGTGTGTGAGGAGTGTGTGAGACCAGTGTGTGTTTTGTGAGAATGGGGGGCTGAAAGAAGTGTGCGGTGTGGGGGGGCGGGGGATGAGAGGAGTGTGTAGTTTGTTTGTGTTGTGTGAGGTGTGTGGGAGAGGAGTCTTGGCTGACGAGCGCCCTCATGTACGTTTGAGCGTGGCAGGAGTGTTTGTGGCGTGGGGTCTGTCGCCGGCCGAGGTGGAGCGGGTGTGCAGCGAGGTGCATGTGGTGGCCGCGCCTGACTTTGGACCGTCTTTCTCCCCCCTCCTTCATCTCTCTCCCGTTCCCGTCAACCTTGGTCAGGGCCTACAACGTTGTATGTTTGGGAGGGGGGGATGGTGGGGTCTGCAAGCGCTTAGAGTGTGTGCATGTCCTCATGTGTGCGGGCGTCTGATGAGGGAGGAGGGTAACACGAAGGTGTCGGCAGAGGTCTTGGCAGGAGAAGTACTACCAGTGGGCTGCCGGCACACGCAGTCCGTGTCAGGGGCCGTGTCGCACGCCCCCGCGGGCGCTGTCTGGTGCCCCCTGTCGCCTGCCTCCCCAATAGCCTGCCTTCTTCTTTCAGTGGCAGATGCATGTGAAGAGGAAGGGATGGCGGGTGTGAAGGCCAGAATTCTCAAACGTCCTTTATATAGTGACTTTGTATAGTAAATAGACTAGAACGCTGAATTTTTTTGAGAGTTTGGGGCAGGGTGCAGGCAATGCAAGCGCTGCCGGCTCCTGGATTGGGCATGTTGACTGCGACGCTTCGTGTGGGTGCTACGGCGCGCGTTGGACAGGAGGAGGGAGACGACGCGAAGGAGGCTTGCAATCTGCTGCCCTTCTGTCATTGCTGCATGATGATGCACGCTGTGGCGGCGACGCTGCGCAGCAGGGAGGTGGAGTCGATGAGAGTCCGGGGGCGATGGTGTGGCATCTCGGCAAGGCCGGGAGCTTGCTCGAGTTTTCACACCCGCACCCGTTTGCCGCGTCGTCTGCTTCTGCGCAGCAGCATCGACGCCTTGATGCGCACCACGCTGCGGATAGTTGCGATAGTACCAGCAGCCAGGAGGAAGAGCAGCAGGAGGAGGAGGAGCTGGAGCTGGAAGCGCAGGCGCAGGAGCAGGATCAGCAGCCCCACCTCGAGCATCCTCGCGGCCGCCATGCTGCCATGGAGCGTGCATGCGCGGCGACGAAACGGACCTGCAGCCAGGGTGCCGCGCATAGCTGCCTCGGTTCCTCGCCTTCTGTTGCGGCACGCAGTCGGGCCGCCGCATACGACCACGCCCGGCCCCGCACGCTTGGCCGCACCCACGGCGGGAGCGTGAGTATTGTGTGCTGCGGCAGGACAACGTTGGAGGTCTCTGCCCTTGCGAATCCTCTCTCCTCCCTCCTCCCTCCTTCCGCCTCGCTCCTCTCACTACTTGTGCATCAGTGCTCGCCGCGGGGCCTGTGGAGAGTTGCAGAAGGTGCAACGAAGAGGAGAGGGCAATGCAAGAGGGTGCTCGCACGCTGCGAGCTGGGTGCAGATGTGCCCAATACCCTGCCCTGCTGCCTCGTGCGGAGCGAGAAGGTGTGCAGCTGTGCCAAATGCCGTGATATGCTGCAGGAGAGCAGATGAGGCATGTTGACGAGCTCGTGTGTCGCGCATGCAGAGCCAGGTATTGGAAGCCCAGACCAAGACCTGTGTGCGCCGCCTCCTCAACGTAAGACAGTGCAAGCGCGTGCTGCCCGGCGGCGGGACGTGTCTGGTGGCTCTATCCGGCCTCATTACTTGCCTCCCTACTGCCCTGCCCTCAACCACTGAGAGCGCGGGGACAATGCTCAACGCAACCCAATCACAGATGCCCGAGAAAGACGCGGGACAGGAACAAGAGGAAGGGCAGCAACTGGAGCAGGCTGAGATACTGCGCGCACTCGGGCGCGCCTTGCTCCACGTGGTGGCCGACTGTATGGGACCGGACAGTGCGGCATACTCGGCCGCCGAAGACCGCGCGCACCTCCTCGTCACCACCCTCACCAAGCTTGCGGCAGATGCGGCGGCAGGAGCGCAAAGCGACGCATGCAAGGCGCGCAGCTTCGGTCTGGCCCTGCATAGCCTGGCGCTTCCGGCAGCGCATGGTGCCGGTCGTCTATGGCGACTTGCACCAATCTGCCAGGCACTGCCTGGTGCGCCCGCGTCGTGGCACCATGCTGCTCATCGCCCGCTACCGAGCGCTGCCGATAACTGCGAGCAGTGCTTTCTGGACAGTGGGGAAGACGAATGTGTGTGGGATGATGTACGAGGCGTGTCCGGCGCGATAGATCGCGTGCTCGACCTCGTCTGTCTGCTCCTGTCTAGTGGTATCTGTCTCGTCGTCAACGCGAGATGAGTCCTGTTCCCAAATCGGTTTACTCGTTGCAGCTTGAAGTCGAGCAAGGTGCATTGCGAGTATCGCGACAGCTTCCCCAACTGCCTCTGCTTCTTTTTCACATTCTCCTCCACCGCGCATTTGACAACCCATTCGCTAGTAGGAGTGGCGAAGAATTGGTGGCCAAGAATAAAATCCATTCGAGAGCCCAAGAGCACTTCAGCCCGGCCCGTGTGCGGCCGCAAACCTGCGCGCCCTAGCCAAGGCTTAGTTGATGGGCACCATAGACACATTGTCGGCAGCGATCGAAACTCCTGTGGTGGGGTCAAGCACAGCGCTTGTCTGCCGTGCCCCGACGCCCGCACAGTCAACCACCACTCGTCAGTATGACGCGCGCGCGAAGCGCATGCGGCCGTAGAGCGAGTACGGTCCCGCCCCACATGGCAGGGCGAGAGGGCAGAGTGCATGCATCAGGGAGCGTGCTAAGCGAAAATGCGCGACTGAGTACGAGCGTGCTCGAGGTCGCAGTGGCACGCATTGACACATTGAGTGGCACATCAATGTTGCGCAGGCGCGAGATGGGACAGGAACGCACGATCTTGTGGGTGTAGGTGTCTGTGAAGTTGGACTGCTTGGGCTGCGGCTCCACGCAAACCGTGTCCGTGATGTTGCATAGCGAGTCGGGGATGCCCTCCTGCAATGATCCACACAGCCAGGGCGCAGGGAGCGGCATAGTGAGACAGAAAACAGTGGACCGGGCGCTTACGCTGACGGTCAAGCTGGCGGGGCATCGCGTTCGGCACGCAACACGCCCTTGGCAACACGCTTCGTGGTTGAAACACCTGGCCCCACGAGAGCATATGTGCCCCGCTTGGCCGACCGAGCGGCACAATGGCGAACAGCCTGCTCAGAGCACTCAAGTCAGGGCAGTCGCCAGGCGCGCCAGAGCTGCACGGGTTGCAAAACAGTCGCAAGATGAACGAACATGCTCAGGCGAAACGACGCAAAGAGAAATTGTTCCTTGAAAGTCATGGATCCAAACTCCGCAGTTACTTAACACGGTAACACGGTCCCCAAATCGTCCCCACACATGTTGTCGCGATCGTGGGGCAACTGAGGCAACTGAAGGTGCGGGCAAATGGGCGAACGGATGGACGCCTTTGAAAGCATCTCCCGCCACCGGCCTGCCGGGACACCGCCGCCGTCGCCGCAGAGTGCAGGCGCGGGCGAACGACGCGGGAGATGGTCATGTGAGTCGACGCTGGAGCAGCTCGAGGGGAAGCTCGTCGCGTCCAAGAAGGCCTCGGCAAGCATGTGGGACGCGGGCGAGGCGATCACCTCACCGATCATGCTCGAGCGAACCAGCGCGGAGCTCGACGCGACGCTGCGAGAGTGCACAAAGGAACGCCGCATGCGCCGGACGGCGGACCACATGAACGCAAAGCTGCGCGCCCGCGTTGAGCATCTCGAGGGCATGCTAGACGACCCCCGAGTAAAGGAGGCGCTGGCAGGGCCGGTAGGACTTACGCTCGAGGCTTCTCAGGCGCTCATTGCTAAGCTCCATGAGTCGCACGAAAAAACACGGGCATGTGAGACGAGGCTGAAACAAGTGGAGCAGGAGCTGGCCAAGACGCAGGCGGCCGCATTGCGCGCCTCTTCGATACCGCCTCTGCAAAAGCACATTGCGGAACTGACTCAGGAGCTGATGGAGGCGCAAGATCGCATCTGTGCACTGGAGGCCAGCTTGAAAACTGCAGTCTATCATCGCCGGCACTCCGATGCTGCGTCGCAGGTTGATACGGGCGATATGTTTGACATGGTGGATTCTCGTTGCAGAGATCTGCAACGTTGCATGGAGCAGGCGGAAAGGGAAAAAGTGGCCGCCGAGGCCTACTCTATCCAGAAAAATGCTGAGTTGGCGCGCGCTCAGCACCGCCTGAGCTGTCTTGAAAAAGAGGTTTCTGCGCACCAGCTGGACTCGAAAATGACGAACTCGCCACAGACTCCCCGAGGAGCTCGCGAGCGCGCTCAGGGTGACGCGCAACCAGAAGGCGAATTTTTTGCCAAGGATCTGTCAGCATGCCAGCGCCAACTCCAGGCGTGCCGCAAAGAGCTCGAAAAGGCACGTAGTGAAGCCCAGGAAGCAAAAGGAAATGCCGAGGAGCAGATGGAATTCCTGCTTGCACAGCGCCTAGAGCAAGCACGCTCTGCCTGGCGACGGCGTGAGAGCAAACTGGAGGACAGCATTCTGGACTTGCAGCGGCGCGGGCTGGTGGCAGAGCAACGAATCTCTGAAACCAGCAATGCCAAACGGGATGCGGAGCGTATGGCACAGCAAAACATGGTGCTCGCGCAGGGATACCTCGAGCAGCTTCACCTCTCCAAGGCGTCCCTGAACGTCTCTGACCAGAAGGTGCGTGAGGGAGAGACACGAGTGCAATCGCACCTCATCATGGCAAATGAGGTCATGCAGCAGCAGGTGCGCTTGATGCGAAATGCAATACGTCGCATTCGAGCATCAAGGCACACCTGCAGTGGTGAGTGCCAGGACATCGCCAATCGTATCAGCCTCCAAGTCGAGGCCATGCGAGCGTGCGATTTTAGCGACCTTGGCTCCCTCCAGCGCCTGGCGAAGCACAGTGGGCATGTTGACAATGCAGCCCATGGGTCTCTCTCTCCGCGATCACCGTTACTGCTCGACTCACCAAATCTGCCAGCACCCTCCCCGTCCTCGTCGCATGCTTCGCCGACAAGATTGCCAGAAAAACGACGGTCACCAAAATCAAGTTCAGACGGCGATTCGCCCATCGTCATGCCCATGCCGCGATCGCTGTCGCCATCGGTTGTGAACACAACTGGACGCGCCAGACCAGCGGATGGAGACTCAAGACGTCATTTGGATTTAAATTCCACAGAACAGGGGCAGCCGTCAGCACCGGAAGCCACAGCACTACGGAGCAGCAAAGACGACACCCACAAACACACGATCAACAATGGAGAAATTTTTGTCCTTCCTGGATCTGTGGTGCTCAGTGCAGCAGGAAAACAGGAGACTGGTGAAGATGGCAGTCATCAAGGGTCGATCGGCAAATTTGCCTCGCAGGCGCAGTGGGTGTCTTGTCTACCCATTACCCCCCCCCCTCAACCATTCACAATCTTGAGCTCAACTGTTGGTCTTGTTCCAGTTTGCCATGGTTGGTCATCTATGAGTACAGCCTCGTCTTTGCCCATGCTTGCCCTGTGTGAGCCAGGCTCGCGTCGTCGGCGGCGAGTTACACGCAAAATATTCAAGTACGTGTATGCGAATTTGACACTGAAATCATGATGGTACAAATAGGCAAAACAGAAGCTTTCGTCAAGCATCTCTGACCCCGTACTGGGAGTGAGCACTGGCTTACATGGTAGGCCCGCTCACAATCGCTTTACGGTCTCGTGCGTATCTGCGTTTGTGCCATTGTCTGTGTAACTGTCTTTGTCTGTGACTGCAGTAAGATTGACAAGAATTGTGGGCAACGGTTCACAAAAATTCTGAGAATCTTGGGGTTGCGAGTGTCTCTCTCTGATTCCGAGCGTGGGGCCCCTCTGCCCGAACGCTTTTCCTGACGAGTATGCATGCGGTGTTTAATAGGAGCAGACGCCAAGATCATCGGATCGAGCGCGACACAAGTCGCCCATACTCATTGAACATCGCCTCTTTGGACCTCTTTGGAACGGTAGCAACCCAAAGCACACCACCGAGGAGACGAGTGAAGAGAACGCACATCAACACTCACCCTTCGACACCTCTTACCCATCTCCTCCCTTCGCACCCTCCTCGCCTGAAACATCGCCACCGGCTGGTAATCGCAATTCAGGACAGCCTCATTGCGCCAACGCCAGGCCACCGCAACCTGAGTATGACGCATACGCACACTCCCCGCCCAGGTGATGTTGCCAGAAATTCCTATCACGATGAGTAACTCATTCTTCTCCGGGCCGGCAAACTCAACTGTCCAGCCTCACAGACCCTGAACCCAACCTACCGTTAACCGAAACCAGCCAACTGAATCCCTGAACCCTGAACCCTAAACGCAGTTCAAGCTGGCAAATGGCGGCCGCACCGCGTACTATGTCCTCCGACATGGTAAGCGTGAGCAGCGCTAGTGAGAAAACAGATGCTTTGATGGATTCCTCGATGAACATCAGCCCAGAGTCTGCCCCGTCGCGAGCAGAGTCTGACAGCGAAAGTGACATCAAGGCGCTCGAGAATCATGGCGACACGGATCACGATCCTGCTGTTGACGAGGAATTGCGTCGCCTCCAGGTCCTTAACCCGGCTCACCGACGCATGAGTAGGCTCAGACTCAGCAGAGGGGGCAGGAAGGGTTGGGCGGCAAGAGGGAGGTGAACCCCGACAGTGTTGGGGATGGCACATGCCAGTGTACCTACTTGGGTGTCGCGGCTGCGACTGCTACTGAGGGCGTGTACGGCGGGTGTGTGCAGAAGGAGATGGCACTCAAAGATGCATGGTTGCAGCACCTCATGACCGCTCTCAATAGTGTCACTGACACAACCCCTGGCGGCAACATGGCTCAGGTGCGTGAAGTAGTGCGCGTGGAAACCACCTCCGCAACCAAGATCCTGACGGGTGCTGGCCCTGCACGGATCTCCATTCCAGCAGGGGGCATGAGATGAGTTTCTCGTGCGCACACACACGCACACAAGCACACGTAGCACACAAGCACACACACACACACACACACACACACACACACACACACACACACACACACACACACACACACACACACACACAGCACACACGCGAGGTGAGTCTCGCGCGCGCACACGGATAAACAGCAGGAGCAATCGCGCACGGGCGGCGCGGCGGACCCGTTGGTGCTTTGGGAGGACACCAAGAAATGGCTCGATCAGATCAAGAAGGAGACGGCCAGCAAGTAATGTTACATGCCACATGCAACATGCCACACCACTCGCTCGCGCCTGCTCTCTCGCTCTCTCGCTCGCTCGCTGTGTGGACTCCTGAAGTTCGGCACATGTATATTTCTTATATCATTTTCTAATTTTACTAAATGCATATAAACATATCTAAGCCGTAAACTTTAAAATCATTGTGCAACTCATCGAGCATTTTTGGTACGTGCACCCAGGGCGGATTTTCTGCGTGATCTGCAAATAGACGAGCAGACTCTCGAGGCATGGTACAGGTAACTACTCCCCATAGCACTCCCTCTACTCACTAAACTACACACACTACTAAGTAAACTAAACAGACACTCGAGGCATGGTACAGGTAACTACTCCCCAAAGTACTCGTCCACCTATTCCCACACACTAAGCACCAAGCCCTAATCCCCTCACTCCCTAAACACCAAGCGCTAAGTACACATACACACACTCACACACACACACACACCAGTGGCCGAAACAGAGCGCCGCAAATAAGACACCACTAACTAAACTTACACACTACTAACTAAACTAACACACTACTAATTAAACTAACGCACACACACACCAGTGGCCGAAACAGAACGCCGCAAATAACAACGAAGCTGCGCCAGCAGATTAAGTACATCATGGACAAACAAAAGTCCCGAAAAGATCAGCAGCAGCCCCAGCAACACCCAACGCTCCCCAAAGTATGCCTGTCCTTTCACTCTCTCTCTCTCCTCTCTCTCTCTCCCAGCAGCACCACGCTCCCCAATGTATGCCTGTCGTTTCTCTCTCACACACACACACTCACTCGCTCTCTCACTCTCACTCTCTATCTCTCTCACACACCCCAAAGTATGCCTGTCGTTTGTCTCTCTATCTCTCTCTCTCTCTCTTCCACTCTCTCTCTCTCTCACCCACTCTCACACACTCTCTCTCCATCTCTGAATCACTCACTCATTACAAAAGTCGTGTGCGATGGCGGGAGCCCCGCAAACTGATACAGGGAGCGATAGGAGGGGCAAAATCCGCAGGGTCACGACACGCCCAAGGAGACGCTATGAGTGGTGGATGGGTTCTCGACCTCTTGGTGCTGAAGAAGGGCACGCATGCGTGTGTGCGTCACGTCACA
>Ga0315905_10007558_pt1 | contig 11000 bp, 9 predicted proteins | sample LakEriMetagenome_5_FD_203522 | JGI IMG/M metagenome (GOLD analysis project Ga0315905, IMG submission 203522) | Freshwater fungal communities from buoy surface, Lake Erie, Ohio, United States - Buoy 4 MA121 | ecosystem: Environmental > Aquatic > Freshwater > Lake | place: USA: Lake Erie, Ohio... | reverse complement strand
GCGTCAGCCGCCTGATCCGCTCAGCCTCAATCTCCTGCCGCTGCGCATCATACGCCTCGCGCACCTCATTCGCAATCGCCGCAGCCTCGTCCCGCCTCACACTCGACACAATCACCGTCATGATCTCAGTCCCCCGCTCCGTCTCCGTCTCAATCATCCGCTCAAGCTTCGTCAGCGCCTCATCAAATGTCAGCCCCCACGTCTGATCCAGATTCAGCTTCTTGATCACAAGACTCAGCGTCTCATGCGCTGTCACCGTCTTGAATTCCGTCTCCAGCCAGTTGCCAGAATACGCACTCCGGTTGCTGATCTCATTCGTCTGGAACGGATCAATCGCCGAACTCAGCAACACCCGGAACCTCGTCGTGCTCTGGTACTTCTTGTCCAGCAGCGCAATGATCACCAGCGATGCCAGCGCAATCAGAAAAAACGTCAGAAGGATGACACCCCAGCGGTTCCGGATGACCTGCCAGTAATCAAGGGCGTGCATCTTAGATTCGTTAAGCTGCTCTCTCATGGTCGTGAGTATAGTGAAAGGTGGCGGGACGGCAAGAAGTTCTCTGGCTGTTTAAGCCCGGAGAAACAAACCCCCACAGCATCATCAAGATACTGTGAGGGCCTGAGTCTGACAGATAATGTACTAAGCGACTGTTAAATCAGAAGCGCGCACCGATCCCAGCCGTAAACATGTGCCGGTCAAAATCACGGAATTCATTGCCGCTGTTGCTGACAGTCAGCGAGTAACCCGCGTTGACCGTCACATTGCGGTAAAGATTGTAATTCGCACCAAGGCTGAAAGCGAACACGTCCTCGTCAAAATCAGATCCGGGAGCCGAAGACCCTTCGAAAATGTCGTGGATGTAGTGCAGTCCAGTGTTCGCGCTCAGGCGGGTCGTGAACTGGTGGTTCGCCGTCAGACCAGTGCGATAGCTGTAACGATCTCCGTACCCGCTGATGTCGGTGCTCTCCATCCCAATCCGCGTGTACCAGCGTACCGCTGTCTTGCGAGAAACAGAGTGAGCCAGCGATCCCTCAAAATACGGCATCGTGTCCGACCCGAAATTGTCACGATCACGGAACTCAGCACCCACCCGGAAACTCCCCGTCGTGCGTGGCGCAAACTTGTGATCCAAACCAACAAGCAAGTAGTTCGAAGTGAAATCACCAATCCCATTGTCGTAACCGGCAAACTGCAGGCGGTAAGTGAGCGCCAGCGTGTCAACCCGGCTCCAAGCATACCGGAACTCATTCGCAAACGTGTGCGAAATCATGTCCTCGCCCTGAAGATCATCCGACTCGTAAGAAACCCCGTAGAGCGTGTAGCTCGTCACCGTCGACAACCGACGCGTCCACATGTAGGTCGCGGCAAGGCTCTCGTAACCATAAAGGTAATTCTGATTCCGGCGGGCCACCGTCGCACCAATCCCATAATTCGGTTCCACTTCGTAAGCAAGGTACGCCGAATTGCTCAGCGTCAGCCGTGGGCTGTACTGGTGACGCCAGTTGAAGCTGCCACGCACGTTATGAATGTAGTCATTCTGGTTCGGCGGCGCGTCGACGTAATACAGCGGCGAGTACACCAGTCCGAAATTGTAAGCCGTGCGGCGGTCGCCAGTGTTGTAATCAACCCCGACATTCGCCCCGAAATACGTGCTGCCATCCTTTTGGAAAGACGACGAATTCGGATTGCTGTCATACCCCGCAGAGAGGCCCACGGTAACCGCAAGCGGCAAACTCCGGTCGAAATCATCAAGCCGGCCAATGTTCAGGAGGCCTTGCGCGGACGCTTGGGAGGCGCATCCAATCACGGCCGCGGCGGTCAGGAGACTCAGTTGTTTCTTCATGCAGTGAAAAATGAAAGCTTTCTCGGAATATCTAAGCTCCAAGTATTGCCGTGAATCGCTGGCGTGGCAACATTTTTTCTCCCGCAAATTGTCCGCGCCTCGGAAACCGCACCTCTCCACACCCGCCAACTCCAAAACCACGCTTGGTCGCCTGATCCGGCCTCAAATGGAGCGGGCAGCGGGAATCGAACCCGCATGGCCAGCTTGGAAGGCTGGAACTTTACCATTAAGCTATGCCCGCATAAGGTAGATCGCAGCCCTTCCGCATCGCCCCGCAACGCGCAACAGGAAACTTGATGCCCCCGCACCGAATCCATCCCCTTAATCACCCCCACACGGGTTTTCCCCTGGAAATACCCGAGACGAAGCCGATGAACACCCCCACCATGGCATTCTCTGAGCTCTTCGAGCAACGGTTGGCTCGCCCGTCTCCCCGCCAGCGGCAACTCGCCGCCCTCCTCAAACCAAAATCCCCGGCCGCCCTCGAACAAATGGCGCAGGACGCCGCAAGAATCACCCGCCAGCACTTCGGGCGCACCATGCGCCTCTTCGCACCACTCTACCTCTCCAACGAGTGCGTCAATAACTGCGCCTACTGCGGCTTCTCCCGCGACAACCCAATCTTCCGCGTCACCCTCAGCATCCCCCAGGTCGTCCACGAAGCCGAACACCTCCTCTCCCTCGGCTTCCGCCACATCCTCCTCGTCGCCGGCGAACACCCCAAATTCGTCAGCGACGGCTACCTCGAAGCCTGCCTCGCCGCCCTCCGCGAAAAAGTCCCCACCCTCGCCATCGAGGTCGGCCCCATGGAAACCCCGGAATACGCCCGCATGGTCCACAGCGGTGCCGAAGGCCTCGTCGTCTACCAGGAAACCTACTGCCGCCAAGCCTACGCCGCCTACCACACCGCAGGCCCCAAAAAAGACTTCAACTGGCGCCTCGATTGCCCGGAACGCGGCTACGCCGGCGGTTTCCGCCGCCTCGGCCTCGGCGCCCTCTTCGGCCTCGCTGACTGGCAGCAGGAAGCCCTCAGCCTCGGCGCTCACCTCGAACACCTCGAATCCCATTGCTGGAAAGCCGCCTGCACCGTCGCCTTCCCTCGCCTCCGCCCAGCCGCCGGCGGCTTTAAACCTCAGTACTGGCTCGATGACCGCACCTTCGTTCAGCTCGTCTGCGCCTTCCGCATCTGCTTCCCACACACCGGAATCGTCCTCAGTACCCGCGAACCAGCCGCCCTCCGCGACGCCCTTCTCCCCCTCGGCATCACCACCATGAGCGCCGGAAGCCACACCGAACCCGGCGGCTACACCGGCCAGGGACGCGACGACCTCCACCTCACCGTCAAAGGCCGCCGCGTCGAACTCGAACAAAAAAACAGCAACGACGCCGCCACCGGCCAATTCGACATCGCCGACCACCGCTCCCCCGCCGAAATCGCCACCCTCCTGCGCAACCGCGGCTTCGATCCAGTCTGGAAAGACTGGGACCCTGCCATCCTCGCAAGCGCCTGATCCCCAACTCGCCCTTCAGGGCCCCACGACCGCCGGATTCAGCGCCTCACAGTGCGCCTTCAACCCACCAAGCCCTTCCGCCACCAACTGACGGACCGACGAACGCACCAGCAATCCGAAATACCGCCGCGAAAGGTTCCGACACGCCCCTGACGTCAGCCGGCATCGCACCTCCGTCCCCCCATTCGCCGTCCCCGTCAGCGTCACACTGCACCCGGCATCCCCAGTCTCCCCGAAATCACACGCCACCATCAGCGCCTGCGGAGGAACCGCCCCCGTCACCTTGATCCTCCCAGTCCCCTGCGACCGACTGCTCCACGTCATCATCTGCCCAGCCGGAGGAATCGCCCCAGCCGGCGTCGTGTACTTCGTCTCCACCAGCGTGTCCCCTCGGAACCACGGCCCCCACGCTTCCCACTTGGGCAACTCCGCAATCTGCCCCCACACCACTCCCGCCGGTGCAGCAATCTCCACGGTCTCCTCCACCTCAATCGTATCAGGCAGAAAAAATGCGCCGAATACCGTCACCACCGCAGCAGCACAGGCAAACAGAAAAAGCCGTCGGACAAGCATCGGGGCAGGCCTCATACCCCCCTCCTACCCCACCCTCCCGCCCTTCGCGAGCACTTCCTGCCCCCTCGAAACGGTTCGGGGAGGCAGAGCTTTCGCCCCACCTCCCCAGGTCCCTGTATTACCCTGATTCTCACAGCAATCCGGTCTCTGATATCAGGACCAGACCCGGTCGGTCGCCCGACACCAGCTGCTCATCAGACAACATGAACATTGATTCATGATTCCGCAACGGCAATCGCAACACCCAATTGAGATGGCTCACTGCGTCACACTCAATAGCCGCAGCGCCTCGTCCACCGTCAGCCGCCCATGCGGAATCTCAAACCCAAGCGTGTCCCCAGACGCCTTCCAGCCATTCCCATCGCAATCCACATAAACCGGATTGTGCCACGCCATCGGCTTCAGCACAGACTGCGCACTCGTTCCAAACGCCGCCCGGAGATCGCCCTGCATGCCCGCCGCCATCACAATCAGGTGCGCGTCCCCCTCTAGCGTCACCGGAATCTCCCGCTCAAACCGCACCGTGCCCGAACCAAACCAGTCAGGATGACTCGCGCGCGTGAAATCCAGCTCCCTCGGCTGCCGCCCATTCACAAAAATCTGCACGCGGTCAATGTCCAGCCATCCCGCACACTGCACCCGGACCTTGATCACCACTTTGCCCCCCGGCGCATGAATCTCCGACCCCGGCGGCGCTCCATTGCACGAAACCTCCATGAACGGCCCCGTGCTCAGCACCGAATGCCCGGCCTTCGCCGCCCGGGAAAGCTCACGCCAGTCCGCCTTCTCCGGATCATCACTGGCCGATGGCAGCCACGTGCGCCAGCCACCCACCCCATTGCCATGCACCGAATGCGCATCCGCCACCGCCACCGCCCGCATCCGATGGCCCTGATTCAGCAGCTGCAGCCAGATGAACCCCCGATTGTACAGCACCTTCCGCGGCTTCCCAGGCGCGCCGTCCACCCGGAACGGCGACGTCGCCAGCAATCCCTGATCAATGAAATTCTCAACCTCCCACGCATCCACCATCGGCACGATCCCGTCATAACCTCCCTCGACCACCCCGTCGGCATCGCGATCCGCAAAGACCTTCTGCAAGTTAGGATGATTCACCTGAATCCACCGGTCCGCATCACCCCCCGGCCAGTCGCGCAGCGTGATCGCCGTAATTCGCGGATCCGCATTCCACGGCGGCGCTCCGTTGTTCTGCACGCCCGGCACCGGCGTCAGCGGAAAACAGTTCACATGCTCCGTCGGACCCGTCAGCTCCGCACCCGACACCGTGCTCAGCCACGAACCTAACTTCAGCGCCGCAATCCGCGGAGCCCAGTCGAACAGCCGGTTGTGTTCCGTCGTCGGCGCAAACTCAATGTGCTCCGCCGCAAGGTTGATCAGCCGGTCGTCCGTCCCGCACGTGTTGTCGCCGCTCGGCGTCGAATGATTGTGAAAATCCGTGCTCAGCCACCCCTTCGTATCCACTTCCCTCACCAGCTCGCCCCTCACCTCCGCACGCCCGCCCTCGGACACCACCACTTCCCTCACAAGGTGCGAATACTCCGGCCCCCGCGTCACCGTCACCCGGTAACTGCCAGGATTCAGCGGCACAATGAACATTCCCGTCTCGCTGTGCCATTGATCGACACACCCATGAGCCCGGTTCGCCGGCCCAAGATCCACCGCCGCCGTCCCGCTCATCGCCGCAAACTGCACCTTGCACGGCAGCGATCGCCCGCTCCCTCCCTCCGTAATCGCAAACTGCACCGCGCTCTGCGGCGGCAGGATCACCTCACGCACCGTCTCCGCCCCTGACACAACGTCCACACTCACCCGAACCGGCGCTCGTCCCGCCTCACGCACCGAAATCCGGCACGCACCCGCCGGAACCGCCACCCGCAATGCCCCATTCGCATCCGGATAGGCCGGCACTTCGCGGCCACCACTCCCGATCATCACCACCGCACCGGACCCCGCCGGTCCATTCCCGTCCCGCAACGTCAGACTCAGACTCCCCGCACCACCACCAGCCTTGAGCAGCACCCCGACCGCCGCCGCCGGCGATGTCCCCACCGCTAGGCGCCGCACATAGCGTTTCTCCTCCCCAGGCTTCAACTCAAGATCCCCCCGCACCGCATCCACCGCATACCCAGCCTTGTCCGCTGGATCCACCGCATCCGCCCAGATCACCCCCGGTCCATCCCCCGCCTTCCCTAACGGCACCAGTTTGTCCTCAACCTGCATCCGCACCATCGCCCCGCTCTCATTGCGGATCGTCGTCTCCACTTCCACCGCCTCCATCCCGTCGCGCAGCCGCCACACATGCCTCCGGTAAATCCCTTTGTTCATCGCCGCCGTCGTCACACACTCAATCTCCGCATCGCCATCCCGTCCATCACGCACCACTCGCACCCACGACACTTTACCACGCTGCCCCGCCGGACTGAACACCGTCATCTGATCATTCCCGCTCCCCCGCAGACACAGATCATACAGACAACCCGGCGTCACCCCTTCGGACCCGTAAAAGGTGCTCATATTCGCCCGCCGTTCCGCTAGGTTCCCCGCAATCACCGCTTCAATCCGGTCGTTCCGAAGCACAAAATCCCCCGCAATCCCATCCGCCTCCTTACCCCGCGGCAGTTCCCCTAGCCGTTCCGGCCCCGCCTCAAACGCCTCCGGCACCGCCTCAAGGCGAACCACGGACACCAGCATCAGAACAACAGCAGCAAATCGTTGCATCCTCCATCCTCCCACGCCCGCCCCACACCCGCCAATCCCTACCACACCCGGATCCACGGACGCCAACTCAACCCACCCGCTCTCCTCCCTTCGCACGCCGCCGGCACCCATCGCTGCAATACCGCACCGCCTCCCAATCCCGCGCCCATTTCCTCCGCCACGAAAACGGCCGCCCGCACACCACACACACCTTGCTCGGCAAATCACTCTTCTTCACCCCGTTCATGTCTCATCAACTTTTAGTTGGTTTCTACTGCAGCCCCTCCTCCCAACCACGCGGACGCCCGCTTCCAGAAAGGAAAAAATCCAGCCTTCGCAAAACCGTGCATCGCCGCCTTCCACGGCCGCTGCACCAGCCGCAGCCGCACTCCCGCCGCCGCCAACTCCCTCCCGATCCCCGGCAGCGCATCCGCCACCGGCCCCGTCGCCGGTCGCATCGCCACCACCACATCCAGTCGCTCCCTCACCGCCCACTCGCGCACCGCCCCAGCCACCTCCACCCCTTCCAGCCGCTCCACCCCGCACCCGAAATGCTCCACCGCCCGCCTCAATCCGTCATCTAGCACCGTCCGCACCGCCGCAACCCGCATCGGACTCAACCCGTACCTCTCCCCACACCGCACAGGAAAACACGCCGCCACCGCCACAGGCTTCGCACCCGCTAACGGACTGCGTTCCAGACAGCAATCGTCAGGATGCATCCAGATCCCCACCCTCCCCGCATCCCCATCCCATTCCGTTAGATCATCCGGCAGCGCCTCCCGCTCCACATCCTCCGCCGCATCCGCCACAACACCAGCCACGCTCTCCCCTTCCAGCCGCTCCAACCCCGTCCCGTCAGCCAGCAGTTCCGGCGCGCACCACTGCTCAAGATTCCGCCGTCGCGCAACGTAATGCTTCCCCGGCGTCTGCAAGCCCGCCACCCACCGCCATGACAAGGTGTTGCTCGCCGCATCCGCATCACGCAACTCCCGGAAAAAGAACGCCGCTCCCAGCTCCCACGGCAACTGCTCGGTGTGAACCCAGAACGCCGCCCACCACATCCGCGCATGATTGTGCAGATACCCAGTCTCCCTCAACTCCCTCGCAAACCCATCCATCACCGCCACCCCGCTCCGCCCCGCCGCCACCGCCTCCGCTCGCGCCAGCATCCCCGCATCTCCCACCGTCTCCAGTTGCCGCACCCTCCGCCGCCACGCCGTCCAAACCCCCGGCCGCTGCCTCAGCCACGACTGCCAGTAGTCACGCCAGCACAATTCCTGAACCCACTTCTCCACCCGCCCATACCCGTGCGCCCGCACCGCCTCCCCCACCAGTTCCTCCGGCGTCAGCACCCCGAATCGAATCGCCCCCGACAACCGGGACACCGCCGCGTGCTCCCGCCCCACCCCATTCCGCGCCGCCGCATACGCCGGCATCAGCGGCAGAAACTCCCGCCACCGCGCCACCGCCTCACTTCGCCTCAACGGATACAACTCAGACACGCTCCCAAAACGTCTCCCGACCACCTCCAGGCGCAGCAGAACTGCTTGGCATTCCTCCCAGCCCGGCGCTAATCTCTCCCCATGAGGATTCCGGCTGCATCTAACATCATCCGTCTCCTTGCCTCGGGGCTTGCCCTCGCCGCCGCCTCCCTCACCCCCGCCTGCCGCGCCCCCCGCCCCTCCGACGGCTTCTGCGGAATTCAACTCCGCAAGGGAACTCTCACCGCACTCCAGCATCCCGACGGCTCGCTCATCCTCTCCCTGCAGCGCTCCGGCCGCAATGTCTTCGCCTCCGCAAAACTCCCCGACTCACCACGCGAACAGTTCGCCGTCCTCGAAACCGGTACCTCCGCCCGCAACGCATGGCAGCAAGCACGGAAAAACAACGCCACTCCCATCCAAGTCTTCGGCACCGACGCATGGCAGCGCATCAAACAGCAGCTCGCCGACCGCATCGCCCCTGCCCGCCCCCGCACCGCCATCATGGTCACCGCCGGCGGCCGCGAATTGCTCGCAGCCCGCGACCTCTCCGGCAAAGCCGCCTTCTACCCCACCGGTTCCTTCCCTCAAGGCGTCACCGTCAAAGGCCACCGCTCCGCCGACGATGCCCTCGCCGATGCCCTCGCCGCCATGCGCACCACCGGCAACGCTCCACCGCAAGGCTCGCCTTTCGTCATCGTCACCGGAAGCGCCAGCCCCTGCCTCATCTGGGTCCTGCCCTCACACCACCGCGCCGTCTTCCTCGGCGACGCCTGCACCCCGGACACCCTCTCCAGCTTCACTCAATCATCCCAACTCGCCCTCGGCGGCACCGTCTCCTTCGGCCTCCGCGGTGCCGCTTCCATCATCAAAAACCCCCTCACATGGACCGCCCGCGCCGCCGGCAACGCCGTCAGCTTCGGCCACGTCCTCGTCTCCCCGCTCACCTCACCATGGCCCTCAGGCCCGCCTCCCGCCCTCGCGCCCCCAACCCCCTTCAACCCAGCCTCATGGGAAGCCGCCCTCGATGCCATCGGCACCCCCGCACCACTCCCCGCTAAGCTCGATTTCCTCATCGACGGCCACGAGTTCTTCCCCGCCTTCCTCGCCGGCGTCCAGTCAGCCCGCTCCTCCGTCGATGTCCAGGTCTACATCTTCGACAACGACCCCTACGCCATGGAAATCGGCAGTCTCCTCCGCCAGCGCTCCGCTGATGTCAGGGTCCGCATCCTCACCGATGAACTCGCCTCATGGCAGGCCGGCGCTTCCAACCCAGGCGTCGCCGAAGCCGGCTCCGACAACGGCCCACCCCACATGGCCGCATGGCTCTCCCGCGACTCGAACATCACCGCACGCCCCATGGCCATGACAGGCCTCTGCGCCAACCACACCAAACTCTTCATCATCGACGGCCGCAAAGCATGGACCGGCGGCATGAACATCGGCCGCGAATACCGCAGCGAATGGCACGACATGATGATCGGCATCGAAGGCCCCCTCGTCCGCTGCATGCAGGAATCCTTCAACCACACATGGGCACACTCCAGCTGGGCCGGCGACGCCGCCGCTCTCTGGCACCAGATCCGCCGCAAGGCCCTCCACGACATCCCCGTCCCCGCAGGCGCAGTCCCCGTCCGCCCTCTCCCCGGCGGCCCGCTCCACTCCCCTCTCTTCCGCGCCCAGATGCATGCCCTCCACCTCGCCCGCCACCGGGTCTGGATCGAAAACGCCTACCTTTCCGACCCCCGCATCATCAGCGCTCTCGTCACCGCTCGCTACCGCGGCGCAGATGTCCGCGTCATCCTCCCCGAACACAACGACATGTCCGTCATGGCAGCCAGCAACCGCGCCCTCATCCCCCAACTCCTCCGCTGCGGCGTCCGCGTCTTCCTCCTCCCAGGCATGTCCCACGTCAAAGCCGCCCTCTACGACGGCTGGGCCTGCACAGGCTCCGCTAACTTCGACCGTCTCAGCGCAGGCGTGAACGACGAATGGAACATCGGCTTCTCCGACCCAGCCGCCGTCCGCTCCCTCGAATCAAAACTCTTCCTCCCTGACATGAAGGCCGCTCGCGAACTCCGCGACCCGCTCCCCGCCGACCCAGCCGCACGCATGAGCGACAGTCTCCTCCAGCTCCTCGCAGGTCAGCTCTGATCCTCCGCTCCACCTCGTTTTGCGCGTGCAGAGCCACCCAGCGGATGTATGGCACTCAGATGGACTTCGACTGGTCGGCACTGGACACTCTCAGAAAAACATATCTCGATGGCACAGCCGGCTCCGCCGACTACTGGAACAGCGAGACCCTCCTCTCCGCCTACGACGCCACCTTCGCTCGCCGCATCGCATGGAAATGGCAGTGGGTCTTCTCCGAACTCCATCGCCGCGGCTGGCAACCTCCCCAATCCCTCGAAATCCTCGACTTCGGCTGCGGCACCGGTGTCGCCGTCCGCGAGGCCCTCAACCACTGGGGCCCCACCCTCGCTTCAGGCATCACCCTCAAAGATCGCTCCGTCCGCGCCCTCCGCTTCGCAGAAGCCGCCCTCGCTCGCGAACACCCAGGCGTCCCCATCCGCCGCTCCAGCGATTCACCCCAAGGCATGGTCCTCGTCAGTCACGTCCTCACTGAACTCGACGCCATCGGCGAATCCCACCTCCTCAACATCCTCCGCAACGCCCAGTCCGCCATCATCGTCGAACCAGGCACCAGCGACGCCAGCCGCCGTCTCATCGCCCTCCGCGATCACCTCCGCGCCGACTTCAATGTCGTCGCTCCCTGCACCCACCGCGCTTCCTGCGGCATGCTCACCAAAGCCAACGAACGGCACTGGTGCCACTTCCACGCCTCCCCACCCCCGGAAATCTTCCAGGAC
>Ga0315905_10007557_pt1 | contig 11000 bp, 3 predicted proteins | sample LakEriMetagenome_5_FD_203522 | JGI IMG/M metagenome (GOLD analysis project Ga0315905, IMG submission 203522) | Freshwater fungal communities from buoy surface, Lake Erie, Ohio, United States - Buoy 4 MA121 | ecosystem: Environmental > Aquatic > Freshwater > Lake | place: USA: Lake Erie, Ohio... | reverse complement strand
CGCTCGCGCCGCCGCCGCCGCTCGCGCCGCCGCCGCCGCTCGCGCCGCCCCTCGCCGCCGCCCCCTGCGCGTCTGGCCGCCTGGCCGCCCGCGACAGCTTGAGCGACTTGCTCAGGCCAAAGTCGGCGATCTTGACGCTCCCGAGCTCGTGCACGACCGCGCGGCGCTGCGCGGGCGTCTCGACGTCGCCGCCGCCGCTGATCATCAGGTTGGCCGGCTTGAGGTCGCGGTGGACGATCGCCAGCGGCTGCCTGCCGTGCAGGTAGGCCATCCCCCGCGCAAAGCCCAGGGCCAGGCTCGCGGCGCGCCGCATCGAGGGCCGCTCGCGCGCGGCGGCGCGAAACACGTCGGCCAGCGAGCCGCACGGCAAGAACTCGGCGACGATCATGAGCGGCAGCGACTTGGTCACGGCGCCCAGAAACTGCACGCAGTGCGGGTGGTGCGTCTTGGTGAGCACGTTGACCTCGGTGCGAAAGTCCCCGAGGGCCACGGGCGAGTGCTGCTCCTCGCGCAGCACCTTGACGGCCACGGGGCAGCCGTGGTAGCTCGCGCGCCACACGACGCCAAACTCGCCCTCGCCCACCTTGGACAGCAGGCGCAGGCTGCACGGGTCGATCTCCCACTCGGGCTCGAGCGCGCCGTCGCCAAACAGGCGCACGTGCCCGACGAGGGGCGAGTCGGCCAGGGCAACGAGCTCGTAGCGCTCGGCGGCCGAGGCGGCCTGGGCCGCGCGGCCGATGGCGCCCGCGCCGCCGAGGATCTCGAGCGACGGGCGCGAGCGCCTTTTTGCGGCGGCGGCGGCGGCGGCGGCGGAAGCGACCGGGGGCTCGCGTGGAGGCGCGGCCAACAGCGCGCCGTCCTCGCCGCCGCCGCCGCCGCCGCCGCGGCGGACCGCCAGCTTGCCCCCCCTGCCCGCGAGCAGGCGCACGACCTCGCCGTGGTCCCCGCGCACCGCGTCCTCGAGCGGCGTGCGGCCAAAGCGGTCGATCGGGTTGGCGTCGGCGCCCTCGGCCAGGAGCCACTCGACGACGGAGAAGCACCCCTCGGCGGCCGCCAGGTGCAGGGGGGTGCGCCGGTCGTAGTCGCTCACGTCCCCCTTGCGGACGTCGATGTCGAAGCGCTCGCACAGGCGGGCGCAGCGCGCGACGTCGGCGACGCTCGCGAAGAAGAGGAGCTCGGCGACGGCCGCGCGGCGCGCGGCGCCGCTGCCGTGGATCGAGGCGCCGCCGGCGCGGCGGATGCCCTGCTCGTCCGCGTCGTCGTTCTTGTTGTTTTTGTTTTTGTTTTTGTTGGCGTCGGCGTTGTTGGCGGCGCGCGCGTCGGCGGCGGCCGCGGCGGCGTAGAGGGCGCTCGCTGGCGCCATGATGTCAAAGACACCCCCACTTGAGAGATTCGTGCGCGCCGGGGCGCGGCTGGAGCGCGCGCGGCGGCGGCGGCGGTCGGCGGCGGTCGGGGGGGCTTCCGCGGCGGCCCCCCTTTTTGCTCCCACGTGGCACGAGGCCAAAAGGGACGCGCGCGCTCGGAGGAATCTGGGCGCGAAAAGTCAAAGCTCAGGTCAGATGGGGCGTAAGGCGCCCTCGGTCGGCGGCGCGCGCGCGAACTTGAAGCAGAGCTAGAGCCCTTTGAGCGCACGGGCGCCTAAAAAGAAGCCGAGTCCGCGGTGAGACGCGCCACAACACGCGCCAAACAGAAACCCGCGGCGCGATGTCTTCAGGGCGGTGGCCAGAATGAAAAGAGTGTGTGTGTGGTGTGATTGGTCAGGCCCCCAAGATGTGTTTTGCCGGCTGCGCTTTTGGGAGGGCGGGCGCGCAGTTCAGTCACTGCGCGACGAGCGGTCGCGGGTGCTCGTCGCAGCGCAGCGTCAGCGCGCGCGGCGTCGCCGGGGGGCCGGGCATTTTCCACCGCCACCACCAGGCGGCCGACGAATTGAATTGATCGGCCTTGCACAGCGCCAACTGGCGGCACTTGACGACGACGACACACGTCAACAAACAAACATTCACCCAATCATCGCGGCCACCTTGGACGCGATCGGCCCCCCGACCGCCGCCATCGCCGCCTGCCACCCGGGCCCGCCGCCCCCGCCCGCCGCGCCGCCGCCGCCGCCGCCGCCGCCGCCGCCGCCGCCGCCTTCGGCGTCCCGGTACGCGCGCAGCAGGTCGGCCATGTCGTGCCTCAGGCCGTCGTCCGCGACGCGCCGCCAGCTCGCGACGGCCGCCGCCAGGGCCGGCAGCGCCGCGGCGCCCGCGGCCGGGTTGAGGCGCACCGCGCGCACGAGGCCCAAAAACGCCTGCTCCTTCTCGACGTCGTCGCGCAGCGAGCGCAGCGCGCCGCACCAGGGCGCGACAAAGTGGGGCAAGTGGGGCGCGACGGCGTCGGGGCACACCCACGCGACGCGGCCCAGGGCGATGGCGGCGTTCTCGCGCAGGCGCAACCCCCCCCCGACGCGCCCGGCCTGCCCGCCGCCGAGCACGACGGCGCAGGCCTCGCAGGCGGCGGCGGCGTGCGGGGCGAACGCGCCGTCGGGCGCGGCGACCGCGAGCTCGCCGAGCGCCCAGCACGCATTGTTGGCGGCCGCCGAGCACTCGTCGCGCGCGAGGCGCCCGGGGGCCAGGCACGCGCGCGCCAGGGCGACGAGCCCCGCCAGGCTCGCGTGGAGGCGCGGGTAGCACGCGCGCGCGAGGTCGCCCGCGAGCGCGAGGGCCGACTGCTGCAGCTCCGGGTCGTGCTCGGCGCCCGCCGCCGCCAGCAGCAGTGGCACGAGCTGCGGCGCCGAGGCGACCAGCGGGTCTGCCGACGCGCGCAGAGCCTCGACGACGCCCGCGACCAGGTCGAGCGCCGCGATGAGCAGCTCGCGCTCGTAGAGGCGGCCCGCCGAGCCCGCCCCCGCCGCCGCCCCCGCCCCCGCCCCCGCTCCCGCCGCCGCCAGCTGCGCCTGGTGCGTGGCGATCGCGACCGCGCGCTCAAAGACGGGCCGCGCCACCAGCTCAAACCCGGCGCGCAGGCTCGGGCCCAGCACCGTCAGGCACTCCATGACGGGCACGGCCTCGGCGTCCCCGGGGCCGCCGGGCGCAAAGCGGTCCCAGCGCTCGAGCACGGCGCGCAGCAGGGCGCTCGACAGGGGGGCGTCGGACGCGAGGAAAGGGCCCGCCGCGTCCGAGAGGGACAGGCACGCGTCGAAGAGGGCGCGCTGGTTGCGGCGGCCGTAGCGCGCGGCGGCGGCCGAGAGGGCCCCGACGACCGCGGGGAGGCGCGGCGCGAGGGCGGGCGGGCCGACGGCCGGGCCCGCGGCGCCGGCGGCCTCGTGCACGGTCGACAGGGCCGCGCACGCGGCCTCCTGGACGTGCTTGTTGTGGTCGAGGACGCGGCCGAGCAGGCCCGCGAGCGCGCCGTCAAACAGGGCGAGGGGGCTGCCCGCTCCTCCTGCGGCGGCGGCGGCGGCCGCCGCCGCCGCAGCGCCCCCACCAGCCCCCGCCGCCTCGGCCTGGCGCTGCGCCGCGATGGCGGCCGCGACCGCCCGCGAGTCCGAGCCCGGCGGCAGCAGCAGCCAGTGGCTGTACCGGCTGAGCGCCCAGCACGCGATCACGCGCACCATGGGCCGCGCGTCCGACAGGCAGGGCAGGAGCATCGCGACCATGCCGGGGAGGTGGGCGCTCAGGCCCTGCGCGCACCCCTCGCTGACGGCGCCCAAGGCGAGGATGGCGCTCTCGCGCGCGCGCCAGCCGCCGCCTGGTCCGCCGGCCCCGCCCTGATGCTGCTCGAGCCGCTCCTGCACGATGGGGAGCAGGACGGGCAGGATCTCGTCGCCGTAGACGTTGGACAGCATGTCGAGGGCCGCGGCGGAGCACTTGCGCAGGTTCCACGCGCGCACCTCTTCGTCGTCGTCGCCGCCGCCCTCGTCGTCCGCGTCGTCGGCCTCGGCGTCCGCCTCGCCGCCGTCGGTCGCGCCGCCGCCGCCGCCGCCGCCTCCTCCCGCAGCGCCCCCGCCCGATCGCTGCCCGCCGTGCCGCTGCCCCACGTGCGCCGGCCTGACGTCCCGGTCCGCGTCCGCCCCCGCGATCGCCGCCGCCGCCCCCTGCCCCCCGCCCAACCCCCCGGCCGCCGCCGCCGCCAGCCGCGCCAGCGCGGCCTCCTCGGCCGCCTCGGCGTCTTGCACCTCCTCGTCGTGCTCGTCAAACAGCATGTTCCTCAGGAGCACCGGGATGAGGCGCGGCAGGTAGGGGCGCAGCGCCGCCGCGTCGACGTCCTCGGCCTCGCATACGGCCGCCCAGAACTCGGCGGCCTCGAGCGCGACGTCCCCGTCGCCGTCCTGGTTGCACGCGAGCATGTACTCAAAGATCTGCGGCAGCTGCGGCACGAGCGCGTCGGGGCGCACGGGCAGCAGCGCGACGAGGCCGGCGACGACGTGGCGCCGCACGCCCGGGTCCGCGTCGGTCGCGAGGGCAAAGAGCCCGCGGATGTAGTCGTCCATCCCCTGGGCGAGGCCCGAGGGCATGCTGTGCAGCATGAGGTTGAGCGCGCTCACGGCGCCGCGGCGCGCGCCGGGCGAGGGCGAGGCCATCAGGCGCAGCAGCGGGGGCACGAGCACGGCGCTGGCGCGGTTGCCGTCGGCGTCGTCGGCCACGCGCACGGGGCCGCCCGAGGGGAGGGCCACGGGGGCGTCGAGCTGCATGGGCGCCTCCTCGGCGATCTTGTACACGAGGTCGAGCGCGCCGTCGCACGCGGCGGCCTCGGCCGGCGACGGCGGCGCCGCGCCCGCGCCGCTGGGCGCCGCCGAGAGCGCTGCCGAGAGCGACGCCACGAGCGCGGGCCACGACGACAGGCCGCCGCTCGGCGAGGTCAGCACGGCGACGGCCGCGCTCGCGGCCGTGCGCCGCAGCGCCTTGTGCGGGTGCCCCAGCACCGCGAGCAGGTCGGACCGCAGGACCGCGCGCGATGCCTCGTCCGTGCCCTCCCACTGGTGCAGCAGCAGGTTGCGCAGCAGCAGGCCCGCCGACTGGCGCACGTCGACGGGCGCCGGGAACGGCCGGGGCGCCGCGCCGCCGGCGGGGTTGCTGCTGGCGGTCGCCCCGTCGCCGTGCGCAAAGACGTAGGAGAGGTAGTTGGCAAAGTCCGGGACGGTGCGGAGGCTCTCGAGCTGCTGGTGGATCTGTGGTTGGTGTTTTTTTTTGGTTGGTTCTCCGGGGGGGAGGGTGGGGGGCGCGGGCGGGGCGTCTGTTTTTTGAGCGGCGGGAGCAGACGCGGCGGGCTGGCGCTCGCGCGTACGCTCGTCAAGCAGCAGCATGCAGGCAACCGACCTGCATCTGATTGCTGCCCGGCCGCTGCACCTCGGCGAGCAGGTGGCACAGCTGCTGCAGGCTCGCCTCCTGCGGCACCCACGCGGGCGGCGGCATGGCGGCTGGCGGGTCGGGTGCGATGGCGCGCTCTCTTGCTCTCGGCCGCGCCGCTCCCGCTATGTATGCGCGCGCGCGCGCGCGCGGCGATCGAGCGGGGTGCAGACGCGCTGATCGAGGCGGGCTCGGATGCGCCTGGTGTGTGCCCGTCCCCGTCCGCGGCCTGGTGCTGTGGCGCGCGCGATCACACACGAGGAGCACGCCAGCAGGAAGAAGCGGTTTTGCGATGCCGATGCGCGCGCGCGGGCAAACGACGAGGAGTGGAATCGAGGCACGCTTGGGGGGGAGAGGTTGAGGCTGGTGTTCTAGCAAAGTGTGCGATAGGTCGTTACCGCAGCAGTTTTTTTTTCGTCAAAGACGGCAAGAGAGCGGCGTCGAGCCGGCCCGGGCGCGCCGACGCCGGCTCGACGGCGCTCGACGCGGAACCGGGGCACCACCGCCGCCGCTTGCTCCTCCTCCTCCTGCACTACTACTACTCGTCCCCTCCTCCCGCCTCCGCCTCCCCCGCCGCCCTCCTGGCCTGCGCCGCCCGCAGCGCCAGCACCCGCCGCGCCTGCGTGCGCCCGCTCGCCCCGAGCCGGTTGACGGGGGCCCGCAGCCGCGCCGCCAGCGCGTCGGCCGCCCGGGGCGTCAGCACGAGCACGTCGCGCCGCAAGATCGAGCGGACGTTGCACCCGCGCGCGGGGACGACCTCCGCGCCGGGCAAGTTGCGCGCGGCGCGGCGCAGGGCCTCGCCGCCGTCGCGCTCGTCCTCCTTGTCCGCGTCGACGAGCAGGACGGAGCGGCGCGGCTGGCCGGCGAGCAGGGCGGCCAGCTGCGCGGCGAGCACGCGCGTCTTTGGCGGGGCGCCGGGCGGCAGAGTGCCCGCGGCCGCGGCCGCGGCGACCGGGTTGAGCGTGTCGACCAGCAGCAGGCGGCCCTCGGCGGCCTTGGCGGACAGGGCGCACTTGAGCCCCAGGCGCCGCAGCTTCTTCGGCAGGCGGTGCGCGTGCGAGCGCGGCACGGGGCCGTGCACGATGCCGCCGCCGCGCCACTGGGGGGCGCGGATCGAGCCCTGCCGCGCGCGGCCCGTGCCCTTTTGCCGCCACGGCTTGCGCCCGCCGCCGGAGACCTCGGAGCGGTCCTTGACCTTGTGCGTGCCCTGCTGGCGCGCGGCCATCTGCCAGCGCACGACGCGGTGGAGCACGTCGAGGCGCACGGGCACGGCGAACACGTCCCCGGGGAGCTCGGCGCGGCCGACGACGACGGCGGCGGCGGCGGGGGTTGCTGCTGGGGCGGTAATGGAGGAGGAGGAGGAGGAGGAGGAGGAGGAGGAGGAGGAGTCGCTCTTGGACGGCGCTGGCAGGCCGCCGCCGAGGCTGTGGACGGGCAGGCGCACGGGCGCGTAGTGGTCGACCGGGTGCGGGTACCTGTACACGTTGTCGGCCGGGCTGCCGCGCGCGCCGCGCTGCCGAAGGCGCCGCCGCCGCCCGCCGCCGTTGCCGCTGGCGCGCTCGTGCGCGACGGCCGGCGCCAGGCGCTCGGCGACGCCCTCGGCCAGCGCGACGAGCTCCTCCAATGAGGCCGCCGCGGAGGGGGCAGCGTCGTTGTGGTCGCCGTCGCGTGTCCCTGGCCGGCGGCGCGCCGCGACCGCGCCCGCCGCAAAGCCTCGCGTCGATGCGCCGACGGCGGCGGCGCGGCGCGCGATCGCCGACGCCGCCGGCGGCGGCGCCGCGGCTGCTGCTGCTCGTGCTGCTGTTGCTGCTCCTGCTTCGGCTGCTGCGGCCGCCGCCCACGAGGAGGCCGGCCAAGGTCCGGCTGGTGATGCTCCTCCTGCTCCGCTGACGCCTCCGAGCCTGCCGCCCTTGCTCAGGGCGATCAGGCGACGGAGCAGGCTCATCCTGCTGGTGGTGGTGCGTTGGGTGGTTTTGTGTGGTCGCGTACGCGCCGGTGCCTGGGATCCTTGTTGGAGACCTTGATATCGTCGATGCTATCGCAGCAGTACCTGATCGTACCTGGATAGAAAGGGCGTCGTGGCGCCGCGGGCAGCCAAATGCAGCAAAAGCCCCCTGATGTCCACCCCATCAAGCCACCAAGCCTCTTCGACACCATCGCGCGCGGCGCGCCGCCCCTTCTCAGCTGCCGCTCCCACACGCCTGCCTCAATTCGCCGACGCGCTCACCACCTCCATCCGCTCACACTCATCCATTCAATTCGACGCGCGCGCGCGCCCCCGCAACACACTCGCACCGCGAATCGGAACTCGCCGTCCCGGCATTCCTCTCCCACTCAAAACGTGACCGCGCGATCGCGCGCGCCGAGCCCAACACGATGCTGCGCGAGGCGTCCCGCCGCGTGCTGCAGCGCGCGGCCGCGCTCTCGGCGTCGGGCCGGGTTGGAGGGGCATTGGACCTCGCAGCAGGACGAGGACGAGCAGGAGCAGGAGCAGCAACGACGACGACGGGCGCCGCCGCCGCCGCCGCCCGCCCAGCCCGCCCAGCGCGCCCATTCTCCTCCTCCTCCTCCTCCTCCTCCTCCTCGTTCGACCGCGACGACCCCCTCCCGATCGCCTCGTGGGCCACCATCGACCCGGACGACTGGACCGGCGCCAACCCCGCCGTCGCCGCCAACCTCGTCGGCGGCCGCTGGCACCCGGCGGGCGGCGGCGGCGCCGCGGGCGGCGCCGTGCTCGACGTCGTCGACCCGCTCGACGGCGCGCCGCTCGCGCGCCTGCCCGACACGCCCTCGGCGGGCCCCGCGCACCGGGCCTTCGTCGACTCCCTGCGCGCCTGCCCGAAGCACGGCCTCCACAACCCCCTCAAGGACCCGCAGCGCTACGTCATGTGGGGCGCCGTCACGTCGCGCGCCGCGGCCGAGATGCGCAGGCCGGCCGTCGCCGACTTTTTCGCGCGCCTCGTGCAGCGCACGTCGCCCAAGTCGCGCGCCCAGGCGTTGGCAGAGGTGACCGTCACGCGCCGCTTCCTCGAGAACTTCTCGGGCGACCAGGTGCGCTTCCTCGCGCGCGGGTTCAGCAACCCGGGCGACCACCCCGGGCAGCAGTCCACGGGCCTGCGCTGGCCGTTCGGGCCCGTCGCGATCGTCACGCCGTTCAACTTTCCGCTCGAGATCCCCGCGCTCCAGGCGATGGGCGCCCTGTACATGGGCAACAAGCCCCTCGTGCACGTCGACCACCGCGTCTCGGTCGTCATCGAGCAGTTCCTGAGGCTCCTGCACGCGTGCGGCGCGCCCCCCGAGGACTGCGACCTCCTGCACGGCCGGGGCGAGGCCGCGCACGCCGTCCTGCTCGCCGCGCGGCCGCGCAGCACGCTGTTCACGGGGTCGCAGCGGGTGGCCGACCGCCTCGCGCTCGACCTGCGCGGCAAGGTCTTCCTCGAGGACGCGGGCTTCGACTGGAAGGTCCTCGGCCCGGACGTGCGGTCCGTCGAGCACGTCGCGTGGCAGTGCGACCAGGACGCGTACGCGTGCAGCGGCCAGAAGTGCTCGGCGACGTCGATGCTGTTCGTGCACGAGAACTGGCTGCGGGCGGGCCTGCTGGAGAAGCTGCGCGCGCGCGCAGCGCGGCGGCGGCTCGAAGACCTGACGGTCGGGCCCGTGCTGTCGTGGACGACCGAGGCCATGCTCGCGCACGTGCAGGACCTGCTGGAGAAGGTCCCCGGCAGCGACGTGCTCTGGGGCGGCAGGCCGCTGCTGGGAGGGAGGCACGCGATCCCCGCGCGGTACGGAGCGATCGAGCCGACGGCGGTGCGCCTGCCGCTGCGCGCGATGCTGTCGAGCGACGCCGCCTTTGCGGCGGCCACGACCGAGGTGTTCGGCCCCGTGCAGGCGGTCGTGCCGTACGCCGACGCCGAGCTCCCGCTCGTGCTCGAGAGCCTCGAGCGCATGTCGCACCACCTCACGGCCGCCGTCGTCAGCAACGACGCGCAGTTCCTGCAGACGGTGCTCGCGCGCTCGGTCAACGGGACGACGTACGCGGGCGCGCGCGCGCGCACGACGGGCGCGCCGCAAAACCACTGGTTCGGCCCGGCCGGGGACCCGCGCGGGGCCGGGATCGGCACGCCCGAGGCGATCCGGCTCGTGTGGTCGTGCCACCGGGAGATCATCTACGACATGGGCCCCGCGCAGGAGGACGCGGAGGCGGCCGAGCTGCCGGTGACGTGAGGAGAGGAGAGGAGGAGAGGAGAGGAGCGAGTGGGGCAGAGTGGTGGAGGGGAGGAGCGCCGCGCCGACAGCCGCGTCCTTTTTCCCCGGCGCCGCGACCGACGCGCTCTCTGGCTCGACACATGCAAACCAACCCTTCCGCACTCCCTTCGCACACACACAACTGCTGTTAGCCTCACCGCGCCTTCTTGGCCAACGAATAATCGCGCTTCGTCTGCAGCTCGCCCAACCACCCTGCCCGCGCGCGCGCGCGCGCAAAGCAACAAGCATCAGCAACACAACACCGACAGCCCGTGAAAAAACGTCGCCCTTTTCCACCCAGGGCCCTCTCCTCCAATGCCGGGCGCGCGCGCGTGAGGCATGGCCCGGAGCAGACGCACAGGCCTGGCTTGACGGGCCGAACGCGACCGGCTGCTTGCGAGGCGCGGGAAGAGGAGTGGAACAGAGAAGAGGCAGACACACCACCGATGATGATGATGATGAGGATGGACGCCCGCCAGCCGAGGCAGCGGAGAGGGAGCAGCAGCACTAGCAGCAGCACCGCGCGAAGGCGACGACGCCCCGCCGCCTCGCCGTGGTCGCTCTTGCTGCTCGCGGCGGCGGCCGGGCTCCTCCTAGCCGCCGCCGCCGCCGCCGCCGCCGCCCCCCCGGCGACGCGCCGCCGCCGCTCGGGCCCGCCGCTCGCGCTCGCGCCGGAGCTCGGCGCCGACAACGTGCACACGGTCTTCCTCACCGACTGCACCCCCTACTCCGACTGGCAGACGATCACCCTGATCTTCTCGTGGCGCGAGAGCCGGCAGCCCGGCCCGCTCTCGCGCGTCATGTGCTGCACGCCCGCCGAGGCCGCGCGCTACAGCGGCGCCATGCTGTCGCTCGTGCCGACGCACGTCGCGCCCTCGCTCACGCGCAACCCGCACAACAACGACACGTACGCCGCCTACAACAAGCCCGAGGCGGTCATCGACTGGCTCGCGCACCGCTTTCCCGAGGAGGAGTACGTCCTCGTCCTCGACTCGGACATGATCCTGCGCCACCCGTTCCTGCCCGGGCGCTTCCCCATGGTCAGGCCCGGGTGGGCCGTGTCGGGCAAGTACGACTACCTCGCGGGCGTCGGCAACGAGCTGGCCGACCGCTTCGTGCCGCGCGTCGCGCCGAGGGGCGACGCGCTGGCGGGCCCGCGGGGGCGCCGGGCGGACCAGGTGGGGGGGTTCTTCTTCATCCGGGCGGACGACCTGCGCGCCGTGGCGACCGAGTGGCTGTCGATCAGCGAGCAAGTGCGCTTTGACGCGACGGTGAGCGCCAAAAAAAAGAAAGAGGCCGTCTTGGGGCCGGGGGTTGCCGCCCAAGCGCCGCGCGAGCGCTTTGTTTCGGGCGCCGTTTCTTGGCGCCCCCGTATTTTTTCAAGAGCCGGCCGGCCGGCCCGCGACCGCCGCACGGGCGGGGGGGGGC
>Ga0315905_10007555_pt1 | contig 11002 bp, 8 predicted proteins | sample LakEriMetagenome_5_FD_203522 | JGI IMG/M metagenome (GOLD analysis project Ga0315905, IMG submission 203522) | Freshwater fungal communities from buoy surface, Lake Erie, Ohio, United States - Buoy 4 MA121 | ecosystem: Environmental > Aquatic > Freshwater > Lake | place: USA: Lake Erie, Ohio... | reverse complement strand
GCGTTTTCGGATGCAACATCGCTTGTTCAGGTTTATTTTTTGGGTAACGCACCTGGAACTATTGGTAGTGATGCTTTCAGCAACATCGGATCATCACCAACACTCCACATCCTTTTCAATGCGACGGGATTCAACATCACCAATAACACATGGAATGGCTTAACGGTTTCGTATCGCTATTCGGCAACGTTTAATACCGCCGGCGGCTCAGATGTCTCACATAGTATTTTTGCGCAAGGCGATTCCATCGCGGAGCCAACTGCACCGACTCGTGCGGGCTACGCATTTTCTGGTTGGTCTGTCACTCAAGGTGGTGCTGCTGTCACTTTTCCTTACACGCCCAATGTTCCCGGGGGTGTTGCTTTCTTTGCGAACTGGACTGGGAATAGTTATCAAGTCTCGTTTGATGCAAACGGTGGTTCGGTTGTCGCTAGTGGAGCTTTTTCGATGGGTGCTTCTATTTCGGAGCCAACTGCACCGACTCGTGCGGGCTACGCATTTTCTGGTTGGTCTGTCACTCAAGGTGGTGCTGCTGTCACTTTTCCTTACACGCCCAATGTTCCCGGGGGTGTTGCTTTCTTTGCGAACTGGACTGCGGTTCCTGTTGTGCAGAGCCAACCTCCAGCAGTCAACGTGTCTGTTCCCACATTTTCCAAAAAAAGAACATTTGAGCCGAGAGCTCTTGCACGACAAGTCGGTGTAAAGATCGTGTCGCCCAAAGCCTCTGTCTCAGTGAAGGTCTCCGCGTCGTCAAGAAAGATTTGTACGACAGTTGGATCTAGATTGCGAACCCTAAAGGCTGGCAGGTGTGTGGCCACATTTACAGTGCAGGAACCAAAGCCCAAGAAAGGCAAACAGCCAAAACCCACTAGGACAGTCACAACCTTGATCGTTCAGTAAACGGTTTCGAAAGACTGGATTCGATTGCAAACAATTCTCATTGAGGGGCATGTTGCTCATGGCTCAAGCATTTACGGATCAGAAGGTTGGGAGTTCAAGTCCTGCCGAGCGCGCCAGTAACGAAAATCCCCCTGTATTTTCAGGGGGATTTTGTTGTTCTCAAGACTATTCGAATGTATAAATCTCCGCGGTCCAGGCGTTTGTTCCCATCGGAGAACCACTGTTGCCGTCGTCGCCGACAATGAGAATGGTGCCGTTGTTCAATCGCACTGCCGGTGCATTAACGCGAGGTGTGGTGAGATCTCCGTAGCCAGAAGTAAAGGTGTTCGTTGCTGGATCAAACCTAAAGACTGCCTTCGTTTGGTATGTCCCGGTTCCCCTTGGAATTCGTTCAGTCCAACCACCAAAAACCATCAGAGTTCCATCTGTGAAAGTAACCGTGTTGTGAGAGGAACGCATCATTGACATCGATGGTGGAGTGCTCATGAATTGCATCGTTGCTGGATCAAAGATGTCAACGGACGATTGGTATCCACCATCAGCATCTCTTCCGCCAGAGAACATGAACCGTCCATCGGACAGCACAGTTGAAGTCACTGCGCTTTCTCGTCGTGCAGTGAGGGAACTTTCTAACAATGTAGATGTGCCACTCAAAGTCGATGATTGGCGCAGATAGAAATTAAATCCACGAGACGTACCCGAGGGATCAAATACTTCGGCAGTAGTGGGCGAAACATGGCCACCAATCAGAAGGATGCGTCCATTAGAGAGTGGTGCCATGGCTGTGCGTGGGTAGAGAGTTGCTGCTGACTGAATAACAATTCCTGTAAGCGGATCGAATATGGCGCTGTCAGTGTTGCCTGAAAGTAAAAATATACGACCATCGGACATTTGAATTGCTTGAGAGACCATTGGCATCCATGGTTGATTGCTGTAACCATTGTGAAAAGTTTCGACAATAGTGAACGAACCATCGGAGGGATCATAGATTTCGGGTTGAACGCTATAAACGGTGGTACTTGGTGGATATTTGGTTTGAACGCCGCCAAGAATGAGTACACGACCATCAGCCAAGTTGAATAAAAATGGATTCTTGCGTGCAAGGGCCATGTCGTTAGTTCGTGTAAACACTCCTGTTGCTGGATCAAATACCTCTGCACATTTCGACAATGCATATTGATTTCCAGTGACAAACACTTTTCCACTGGTCAACTTCAAAATTGAAGGCTTTGTGTGAGAACAATTCATGGCACCTGTGGTGGCCTGCGACCATCCGTTTGCAACTACTAACTCGATGCTCTTTGTGGCACCAGCATTCAGAACATTGGTCACTGACAGTGTGTATGTAGTCGTTGTGGTTGGCGAAAGAGTAATTGGTGTTCCGCTAGTAACTGCAATGTTTCCAGGAGTGATAACCCCGTTTCCACCCGAGAAGTATGGAGTCAATGTGGTGCTCCTACCGGGAGCGATAGACGAACGAGCCAGAACCAATTCGTTAACTGCGGGGTCATCGTATTGAGTCACCACTATGTCGGGACTTGCAGTGTACGAATATGTACCACCTAATTCACTTTGAATAATCACCTTGTAAGTACCGCCAACTGTTGGCGAATATAGAAAATCAGTTGCACCAGAGATAGAAGTGTTATCGATGAACCATTGGTACGTGATAGTGGAGCCGCGTAATCCGTATGCGGAGACAAATAAGTCAACGCTTTGTCCCGACTTTAGATACCACTGAGTGGGAACTGACCTCATGGAAATTGTGTTTTGTATCACGCGAACAAAATTTGATCGAACCGTGTTTTTGATACCGTTGACAGTGCTGGTTGCGTCGACAAAATAGGCATTTCCGCAGCCACCGTCAACAGCAAATATCTGATTTTGTGTTTCACCAGGAATTGGATTTTCCGCACCGCCGCAGTACCACTGGTAAGTGGGAGTGTTTGTACCGGTTGCAGAAACTTGGAATCGTGCAGCACCGATATTTCCCCACATGGTTGTGACAACTTGGTCAGTGGGCTGTGTCGTTATCGCAACATCATTTGTCACCACTTTTGCCACAGAGCTTGTATACGTTTTTGTGACTCCATTCAAAGTTCCCACAGCCTGAACGACGTATTCACCAGGAGTCGACACCAACAATTCGTCATCTGTTGCACCGGAAATCAACGACGAATCCTTGTACCACTTGAAAGAAACAGAAGTTTGCCCGTAACCGAAGGCTCTAGATACAAGAAGTGTTTCACCACCCGATTCGATGGCAGATGAGGCCGGCGTGCGATAGAGAGAAAGCCGATTGACATTGACGGTCACAGTGGAAAACTGACTATCACCATATTGTGACCCCGCCACGTATAGTCGGTAAGTCGTGGTAACGGTAGGTGTCACTGTGATGCTGGTACCAGACGTCGCTGCACCTACAGAGTTATCAATAGTGCCAGTTCCATTTGCAAATACTGCAGTAATTGTTGTGCTATCTCCATAGTTCACAGTGGCAGATGCCGCAGAGAACGAGGTAATGGTTGCTAAGGGAATGGGTGTCGTCGTTGTCGTAGTTGTGCTGGGCGCAGTCGTAGTGGTGGTAGTTACTACTGTTGTCGTTGAGCTTGTTGATGTACTGCTGGTTGTACCAGTGGAAACTGGGGGGACAGTGGTTGTCACCGAAGGTGTTGTCGAAGTCGTGGCGGATACCGGAGTCGATATAGGCGCCTCAGTGGATATCGAAGGCGTAGAAACGGTAACAACTGAATTAGCAGAAGGTGTTGTTGTCGTTGTGGGTATGAAAACTGTCCAAAGTTGCTTCACAGCGCCAGAAGTACATTTCTTTGTCGCCCTCACGACAGTTCGCGTTTTTGAATTAGTACACACGGTAAGGCTGCCCGAGATAGGAGTGGGAGAGACCAGCTTTGTTCCGCTGACACAGCGACTTTTCTTCGAAATAATGATCTGCTTGTTCGACGTCCTCTCACACACCTTTGCAGCGGTTACTGCGCTACTTGGCACATATTTTTTGCTACCCGAGGCACATCGGTTATTTACTGCTGCTGTGATGACGCCGGTCTTTACGTTCTGACAGACAGAGCCGGTAGAGATTCCTGCTGCGCGCGAAACTTGCGAAGAAAAGAGCAGACCGAGGGCTACAACAGTGGCGGCCGCAAGGATTCGATGTCTCAGAACCCCGCGCGGGATAGTCAACTGTGTGGGTAGCACATGGCAAATCTAGTTTTAACTAGATAAAAATTCAACTATAAACAGACTTTTGTCTAGTTAATACTCCTGCGGGGCCAAAAGATGTCTCAATGCTTCCAATGTCACGTCAATCCACAAGGCATCGGCCTGAGGGTCGTCAAGGAGATCTACCACAAGACGCCCCGAAAAAAGACTGCTCACAAAATGAGCGATTCCCTCGGCAGGCAATCGAGGATGAATGATTCCGCGCGCCGCAGCCATTCGAATTGTCTCCGCAACATGGGCATCACCTTCGGCCTCTCGAAGTGACATCATTTGTGCGAGAACTGGAATGGCCTGAGCATTCACGGTTGTGACATTTCGACGACGACGGTTTTCTCTAGCCGATTCATGAGCAGTTGATTCCAGTAGAACTCTCAGACCCGCAAGGATTTCATCCAAACCTCCAGCACTTTCGGTGAATGCACGCAGAATGTTGTTGGCATTATCCAATTCTTCAAGAAGGCGTTTCGTTTCTACTGCCGCAATCGTGCCCTCACGGTTAATGAAATGGTGATACACCGATCCACGTGAGACACCAGAATGTTCAATGACACGCGTGAGATTGAAACCGGCAACACCATGCTGATTCAGTTCTTGTTCGGCGAACTCCACAATTTTGTCCATGGTCTCTAGACCATCGATTCGCTTACGGGGACTTTCGCTCACAATGGCACAGCATAAACAACGTTGTAGGTTCAAGTCCTGCCGAGCGCGCCAGTAACGAAAATCGCCCTGTATTTACAGGGGGATTTTGTTGTTCTCAGGACTATTTCGAAGAGTCGGCGACGTCGCTCAGCATCTTCAATGTGCGGCCTGAGGGGACTCCGTGTTGGACGACTCCGCCAGGAAAGAATGCCTCAGTCTCGGTTCGCTCATTGATCGATTGAAGCGTCTGCGCTATCCCTTCAACGGTCCATGCACCTTGTGTCGACCAATGTTCTTCCACACTGAACGGTGTGTAGATCGCAAGGTCAGGCCCTTCGACGGCGAAGATGCGCCCCGTGAATCGATTGAGTGAACTTGCGAGATACGCAACGAGTGGGGCATTGTGCTCAGGAGCATGTCGATCAAATTCAGTCGATTCAGGCATCATCGCGAGAACTGATGGCGATTCCTTGACCATGCGAGTTCGTGCGCACGGCGCAAGCGCATTGACTTTCACACCGAGTCGTGCGAGTTCTTGCGCATGACTCACTGTTGCAGCAGCAATGCCAGCTTTTGCTGCACCGTACACACCACCACCTGCAGTGGGGTGAAGGCCAACAGCTGAAGTGGTATTGACAATTGCGCGGTTTGTTTCAGCACCAACTTTGTTCCAATGTTGTGCTGCGAAATGGCTGACAGCAAGAGTGCCCTTCAGGTGAACATCAATCTGACTATCCAGATCTAGCTCTGAGAGCTCGACAAGTGATGAAGGACGATTGTTGCCCGCGTTGTTGATAACCGCATCGAGACGGCCAAAGTGTGTCACTGCAGTTTCAATAATTGATTCTGCGCCTAACCAATCAGAAACGCTCGCAGTGTTTGCAACTGCTGTGCCGCCGAGTGCAGTGATTTTCGCAACGACATCATCAGCCGGGTTTGTTGCAAGCTTCTCTGCGGTGACTGCAGCGCCGTAATCGTTAACAACAACTGATGCGCCGTACGAAGCGAATGCAAGTGCGTACTCCCGACCAAGTCCGCTACCGGCACCGGTGACAACAACAACTTTTCCCGTAAATAACCCCATGATTCCTTCACCGTAGTCGCTTATCTAACTCGTCTCATCACCCCTCCGCAGACCATTATTAGGGAAGTGAAAAGCTCAATGCGCCAATCAATTGTTCAACTCTTTCTGGTTCTCGCGGGGTGCATGATTGTTATTCCGTCGGTGGCACAGGCAAGTAGTGGTGACCTCAATTGCCCTGACTTTGGAACACGCGAACGTGCACAGATGGAATTCGAGAAGCACAGTTCTGACATTCACAATCTTGATGGTGACAAAGATGGAAAAGTGTGCGAATGGAATGGCAGCACAGGTTGGTGGGGCTGGCCGCTCGGCAGCATTGGACTTGTTGCCGGACGTTTCGCTGCGCGCCGCAAAAAGGCAGATCATCGAGTTGTGCCGGGCATTGAAGGTCTGTGGCACAACTTCACATTTCACGAAGATGGTGACGCTGACACGGTGGTCGACAAGACAGGCATTGCGCTACTTGCTGCAGGCGTCGCTGCGTTGCCCGTTGTTCACGTTGCTCGTGACTATGTGCTGCCACAATCGTTCACGCCGTTGGGAATCAACTTTCTTGTCACCTTGCTATTTGCGGTTGGTTCCTTCGCCGTGACGTGGAAGACAAACAAGATCGACCAATACCGATAATTATTCGGTGCAGCAGAAAAATAAGTTTCCTCTCAAAAGTTCACTTGGAAACTTCTTCAATCCACCTTCAGGTCACCATGGATTTAACTTCGCCATTTAACTTCACCACATGCGTTTACTCCGTGGTCGTCATCTCTTCTCTCTTCTAGGTCTTGCAGTTGCTGTAGCAACAACTGCGGTGATTGTTCCTCCAGCAGGAAACACACCTGCTGCAGCAGCTTCCAATGGAATCTCTCTTGAATTCTTAGGACGTGCGAACAGTGGAGTGGGTAACGCTGGTTCTGAGATCACGGCTTTTGACGCTGCATCGAAGCGATTGTTTGTGACGAACGGTGCTACGAACAAGATTGACTTCTTCGATATTTCGAATCCGAGTGCACCGGTGTTCATCAAGAGCGCGGATCTTGGTGCCTTAGGCGTAACGGGAATTCAAAGTGTGGCCTCGAAGTCCGGCTTGGTTGCAGCAGCAGCTGCAGTGGGTGGCAATAACCAAGCAACAGGAAAAGTTTTTTTGATGGACGTCAATGGCACCATTGACCCGCGTGCTGCTCAAGGAATCGTTGTGGGCAGCCTGCCTGACTCGGTGCATTTCTCGCCAGATGGCAAAACAGTTCTCACCGCTAACGAAGGCGAACCACGTGACTACTGCCTGACCGATGGTGCACTTCCAACAACGACCGACCCTCATGGCTCAGTCTCAATCATTGATGTCACAGCGAAAACATTGACTGCAACAACTTTGGACTTCTCCTATCTCAATACTCGTGCGGCAGATATCCGTGCAGCCGGTGGACGCATTTATGGCCCAGGTGCGACAGTGGCACAGGACATGGAGCCTGAATACATCGCTATCTCTGCAGACTCCAAGAAGGCGTACGTCACTCTTCAAGAGAACAACTCAGTTGCAGAAATTGACATCCCTTCAAAGAAGATTGTTCGCCTGTTAGGTCTTGGGTACAAGGATTTCAATGCAGCAGGCAACGGTCTGGATCCCTCAGACCAAGACTCATCCAGTAACGGCGGCATCAATATTGCCAACTGGCCGGTCAAGGGCATGTATCAGCCTGATGCGATCGCAACATTCACAGATGCTGCCGGAGATCACTATTTTGCAACAGCTAATGAAGGCGACGCTCGTGAATACAAGTGCCTACTTGGCGGCTTGAGCTCGGGGTCAGCACAAGCTGAAGATGCACGTGTTTCTTCAGTGGGCGTTGATGGCACCATTCTGTCTTCGACACTTGCGACCAACTCAAACCTTGGTCGCCTCGGTATGACTCGCTTTGAACCAGCCACGTACACAAATGGTGGGACAGCGCTCACGGCAACATCTGCTACTGACTTCACATCTCTGTACACACTGGGAGCACGGTCCCTAACAATTTGGAAGAGCCCAACAGGCACTAGTGAGATCGCCGGAGCAACTGTCGTTGCTGACACAGGGGACACCATCGAGCGCAAGATTGCTGAAATCCTTCCGAACTACTTCGGTGCTGACTGGAATACCTCAAGCGGCACACCAAACAGCAAGGACTCTCGCAGTGATAATAAGGGCCCAGAGCCTGAAGGTCTTGCAGTGGGTAAAGTCTTCGGTCGCACGGTTGCGTTTGTTGGACTTGAGCGCATCGGCGGTGTCATGGCATTTGACATCAGTAATCCGACAAAGCCTGCGTACCTGACGTACGTGAACTCTTCAGTTTTCACTGGCGTCGGCGGGGCAAACTTTGCAACGGCAGGTGCTCCTGCCGGGGATGTATCGCCTGAAGGAGTGCTCTTTGTGAAGGCAACTGACAGCCCCACCGGTGATCCGTTGTTGATTGTTGCTCATGAACTGAGCGGAACCACAGCCATCTACAAGATTGTTGGCACAGCGACAAAAGGTTCCCAACCACTTAATGTCAGCGCTCGTCTATCAAAGACAAGCGCAACAGTCAGTTGGATGCAGCCCGAAGATGACGGTGGTCGTCCGATCACTTCATATGTTGTGACGTCCAGCCCCGATAAGAAGTTCTGCACAACAACTACAACAACATGTGTTGTCAAGGGTTTGCAGGCCGGAGTCAAGTACACGTTTACTGTTTACGCACGATCAGGTGGCGAGCTCAGTGCAGCCTCAGTTGCATCTTCTTCTGTCCAAGTCGCGTACTTCCCGACTACTGCAGGCAAGGCTGTTGCAATTGCGAAGCAGCCAGCAAGAACAGTTGCGACCAGTGTCGGTGTGTCTACAAAGAACTTGAAGGTGTCGGTTGCGGTGGTGACACCAAGAGCTGCAGACAAGTCCAAGCAAGTTGTTCGATATGCAATTGAACTATGGGATGCAAGTGGCAAGAAGGTGAATGCGTCCAAGGTAAGTGCGGGCGTTGGAACCACGGCGTCGGCAGTCCTGACTGCAACACAGAAGGGTCGCTATCGAGTGGTCGTCATTGCTGGTCAGAAGAATGGTTCGAAGTCCACCTGGAATGGGCCATTCATCACTTTGCAGTAGTTCTACTTCTCGAGGGTTTCAATTCCTCGACAAAAGAGCTCAACAAGATTGTTGAGACCGGCATCAATTGCTTGTGGCTCTGGATGTCCTTGGTCTTTCTCGAGAACACAGAATCCGTGCAACGCGCTGCGCAATGATCGTGCACAGTGTGCTCGCACATCCTCAGAGAGTGCGTAGCCATTGAGTGAGTTCGTCAATGTGACCACCACACGTGACAACGACGCTTCAATATCTGCATCACCAACTGACGGTACGCGATCTGTTGCGCTGTACAGGCCTGGGTGCTCACGAACAAACCTCTGCCATGCACGTGCAATGGCGAGGACTGCGACATCACGATCATAATCAACAATTGCATCAGTGAGATAGCGCACCAACTCATCGCGGCCACGCAACGACAGCAACATCCACAACTCTTCAATGCCCGACACATGTCGATACAGGGCTGGTTGTTTGACTCCGGCATCGTTAGCAATTCGTTGCAGAGTGACGGCATCAATACCTTCGGCATCAGCGATAGCTGCAGCCATCTCCACCACGATGGCGCGATTGAGTCGTTGACGAGTATCAGACATCAGAATTGGTGAAAGAAGTGTGAGATCCAACCAGAAATGCGATGTTGCTGTAATGGCTCAGCCAATGTTGCGCGTGCTGCATTTGCTTTCTCTTCGCCGAATAATGCAAGACGTGTTGCCAGCAAACTGTCGGCGAGTGCTGGTGAGAACTCGGGGTGGACTTGCAGAGTCCATGCACGATCACCAATCAACATGCCGCCAACGGGGCAGTAATCGGATGTCGCAAGAAGACGTGCCCCATTGGGTAGCGATTGCACTTGATCTTGATGACTCGCCGCCAACACGATGTCATCTGCTGAATCCATCCAAGGTTGTGGCTCGACGACTTGATAGTGCTTCGCGCCGATTCCCCAGCCGGAATCAGCTTTGGCAACGGTTGCACCTAATGCTTGCCCCATGAGTTGATGTCCAAAGCAGATACCAACGTATGGGGATTCCTTCGCCACCATGTCGCGCAACAGTTGTTCAACATCGCGCAACCATGCATGATCGTCATACACACTGAGGCGACTCGGTGAGCACATCCAACCATCTTGTTCTGCAAGGGAATCTGGCATCTGACCTTCATCGCATCGATACGTTGTCAGTTCAATTCCTTTTGGCGCGAGTAGCTCCGCATACAACTCGGGGTAATCACCACCGACGTGAAGACTGCCGGCATCAATATGACCGACAAGAAGTAGTCCGATCTTCTTCATCGGAAAGAGAAAACCTTTGTGGGGCCGCCTTCGAGTGCAGGCAAGTAACCACGTTCACGCAAGATAGGCATGACGCCTTCGCCGAACCAGTACGCCTCTTCCAAGTGTGGGTAACCCGACATGATGAAGGCATCAATTCCGAGATTGTGGTATTCCTCAATGCGGTCAGCGACTTCTTCGTAGCTACCAACAAGAGCGGTACCGACACCACCGCGCACCAGGCCGATACCAGCCCACACGTTCGGGTAAATCTCCAACTTGTTGACATCGCCACCGTGCAAGTCGAACTGGCGACGCTGGCCCACTGATTGTGTGCTGAGGAAATCAGCGCGTGCCTTCTCGATCGCATCAGGTGACATTGAATTCAGAATGCCGTCGGCAACTGCCCAGGCCTCTTCACTGGTCGGACGTGCAATGGTGTGAAAACGAATACCGAAACGCATGGTGCGTCCTTGCTCTGCGGCACGAGCAGCCACGCGGTCTTGGCGTTCTTTGATTGCTTCGGGTGTTTCACCCCAAGAGAGATACAGATCGACGTTCTCTGCTGCAACTTTTTCTGCTGCATCACTTGCGCCGCCGAAGTAGATGGGCGGCACAGGATTCGGAACATCACGTGTTGTTGCTTCTTTGACATCAAAGAATTTGCCTTTGAATGTGAAAGGTTCGCCAGACCATGCACCGCGCATCACCTGAATGAATTCACCAGTTCGCTCATAGCGGGTCTCCTTGTCTTCAGAGATTCCGAAACGTTCGA
>Ga0315905_10007553_pt1 | contig 11003 bp, 8 predicted proteins | sample LakEriMetagenome_5_FD_203522 | JGI IMG/M metagenome (GOLD analysis project Ga0315905, IMG submission 203522) | Freshwater fungal communities from buoy surface, Lake Erie, Ohio, United States - Buoy 4 MA121 | ecosystem: Environmental > Aquatic > Freshwater > Lake | place: USA: Lake Erie, Ohio... | reverse complement strand
CGCCCGCAGGGCAACGATGGGCCGCCGGATCTCGACGAGCTCTGGCGCGACTTCAACAGGCGTCTGAATCGGCTGTTTGGCAAGGCGGGTGGCCCCAACGGCGGACCCCCTCGAGGCACGGGCCCCTCGTCGACGGGCGGGCCGTCCTTCAAGGGAGCCGGTACGGGTCTGGGTCTGATCGCCGGAGCGGCGTTCCTGCTGTGGCTTGCGAGCGGCTTTTACATCGTCCAGGAAGGCCAGGCTGCTGCCATCCTGCGGTTCGGTGAGTTCCGCTACATCACCGATTCGGCGGGCTTCAAGTGGCGCATGCCGTATCCGATCGAAACGGCTGAGATGGTTGATGTCCAGCGGTTGCGGCAGGTCGAGGTGGGTTATCGCACCAACGTCAAGAACAAGGTGCCGCGTGAGGCTCTCATCCTGACCGGAGACCAGGCGATCGTTGATCTGCAGTTTGCGGTCCAGTACCGCATCACCGATCCCAAGTCTTACCTCTTCAACAACAATCCGGGCGGAGCGCCTGAAGAGATTGTTCGGCAGGCGGCCGAGACGGCAACCCGCGAGGTGATTGGGCGCATGGGAATCGACCAGGTGCTCTACGAAGAAAAGGAGCAGGTCGCCAAGGATGCGCTTCGACTCATGCAGGAAATCGCCGACCGCTACAAGGCGGGTATCGGCATCGTCGACGTGACCATCCAGCAGGCCCAACCCCCTGAGCAGGTGCAGGCAGCGTTCGAGGATGCCAACAAGGCAGCCCAGGATCGCGAGCGCCTCATCAACGAAGGCCGTGCCTATGCCAACGACGTGATTCCCAAGGCGCGCGGTACAGCGGCCCGTCTGCAGCAGGAGGCCGAGGGCTACAAGGATCGCGTGATCGCCGCAGCTCAGGGTGATTCAGCCCGATTCAAGCAGGTGCTCACCGAGTATTCCAAGGCGCCTCAGGTCACCCGCGATCGGATGTACCTCGAGACCATGCAGCAGATTTTTTCCAACACCAGCAAGGTGGTGGTCGATTCGCGTGGCAATGGCAATCTGCTGTATCTGCCACTTGATCGTTTGCTGCAGCAGCAGGGCGCAGTGCCTGATGCCGCCCGCGCGCCGCTCGATGTTCGCGGCGAAGGCTCGAGTGCGGCACTGCCGGCCGCACCGGCACCGGCACCCGCAACAGCCCCGGTCGCGCCCCCGCCCCGCGAGGCGCTGCGCAATCGTGACCGCGACAGCGGTCGTTGAGCGACGAAAGGACCCTCATGAACCGTCTCGCTCCCATCCTTCTTGGCATCGTTGCTTTCGTGACCCTGGGCTCGTCCATGCTGTTTGTGGTCGATCAGCGTCAGTACGCCGTGGTGTTTGCCCTGGGTGAAATCAAGGAAGTGGTTGACAAACCCGGCCTGCATTTCAAGCTGCCCCCGCCCTTCCAGAATGTCCAGTACTTCGACAATCGCATTCTGACCATCGATACCGCCGACGTTGATCGCTTCATCACGTCCGAGAAGCTCAACGTTCAGATCGACACCTTCGTGAAGTGGCGAATTGCCGAACCCCGGAAATTCTTCACCTCGGTGGGCGGCAGCGAACTGATTGCCAGCGATCGTCTGCAGCGCAGCCTGCGTGATTCGCTCAATAACGAGATCGCCAAAAAGACCGTGGCCGACGTGATTTCGGGCAAGCGCCAGGAGCTGCTCGATTCGGTGCGGGTCAAGATGAACGAGGACGCCAAGCAGATCGGCGCTGAGGTCATCGATGTCCGACTCAAGCGCGTCGACTTCGCGCCGGAGGTGTCGGAACGGGTGTTCGACCGGATGCAGTCTGAGCGCAAGCGTGTCGCCAACGAGCGTCGTGCCACCGGTGCCGCGGAGTCCGAAAAGATCCGTGCCGATGCAGATCGTCAGCGCGATGTACTGATTGCCGAGGCTTACCGCGATGCCCAGAGGGTCAAGGGTGAAGGCGATGCGCGCGCATCGGCCTTGTTCGCTGAAGCCTTTGGGCAGAACCCTGAATTCGCTTCGTTCTACCGCAGCCTTGAGGCCTATCGGGCGAGCTTCAGGGGACGAAGCGATGTGTTGGTTCTCGACCCCAACTCCGATTTCTTCCGGTATTTCCGGACCCCCGGAGGGGCTGGCGGTGCGGGTCGAAACCGCTGAGTCATGTCGGGTTTTCTGGCTGCGCTCGGATTGGCTCTCATTCTTGAGGGACTGTTCCCGTTCATTTCTCCAGGCGGCTGGCGCGAGGCCATGAAGCGCATGGGAAGCCTCCAGGACGGCCAGTTGCGCGTGGCGGGTCTGCTCGCTTTGCTGGGCGGCTGCCTGCTGGTTGTACTTTCGCGCTGACCTGATCTTTTACATGCCCCGCTGGCTCCTTCCTGAAGGCATCTGCGACATCCTGCCCAATGAGGCGCGCAGGATCGAGGAGTTGCGCCGCCGCTTGCTCGACCTCTATCGCAGCTACGGCTACGAACTGGTCATGCCCCCGTTGATCGAATACCTCGATTCGCTGCTGACCGGCAGCGGGCATGACCTTGATCTCACGACCTTCAAGCTGATTGACCAGTTATCGGGCAAGACCATGGGCGTGCGGGCTGACATCACGCCGCAGGTTGCACGGATCGACGCGCATCTGCTGGCCCGCCGCGGCGTTGTCCGTCTGTCTTACAGCGGTAGCGTGCTTCATGCCCGGCCGGCCATGCCTCTGGCAACCCGCGAGCCGATGCAGGTGGGCGCTGAGCTCTACGGACATGCCGGACTCGAGGCCGACTTCGAGATCATTGAACTGCTGATGCAGTCCCTGCGGGTTGCGGGCGTTCGGCGGGCACGCCTCGATCTCGGGCATGTCGGAATCGTGCAGCACCTGCTGGCGCAGGTTGGTCGCCTGTTGCCCGATCTGGATCCCGAAGAAGTGTTGCCTCTCATACAGTCCAAGGATGTTCCCGGGCTGCAGGGTTTGCTGAAACATCTGCCCGACGCTGGCCTGAGATCAGCGCTGCTGGCGCTTCCCGGTCTTTTTGGTGAAGTGTCTCAGGTGATCGATCAGGCGCGCCGTGTGTTGCCCGATCATCCGGTCATCGAGCAGGCCTTGCTCGAGCTTCAGAAGCTTGCGCAGGCGCGAGATGCCCAGGCAGGGCGGGGCATCGATGTCGACCTGACCCTCGATCTGGGCGATGCTCGGGGCTATCGCTATCACAGCGGTGTGATCTTTGCCGCCTATGTGGACGGGTGTGCCGCGGCCCTCGGCCGGGGAGGCCGCTACGACAACGTCGGATCGGCCTTTGGTCGCTCAAGGCCTGCCACCGGGTTTTCGCTTGAATTGCGCGATCTGGCTGCCTTGCTGCCACAACCTGAGCCGGTGCAGGCCATTCGGGCGCCATGGTCACTCGATGCGGCGCTGCAGGCCGAGATCGGGCGCCTTCGTGCCTCGGGTGAGATTGTTGTCCAGGCGCTGCCTGGCCATGAAGACGAACATCAGGAATTTGAATGTGATCGGGAGCTCGTGTCCAGCCCACAAGGCTGGATGACGCGTCCTGTCCGGAGGTCATGACGATGGGACGCAATGTGGTGGTCATCGGCACCCAGTGGGGTGACGAAGGCAAAGGAAAAGTGGTCGACTGGCTGACCGAGTCCGCGCAGGGCGTGGTGCGGTTTCAGGGCGGGCACAATGCAGGGCACACCCTTGTCATTGGTGGCCGCAAGCAGGTCCTGCGCCTGATTCCCTCCGGCATCCTGCGCCCTGGTGTCACCTGCTACATCGGCAGCGGCGTGGTGCTGTCGCCTTCGGCGCTGTTGCAGGAGATCGATGAACTCGAGCGTGCGGGTGTGGCGGTCCGTGATCGACTTCGGATCAGTGGCACTTGTCCGCTGATCCTGCCTTACCACGTGGCACTCGATCAGGCCCGCGAGGCCAAGCGCGGCGACGCGAAGATCGGCACAACGGGTCGAGGCATCGGTCCAGCCTACGAAGACAAGGTTGCCCGCCGCGCAGTTCGGGTCCGTGATCTGTTCAGCCCGGAGCGGCTTCGTGAGCGGATTCGTGAGGCCCTCGATCTGCATAATTTCGTGCTTGAGCGCTATTTCGGCGGCAAGCCGCTCGATGCGGATCAGGTTGCCGATGATGCGCTGTCTCTGGCTCCTCGGATCGCATCGATGGTCGCTGATGTGCCGGCCGAACTTGCTGCCGCAAGCCGTCGCGGTGATCGATTGCTGTTTGAGGGGGCACAGGGCGCGCTGCTCGATGTCGACCACGGCACCTATCCCTTTGTCACCAGCAGCAACTGCATTGCAGGAGCGGCGGCTCCGGGCGCTGGGGTGGGTCCGCAGCAACTCGACTACGTGCTGGGGATTGCCAAGGCCTACACCACCCGGGTGGGCTCAGGGCCGTTTCCGACCGAGCTCTTCGATGACACCGGCAAGCATCTGGCGACCAAGGGCAATGAGTTCGGATCAGTCACCGGGCGTCCACGGCGCTGCGGATGGTTTGATGCGGTGGCCATGCGTCGCTCGATCCAGATCAATGGTGTGAGCGGTCTGTGTGTGACCAAACTCGACGTCCTTGACGGTCTGCCGACGGTCAGGATCTGCACCGGCTATCGGCGTGCAGGTCAGCCGGTCGATCTGCTGCCCTTTGGCGCTGACGACGTCGCAGCCTGTGAGCCGTTGTACGAAGACTGGCCTGGTTGGACCCAGACAACCTACGGCGTGCGACGCTGGGAAGAGCTTCCGGCTGCGGCCCAGCGCTATCTGCAGCGTCTGTCCGAACTTGTCGGTGCGCCGATCGACATTGTCTCCACCGGGCCCGATCGCGACGAAACCATCCTTGTGCGTCACCCTTTTGGCGCCTGAGAGCATCATCATGAGTGATCGCCTTGAAGTCTCGTGGGACGAATACCATCGCCTGATCGAGGCGCTGGCCGTTCAGGTGCACGAATCGGGATGGATGCCCGATGCGATCCTCTGCATGGCGCGTGGCGGCCTGCGCGTGGGTGATGTGTTTTCCCGGGTCTTTCGCCTTCCGCTGGGCGTGCTGTTCAGCAGCTCCTACCGTGAGCGGGCTGGGCAGGAGCGCGGGGAGTTGCGCATTGGCGCGCAGATTGCCAGTGTTTCCGCGCTTCCGCAGGGGCGCTGGCTCCTGGTGGATGATCTGGCCGATTCGGGTGGCACCCTTGAAGGGGTTTTGCCCTGGCTCAGGGATCGACATCCGCAGATGCGCGAATTGCGCACTGGCGTGCTCTGGACCAAGGACGGCTCACGCTTCAAGCCCGATTACAGCGTCGCGGGCGTGCCGGCTTCGTGCTGGATCGCCCAGCCCTTTGAACTCTACGATGCGATGTCGCTGCAAGCGCTCTGCGCTCGTGTCAGCGCCGCGGGTCGATCCTAATCTCCTTGTTTTTCTTCGAGCCTGGCAACAGCCGGGCTTCAGAAACGACAAAGCCCGCTTGCGCGGGCTGTCGTGAAACCGTTCGCCTGAATTGTGGTGCCCAGAAGAGGACTCGAACCTCCACACCATTGCTGGCGCTAGGACCTGAACCTAGTGCGTCTACCAATTCCGCCATCTGGGCAGGCGAACAAGAACTCGAAAGTATATGCTCTCAATGAAATCTGTCAAATGGATGCCCTGGTGACCAAGACCTGGACCGCTCCACAACGCGACCTGATTCTTCAGGTTCTGCAGCAGGCTGCTGCACCGATGACCGCCTCCGAGCTCGCTGAACAGCTCAAGGTGCCCTCACGTCACTTTGAATCCCTGTCCGTGCGCCTGGCCGCCATGGAACGCGATGGGCTGTTGTTACCCAATCGCAAGGGCGAATTGCTGCTGGTCAGCCGTCTCGAGCTGATCGCGGGTCGAATCGCAGGCCATCGCGATGGTTTTGGATTCCTGATCCCTGACGACGGTAGTGCTGATCTTTTTCTGCCGCCGCGCGAAATGCAAAAGGCCATGCATGGTGACCGTGCTCTCGTGCGACGCGCGGGGCTCGACTCCAGAGGCCGCCCTGAAGGCGTGATTGTCGAGGTGACTGATCGCGGCCAGCGCCGACTGGTGGGCCGGCTTTTGCAGGAGCGCGGCCTGACGGTCGTGGTACCCGAAGATCAGCGCATCAAGCATGACATCCTGATTGCGCCCGGAGATGCCGGCAAGGCTCAGCCGGGGCAGGTCGTGACGGTCGAGATCGTTCAGCCGCCCACCCCTCACGCACCGCCCATGGGGCGCGTGGTGGAGGTGCTGGGTGGCATCGATGATCCCGGCATGGAAATCGAGATTGCCGTGCGCAAGTTCGAGGTGCCTCACGAGTTTTCACCTGCAGCGCAGGCCGTGGCTGCCAAGCTGCCTTCCGAGGTGCGGGCAGCCGACCTCAAGCGACGGGTCGACCTGCGCGATGTCCCGCTGGTCACGATCGATGGCGAGGACGCACGCGACTTCGATGACGCCGTGTATTGCGAGCCGCTGGAGATCTCGGGTCGAAAGGCCGGCGGATGGCGCCTGATTGTGGCGATTGCCGACGTGTCTCATTACGTCACCCATGATGACGCACTCGACCTCGATGCGCGTGAGCGCTCGACCTCGGTCTATTTTCCGCGCAGGGTCATTCCGATGCTGCCCGAAAAACTCTCCAATGGTCTGTGCTCACTCAAGCCGGGCGTCGACCGGCTCGCACTGGTGGCCGACATGGTCATCACGGCCCGCGGTCAGGTCAAGGCCTATCAGTTCTACGATGCTGTGATTCATTCGGCTGCGCGGCTCACCTATGACCAGGTATGGGCGGCGCTGTCGGGCCGTGATCCAGCTGTAGCCCGACAGCTCGGGCCCCGTCTGGCCGATCTGCAGAATCTCTATGATCTGTATCGCGGTCTGGCCAAGGCCCGTGGACAGCGCGGCGCGATGGACTTCGAGACCACAGAGACGAAGATCCTGTGTGATCCGGCGGGTCGCATCGAGCGTATCGTGCCTCGCACCCGCAATGATGCCCACAAGCTGATCGAAGAAGCCATGCTTGCGGCCAATACCTGTGCCGCAGATTTTCTGGCCAGAGCGCGGCATCCCGCTTTGTTTCGTGTGCATGAAGGACCCACGCCCGAGCGGCTCGAGTTGCTGCGCGAGTTTCTGAAGGGCGTCGGTTTGTCCCTGGGCGGTGGAGATGACCCAAGGCCCGCCGACTATGCTGCAGTGGCCAGTCAGATTGCCGGGCGGCCCGATGCTCCCTTGATCCAGACCATGTTGCTGCGCTCCATGCAGCAGGCGATCTACACACCCCACAACTCCGGGCATTTTGGTCTGGCCTACCCCGCGTACACCCACTTCACCTCGCCGATCCGGCGCTATCCGGATCTGCTGGTGCATCGGGTGATCAAGGCCCTGTTGGGCAAGCACCAGTACAGTCCGCCGGCTCCGCGCGAGGATCGACCACCGCCCGTCGTGCGCCGACCCCGCCGCGGTGCTGCACCCAATGCTCGTGCCGCCGGCAAGCCTGAATCAGGCGATGCAGTCGGCAGCGCTGAAGTCTCGACCGAACGCGTGCCTCCCGAGGTCCTGAACTGGGAGTCCGTCGGGTTGCTCTGTTCAGCCAATGAGCGACGCGCCGATGATGCCTCGCGCGATGTCGAAGCCTGGCTCAAGTGCCAGTTCATGCGCGAGCGGGTGGGCGAGCAGTTTCGCGGCAGCATCACGGGTGTTGCGCCGTTCGGGATCTTCGTGACGCTTGAGGATTTGTACGTCGAGGGGGTCGTTCATATTTCCGAACTGGGCAGTGACTACTTCCGCTACAACGAAGCCGCCCACGAACTGCGTGGCGAGCGAACGGGGCGGCGCTATCGCCTCACCGACCCGGTCGAGGTACAGGTTTCGAGAGTCGATCTGGAGGCCCGCCGGATCGAGTTTCGACTGGTGCCAGCCTCGGTTCAACGCAGCGAGCGATCGCCCGCATCGTCGACTCGCCCGCCCGGACTGGTTCAGGGCCTGGGCCCCGAACCTGTGCCCAGTGCGGCCAAACGATCGGCCAAGCGAGCGGCGCCGCCCATGCCGGTCGAGTTGCGGTATGCCAAGTCGGCGGCGCGCAAGGGGCGCAAGGGGGCTGATGCTGCGGCCTCAACAAAGCGGGGGGGGCGTGGCAATCGTGCGCGCAAGAACCATCGCTGAGAGCGCTATCCGGGCATTCGCGATCCGCCCAGTGCCGTCTTGCACGACCGCAAGCCTGATGACCGGGAGGCCTTCATCATGCTGATTTCAGGATTCCACGCAGTCACTGCGCGTTTGCGTCAGTCGCCGGGCTCGATTCGCGAGCTGTATGTCGTTCAGGGCCGCGAAGATACCCGGGTGCGGGATCTGGTGCTGGCCGCCGAACGCGCCGGTGTCGAGCCTCGGCGCGTGGATGGGGCTCGCATTGACCGGATGTGCCCTGGGCAGCGTCATCAAGGCGTGGTTGCAATCACGGAGTCGGTGACGCCCAGTCTGACCCTGGAAGGACTCCTTGATCGCATCGAGGGGCCGCCGCTGCTGTTGATGCTCGATGGGGTCACCGATCCGCGTAACCTGGGTGCCTGCCTGCGCGTCGCCGATGGAGCAGGGGTGCATGGCGTCATTGCACCCAAGGACCATGCCTGTCCGCTCAACGAGACGGCGATCCAGACTTCAAGCGGAGCGGCCGAGACCGTTCCATACATCATGGTGACCAATCTCTCCCGGACCATCGATGTGCTGCAGGATCGTTTCATCACGGTTCTCGGGACGGCCGATGAGGCGAGTGAGCCGCTCTACGATTGCGCCCTTCCGCAGGCCGTGGCCTGGGTTCTGGGAGCCGAGGGCAAGGGATTGCGGCGATTGACGCGTGAGCGTTGTGATCGCCTGGTTTCAATTCCGATGGCGGGTCGCGTCGAGAGCCTCAATGTGTCGGTCGCCGCCGGCGTGGTGCTCTACGAGACCCTGCGACAAACCCGTTGGCCAAGGCAGTCCTGACCGCTTCGACCTGAGTTGGCCATCAGCGACGCGCAGCCCTCTGGCGCTCGCGATAGGCCCAGGGTGGCTCGGGATCCGGCTCCGACCACAACCCGCGATGGGCCTGCCGAGCGCGGTTTTCGGCTTCGGCAAATGCAGCAAATTCTGCAGGCGACTGGTCGGCCTTGTAGCGCTTGAAATGCCAGGCAAGACCAGACTCCACCAGCATCAGTCCTGCGTCGACCCGCTCGCTGGCCGGGTCTGCAGAGGGCACCAGTGTTCGTGCGACCAGACGTCCATAAGGATCGGTCTTGATCGGTGCCAGCAGCACACGCTCATCACTCAGCCACTCGCGCAGCTTCTGGCGAGACCGATCCGCCCAGGGTTGGGAGGACTCGGGAGCATCGATACCCGCAAGGCGCACTCGCCATCGCTTGCCCAGATCATCGAGAAGCACGAAGGTATCGCCGTCAGCAACATCGATCGCACGACCCTCGATCACGCGCGGCAGGGCTTGCGCCGCGGCGGGTCGAACGGCACCGTCCCAAGGTGCGGCGCCAAAGAGCGCCAGAGCAACGATCAGAACCTGGATCAGGGCCATGCAGGCCGGGTATCGGAAAGAAGGCATCATCACGCATCATGAACCGAACTGAATCTTTGCGCATCGGCTTGCTGACCGGCGGTGGCGATTGCCCGGGCTTGAACGCCGTGATCCGTGCCGTCACGCGAACTGCCATCGCGCAAGGCAATGCGAGCGTCGTTGGCATCGAGGACGGATTCGATGGTCTGTATGACGGTCGTATGCGGCTGCTCAATGACCGCGAGGTCGATGGCTTGCTCAAGGAGGGCGGCACGGTTCTCGGAACCAGCAACAAAGGCGATCCGTGGCAATTTCCGGTGGCTGGATCCGATGGGTCGGTGCGCATCGAGGACGTCTCGCGCCGGATGCTGCAGCGGCTTCAGGAGGCGCGACTCGATGCACTCGTGGTCGTGGGGGGCGATGGCACCATGAAGATCGCCCATCGACTCGCCTTGCTCGGCGTTCCGATCGTCGGGGTGCCCAAGACGATCGACAACGACCTTCAGGCCACCGACGTCAGCTTCGGCTATGACACAGCCGTGGGTGTGGTCAGCGATGCGATCGACAAGTTGCGCACCACAGCGTCTTCGCATCATCGGGTGATGCTGGTTGAAGTCATGGGGCGAACCGCGGGCTGGATTGCCCTTGGGGGCGGCCTGGCGGGCGGAGCCGACACCATCCTGATTCCTGAACTGGGGTTCCGGTGGGAGTCCTTGCTGCATCATCTTCAGCACCGGGCCACCCAGGGGCAGCGTTACTCGATTGTGTGCGTCGCCGAGGGCACCCCGCTGCCTCAGGGCGATGTCGTGCTTCAGTCGAATGAAAACCGCCCCGCCGAAACCCGGCTGTTTGGCGGCATCGCTGCCGAACTGGCCAGACAGATCCAGCTCAGATCGCCCCTCGATGCCCGCGCGGTGGTGCTGGGGCATCTGCAAAGAGGGGGCTCACCCAGTGCGGCAGACCGGCTGCTGGCGACCCGCTTCGGCGTGCAGGCCGCGCGCGCGGTTCTGGCGCGGCGTTTTGGTGTCATGGTTGCCTTGCGTGGACAGGCCATCGTCGAGGTTGCGCTCGAGCAGGTGGCGCAGGGTGCCCGCCAGGTGCCAGCCGATCACGACTGGATCAACACGGCCCGCGCTGTCGGCGTGCATCTGGGCGGGGGGCTGGAGCCGTCGTAAACGCGGCGCGCGCACCGCAAACCCGCGGCGTGCTCGCCACAAACCCTCGGCGCGCTCACCACAAGCCCACCGCCAGTCCGGCTGCAAGTGTGGCGCCCAGCGTCCTGGCCCGGGACAGATCGGCTTGCGTCAGGTTGGTCGGGCCCAGAATCGCCTCGGTGGCCTGATCACCGCTGCGCACAACCACTGCAGGAACGGTTTCTCGCAGCCTCCAGCCGGCGGCCACCCGTCTGAGCAGGCGCAATGCACCTTCTCCATCGGTGCCTGCGCAGACCATCGCGCTCCAGGCTCGTCCTTCGATACGGCCCAGCAGCGGGTAATAGCATTGGTCAAGAAAG
>Ga0315905_10007551_pt1 | contig 11005 bp, 18 predicted proteins | sample LakEriMetagenome_5_FD_203522 | JGI IMG/M metagenome (GOLD analysis project Ga0315905, IMG submission 203522) | Freshwater fungal communities from buoy surface, Lake Erie, Ohio, United States - Buoy 4 MA121 | ecosystem: Environmental > Aquatic > Freshwater > Lake | place: USA: Lake Erie, Ohio... | reverse complement strand
GGGTGGCCATCCAATTGGAGATGCGTTTGTTGTAGACCAACCATATTACTATGGCGATGGGTTGTTACGATTCGTTGGTAAATTTTTAAATAAAGATAGTAAATTCAAAGAGTTCTTAGAAGGTAATCGTAAATCACGTTTAAACAATCCATATTTTATGGAGGATGGACATCCTAACGTATTGGGTTTGGATGTTATATCCAATGAACTATATTCAAAAATTAAATGATATGAATATAAGTGTATTAAATAAATTAGAAAAAGGTTATATCACGTTTGATTGGGAGAAGTTAAATAGAGTAAAATTAACTTCAAAAAATTTAATTGAATTTGTGGATAAGTTGGATAATTGGAAATCTAATAGAAGATGTAAGGAAATCATATTAGTAAAGTACAAAGTATTGCCCGTATATATAACTTTAAAAAGAACCGAGTTTAAAAGGATGGGCGAATGGTTGATGAATGAACTAACCGAAAGGGAGATGTATGAGGAGTGTGCGAGATTACATAAAATATCAGCTAAACTATGAGTACTTTGTGGATATTTGGAGATAGTTATAGTGAACCATTTTCTAAAACCCATAATTTGTTTTGGAAAACGGAATATATCAAGTGGAAAGGATATTGTCCAAAATATTTTGCAGATTTTATTGTAAATGATATGGAATACGATATAAAAAATTATGCAATTGGTGGAGCTGATAATTATACAATATTGGATTCTATCATACCATTTTTAGATAGAATTAAATCGGATGATGTAATTATAATAGGTTGGTCCGATGTAATACGTTTCAGAGTTATTAACAAATATGGTACATTTAACAGTATAAGACCAGTAAGTTTGGATATTAAAGCAGCTATAAATAATAGTAAAAAGAGTTAGATTTTTCAGAACAAACACTAAAAGAGCTTATTGTAAATAGAGATAACGATGCATACTACTACGAATTAAATAATATAATAACCCTTTTAAATTTTGGATTTAAATCAAATAAATTAATTCATTGGTCTCCGTTTTTTCAACCAATTGTGAATACTACTATAAATTATCAACCAAATTTTGAAATTATAAGAGAAGAAACAAATGGCAATATAGATGATGGTCATTATAGTGAAAATGCTCATAAGATGTTATCGGAAATATTTATTGATTGTATAAAATCAAAAAAATCAATTAATTTATATAAAAATATTATATGAATAAGATAAAAGAAATAGCAATAAGTTGGTGGAGAGCAGAAAATCCTACAAAAGAGCAATCTGCTTTAGCACAAAAACGATTAGCAGTTTGTATGGGATGTGATAGTAGAAGAGAATCGGTTGTGTTTCAATATGTATGTGGCGAATGTGGGTGTCCATTGGGTAAGAAAATATTCACACCTAAGATGGGTAGTTGTGATTTAGGTAAATGGAATAAAATAGAAGAATTATGATTGATAATGCTATTGTAATAGATAATTGTATAGATGATATAGATTCGTTTAGAAGTCGTGCATTAGAATTAAATTATACAAAATCAGACCCAAATAGTGGAGGATGGAAGGGTTACCGATGTTTGGAAGAAACGGAATTAGGTTCTGAATTAATATCAATTATATCCGATAAGTTAATTCAGCATAACACTATATTCATAGATGCTGAATATAGCTGTTACTTTCATTATACATTGGATGAAAATAATTTGGATAATAACAAAATACATAAAGATTCCAATAGTAATTTTGCGGGAGTTTTATATATGTCACCAAATCCATTATCAAATTCTGGTACATGTATTTATAACGATAGAGCTGAAATAATAAAGGAGTTTGATAATATTTATAATAGATTGGTAGTATATCCTTCGGATGAATGGCATTCTTTAAATAATTCATTTGGAAATATTATCGATGATAGTAGATTAACATTTACTATATTTTGTTCATTAAAACAAAAAAATATTAATTCAATTATATGAAAAAAATAATCGTAGTAGGTGGTGGTACAATGGGTTGGCTCACAGCTTTATTTGTTCATAAATTTTGGCAAAATGTAAATGTAAGTGTAATAGCTAGTTCAAAAATCGATATATTAGGAGCTGGTGAAGGAACTACTCCTAATTTTCCAGGCACATTAACTCAATTAGGAATTGATATTGATGATTTTATGGAAAAAACGGGTAGTACTAAAAAATATGGAATAGATTTTATTAATTGGAGAGGAGATGATACATCATTTCTACATAACTTTCAGGACAATAATAATTTATATGCTTTACATTTTGATGCAAGAAGAGTTGCTAAATATTTAAAAGATAAATCAGAAGAAAGGGGTATAATCTACATTGATGCAAAAATAACAGGCTTTGATGAAAATGAATCAGGAATAACTCATGCTATATTAGAAGATGGTTCTAAAATAAATTGCGATTTCATATTTGATTGTAGTGGGTTTGAACGTTTAATAATAGGTAAACATTTTAAAACAAATTGGAAATCATATGAAAATGATTTAGTATGTAATTCTGCAATTGCATTCTTTTTACCACAAGAAAATTTAAATATACAAAAACAAAGAACTTGGACAAAAGGAATATCGATGAAGCATGGTTGGGTATGGGGTGCACCATTACAACATCGATGGGGATGTGGATATGTATATTCTGATAAATATGCAACATCTGATGAAATATTAGCTGAGGCTGAAGAACACTTTGGTAGAAAATTAGAAGTTGTTAAACAATTTAAATTCAAAACAGGCACTTATGAAAAATATTGGGTTAAAAATTGCGTTGCAATAGGTTTATCATCTGGCTTTTTAGAACCATTAGAAGCTACATCTTTAATGACTAGTATAATGTTTTTAAAAGGTTTACTTGATTATAATTTCGATGAAACATATAGAGATATATACAATGAAAGAATGTTCAATTTTAATGAACAAAATATGTTATTCATAAGACATCATTATACATGTGATAGATACGATACTAAATTTTGGAGAGATTATAAATTAAGAAGAAAACCAAAAAAATTATTGGCTTTATATGATGATTCTGGTCAATTTTTAAATTTAAGAAATGGCAAATTAAGAGAAATACTTGGAACTGATAAAAATCCAATAACATTTATAGATGCCAGTTGGTATACTGTTTATAAGGGTAAATCTAATAAATTTAAAAATATTTTAATTTAAATGAGAATATTAGTAATATCTCTACCAAGAACAGGCTCAACATCATTTTCAAAAAAATTAGCAATAGATAATAATTTATCGTTTGTATTTGAGCCGTTTGCACCAAATGCTGAATCATTAAATACGTTAAAAGGGTTTGATACCGATTACACTAAGGATAATATTATTGTCAAAACATTAGTTAATGATGAATATGATATCGATTGGTTTATAGAATTTAGTAGAGGATTTAACAAAACGTATTTATTGAGTAGACGAAATTTAAAAGAATGTATTGATAGTTGGGCATATTTAAATCATAATAGAGATGTAATTGATTTTGAAAGCGAATATTATTGGGAAAAAACACCAAATTATAATATATGTTTTAATCAAATTCACAAATGGAATAATAAATTAAAAAAATTATCAGATAGATTAAATGAAACAATAATATATTATGAAGATATATTTGATACTAATAACAATAGATTAAGAAAAGGTGATAAAGAATTTAATAAAAAAATCATATAGCGATATATTCGATAAGTTATACGAAATTACAAATGGTAGGGTTATATTAAGTGGTTCTCTTAGTTTAAGATATCGTAATATAATTAATAGAGATATTAATGATTTGGATGTTAATATATTAATAGATGATTGGAAATTGTACAAAAATACATTACAAAAATGTTTTCGAATATATCCAAATTTTATAATAAAGCATAGTATATTACACTATGAAGTATATACTTGTTTGGATAAAGATACAAAATTAAATGAATTTCATTTGTTCGTAAATCACTCAACTGATATATTTGATGTAATAAATGATATTAGAATATTAAAACCCGATTACCATTTAGTGGATAAGCAAATGATATATGATAGCGGACAAGATGTGGAAAAGCATTTAAATGATATAGAACTAATAAAATCTTACCTAAGTGAAAAATAAAAGAGCAATATTCATATGTGGTAGCGGTGGTAGCGGTAAAAGTACTTTTTCTAAAAAATACTTCGGAGATTACACCATAATTGATATGGATATAATATATGAATCATTACTTATTAAAAATGGATTAGGATTAAAAATAAAAGATTTTAATCAAGCTCAAAAAGAAATATCTTCCATTCTATTTGAAGAATCTAAGATAATAAATGATAAAAAATTCATAGAATCGGTATCTAAAGGAGAAAACCTAATTATAGATTCTATTGGTAGGGATTTTGATATAATATTGAATCAGAGAAATTATTTAGAAAAAAATGGATATACCACATATATGATTATGATGTATGTCGAATTAGATGAATGTCTAAGTAGAGTAGAAAATAGAGATAGAGTTTATCCAAAAAATACTACAATAGATAGTTGGTATTTATCCTATGGTAATCTAGCTCTTTACAAAAAAGAATTTGGTGATAGATTCATATTGGCTTATAATCAATATGATAATGTTGATTGGAAAAATAAATTTGAAATATTTATAAACAAAGATAGAATTAAAAACATAATACTTTAGAAAAATATGAAAAGCGTACTAATAGGTGCCGATATTCTTAAATTAGATGATGGGTATAAATTATTGGAAATAAACACAGATGCTGATTTATTTTTACCGGATATTCCATATTTGGATTTAGAACCATTATTTACATATCTTAACGAAAATGAATATGTAAAATTGGTTGTTATCTATAAAAGAAAACATATTGCACCGGATGTGCTTAATTTATTTGAAGCTAAATGCGTTGAAAATTCAATTGAATTTAATACAATATTAGTTATGGATAATAGTGTTACTATTCCATCTATTATAGAAGAATCTAATACGTTTTATTTAAGATGTGCATACGATGTTACTGCTATTATAGATGATACTTATTGTAGAGATAAATCGGAGGTAACTAAGTTATTAATAGATTCGGATAACGATTCTATCATACCAAAAACATATGTAAAATATACAGGCGATGATTCTATTATAGATAATCTATCTGATTTAATAAATAATGGATTATCTCCAAATGTTATAGCTAAAAAAATATTGCCTGATTTTGATAAAGCAGAATACCCAGCTTTTTATAAATTAGATTCCGAATCTCAATTAAATGCACTTAAATTAGCTACATCCGATGATGTAATGTTGCAAGAATATGAGATAAATTCAACTCTTTCAGCAAATGGTCAAATAAGTGATGTAATACGATTAAATGTAGTTTTATTATCTGATATCGAAACTATTATACCATTAGGTGTTAGTGTTACAAATAATCAACTTCCATTAGATGCATCAGTTATAACATATACTGATAATAAATTAGATAACAAATGGAAACCTATGTATTTTTCTAATCCCAATTTAATAGGGTTAGGTGTTCCCGATAATTATGAAGTTATTAAAATAGTAGATGATGTTGAAGAGACTGTAACAATTGGCTCATTAATTGTAGGTGATATTATAAAATCTATAAAATTACCAGAATTAAGTACAACTGCTTCTATGCAAGAAACTATGGATTGGTATATATCATCTAATCAATTCAATACTGCTACATATGAAACTGCATCTGTACAATTCATAACAAAAAAGAATTATGAAGGTTGGATGGTTAATATAGAATATGGAAATTCCGAAGTTAGTGGTTCTTCTTTATTATCAAATAATGAAATATTATTAATCAGTAGTTCTGTAAATAATGATATAAGATTTGAAACAGCATATGAAGTTACATTAAATGATTTAATCATTACTTCTAAAAATTTAGTATTACCAATAACTAATAAAGAGAATTATTGGTATTCGGGCAGTATTGTTATTTTAGATATAGAACCGTCGGATGTATTCCCAGCTGGAACTAATACCAATGAGATTTCAAAAAATAATATTGGAAATATATTGATACACAATAAATGTTATTGGTCTGGATTTTGTTGTGTAAGCGAAGATACGATTATATCTATGGAGAATTTAGATAGTAGATTTGATAAATCAATTAAAGATATTCAAAAAGGCGATTTGGTTTGGTCTTATAATTTTAATACAAACACAAAAGAATTAAAAGAAGTTTTAGAAATAGTTTCGCCTGTACACGATAACATAGTTGAGATTACATTTAGTAATGGTATAACAAATAAAAACACTTTTGACCATTTGTACTATAATTCTTTAGGAGAAATGATTTCATATAAGCCGGAAGAAACCCAAAAATGGTTTAATGGAATTGTGGAAAAAATGCAAATTGGTGATAAGTGTTTAGATAAAAATGGTAACGTTTTAGAAATTGTTTCTATAAATGAAAATATAAACCCTATTCAAACATATACATTATTTGTTAAAGATAACAAAAACTTTTACGCGAATGGTGTATTAGTTTATGATGAACAAAAATAAAAATTATGAAATTATTTAATTTAGGCGATGCTTCACCATCAGGCAGAATGACATTTCTTTCAATAGGAGTGGTGGTATTTATCGCTAATTGTTTAGCAGGATTCGAAAACATTAGTTGGGTACATTGGTTACCACCAACATTATTACCTTTAGCTGCTTTAACCGGCGTTTGTCCATTTAAAATTGTTTGGGAGAAGTTAGGATTTAAAAAATAAATTGAAATATTATGACTATCAAAACATCAGCATCAGCCGCAGATAAAGCCGCTTCTTTGAGTATATTACAAATATTATTTGCTGCAATTAAAGCTAAGCATTCTTAATAATATATTTTTAATGAATAAGTTATGGGTTTTTGGAGATAATAATTCTGCCGTTTTTGGTAGGACGAAAGAAAGGCGATTTAAATATTATAAAGAATATAGAAACGGATTATTTCCAAAAACTTGGTCTGAATTACTTTTTAAAGAATTAAGGTTAGATTTAAAAAATATGGCTGTATCAGGCCAATCTAATTATGATATATTTAATATGTTTTGTAAATGCGCAGAACAAATTAAAAAAGGTGATATTGTAATCATTGGGTGGGGATATCTACAAACTTTTAGATTAATAGATGAATCTACCAATTCATTTATTACTATAAGAAACAATCAATTAAATCCGGAAAGAATAAATGATGGTTATTTATTAAATGGCATAGATATCCATGCTATAAATTCAATATTAAAAAATAGAAATAATATCGGATGGAAGGATGAAATATATGATTGGGAAAATGTTATAAATTTATTATCCAAACACATTGGATTTAAAATAATATATTGGACATTTGATACATCTTTAAATACGCCTTATTATATTTCAACCAATGATTTTAGAAACGATTTGATAAAAAGAGGAGCAGAAGATATTACTTGGGAAACAAATGGTAAACTAATTGATGATAATTTTGGAGAGAAGGGACATTTAGTTCAATTTGAATATTTTTTAAATCACATAAATAAATAATTTATGGGAAAGTTATGGACATTCGGAGATAGTTTTACAGCAGGACATGGGTGTAAACCATTTGGACCTGTTGTAAATGTAGGAACTGATAATGGTAATTACCATGAACGATTGTATAAAGATTATATAGATTTAAATAAAAAAATATGGCCTGAAATAGTTGCCGAATATTTGAATTTATCTTTAAATAATATGGGAATCAATGGTCTTAATAATGAATCCATATTTGATAATGTTTTAAAGCATCTAACAATCTTTGATAAAAATGATTTGGTTATAATACAATCATCAACTTCGGCAAGATATCCATTTCCATTTGCAAAAGAAAAAACTTTGTTTGGTGGTGTTAAAAAACAAAAAAGTAGAAGTTGTGAAATATATGAATTAGATGAATCTCCATATATGATAAAAACTATATTTTCAACAAATATAGAAAATGAATGGAACGATGATATGGTTGATATATTACAACACAATAATGTTCAAGAAAGTTTAAATAATAAAAGCGTTTTATTAAATAAAGAAAAATATAATACCATTAGAAATTTTTTTATAGAGTTTATATCAACAAAAAAATATTATGAAATAAATACTTGGCGTATTGTTCAGTTATCAAAGTTATTAGATATGATTGGTATTAAAAATTATATAATAAATGAAGATATTTGGCCTGATGCGTTATATAAACCAGATAATTTAATAGAAATGGATGTGGGTGGTATATTGGGTTATATAAGAAATAACAAACAAACTATAACTTGCGAAACATTTTATAAAATATCAGATGACCATCCGGGCTATACAGGTCATATATCTATTTCCGAATTCATAATAAATCGAATAGAAAGTGAAAATATTAATATACACAACGCATAGAACCGGCTCTACTTCTTTAGCTAATTTTTTGATGTATGAATTGGGTTACGATTATCAAAGATATTGGTATTTTGCTAAAAATAAAAATAAGCTTCCATCTGATATAATAATAAAACTAACTCCAAATGAGGTTAAGTATGATGATGTAGTACATTTGTTTGATAAGGTAATTGTTTTGATTAGAGAAGATATAAATGCACAATCGGAGAGTAGAGTTTTTTCTGAAAAGTTTGGTAAAAAGTTTTCATCTTACTCTATTCCTACTGAATTTTTTATAGAATATAAATCAGAAATAGAATTAATGCGTTCAGTAATTTTACGTGAAAATGAAATTTTGAAAAATCTAAAAAATTGTTTATTTTTAACATACGAAGAATTTTATAAGTCAAATATTGGTTTAAGTAAATTAGAAGAATATTTAGCTACTAAATTTAAATTTACAATAAATTACAACCCATATAGAAATATGAGAAAGAATTTGGTTTAATCGGATATTTTTCGTATATTTACAAATCATATAGTATCGATTTATGATTATAGTACCAGAAACTCCAATAACGGATGTTAGCTTCACAAAGTGGAATTCGTGCATTAAAATAGAGATAAAAGATGAATCATTGGAAGATTCATTTCATTATTACATCATTCCATTAATAGATGTATCGCAAGAAGAATTAGAAGATAATTTAGAGTCCATACCATCATTATGGTCATCTGAATCAACGGAATTTGAATCGGAGGAAGGTGTAACACTTTACACTATGCGATTATTTGATGAAGATTTACCCGAATTAACTACGGAAGAGGAAGTTGAGATACTTTACAAAATTTTAACAAAAAAAGATTTGATTTAAATTGGAAATTTGAAAAAATTTTTGTATATTTGTGGTATCTTTTTATTATTCCTTTAAAGCAGACAGCACAGAAGCACTAAAAGATTAAAATAAAACTTAAAAAATAAAAGTATGAAACAAAAGACAGAAAAAGAACTGAAAGACAATTACGAGAGGTTTAATGCTATCATCAAAAAATATTTTACAGGTGATAGGTTAGAAAAACTTCTTTTTATGTATTCAGAAGAAGAGTTAGGACCAAATCTTGCAATTGCTCCAGCTAGTGGCAACGCCGGATATCATAATTGTTATACAGGTGGTTATATCGACCATATTTTTAATGTTTGTAAAAACGCACTTAAAGTTAAAGAATTATTTATTCAGTTAGGTGGTAAAGTAGATTTTACAGATGAAGAATTAATATTTGTAGCATTACATCACGATTTAGGTAAATTAGGTTTAAAGAATAAACCATACTATATACCAAATCCTTCAGAATGGCATATAAAGAATCAAGGTAAAATATATAGTGCTAACCCTGATTTACATCATATGACTCATACTGATAGAACTATATTTGTTTTACAGCAATATGGTATTCAAATTTCAGAAGCAGAATATTTTGGAATTAAACTTACCGATGGATTATACGATGAAGATAATATGAAATACCTAAAAGTATTCGATATCAATAAACGAATGAAATATAAAATCCCATACATAATGCATTGGGCAGACCATATGAGCACAGTTATCGAATCACAGGATAACACTATGTAATGACAATTTGTCAATAAAATTTATAAAAGTATGACCAATCGTCATACTTTTTTTATTGGTATATAAATTGTAATATATAAGTTGTATTTTTAAACTAAATTTAATTAATTATGTACACTACAAACATTAAAAGCTTATTTGATTTATTTGATGAAACAACGTTTACCACAACTTACAAAGTTAACGAAAATGATTACGTTGTAAAACAATTGGAAGATGGTAAACAACAACTATCACTATCGGTTTTAGGTCACAATTCTAAAGATATTAAGTTAGAAGCAACTGAAGATAGAATTACTATTAAAGCTAAAAAAGAAGAAGGCGCTTCTGATTTAGTAAAAGATGTTGATTTGGCGTTTACTATTGGTAAAGATTACGATGGTACTAAAGTAGATGCTAAATTCACTAATGGGTTACTTATTTTAACGATTGATAAGAAAGAAGAGAGAAAGGCAAAATCTATATCAATTAAAGTTGGTTAATTCAATTTTTTTTCGTATCTTTGAAAGGTGGTAAGTCTTTACTTATCACCTTTTTTTATTTAAAAATACTTATTAATATGATTTACAACGAAAAAATACAAATAATGTTAGAATCTTTAGACGGGAAGTTAAGGATTTTACAAAACGGAATTACAGGCGCACAACATATATCACCATCAGAAGCTCATCAAACATTAGAGGATGCTAGGAAGATAGTAGAGCGTGTTGCTGAATTAAGTAGAATTAATCGATAATATGAATTGGCTGAAATTTTTGGTGGGTTTTTCCGCACTAATTATTGCAGGATGTGCGGCGTATTTCTCCGTTACCGGTTTGGGTGTTCTTTTTGCAGGAGCATCGATATCGGTTATGGTAATGGCTAGCTCTTTAGAATTAGCTAAATTAGTAGCAGCTACATATTTGAAACAAAAATGGGATGAAATTGGTGGATTTAATAAATGGTATCT
>Ga0315905_10007549_pt1 | contig 11010 bp, 18 predicted proteins | sample LakEriMetagenome_5_FD_203522 | JGI IMG/M metagenome (GOLD analysis project Ga0315905, IMG submission 203522) | Freshwater fungal communities from buoy surface, Lake Erie, Ohio, United States - Buoy 4 MA121 | ecosystem: Environmental > Aquatic > Freshwater > Lake | place: USA: Lake Erie, Ohio... | reverse complement strand
AATGGTTCATCCATTGTCGGCATTTGGCAAGCTGCGGCGGCGGGTTGGAGGAGCATGGCGGCGAAATCCTCCTCCTCCGAAGACTCCCTCGGTTCAAGTAGAGCTTCGGGAGAGGTCTCGCACCTTAGCGAGGTGCCCTCTACGCCCCAGGCATAAATCTCCGAAGGTGATCACATTCGAAGTTCCTCGTCGTCTGGGCAGTGGCCGTGAGCGATGTCCATGGGAGGCATATGAGAGAGTTATCGAGCTGACTGTCTGCAGTAATTTGTGCAAGAAGGTTGCTCGGAAAGCACTGTGAGCGCAGCCCGGATCGCAGCCAGCGATGAGCACCACACCACCTAACGAGGTTCTGCACCCCCGAGGCATGCCGTTGGGCCGCGACGTAAAGCATGCAATGCACTCTCGTGTAAGTGCGCACTAAAGCTCACGCACGCACGCAGGCGCACACGCGCACATCCACACAATCGCATATGCACACACGCACACGCACGCACACTCACAAACTGACGCAACAATACGTCTGTGTACATCCTTGCCCAATGCATCTTCATCCACGTGTAAATTTGCATTCGGCAGCGACAGGATCGTCGCGCGACCAACGGGGCCTGGTCTTCCACGCCCTCGCCGCGCCAGGTACTCACCAGGAACCCCACACAACGTGTGGAGGTGCGCAAGCAGTTGACATGAGTGGCATTATAGCAAAGGATCGAGGGTAGCCCGGCGAAAACAGCATAAGCACTGAGCAAATCACTGGCAGGCACAGGCGAAGCGCCGAGCGCAAAAACGCTTGGGCATGCGACAGCACAGCAGAGAGTGCGTGACTCTTGTGAACCCGCAGGGTGTATTCATGCCGTCACCGCCGCCCCTTTATGCCTCCTCGGAAAGCACCATGTGGCCTCATGTAGGATCCGTGAGCGTCGTCGGCGGACAGTCGCCTCCCCCGCCACTGTCAAACATGGCTTGGTCACCGGTGTGTGGTCGTTTGAACATTTATCCTCCTTGTAGAGCTCGTGTCTAGCATTTTGCGTCGGGGCGCATGTGCTTGCGTGTGCGTGAACGTGTGCGAGAGCCAGTGCTCCTGCGCTCCAACGTGGTAGCATATACGCACTAAAGCCACAAGGGCAAAATTTCAGTGCTTTAACCCTCGCTGTCATTACAGACGTACACATCCGCGCCATACCAAGTGGCACAGGGCACCGTAGCTCACGAAGGTATGTACGACCCAACGCAACCCTGAGCACCAACTCCCAAATAGTCAATCCCACACCAGTCTGCACCCTTCAACCCTGCACGCATGTATGCACACACTTACGATAGCACGTGTCGCGCATGTCCGCATAAAACAGCTATAAAATCGACTGTGGGCAAGATTGTGGCTGTTGGCCCGCCCTTGATACAAACGGTGCAAGCTGTACCCATGCAGTACACGCCTGTCGTTCAGGCCCAGGCTGCTCCAATACACTTCAAGGACGTGCAAATTGTCCAGGTTTCACGCCCGTCAAATAATCGCTTCGCAGCGCATGTCCACAAAATTACAATGGCGTACTGCCCTTTCTGTCGCTGGCGATTGCGCGTATGAATGTTTCAAATTAGAGTGTGCACGTGTGTGCCGTGATGGTTTTGGTGCATGCATATACACTCACGCACACCACGGGCGCACACGCACGCTGGCACACAGGTGGTTAAAGAGGTACCGGTGGATCGCGTTGTGGAAGTGATGGTAGAGAAAATGGTCTATAATGAGGTGGAAGTGCCCGTGGAGCGTATCGTCACCAAAGAAGTACTGGTTGAAATCGAAAGACAAGTGCCTGTTGATCGGGTGGTGGAGGTGAGAAAGAAAGGGGGTACGGGGGGGTGTTAGGGTGCAGAGGTGCTACCAAAGCGAGCTGGCAAATGTTATCCATGCATGCAAAGCAGGATATGGATACCACTCTTAGTGGTTTCAGCGGTTTGTGTTGTTTTGCTACTGAGCCCAAATCTGCTCACAGGTGCCCGTGGAAAAGATTGTCCGGGTGCCCGTGGAAAAGATTGTTACTGTAGAGGTCGAAAAAATCGTTGAAAAACTGGTGGAAGTCCCTGTAGAGCGTCTCGTTTTCAAAGAGGTATCAATCCATGCGTGCGTGCGCACGCGCTCTTTCGCTCTCTCGCTCGCTGCACAGATAAGTGCACAGGATGCGGATCGATGACATCGGGTTGTTGTGTGAACGTCAGGTCCCGGTGCCGATGGAAATTCCAGTTGTTCAAACTGTGGAAAGAGAGGTCGTGAGGGAGGTGCCCGTAGAAAAGATTGTATGGCGAGACCGGGAAGTCCCAGTTGGTGTGTATATGGACACTGTTCATATGTGTGCGTGCATTTTTGCACAGGCTTCAGTTTTCTGTACCAATGTGTGCGCGAAAGGGCGCAGCGCTCCCTATACTCCGCCGAGGCGAAAATATCGCACTTCACTTCCCTTCACTTCCCTGTACTTCCCTTCACTTCCATTCGCGTCCCTTGACTTTACTTCTACATGTGTGGACAGAGGAAAATGTCATATAACATCTGTGTGCGCACGTGTGTATGCGTGCATGCTTTTCATCTGCAGAACGACTTATCACCAAAGAGGTGCCGTATGCCGTGGAGCGTATCGTGGAAAAGTTCATTGAAGTGCCAGGCAGATATTGTCGAAAGTTCTTCCTCTTTGGCGATTGCGTGCAGAGTATTCGGGCGCTGATATTTTCGATGCACTGCACAGTAGAGCGAGTGGTCACGAAAGAGGTTCCTGTTCCGTATGAGGTTAAGGCGAATCCGGAGATCATTCAGGTCGTATTTATTATGTTTGATGTGTGTGCGTGTGTGTACATGTATACATGCGATGGGGTGCTCAAGTGTGTATGTTTGTGTTTGTGTGGTTATGCACACATCTCTGTATTTATGTATTCATCTCAAGTATCCATGTATCCATGATCAAGTATATCTGAGCGTGTGAGTGCATACGCATGTATTCACATCTGCGAAGTCATCAACCCGCACACCGAACATCACGCACAGGTTACCAAAGAGGTGCCAGTCGACCGAATCGTAGAGGTTGTGGTTGAGAAAGTGGTTATCAAGGAGGTACGTGCGGACAAGCAACCTTTTGCGCGTATGTGTGTCAGGATACTGTCTAATGGCCGTCGGAGATGGTGCGATGGTAATCATGAATGCAGGCATGCAAATCCGTGAGTCATGTATCTATGCACTTACAGCGAACCGTCCATATGCAGGTTCCCGTCTACATAGACAAGGTGGTGTACCAGGACGTGATAGTGGAGGTAGAGAAGGTGGTAAAAACTGAAGTGCCAGTACAAGTAGAGGTCGTCCGCATCGTTGACCGTGAAGTGCTGGTGGAGGTGATCAAGGAGGTATCGTGCGCGTGTGCAGTGTGGGATTCCTCACACATTCGTCTGTACAAATAGGCATGCGCGCGCACGATGTTTACGTCTGTGTGTGTTTGTGCGTGGCAGTGCTCATGCGCATGTCAGCGTGCATGCGCAAACTTCAAAACTGTGAGGGCGAGCGCGTATGCGTGTGCGTCCGTGTGGTTGTTTCTGCGTCTGCGTCTTTATGTTTGTGTGGGCGTGTGCATGTGCATGTGCCTGTGCCTGTGCATGTGCATGTTTGTCTGTTTAAATGTATATTCATGTGCGACACACACTCGTTGACATAGGATGCGGAATATCCCCGCGCTCTGCCCCTGCAGGTACCAGTGGACCGTCTGGTTGAAGTGACTGTCGAGAAAATTGTGGAGGTGCCGGTACCTTACGAGGTGGTGAAGGAAATTCCAGTGGAAAGGGTGGTTACTAAACAAGACGACGAAATGGTTCGAAGACTGCAGGTCTTGAGAGAGAGGGGGAAAAACACAGTGAGGGCAGGAGAGATGGTATGGTGCAATCATGCAATTGCAAATAATGGAAGTCAGGGTGAGCATGACGCGCGGCTGGCATTGTGGCCATGATGGTCGTGACAGGCGGAAATCAAGAAGCTTCAAGGGGACTTGGATCAGAAAGAGAATTGCATCAAACTTCACAATCTTCACACTCGGTGAAAACTCTGCCCCGGGCCCTATTAGGACTCAGAACACGACGCCCAAACACCACGTTGAAAAATCTCTGCGCACTTCTTCCCTTTCTTATGCCCTTCCCGCCTTTCCGTGACTGCGTCCCTTTCTCATGTTCAAACATGCGTAAACCTTGTAATGCACAAATGCAGAGCCTTGGACCTAGATGTCGTCGAAAACGACGAAGAGCACGCAGATTTGGCGTGGAGACAGGTCCAGGATGCTAACACGTATCAAATCCAAGTGTCCGAGTTTCCCGCTGAGGTATGTAGACAATCTAAATTAGGCTCCGAACTCCAAAGCCTATTTTCCTTCAAACGTCCCCAGTCACACAATTTGGAGCCCCATCCCACGCCGTGGCCCGAAACAGTCGGTTTTAGCCGCCTTCCTTCTTAAATCGCTCCTGCTCACTGCTCGTGTATGCCTCTCTGATTCTCATGTTCCCAACCTTTACCATCTGCATCTACTCGCGAGGCACTTGCAGGATGAGCCTGCTGACATAGCGAAGCTAAGGGACAAAAACTTTTCTGATTGCTATTCGGGTCCCGGGCTCAGGTGTGAGATGACGAGGACGAGAACAGAGAGTGGAGATTATCTTAGATATTATTCAAATTGGCTGCCGACACATTAGCATAGCAGTTTGGATACTCTGATTGTTACTCACTTGCTGGGTGGAACTCAGATACACGCACAAGCTGAAGGACGACTACGTTCACGTCTTCCGAGGACGAGCCAGAAACAATGAGTAAGAGACTGAAGGACGCAAATATCATGAAACGCACATGCATTTATAGCCGACATCTCATGCTTGCTGATCCATCAAAGTGCGCTTGCTGGCCCATGCCTTGTTTTAGCTTCGTTCGTGTGACAGTCACGCCAAATCCGCTTACTCGTTTGTTCCTCCCCCTCTTGCTCACGAAAATCGCAGGTCATACACGAATTGGAGCTATTATGTTGTGATCGAGAACAGGTCTGAGGCTGAGGCGTATGCGGATGGTGCCTGTTAAACATGCCAGCGTTGGCCTTGTGCTCAACATCCGTCTCGCCCGAGCTCCCTCTTTAGTGTGTGAGTCGCCAAACGTAATAAAAAATAACAAATGAAGCAACTCAGAGAGCGCCGGGCTCAAGAGAGGAATCAAGCTGCGTCTTCACTTTCCCCTTCCTTTCCAACGGACGCCTGTTCCTCTTAGGCCCTTCCCCGCGCTCTTCAGTACCCCTCCCAGGAAGTAGTAACCCCCGTCTTTCCCCCCTGAGCACCTCAGGTCCGCCTTGCCCTCGGCAAGCGGGCAGGACCTGCTGTACCTCGGTTGGCACTGGTTGAGATGAAGGTGAATTCTGCTGAAAGGCAGAGGCAAACAAGGAATACCAAACGAAGGAGAAGAAGTGCTCCTCAGAACCATGCCCTATTAAGTCCTGCGTGATCTCCGCACCGTGTTTACTTTGTTTTAGGATACACTCCTCTGGCCAGAATGCAACCAGAGGTAGAAAGAAGAAAAAGACGTAATTAAAGAACGATATTCACATATCTCCTGGGACAGGCAATCTCCATCTCCTGCTTGCTGGCCCATGCACTCACAGCTGAGCCGAAAAGGAAAGAGTCCAAGAAATGGACAATAGAAATGCACAACGCTCAAACCTCTCACAGCTGACTTCACCCAACCTGGTGTTCTCTACGCAACTGGCGCCGATTCCCGGCAAGCCTTGGCACTCGGCCATTGCATATGCATCAATGCCCAAATCTAATTGGAGTCACCATATGAATACACGCAACGGAAATTGACAGGGGGCAGAGTCTCAGGAGTCTTTGCGAGTCTCTCTTTGCTGCCGACGGATTTGTGAGTCCAATTGTGCAGCCGCATCAAGCATTATCTGACCATGTCCGCTACTGTACATGCGTCTCCTCACCGTTTCCCACAAAAGCAGCCAATCGTCGAACATCTTGGCAAGGGCCAATAGCGGGGTGCACAAGCTCCCACAGCACACTATTCGAGGCGGGATTCATCGCCAGGAAGGGGCAAGGCTAGGCTTTGGGCAAGCCTTCTGCCTCTGCACTCCGTTCCCGTTTCCGCTTCTGTCCGAGTGAAACTCCAGTCAGTGGGAGCAAACACATGAACGAGGCATTGATGTGCAAATGAAGCAAATCAGCGTCAAGGTAAACAACACCATCGCACGAGAGCCGTTAGATCCTCATGCCATGCTGCCATTCCATCTTGCTCGTTTCTTCCGTTTTCCCACCCTCCTTGATGCATCTCTCCCCCCACATCACACCACTCCCCTCTCTCCGCTCACCTGCGAGTCATCGGCGCTTTCATGCGTCGACTGATTTCCAGACCTCAACGAGGACCGTGATGCCCCAGTCGCACCTCCACCAGGGACCACATCTTCAACCGCCTCGGACCTATCAGGATGGCGCATCTCTCGCATCTCGGGGCTCTTGACCGCGTCGCCCCCACGCCGCACCAATCCCGAAGACGACGCGTGGACGATATTGGCAAAGGCGTCTTTGGATAGTTGGTCATTAATGCCCTCCGTGGCAAGATTCAGCGAGTCTTGCTCCGGCTGCAGCTTGTCTTGCGACAGGGATTGCATCACTGCCTCCTTGCCCTTGCTCGACTTGCCTTCGCTCCGGGGGCGCGAGTCAGAGTGGCGGATACAGGGGCGGCGTTTGAGAGGCGGCGCTGGGGATGGAGAGTTGGATGATGGTGTCTGCCAAGTTTGCACGCGCCTTGCCAGCGCCCCCAGCGCTTGCGGCAAAACCTCCAAATCCTCTGGCGCTGGAGATGGAGAGTTGGACGATTTATCCACCACAGTTGGAGACCGTAGCTCATCATGGTTGCCTGCCAACGATTTGGCGCGCGTGTGCCATTGTATGCGTATGCGTGATTGTTTTAGGGCACTGTGCGCGCATGTGTGCTAGAGAGAACACACCAGAACGTGTGAGTGCACGCGCGGACAAGCAATGCGTGAGCGTATGTGCATTTGGTTGTGTGTGTGTGCGCCCCTGGAAGTGGGTTGATAGCCACATACGTACACGTTCATACGCACACGGGCGTATAGATACACACTTCAGCACACATGTGCATACCCACCGAGCAGCGAATTTTCGGGCAGGGGACACAAGGCGCCTCGGTCAGACCGATCAGATAGCCGCCGAGTGCAGCCCACTCCAGAACCGGACCCCGATCCCGATGCAAATGCAACATGAGGTGTGTTTGCTTCCGCGTGCTCCGCACCATCAAGCGCAACCTCGCCCACCATTCCAACATCGAGCTCGTTGGCGTGTATGCGTGCAGCGCTCATGCACGGCGACACCGCAGGATGTAGAGAGGGAGGGCTGGCGTGGGGCTTGGGAGCGGCATCGCCCATGCCTCGCGACGCCGGCGGGTCAGGCGACGAATTTGTAGCAGCAGTGGTCACGTACTGTGACGGAGACCTTGCAGGCTGCTCTCCCTCTGCAAATGCCATGCACTCGGGTGACAGCGTATGAACAAGGGCCACGGCCCTTGCTGGAGAGCGTATGGCGGGAGAGGAGAGCGAGAGTAGTTCTAGGTTTGCACGCGCCTCGCCAAATCCGGTCAGATGCGGCGATGTGTTGAGGTGCGGCGATGTGTTGAGGTGCGGTGATGTGTTGAGGTGCGGTGATGTGTTGGCTGCCGGACGCACACCAATGTGTGTGTCTGACGGCGATGCACCCGCTGGGCTGACACCAGAAGTATTTGCCTGTGCCATTGTAGTAGTATAGATATGTATAAAAAATTACATTACCGACTTTGTTTTGCATATCTATACTACTCATGGTGTTGGCAACACCAAGGGTAGTGGCAATGAAGAGCAGTATGCATACAAGTCATGCGGGCCAAAATTGGCGGGCGCAAGGATACACGCATCCTCTCACTCGCGTCAGGAGACGCGTGGCAAACTAAGAACATCACACGCGCACGGCACACTAAGAACATCACAAGCAGATGGCGTCGACCTCAGGTGATGCTTGCTCCGAGGTCATCGTGTCGCTACCGGGGTCCTGTGCCCAAAACTTGCCTCGAGCCTGCACAGACACATATAAGCCCGCACGCAACCTCACGCACATCAACTAACATGTGGGCATCAACTAACATGTGGGCATAGGGCGTACAGGTTCTTGGACTCCCTCTTGCGCCCAGGAAAGCGAGAAAGCACACACCTTGTGACGCAGCCCGTCTTGACCGTCGGCATTCTCTTCCGCCGCTTCCCGCCCATCCTCGCCCACATGGCGACCCGCTCCCACCCCAAAGCTGCTGATGGGTCTAGAGGGAGTTCGTGCGCATCGATGTCCGTCACCGCCATCTTGGACCCTCATGCCAGCCCCGCCCCGGACACCCTCGCCACTATCAGGCGAGAGGGCCGAAGGGGAGGCGTCCTGGACAGAATGAACGCCTCCCTGGACAGAATGAACTCGCTTCCGCTCGCGATACCCTTCTTTGTCGAGCGCGCGCTCAATCCTATCCCGCTCTTGGCCCTTCTCCTTCTCGCCAGAGTACCGCCATTCAGCCCCACCCGTCAAGGCAGAATTCTGCGGCGTGTGCTTCAGTGGCGTGGGCGGTACACGGCCGGCCGGCTGCTCGATGCCTATACCGATGCCTATACCTCGAATATCTGGTGCTACCAAACTCCCAGCCCCGACTCTCAAGCTCGTTGGACCGGCCCCTCCTCTCCCACCTTCACTGCCCACGGGTGTGTATGGAACGGCCGACGCAGCAGCTGAGCCAGTGCGTATATGCGCGGCGTTGCCCGACGACGAGAAAGAGGACGAAGAGGATGCAGCAGTGGCAGGATCACGCACTGGGTCGCCTTCGCCGTCACTGAGAGACAGATCGAGGCTTTCGCTCAGCGAGATCTCGGCCGTTGAGGGGAGGCACTGATCACGCATGACAGCCTTGAAGTTTTTCGAGGGCGTGGGCGTTAGGCTGCCCGTGCTGCCCTCGTCGCTGGCCACAGACGTTTCGCGTTTGCGCTTGACGCGTGTTGCCGCCTGTGCAGCTGCCATGGACCGGCTTTCACGGCGGCAACTCCGGTACACCTGCAGCCTGGCGAAGGCGTCGACCAGTTCCACAACTTCAGTCTTCATGAAATCCTTGCTGAGCCAGGGGTGGCAGAGGCAGTCTTGCAACGTCGCTCGCTGTCCCACGTCTACTGTGAGGCACCTCGACACAAAATCCTTGGCTTCCTCAGAAATCGATAGCCAGGCCTCGCCCTCCATGGACAAAACGTTCCCTGTGCGCACACGCTCCTGAATGACATGGGGCTCGTCGTCGCCCATGTCGAAGGGGTGGTAGCCGCACAGGAGCACATAAAACATGGCCCCGAGGCTCCAGATGTCAGCAGCAAAGCTGTGGCCTTCATCACTGTTTACCTCCGGCGCACTGTAGCCCAATGTCCCGATCTGTTGTGTGTGTGTCCGCAGCTGAGCATCCGAAATCGAGAGGTGCCTCAACCCAGCTTCCGCAATTCCCGTCCTGGCCCTGCCCCCGGTCAGCAGCGACTCCACGGGATCTTCAGGCGGCACGGATGCGCGTAGGCGTTTGCCAACGCCAAAGTCTGCAAGGAGCGGCTTGCCGTTGTCCGAGTACAGAACGTTTTCGGGTTTGAGGTCCCGGTGCACCACACCCTTTGTGTGCATGTGCTGGAGCGCCTCGAGGATCTGCTTGCACAACTCTACGGCTGTTGGCTCCGTCAGGGCGCCCGAGTTTGTGATGCGCTCCAGCAGATCGCCACCCGACGCATACTCCATCGCCAGACACGCCACCCCTTCTTCAGGGCACTCAAAGCAGTCATACAGCTTGCAGATATACTCGTGATCGAGTTGGCGGAGGATGGAGGCTTCTTCAAGAGCCCACTTGTCACCCTCCAACACCTTGAGCGCAATCAACTGACCGTCGCAGCGCCGCACGGCTTTATATACCTCGCCGTACGACCCGGCCCCACAGCTTTCGATACACATATACTCTTTGTTGGCACGGGCAGGCCAGGGCATCATGACCGTACCCTTGCTTTCCTGCTTGCTTTCCTGCTTGCTTTCCCCCTCGTGTGCTTGCGGCTTGGCACTTGTGCAACTGCGGTCAGGATGTTCCGCCACGGCAGCTCTGCGGCTGAGCATGGGAGTTTGCGGCACGGGCGATGAGAGGTGGGACGCGGCGGGTGACGGTACGCCTGCGGAGGAGGCGGATGGCGAAGGCGACGCTACCTGGGCCGGTACCTCGCGCGAGCCGGGGATCTGCACGCTCAGCTGTGACATTCCTGTGCGCGCCTCACGTGTGTCAGGACAGCGCGCCCCTCTCACCCGAGCATATCCTGCCCGCGCGCGCACGGGCTGCAGACAAGGGGATGTTTGTCGCCGGCGCGTGTGCAGGCGAGAGCGGGGTTGGCAAGGGTGCGAAAGAAATCCAGAGGGCATGAGAAAGGACCTTTAATGTCCAAGCGCATTTGCATGCGCGGGGTGAGAGGGCATGGGAAAGGACCTTGAATGTCGGGCGAGGGTGAGCGATGCTGCGCAGGCTCCATCACGCCGGCTGTCGTGTTGCACTCGGTGGACCCGCCCTCATTGTTTTTTGCTTCGGTTCCAGAGCCAGTTTGCGCAAGCATCTCATCCATGGACGAGTTCATGCGCGACTCTGCCGCCACAGCGGTCGCCTCGGCAGGGTGCTCACTTTGCCCACTCATCGGGTGCCTCTTTTTCTTCCACCACAGCTGCGCCACCAGGGCAGGACCCCACGCTCGTTATGCACCCCCGTTACTCTGGCCGTGCCCCCCCATCCCCCGCTGTCCCACGTGCACCCACATGCGTCGCCGAGAGACCTGCGGCTTGGGTGCAAGCACGCCCGGTGTTGATTAAACGGCGTCCCCGCTCATTTTTCCAAAACTTATGAAAAAAAATTACAGTAAAGAGGAAATGAACGGG
>Ga0315905_10007548_pt1 | contig 11010 bp, 9 predicted proteins | sample LakEriMetagenome_5_FD_203522 | JGI IMG/M metagenome (GOLD analysis project Ga0315905, IMG submission 203522) | Freshwater fungal communities from buoy surface, Lake Erie, Ohio, United States - Buoy 4 MA121 | ecosystem: Environmental > Aquatic > Freshwater > Lake | place: USA: Lake Erie, Ohio... | reverse complement strand
ATGGCAAACAAAGACCGCACAAAGTGGGATTTCTTTCTGCATATGCCATTGGTAGAATTTCTCAATGCTATGGCTTTCTATAAGCAACAATCAAAAGAGAAGTTAAAACGATTAGATCAGGCATCAACCAAAGGATTTGAGACCTATGTCATTGCTTGTTTGAATGAGATGTTGTAACAAATAGTAGTGCAAATATGTTACGGCAGTATTTCAAATTATTGCCAATTTATAGGATTACTGGCAAATGTGAGAATGTCGCATATATCAGTCATTAATATACCCAATCGGGGATAATGTGTTATAAAACACCCAAAACTATATGCATTCGGGTACTATAAGGGACATTTGGAACGCATTCCGATGAGTGCTATTTTTGTGTGTGGCATTATCTATCACTCAACAACCCAACAGTTATCACCCAGGATTCAACGACACGAACTTCGTGATCACTGAATCAAGCGGTGGGATTTACACAAAGGACAATTTCAAGTTCATTGCAGAGGTTAAGCAAAACACGACATCACTTGCCAAACTGAAAGCACCAATTTACTTTGGAAGCACCAACAAAGGGGTTTTCAACATTGGTCGCATCCTTGAGAACTACATCTCTTTTGATTGGAACTACAATGATACACTTGCAAGTGGTTGTGTGAATTCCTCAATGGATTACAAAGTTGAATTCGGTTATGAGTATTCGGCATCAGCCACTGGTAGTGTAACTGAATACACAAACTTGACATCAGCAACAGGAACGGTTTGGAACGCTGCATTGAATCCGTATGATTTGGTCAACTATTCCGGTCAATACACGATGGATGGGGATGGTAAATTCTTGACACCAATTCGTTCAAAGACAATCCATCGCACTCAAAAAGATTGGTTGTATGCCATCCGTAATACGGCAACATCTGCGGTGATCACTTACTCCGATGCATCAACTCAAACTTTGTCATTGCCATCTTCCAAGATAGTTCGGATTCCATCAGGAAGCCAATTGTCAATTCCGGGTGCAGCGACATACTATGACATTCAGTTAAAACTTGGGGCAACGGTTCTATCCGAAACCTATCGTGTGAACCTAATTGAAGAGTGTAGCAAATACGATACAACCGATTTGTTCTTCCTAAACTCATTGGGTGGATTTGATTCATTCCGATTTAACCGAGTGAGACGGGATACATACGACATTGCAAGACGGCAATTCTCTGCCAATCCTTACACATTGGGTGCGTCATATGGATATGAGACATCATCGTTCAAGACCAAAACCTATGACACAAATATGATGCACAAGGTCAAGTTATTTAGTAATTGGATTACGGAAGCACAGTCACAATGGTTGCTTGATTTGATATCATCTCCAGTCGTTTACGCTTATGATGGGACATTGGTTGCCGTCAACATAGATACAACAAACTACGAGGTGAAAAAGCACATTCAAGACAATGCCTTCTTGCTTGAGTTGGACATCACTTATTCTTTTGATACCAAGAGACAAAGAAGATGATAGAAATTTTAGTTGAAGGACAACCTTTAGAATTGTTACAGAACCCCGATGTGTTGATCACACGGAGTATTGCAGACATTCGTGAACCTGAATCAAGAGAAAGCGAATGGTCAAAGACAATTGAGATTCCGGGTACTGCTACAAACAACAAAATCTTCTCTCACCTTTTTGAGGTTGAACAAACCGTTTATGGCACATCCTTCAATCCAAACATCAAAGCGGATTGTATTATCTACGAAGACGGGATTGAGCAGTTGAGAGGATTCTTGAGATTGCTCACAATTCGTGTGGATGATTCAACTCACATCGTGTATGAGGTAACTTGTCACGGACAATCTGCGGATTTGTTCACCAACATTGCAGAACTTAAACTTAACCAATTAGATTTCACAGAATACAACCACAGTTTGTCAAGTGGGAATGTGATTGATTCTTGGGATACGAGCATTTACAAAAACGCAAGTACTCAATCCTTCGCCTATGGTGAGGGTTATGTCTACGCAATGATTGACAAAGGTCATCCCACAAACATCACAATTTGGGAGACAAATCAGTTCACGCCTTGCTTGTATGCGAAAACTGTTGTTGACAAGATATTCACCAATTCAGGGTTTACCTACACAAACGATTCGTACTTTAACAACGACAAGTTCAAGAGATTAATCCTACCAAATCCATCCTCATTGACTGCCGATGCAGCCATTTTGGAATCACGGAGGTTTAGAGCTTCTCGCACAACAACTGCTCAATCACTTGATTTGAACTCAATCTTGTTGTTTCAAAACGATTCAACCGGTGGGAACTATGATAATGGAGCGAACTACAACAATACAACTGGACAATACACCTTGCCTGTGGGCGGTAACTTTGTTTTTGATGTTGACTTGTCTTTGAATTACGCATCAACTGGCTATGCACCGACATTCCAAGAAGACATTTGGCTTGTATTTGGCTTGTATGCCAACGGAGTATTGAAGACAACTGCAACAGTAACCGTTGATTTTGGCTCTCCAGCGTTCAATGTGGCGTTGTATTTTCAACCTATTACATTGCTATCAGGCGAAGTGATTGACATCCGCTTGGCTCAAGTATGGGATCAGGCAAATAACTACAATTTGACCAACGCACAATTCCAACTTGATATGGGAATTGGCTCGTTTATGGAGAACAATCAAACTTCATACACATTTGGTTATGGTGAAACCGTGGATTTTGGTGTGTTCTTGAATTCGGAGATCAAGCAAAGTGATTTGCTGATGTCTTTCATCAAGATGTTCAACCTTTATATTGAACCAAACAAAGACAATCCAAAGCAACTACGCATTGTTCCAAGAGATGAATTCTACAATGGAAGTCAAGTAGATTGGACAGCAAAGTTGGATTATTCACAAAGTGTGGAAATTGTTCCGATGGGCGAACTTGAAGCAAACCCATATGTGTTCACCTACAAGGAAGGCAAGGATGATGCGAATGTCACCTATCAAGAGAACTATCAATCAACCTATGGTTCACGAACTTACAAGGTAGACAACCAATTCATCAAGAACGAAAAGAAGATTGAGATTGCTTTCTCACCAACTCAAGTAAGGTCGTACAACTCACAGAAGAATTTTGTGTTGTCGTATATGCCAAACAATCAGGATGGCGATTTGAGGATTCTGTATTATAGTGGTTTGGTTACTGGTGTGAATTGGAGGTTATGGTCGCAATATGCTGGAGTTGGTTTGAATTACTCATACCGTTATTCTTTGCCATTGACATTGCATTACGATTCAATCACCAACCCAACTTTTGACATTCTCTTTGGAATGCCGAAAGAAATCGGAATCGGTGCTGGTTACAAATACACGAATTCAAACCTTGTCAATAATTTTTATTATCGGTTTTTGTCGGAGATAACTGGAAGCAATTCCAAGTTGTTAAGGGCATATTTTAGGATCACCCCAAAGGATTGGTTGAACTTGTCTTTTGCTGATGCTTACTTCTTTGAAGGTCAGTATTGGAGATTGAACAAAATTGAGGATTACAATCCAAGTGAAGATGGTGTGTATTTGTGTGAGTTCCTATTGGCTCAATTCATTCAACCAGCAACCATAGTTCAAAAGACCATCGGTGCTGGAACTGGACAAGGACAACAAGGAGAAACCTATGGTGATACTTATCCGGGTGGAAACAGACCATTAAAACCGGGTATCAAAGGAGTTACCGTTGGTATTTCACAAGGTGGTGGAGGAATTGTGCAAGGTGATGGTGTTGTTCAAAACAACAATGCAACAGATTCATTTTGCGTGGTATCTACCAACACCACATTCCAAGCCGGAACAGATAGTAGTGCTGCCATCTTGTGTGAGGATTTTGTAGTTACAAAACCTGATACACTTTATATTGGCAACTACGAGATGTACCCATCATTTTTAAGTGGTGGTGCGGTCAAGACATTAACGGCAAACACAACGGCAACAAAAGACGATAGATTGTTTTTGTGTGATACAACAACGGGTGCAATCACCATCACCTTACCTGATCCAACTGGTTTAAGTGGGAAACAATTTGCAATCAAAAAACTTGCTTCATCACACACGGTAACTGTTGACACAACTGGAACTGCAAAGATTGACGGAGGGGATACACATACAATCAACAATCAATGGGCATCACACATCTTTGAAACGGATGGCGTGGATTACTTTATAATAGCAGAAAAATAATGGCAATAACAGCAGCGATTGACTTAACCGTCAAAAAACCTTCATTTGGCTCTATCAAGTCAGAAATCAAACAACTATCTCTTGAAGCACAAAGAGCAGTAAAGGAATTCGGTGCATTCTCACCTGAAGCAAGGAGAGCAGAACAAGCACTTGCGGAAGCACGAGATATGATGGAAGATTTCAATGATCGTGTGGCAGCATTAAACCCTGATAAGTTTGCACAAATCAACACGGTTGTTCAAGGTGTGGCTCGTGGATTCCAAGCAGCACAAGGTGCAGTTGCATTGTTTGGCAACCAATCCGAAGAACTGGAGAAGACAATGGTCAAGTTGCAAGGGGCAATGGCATTGGCTGAAGGCTTGGAAGGTCTTGGAAAGGTTCAACAACAATTTGGGGCTTTGGCAAATACAATCAAGGGCAAAGTTGTAAACGCATTTACTACATTAAGAGGTGCAATCACGGCAACTGGGATAGGTTTGTTGGCAGTTGCTTTGGGTTATGTTGTCGGCAACTTTGAGAAATTGAGTGCTGCAATAACAAATGCAATACCCGGATTAAAAACCGTTTCTGCCATTGTAGGAAACTTGGTTCAGCAGTTTACAGATTTCATCGGAGTAACTTCACAAGCGGAAAGAAATTACAAAGCATTCAAGAAATCAATTGAGATTACCAATGCTGAATTGCAAGGTCAAATTGATATTCTATCTGCACAAGGAGACAAGCAAACGGAAATTTTTGAACTGCGTAAAAAGATTGTAGAAAATGAATTGAATCTTATTAGAAAACGGAGAAGTGAGGGAGTGAAATTGACTGAAGAAGAGGTTGCTGAAGAAGCTCGTTTGTATGCTGAATTGACGGTGAAGAAAAAAGTCATTGATGCTGAAGAGGACAAATATAACGCAGACAGACAGAAGGAAGCCGAAGAAAGACGGAAAGCATATGCCAAACGCTTACAAGATTTGGACAATCAAATCAACGATGAAAAACTTAAGAAAAAACTTAGCGAAACTAAAGATGAATTCAAGCGATTAGACAGAGAGCAAACTATCTCAATCACTAATCTTTCTAATTGGTATGCTGAACAAATTGAATTGGCTAAAGGCAACAAGGAAGAGATTCAAAAACTTGACAAGTTATATGCTGAAAAGGCACTTGCCAACGAAGTGGAATTTAACAAGAAACGAGCTGATTTAAATCTTAAGGCAGATCAACAGATAAGAGATGCCAAATTATCAATTGCCAAAAGCACAGTTGATGGCTTGACTTCTTTGAATACCATATTGACCAACGAAGAGAAGAAGAGAGAGAACATTCAAAAGGGTATCGCATTGGTTGAAATTGCCATTGATAGTGCGATTGCGTTTTCGGGATTGAATGCGGAATCTGCTCAAGCATCTGCTCAAGTTGCTGGTATTCTTGGACCGGCAACTCCTTTGTTCACCGCTGCTTATTATGCACAAGGTGTGGCAAGGATTTTGGCAAATGTAGCGAAGGCAAAACAAGTCCTTTCAGGTGGAAGCGGTCAAGGTGGTGTGAGTGCGTCACCCATTGCAATCAATCCCCCGAATTTGACATCATCTTCATTGCCAACGGAAACTGGAGTGGGTTATCCGCAGAAAGTATTTGTGACCGAAGGTGACATCAGCCGATCACAAGCAAGGGTTGGGAACACAAAAAGGGTATCCGTTGTAAGATAATGCTATTTGAATAAGATGAAACTTCCAGTTTACAAATTAGACATCAACGAATTTGATGAGGAAACAGGCATTGACTTTGTTTCTCTCGTTGAAAACGCAGCCATTCAAAAGGATTTTCTCGCATTCAACGAGCAGTTTGTTGAACCCAACCCAAACGAGAGTGAAGAAGAGTTCGTTCAAAGATGTATTCCCATATTGATTGGCGAAGGCAAGGATAGTAATGAAGCCGTTGCAATTTGTTATTCAATGTATCAGTCAAAGTTTGAGAGTTACACGGATTATCCTGAAGGTGCGAAAGCCAATGCTCAAAGAGGTATCCGGTTGAATGAGGAGAACGGCAACAAATGTGCAACACAAGTGGGAAAGGTAAGAGGTCAACAATTGGCTCAAGGTGAACCGATAAGTGATGATACCGTTCAACGAATCTATTCATACCTATCAAGAGCAAAAGAGTACTACAATCCAAACGATGAGACCGCTTGTGGGACTATCTCGTATTTGTTGTGGGGTGGTGAAGAGATGTTAAGATGGACAGAACGCAAATTGTCAGCAAGTAAATTTGCCATACAAGATGAGGAGAAAAGAATCGTCACTGGTGCTGCGATGATTGCCGATTTGCCCATCTATCGCAGAGATGACATCCGTGGGGAATACTATGTGGTGTTTGACAAGGAATCTATCTTCAAGATTGCGAAGAAATGGGCGAGGTCAAACCAGTACAACTCCGTAAACGCACACCACAAAACACCCATAATGAATGGAGTGAGTTTGTTTGAATCATACATCATAGATCGTGAAAGAGGTGTGATGCCACCGAAGGGATTTGAAGAGGTTGCCGATGGTTCTTGGTTTGTCTCTTATCTCATTGACAACGATGATGTGTGGGCAAAAGTGAAATCAGGTGAGTTCAAAGGATTCTCTGTGGAAGGTGTTTTTGATTTCCCCGAAGACAAAGAAGAACAACTCATTGAGCAGATGAAAGAGATTCTATCAAGGTGGAATGGAAAGTAAAATTGCAACAAGTAAAAACAAAATCTAATTTATATCAAAATGAACGCAAAAGAAACACTCAAGGAAATCCGCACGATGTTGGGATTCTCCGAAGAAGAAATCAAAGTTGAGATGGCAACTGCCACCTTGACTGATGGAACAATCGTTGAATGGGAAGGTGAATTGGTTGTAGGAACTGCCATCTTTGTTCAAACTGCTGAAGGTTCAATTCCAGCACCTGACGCAACTCACGAGGTTGAAGGTGGTATGTTGGTAACAACTGTTGACGGGATCGTTACTGAAATCGTTGAACCCGAAATTGAGATTGAGATTGAAGCCAAAGAAGAGTTCGCAACTGTATCTCATTTCAATGATGTTGTGAGCAAGTTGGAAAGTGCAATCGCAGAATTATCTGCAAAGGTTGTTGCATTGTCCGAGGTTAACAGCAAACAAAAAGAAGCAATGAGCAAAGCAATTGACCTGATTGAAAAGGTTGCTGATTTGCCAAGCGAAACCCCAATTAAAACTCCCGTTTCAAACAAGAAGAACGATCAGTTTGAAGCACTTAAAAAATTCAAAAACGCAATAAACAAATAAAACTATGTCATTCTCTGTAGGATCACTCGCAAATTACACCAACGAACAATCAACTGATTTGTTGGTTAAAGCTCTTTTCGGGAGCAAAACTGCAACCTTGTTGCAATCTTCTAACCAAGTTCAGGTAGGTGTAAAATCTGCATCTGCTTTGAACATCCTTGCTTCAACCGTTTTCTTTCAGGCAGACGGTTGTGGTTACAACCCAAGTGGTACAACTGCCTTCACTCAAAGAAACATCACCGTTGGTGCTGTAAAAGTTGAAGAAACTCTTTGCCCAAAGACATTGGAAGCCAAGTGGATGCAAACTCAAATTATGCCGGGTTCACCAACTATGATTCCTTTTGAAGAGCAAATCGGTGCTGAAAAGGCTGCCGTTATCGCACAAACTTTGGAAACTGCCATTTGGCAAGGTGATACCGCTTCTGGTAACCCTAACTTGAACCGTTTTGATGGTTTCAACAAAATCATTGCTGCCGCTTCTCCAGTATTGGCGAACGCTGCTCCAACCACTTTCACTTCAATCACCGCTGCAAACATCGATGACATCTTGGATCAGGTTTATGCCAACATCCCTGCTGCCGTTGCTGAAAAGAGTGACTTGGTTTGTTTCTTGGGAATCGATGCCTACAAATTGATGTTGGTTAACTTGAAGAACGCTAACTTGTTCCACTATGTTGCCGATGCTGCCACTTCAATGGAAATGGTTTACCCCGGTACTAACATGAAGTTGATCGCTGTTGGTGGTTTGAACGGAACTAACAAGATTGTTGCTGGTTCTTTGAGCAACTTCTTTATGGGAACTGACTTGATTGACGAACAAGAAATCGTAAAGCTGTGGTATTCCGAAGACGCAGACGAGGTAAGAGTTCGTTTCACTTTCAAGGCTGGTGTGCAAGTTGCATTCCCCGGAGAAATCGTTTACTTCACCCTATAATCTTCATAAATTATGCCCTGTTTACTCACACAAGGATTCACTCTTGACTGCAAAGATGCAGTTGGAGGTATCAAATCAATCCACCTGATTACTTGGGTTGATTCCAAATTCACAATTGCAAGTGGTGAAGTAACTGGCACAACCGTTGCAAGTGGTGATGTTTACGATTACGAGTTGCCGAAAGGTACTGGATCATTGACCATCACCACCAATGTATCTGTTGAGAACGGAACATCATTCAATCAATCGGATGTTGTTTTCAAACTTCGCAGATTGTCAACTACCAAGCGTAACGAAATGAAGCTCCTTGCTCAAGGTCGTTGCTATTGCATTGTTAAAAACAACAACGATGAGTATTGGTTGGTCGGCAAGGAGTACGGATGTGATGTGACTGCAATGGTTGCAAACACAGGTACTGCTATGGGCGATAGTAACGGTTATGAAGTTACTCTTTCCGCTATTGAAGCGGAAGCACCTTACAAATTGCAAAGTTCAGTTGTTACCGCTTTGGGTATCTAATTGATTCTTGTTTCATAGGTCAAATGGGGAGGGCAATATGCTCTCCCTTTTTTTGTTACATATTTTTACTCTCGCTATTTTGTAGAGATGTTGGTAATTGAAAAAGCGGAATCAAAGAATTGGTATTTAACGCTGACTGAAAAAGTCACGATTGCAAATCCATACTTTCTTTTCAACCTTACCCATCTATTGACTGATCAAGTGGTGAATGTAATCTTGACAGACATCTCAACTCACAAAGAAAGATACAATCAATTTGCAGTTGTTGAAGGCACGACATTCACTCTCTTAAATGGTGAGTACGAATACAAAGTTTATGCTCAAACATCGGCAATCAATACCAATCCAATACTTGCCAATGAGCTTGTTGAAACTGGTATCTTGAAATGTCAGTTGGTCGAGCAACCTGAAGTGTTCTATTCCCCAGCGTGAACAAACAACACGACATATTGCCAACATCACCCGTTGATGTCTTTGTTAAGTTGGCAACTCAAAATTCCGATATGTTCATCACTCAAGATGGGGATTTTCTCGGATTTGAAGGTATTGCTTTCATTGATTCAAAAGAATACAACCCTACACTCATTCAGAAGCAATCTAATCGCAGTTTGACAAGTAAGGTATATAAACCCACACTTGCATCAAAGAAGATTGATTACACGCTTAATTTGAAAACCTACAATTTTGTAGAATCAAAGAAGCAAAGGAACATTTCACAAAGCGTGAAAAGTTATGTTCCCAGTTTAACTGCAAAACAAAACAACATCACCGAGAGTGCGAAGAGTTACACCCCCGGATTGAACGAGACAATCATTCAAGATACATTTGATTTTTTGATCACTCAAGATTTTCACTATTTGACAACTCAAGATGGTGACTATTTAGGGTTTGACAAAATCTTTATTGGCTATTTACTTACAACAAACAACGAGTTTATGAGAACTCAAGACGGCAACTTTTTAGAATTATGAGCAACAAGAGAATAACAGACCTAACCGAATTAACAACCCCGACAACGGATGATGTCTTCCCAGTTGTTGACATAGCAACCAACACAACGACAAAGGTTCAGTTGGGCAACTTGCCTGTCCCAAGTTCTGTAACAACTGCACTTGCGACAAAACAAGACACTCTTGTAAGTGGTACGAATATCAAGACGCTTAACAACACATCTCTCTTGGGAAGTGGTAACATCGTTTTGACTGCAAACCCAAGCGGTGTTGCGGGTGCGATTCAGTTCAGCAACGGAAGTGCGTTTGCAAGTGATGCGGCTAACTTGTTTTGGGATGACACTAATAAAAGATTGGGTGTTGGCACGAATGCACCGATAACGGCATTGCATATTGTTGGACAAACTACCTTTTCGGATAATGCGTTATTTTCGGCGGATTTCAAATCTATTGGGCGTGACTTAAATAATAGTTCAATACGCTTTTCTTCTGCAAGTAGCGAAATCCGTGCAAACATTTCAACGGGAGGGCAATTTCATGTCTACAATGCTGGGAGTGGAACATCAAGATTTGCAGTAAGCAACGGCGGTCAAACCACAATTAGTGGGGGTGGCTCAACATCCGCCACTACATCGCTTTTGGTGCAGAATAGTGCGGGGACAATGGCGTTGCAAGTAACTGATGATGCGAATACAACAATTGGAAATAGATTAAATTTAAGTTCAAATTCAGACCAAATTTATGCGCAATCAAGTTTGCCTATCGCAATTAGAGGCTTTCATGGTGCGCAAGTGATTCGTGTAACTGGAAGCACACAAACTATGTTTGAAGTTTCTGATTTGACGGTTACAACTGGGGGACTTTTACTCAATGTTAAGAACAACAGTTTTGCCAATATGTTTGCGATAAACTATTTGGGACAAGCGAGTATGGGTACAGCATCACCAAACGCATCCGCACAAATGCAAATTGATTCCACAACTCGCGGCTTCCTACCACCCCGAATGACAACAACCCAAAGGGATGCGATTGTCACACCTGCAACGGGATTAAAAATCTATAATACAACTTTAGGAACTACCGATACTTATGATGGGGCAACTTGGCA
>Ga0315905_10007547_pt1 | contig 11010 bp, 8 predicted proteins | sample LakEriMetagenome_5_FD_203522 | JGI IMG/M metagenome (GOLD analysis project Ga0315905, IMG submission 203522) | Freshwater fungal communities from buoy surface, Lake Erie, Ohio, United States - Buoy 4 MA121 | ecosystem: Environmental > Aquatic > Freshwater > Lake | place: USA: Lake Erie, Ohio... | reverse complement strand
GTGTGTGTGTTTATTATTGCAGGACCTATTACAAAGCTGTTCGCGGGGGGGGGAGGAGGAGAGTGGAGGACATGTGCTATGATAGACGACGAGCCGTGGGACCCGTGAGGAACCCGGTACTTTAACACAGGGTGCGCCTGTTTTCCCTGCTTAGTGCTGCATTTCGATTAGCTTCAGGTGCCCGGACTCGATCGATTCAGCGTCTGCAGCTTTTTGGAGCTCTTGTCGGTCAAGCTTCGACGCTGCAGAATAATGCTGAGCCGTCGGGGAGCGACGCAGGGGCGCGGGGTCTCGGCAGACTGGGATGCCGGATCGGCAACCAGCAGAGATCCTGTACCTCGGGCGCCGCAGCGGAGCTTCTACCGCGTCCTTTTCGCCGTCCTTGCGACGTGCGCTGGCGCCGGAATCATCTTGTCTCAGCCGGGGGGGGCGCTCGTGCAAGTCAAAGTCGCCACCGACCGCCCTCTGTTGTCGCTAGCCGCGCCCCGAGGGCGCGGGACGGGGCAGCAGCTGCTGGGCCTCTCAGAGGGCAACTATTCGTTGCTCGACGGCGGAACGTGCGGGTCATGTGGCACCCGCATCCGGAGAGAGTGTGGCTTTCCGTTTGTCGGCCACAAAGTGCCGAAGGAGCTCCTGGTACCCGGCCGTCTGGGGTGCAAAGAGCTTTTGGATGCGGGGCACCGGGGGCAGCAAAGGCCTGATGCATTTTCGGCTGGGGGGCGTTGACAACAAGGCGCAGTTTGCGCAGCACATGGCTTCCTACGAGACCCGCTATGGCTGCCAGCCCTTCCAGATCACACCAGCCACCATCAATCTCTCCGACGCGGCAGCATGCGCCAGTTTCTACAGCAATAACTCCCAATGGGACCCCCCTCACCTACCGCCCGCCGCAGCGGAGGCGACGCGCATGTGGTTTGTGAAAGCCGAAATGGGATCGCTCGGGACGCACATTTCCCTGCAATCCGGTGCGTCTATTACCGCAAAAAGAGGCCTAATTCAGGAGCAAAAGAGACCTAGCGCTGCCGGCGCGAATCTCGCCGCCGCCGCGGCTGCCAATGAGATGAGAGGGCGCAATGAGAGCGGTTGCCCGCGTAGAGGAGCAGTGGCGTCGCTCGGGGTGGCGGATCTGTGGCTGCTCAAGGGCAAGAAGTTTGACATGCGGGTCTACGTATTGGTGCCATCTGTTGAGCCCTTGCTTGTATTCTTTCGTCCTGGGCACTTACGTGTGTCCGCGCTTTCGTATCTCCCTTTCAGCGCGCGCCGGGAGGGGGGTGGGGGGGGGGTGGGAGGGGTTGGGCCGCTGGATGGGGGGGATGAGGAGGGGGGAGAGGGAGGAGGAGGAGGAGGCGGAAGAGGAGTCGTTGGGGGAGGTGGTGGTGGAGGATGGAATGGGATGGGGGTGGGAGGGGAGGGGGGGGAGGTGGGGGGGGGACACGGAGTTGGAGGGTTTGGGCCGCTGGAGATGTGGATTACAAACCCAAGTTTTGGGCTTGCGTTACGGTACTGTGCTTTGAGAGCGTGTCAAAAGAGACCTACCATAGGGGCAAAAGAGACCTACCATAGGGGCAAAAGAGACCTACTATAGAGGCAAAAGAGACCTACCATAGGGGCAAAAGAGACCTACTACAGAGGCAAAAGAGACCTACTATAGAGGCAAAAGAGACCTACCATAGGGGCAAAAGAGACCTACTATATGCTTACTTTTGCGTTACGGTACTGTCCTTTGAGAGCGTGTAGATATTCACGATAGAGTACTTTGAAAGCTCTCACTTGAGAGCGTGTACGTGAGAACTTGTACGTGAGAACGAATGCACGTTCAAAAGTGTACTCTCAAAGTGAAGGTACACGTTCTCGTGAGAACGTGTTCTCTCGTGAGAACGTGTTCACGTTCTCAAAGTACTCTCATCGTGAAGTTCTATCGTGAATTTCTATTTTCTAGAAAGTACACCTTGGCGCTGACTTCATATACATATTTGAATCTGTGCCAAGGGAGGATACCTCGGAGATTATTCAGCCGTTGGGGGCTCTGAGAGAGTCGATGGTGCGGGAGTTGGGGCAACAGATGGGAGAGCAGGCAAGCTTTCAAAAGTAAGCATATAGTAGGTCTCTTTTGCCCCTATGGTAGGTCTCTTTTCACACTTGTTTTGTCTGCGCAGGCGTGGAGCAAGGCGCAACTCTCAATTCGAAAGGCTGTGTTGCAAGTTATTTTTGCCCTTCACCCTGTGTGGGCATCCCCCAGCGGCCAGTTCACCAAGTGGGGGCATGCACTCATTGCCGCCGACGTGGTTCTGGATTCAGCCATGAACGCGGTGATCCTTGATATCAACACCCTGTCCTCCTTTTACCACCTCAACGACACCCAACCCTCCACCGCAAGACAAAAAAGAGCCCCCCGTGAATGGCCGCGGTGGTTCGTGAAGGAGCGCTCTGCAACAATTCGCACAGCACTAGACATCATAGAGGAGACCGCATGGCGCAAAATCCGTGACCGCCGCCGGGAGGCCTCTTCCTCCTCTTCCTCCTCTTCCTCCTCCTCCTCCTCCTCCTCCTCCTCTGCTTTCCTCTCCGCCTCCTCCGCCCCCCCTGTCCCTCGCCCCCCTCACAATCCCGCTTTCTTCCCATCTCCACGGTCCTCACCAGAGCCGCCGGCAATACATTCTCAAAAGTTCTCTATAAAGTAACTTTACACAGTGAATCTCTTGGAGCACTGATTTTCTAGAATTTTGTCAGGGAAGGGCGTGGCCGCTGCTGCAGAAGGGGATTAGAACGGCAGAAGGCTCTGGGTGGTACCTGCTTTACAATGGCGCGCGTTCGCCGTTGGAGCGCCGGAGACGGTACGCCGCACACACACACACACATACACACCTGCATGCATACATGCTTACATGCTTAGATACACACGCTCGGTATATCATTGTATACAGCATTATTGTTATTGATTATTTATTATTATATATGCACCCCCGCAGCCATGCACTCGGGCGGCGCCCCCCGGGATGGGGTGAGTGGGAGGGAATTCACGCCCCCGGAGACTGCGTGGTCAAGCATCTTGATGTGTAATAAATGGATGAGTGTAGCAAATACATGGAGTGGTCAAGCATCTTGATACTACACTCTTGTGTAATAGATATATGCAGGAGTATCAATGATACCAAGCATGGCATGTATGAGCATCAACCCGCGAGAGAGAGAGAGAGAGAGAGAGAGAGAGAGAGAGAGCGAGAGAGAGAGAGAGAGGTTTACTGGGAACGATGCTCCATAACGGGGGGTGCACGCCGCATCACCCAAGTCTCCGTACACATTACAGCTCTTCGCACTCTAGAGAGCGATCGAGAGAGGAATCAAGCGCAACAGCTGCAACCTGAGCCGAGACCACAGCTGCACTGCCCCCACCTATCACCCCCCGCCCTCGGCGCCCACCTCCAGCGCCACCGCCCAAGTCAATGGCCTCCAAAGAGCTTGAATTCTCCACAGGCGAGCGCGAGCGCCTGCCTGCGCCTGCAAGACCTCCTCCTCCCTCCAGCTGCGCCTGCGCGGCGCGAGCCTCAGCACCAACACCCGCTTCAAAGCGTGGGGGGCCGGTCGCTCGTACCGGTCCCCGCCGTCCGCCCACGAACTGCCGTGCCGAGGGTGGCTGACTTTCGCCCCTGCCGTCCGCCGCCGGCATCTCGCCGAGATTGAGATTCAGCTCACAAGGCTCAGAGGCAGCGACTTGGGGATCTTCCTCTGCCGCGCGCCTCCTCCCTACAACGAGTGCGGCGGGAGGTGGCTCGTGGTGCACGCCTGCGGGCTCCGCTGCGCCCCCCTGGGCAGCAAGCATGGCGCGACGGATCTCCTCCTTGTTGATTTTTTTCTTGCCCCCAGCACTCAACCCACGTCCCCCGTCTCCCCCCCCTTCGCCGCCGGTGAACTCCCGCCGTGCATGGCCGCCCCCTGACGCTGTTGACGACGTCGCCCTCGAGATTGCACCGCCGGCAACTAAGCTACCCACGCCACCTTCATCAGGGGATTGGCGGCCAAAATCGAGCAACACCCGCCCCGTCCTGCCCCCCCTCCCCGGCGCGCTCACCGGCTGGTGCCTAGCTTGAGCCCCCTCGGCCACCCCGTCCCCGGGAGGCGATGAAGCGCTCGCCTGGTCTCCCAAATGAAGCAACGCTCTCCCCGCACGTCCTTCAGGCCCAGCTGGCTGGTAGCTTGAGGGTGCCGAGTCCACCGTCGCGACACTACCCACGAACTCGACACCAGTGTTTACAACCCCGTAGACCGACGACACTGACACTGCAGAGGGCGCAGCACTGGCAGAATTCAACTGCGAATTCGTGTTCTGAGAATTCAAGTTCAAGAGCCCTCGACCAGCGCGGCCTCCCGCCGGCGGCGCCCGGGCCCCAAGAACATCGCCAAGAGCATAGCTCCCTGGCGCCTGTGCTTCACCTGTTTCCGCGTCTCGCCTGCCACATGTCTCTGCCGCTGCCACTCCGGAATCCAAAGGCGCGTGTGCGTGAGTGCCTGCCACTCCTCCTTCAGGCTGGAGCATACTGCCGACCAGCTCCCGCCGCTGTTCTGCCTGAGGTCCTGCGAGGGCTGCGCCGGACGCAGGAGCAGGCGTGGGAAGCGCAAGAGAGGGCGGGGCCTGACCCAGGTTCTGATTTCCGTTGAGGCTCAGCAGGGTGGGGCCACTAGCGAAATAGGACATGAGGTTCCCCTGACCCTCCCCAGCCACGCCCCCCCGGGGACATGCCCCCCCCCCGGCCTTGTTTTTGAACGAGAACGGTTTGCTCGAAATGCGACTCACAGGCGCCGCCTGCGGCCCCCGGTCGCCTCCTGGTGCTGCTGCGTCCGTGGCGTCACCTGCCGCCGCCGCATCACCGGGCGCGAGAGTAGCGCAAGCGCCAGCGCCCTCGCCCAGCGGGGGCAGTCCTCCGGCGTGCGCCCCCGCGTTCGCGTCGACCGCCGGGACGGATGCGACTTTGTTGGGGGTTAGCAGACGCTCGAGCAAATCCAGCTTTTTGTGGTTTTCGTTGAGCTTGTCGATGACATCGCCCGACACCTGGCACTCAGCGTTGCCGCCCTCCTCCTCGCCCTCGGCCACAACTAGGGAGCTTTCAAAATCGTCATCATACCCTGCATCATCCTCGCCATCGCCCTGCGCGCCTGTCGCGCCGTTAGCCTCAGTCTCGTTGGCGAGCGCTTCATCGACATCGTCGATGGAATCCGAGTGCAAGCACATGTCGGAGCTGTCGTCCAGCCCTATATCTGTGCGAACCACAGGATCATCCTCCAACGGTGGCGTTGGCACGCTGTAGTCCTCGACTGGGCATGAAAGCTTGCTCGTGCCGATCTGCGGCTGCTGCGCTGACGTGTCGCAAGCCACGAAGGACGACGCCGTGCTTGTCAGGTGCTCGCACGACGCCTCAGCAATCAGGGCCAGCTTGCAGTCCAGCACCGCGCTCAGCGCGTCAATCGACTCCATGAGCTCCTGGTCCTGCGCGGGGGCCTGCCTGTCCACGGGTGCAGAGCGCGGCTGGCCCTTCTTGCCACTGCCGAGGGAGGCGCGCAGCGACTTGAGGTCGTCGCCCAGGCTCTCGCTCGCCGCGCGCGCCGACTGGTTCGGCGACTCTTTCCCGCGCCTGACCAGCGCCTCAGCGCGCTCGAGCTCCTTCATCAGCACATTCCTCGCCGACTCTGGCGTGCGCACCGAAATGCGGTGCGGGCGACGGCGCTCTATGTAATGCGGCCGCGCCGCAGAGCTGCTGCTGCCGCCGCGGTAGTCTTGGTGGTTGATATCCTGCCACTGCGGACGCTTCTTGGGAGCCACCTTGCGCATCACGATTTGGCCCGAGTCATCTGACTGCATGGGCGTGGCGGCGATGCTCGAGTTGTCGGCGCACCGGACGGCGCCCCGATCGCCCAGGAGGTTATCCTTGCTGCGCACCGCATGCCGCAGCTTGTCAACAGTGAGCCCAAACACACCACACAGAGGGTCATCGCAGCGCACGCTTGTGGGAGCCAGGGGGTGAGGACAGCAGTCAATAGGCGGCGAGGGTGAGAACGGGCGGCACATACCGGAGCACGGACTTGGCGGAGGCAATCTTCTTGCTCATGAGCTTCAGCCGCTGCTGCTCCTCCCACTTTTGCATTGCACCCTGCTTCATGGTCGCCTCTGCCGCACTTCTACGCGCCGGCCGGCCTCCCCGCTGGCACACGCCTCACCACACCCGCCCGTTCCTTGTGCGTCAAGTCAAAAGAAATTCAGTTCAGGTTCCGTTAATTCGTGCAATGCACACAAACCACCTGAAAAGTCCAGTAAACTTAGTAAAGTAGACAGGGTGTCAATTAAATTTAGCTGCAAAACATTCTAAAGTGAAAGGCATCTCACAATCTTGACGTGAACGTCCACGCGAGTGCCTTCGAGTGCGAACGCCGCGGTGGGTGGTGTGACCCCCATCAAGCATCACCCTTGGCGTCGCGTCGCGCGATTCGTTGTTTGTGCTGGCCTGAGAAACGGGTGCGCTCGCCCGCGAGCGTGTGGTCCAGACCAGCCTTCTCCGCGCTTCATTGTCACCGGGCGCGGCGCGCTGCGATGAGTGCGCCCCTCTGACTCGACGCGGCCACGTGCGCGCTGGCAGATCTGCGCCACGATGGACGAGGATATTCGCAAGCAGATGCAAGCCAAGTGGGCGGCTTCGCAAGCCGCCCAGGCCCCAGATTGCGCTGCCCAGACTCCTGCCACAGTGCCCACATCGCCGAACGGAGCTGACACAGCCGAAGCCGAGCCCAGCAACGCCGACAGGCAGAGCAACGCCGACTTCGAGGCGTACAAGCGCCAGATGGCCGAGCGCTACGCAAAGACTGCCGCAGCAAGCCAGCCCGCTGCCAGCGACCCGGCGCCTGCGCGCGCTCCCAACGCGAGTGAGCCGCGCGATGCGCCGGAGCCCCCTGCGCCCCCTAAGTCTCCGCGCACCGCCGCGCGCGAACTGCGCCTGCAGCAGGACCGCGAGTACCAGGAGGCGCTTGCTGCCGATGTGGCGGCAGCGGGGCAGGAGCTGCTCCCGCCGCAGCCAAATGAGACGGAGCAGGAGCTGCGCCGTCGCCAAGTCGCCGAGCTTCGCGCCCGCCGTGGTGAAGCACAGACCGCATCTGCTGGCACGCGCGTGGGTGCTTCGACCCCGTCAGCGCCTGCGGAGGAGGCAGCGCCTGCAGGAATGGTGCGCGACGAAGTGACCGGTGAAATGCGTCCTGCGGCGGCGCAGGGCCGCGTGCAACGCCTGACGGACGACATGCCCGGCATGGGTTTGGGCATGGGCATTCCTGGCATGCCTACGCCCATGGGCGGCTTCCCAGGCGGTTTGCAGGGGCCTCGAACGCCGGGGGCACGGCTGCCACCCGAGCTGCCGCAACAGCTGCGACAGACACTCTCTGAGTCCCAGCTCGAGCTCCTCTACGAGGCCATGGGCGAAGTTGGAGGTGGGATTCCCGGCTTCGGTAGGTTTCCTGGTGGTCCCCCGCCCGGCGGGATGGGCATGCCTGCGGGGCCGCCGGGCGGGATGCCCATGCCCGGTTTCGACATGGGGATGCCTCGCCGCCGCGCGCCACCTCCGTTTGGCGGCGGATTCGACGACGACGAGGGCATGCCTTCAAACTGGGACCCGCGGAATGCACGCCAAACGGAGACGGAACAGGAGCTGCGTCGTCGCCAAGTCGCCGAGCTTCGCGCCCGCGCCCGCGGCGAAGCCCCGCCTGCAGCCGACGCCGTAGGCGCCGAGTCTGCTGCGGCACCCGCGGCCGGGGACGGAATGGTGCAGGACGAGATCACAGGCGAAACGCGCCCGGCGGCCGCCCAGGGCCGTGTGCAACGGCTGACTGACGACGGGCCCGCCGGACCTCCGCGCATGGGTCCGCCGGGTGGCTTCCCAGGGATGCCAGGCAGATTTCCCGGCATGTCTGGCGAGGTGAGACCTTGATCAATCGTAATCAGAACTAATTGACTGAATAGTAAGGCGGATCAGCGACGCTTGCGTACGCCAACGCAGCTGCGTTGGCGTGCACTGCTATGTTGGAGCCTACGCGTCGGTCCTGACCCTGCGTTGGTGCATACAGGGCGGCGGAGGGCCGCAGACGCTGCGGGAGATGGCGATGAATGAGCAGGCCATGGAGGGCTACGGACGTCCTGACATGCAAGGAGGAATGGTCGGAGGCTTGCCCCCTTGGGCGAGGATGGGCCGCGAGCCTGAAGGGTAAGGCTCAGACCTTGAGACCTTTTCTCTTCTCCTCTCTCCCTTCCCCTCCCTCCCTCCATCTCTCACGTTTACACCTACGCACGCAGCTCGCATTCGCACACACACCCTCACGTACGCATGCACACAACCGGGTTGCAGATCAGGATGCATGTGCATCATGCACACACCACACATGTATCCTCCTCCTCACATGTATTCTCCTCCTCGCATGCATCATGCACACATGCTCACGCTTGGTAAATCCGGTAACTCACGTACGCGCACATCTTCCATGCCCCCCCGCATATTGGCAGGTACGAGGAGCTGTCGGCGATCTCGGAAAGAATCGGCGATGTTAGCAGGGGGGTGCCTGTTGCCACCATTGACCAGGTGCTCCTTTTGCGCACACCGACACTTCTTGCGAACACCGACACCGCTCACATGACACCGTATCTTGCGGCAGAGCTCATGCACTGCTTTACTTACTTCAACTTTGCCACCACCCTTGGACAGAACTCATTTACTTTCCAGTACGAGCCTCCAGCACCCGACTCGGAGATTGCAGTTCAGGCGGCTAACGACCCCACGCTGGCGGTAAGGAGGAAAAAGAGTCTGAGCAGGCAGTGCCAGAACAGCTGACAGGCGCGAGGGGGCAATGGGAGGAGAGTGCGTGCGAGAGGGAGAGGATGAGAGAGAATCAGAAGTGGAGAGCTGACACGTGGTCACGTGGCCTGCGATCACCTGTTCTGCCTTCCCTCCAGCGCTGCTCTGTGTGTCTCTGCGACTTGGAGAAGGGCGAGGAATGCCGCCGCCTACCGTGCCTGCACATGTTTCACAAAGACTGCATTGATGACTGGCTCAAGCGCAACCGCTGCTGGTACCGGCTCTCTCTCTCTCTCTCTCTCACCCGTCGTGTTGGCGTGTGGCGCTCCTCGATGCATTTGCTCGCAAATTACCTTCATCTGCACTCACACGCACACATGTCCATGCACGCATCCACACACACACACGCATGTTCTGCAGCGCGAGTGAGCCGCCCCTAGTAATTCCCCACCTGTGCGGTTCGTGGCAGCCCGGTCTGCAAGACGGACATCTGCACAGGGGCCCAAGAAACACGCCGGGAGGGGGGCCAGGAGCAGTGCTCGGCTGCGGCTATGCCCGGCGAGCCGGATTTTCAGCCACCAGGGTGGGGTGAGGAGGAGATGGGAGCTGCCGCTGGCATGCCTGGTGGTTACAGTCTTGGCCTCGCGCGCCAGGTGTCCTTACGCCTCTTGTTCTTCTTCCGTACGCCTCTTGTTCTTCTTGTGTAACTCTTGTTCTTCTTGTGCAACCTGCTACCGCCACGTCTCGCGTCATGTGCCGTGTGCGCCACCTTTCTATGTATGTATGTATGTATGTATGTATGTATATATATATATATATTATATGTATATATATATATTTATATGGATATAATATATATAAACATATATATTAATATATATATGCATGCATATGTATATGTATATATAGATATATATGCATATATATGTACACACACACACACACACACAAACGTGCCACATGCATGCTTTGCATGCACGTGCATGCATGCGCCTGTGTGTCCGTGTGTGAAGCATCGTCACGAGTGTCTGTTTGATTGTGCGAGAAATGAGTACAGAGCGATGCGGATGACAGGCATGCAAAAATGAGTAAGAAGTATTTTGGCGACTGACGCTTATATATACTACACACGCACGCACACACACACACACAAACACACACACACACACACACACAGACACACACACACACACATGATGACAGCCTTGCATGCACTCATCTTGAGCAGCGGCGTCAGCCAGGTGTCGGCTTCGGTGGTGCACATGGGCCGGCGGCAACAGCAGCAGCGGCAGGCGCGGGCCCTGCTCGAGGCTATTTCGAGCGCGCAAGCCCTTTCGGCGGCGACGGCCCTCCGCCAGGCGTTTTCGTTGGCTTTGAGGACGGGCCACCCCCTGGCATCTTCGGAGGGGGCTTTGGTGACGGCCCTCCCCAGCCCTTCTTTCCCCCCGGCTATGCCCGGCGAGGAGATGCTCCAGGCCCACAACGCATGCCTATGCCTTCGGGTCCTCCGTCTGGCATGTTCGGCGCTGGCGCAGCAAACTCATCCAGTGCGCAAGCCGCAGCCGCGCGTGCGGCGGAGGCGCGCATGGCTGCGGCCGATACCCCTGTACAGGACTCAGTCACTGGAGAAATGCGCCCCGCTGCTGCACAGGGCCGGGTGCAGAGGCTTGATGGCGGTGACGAGGGAGATCTTTGGCGGGGAATGGAGGGGATGGGGATCAGCGGAGGCTATCAGGCGCAAGGGCGGGGCCCCTATGCCGGCGTGGTGAACCCCTACTACGACCAGATGCTGCGTTCCCGCGGGCCCCTCGGCGCCATGCGGCCAGGCCGCAATCCTGGTGGGCTCGTAGCCGCGCAAAGCGGATACGGCGGGGCGTCGAACGCAGCCACTATGTCAGATCTCGGCGGCGGCGGCGGCGGCGTCGGCGGTGGGCACCCTGCAATGAGGGGAATGGGTCCTATGGGCCAGGGACGAGGAGCAGGCCCAGGGGGGAGCATGGCGGAGCAGCTCTTGATGCAGGCACGGATGCAGCAGCGCATGGCCATGGAGGCCGTGGGGCAGGGCGCCATGAGCGAACCTCGCCCTCAGCAGGGCGCCGGGGGCGGCGGCAATCGTGAGTGGAATCACTTTTTCCAGGGTAGGTGATTCCTTAGTGAGTTTATGTGTCGAGTGCTTAGTTTTTGAAGATCA
>Ga0315905_10007546_pt1 | contig 11011 bp, 13 predicted proteins | sample LakEriMetagenome_5_FD_203522 | JGI IMG/M metagenome (GOLD analysis project Ga0315905, IMG submission 203522) | Freshwater fungal communities from buoy surface, Lake Erie, Ohio, United States - Buoy 4 MA121 | ecosystem: Environmental > Aquatic > Freshwater > Lake | place: USA: Lake Erie, Ohio... | reverse complement strand
ACATACATACGTACACACAACATACTCAGTATACGTTGCGTGTATAATGGCACACAGACACGCACGTACACATACACATACACAAATGTTTGTGCACCTCACGTATTGTGTGTCTGTCTGTCTGTCTGTCTGTGTCGGTCTGTGTATGTGTCTGCAGGGCCTGGAACGTTTGCAACTAGAACAGTCCAGGGTAGAAGCCAGAAAGGCGCGCCAAGCTCGCCAGGCACACACACTGACAGTGCGTGTGCGTGTGAGTGTGAGTGTGCGTGTGCGTGCATGTGTGTGTGTCCTACCGGACTCTCTGTAGCGATCTTCACCAAAAATGTGCTAGGCCACTGACTTTGAGAATGCGTGACAGGAAGTGGGCAATTCTGAATTATTAGGGGCCGATGGGATAAATTATTAGGCGCCGACAGGATCTTCTTGGAGAGCGGGCAGGGGTGAGGGAGAATGGGGGTGAGGAGGACAGGTGGTGGTGGTGGGCGGGGCGAGAAGTGGAAAAGGGTAGATGCAACAAGTGAGATACCACAAGTGAGATACAATAGGTGAGAAAAAGAGCGGGAGGTGAGATACAACACAGGACGCTCAGCTAGGTGAGATACAACACAAGACGCTCAAGGGGATTTTTTTATTGCTTTTTTTTTCTTGGCGATATGCGACTGAGTGAGGGGAGATTAGTTCCAGTGACATGAGGTTAGCTCCCGTGACATCCCTCCAGCAGGCACAAATAGGTCTGTTTTTTTTGTTGCATGATGCTAGCTTCCAGTGGCGCTGCGCACTCATTAGTAGCGCGGGACAGTGACCAACTTTCTCTGTAGTCTAGTCATCTTGATCAGAGAGGCGCAGAGCGAGTGCGACCATGGCGTAGACCTCGGGGAGCGGCAGCGCTAAGCATGCCTGTCCTGAGAGCGGTTAGATCATGCTTTTCCTACTTACCCACCAATACAACATGGGATCATTAACCTACGAGAAAATTAGCCTACCAGGATATTCCTGGTTGTCTTTTGTGCCCGATAGTTAGGGACGCTGGGAGAATGTGTGGATAGAGGAGGAGGATGTGTGCGGCCTTGTCTTGCTGGCCCCTGAGTGAGGGAGCATGTGTCCGTTCCCAATAGGCGGCAGAGCACGCGCAGAGCCCTAATCCATCCCTAACCCGGACCCGGCGCCGAGCACGCTCAAAGCAGCGCAGGTGCACGTGGATAGCGAGGCGAGTGCACATGTTTGCAGTGCGCGGCAGCAGGGGCGTCATCATCAGGCGCAATAGCATAGAGCTCTCGCAGTGCTCTTCCCCGAGCTCTCCACGCCCACAGTGGCAAACCAGAGAGGGAGGAAGGAAAGAGTGAAGCCAAGAGCCTAGCAGACTAGCTTCAGGAGCGCCTAGAATCTCTCTTCCTAACTTTCTTCTGCCCTCTCTCTCTCTGCCGTCCCGACGACTGTCCCTCTCTCGCACTGTTCTTTCCTGCCTTTCCTCTGGTTTATTGTGCAAGCAATAGCCTCCTTATGCTGTCAGGATGCAGGCGCCGCCCGCCTCCTTGATCTTCTTCTCGGCAAGCTCCGAGAAGAACTTGGCCTTGACGGCGATAGGCTGCTTCGGGAGCTTCCCCTTGCCGAGGCACTTAAAGATACCGAACTGAGTGAGGTCGATGAGGGGCGCAGTGCCGTCCTTCTTGTTGGCGTACTCCTTGCGCTGCTCAAGGCCCACCATGCTCCAGAGCTTGTCCACGTTGACCGCCGTCATGTGGTGCGGGTTCTTCTTGTAGTGGAAATAGCGCATACCCACCTTACCGAAATAACCCGGGTGGTACTTGTCGAAGGCAATTCTGTGCATGTGCTGGCCACCAGCATTACCGCGACCGGAGGAGTGCTTGCGGTGCTTGCCGATACGGCCGTTACCGCAGTGCATGCCTCCGCGCTCCTTGCGGTGCTTCTTCAAACGGGCCGGCTGCACAGCACACATGTGTGGAGCGTCAACCAATTTTCACAATGGCAGAGACTGGTGCACAAGCCCGTGAACCGACAATCCCGCGCAGTGTCAGCCCCAAACCATTGTCCAGTCAGTAATGAACAAAGCAAACCATGTCAGCGCCTCCCCCTGCATCTGCGGCAATCAGGCTTCCTTCCCGTGTGTGAAAGCCAGAGCTCGGAAACAGCATCGCGGGTTCACCGAACGCCCAACTATGGGCGGGTTTGTCTGGGTGTCCCGCAACCGAACGCCTAACTATGGGCGGGTTTGTCTGGGTGTCCCGCAAGCCAGTCCATGAATTTGATGCAGCCCCCCGACGCAGCACACGAGCCCTGTGCCGGTGCATTCGAGCAACATTTCGTGCGGTTCTGCCGCGGCAGTGAACGATTGCGTCGATCCCTCCCTGGAACTTCCAGTCCTGACCTTCCTGCTTCCAGCACTGGGACTCCCGACCCAGCTTGCACGCTCGCTTGCCACGCCCCCGCCACCTCCTGTCCGCTGTCTCTCGTGCGGAGCTAAAGCGGCGCAAAACTCGATGCATCCCGCCGCTACGGATGCGGAAAAAGACAATCTGAGCAAGCGCCCCAGAAATGACACGGCAGAGCACGCGCATGCGCCACCATGCTATCCCCCCTCTCCCCCGCAGCGCCCCACCCTTACCATCTTGCTGCACTGTTCGGCGGAGCCACGAGCGGATCAAAAAAAAATAGTTAGTTAACCCAATGTTCGTGCCTCACGCTCATTAAATTTTTTTCATTTTTTGGTCGTACTAAACTAAAGGGCCTCCCAAAAGCCAAGTCTTCAGTCTTTTTTGGCTGACACGGCAAGGGAGCGGGGTGAGGGAGAGGTTGCGCGACGACCATGGTGTCTGGGGGCGCCAGCCTCGCAGCCGCGAGGACCGACCACGACATGTCCCTGCGGTGCGTTTCCCCTCCGCTGCGCCCCCGCCTCTCCCCTCGCTCGTGAACGCCTGTGCGAGCACCCAAAGCCCTGGCTGTACGCGTACAGCCCAGGCAATGGGCGGCGCGATCATCCCTGACAGCGTGCGGCGCACCCGCACCCGCACGCGACTTTGCCTTCCGGAAGCGCGCTTGCATGATACAGCGAGAGTCACGCCGACGCTTGCATGTGCAGCAGCGGCCGCTCGCGCTCGGAGGCCGTTCGCACAGGCATGTGCGCCCTGGCTGTGGTGGCAGTGGGGGTCGTGATGGTCGTAATAGGAAGCGGAAACGACGCTGCCGTCGAACTTCTGTCCAGCCACCACGGCACTCAGATGAGAACAGCCCTGGAGGCAGCAAAGGGGATTGAGACCAAAACAGCGAGGCTGGACTCGGAGCGCCTCTCCGAGCTCAGCAAGCTTGCTGCTGCGGCCGATGTACAGGCGAAGAATGCGATGAAGCTGCGCAGCACCGAGAAGAAGAAGCTCGAGGTCTCTCCGAGCTCGAAGGTGGATGCCGAGACGATGCTCGCGAGCGAGGCAAAGAAAAAGTCACAGGATTTGAAGGCGGAGGTCTCCAATCTCCACCTGCAATTGAAAAAGCTTGCCCACAAGCTCCGCAAGGAGCACCACAAAGCTCGTCAAGAGACGCGCATGCTGCACAAGGTGGACACGGAAAACCGCGACGGAGAAATCGCCCTTCATGACCGTGAGATGAAAGTCCTTGAGGCTCGCCATGACGTGGATAACGCCGCCAAGGCGGGCGATGTGGCGGTGCTTCGAAGTGCCCAGCAGCGTCTTAAGCAGCGCAAGGAGATTGCTAAGGGAGCTCGCGCGCAGGAGGAGGAGAACAAGAAGATGCGGGACCAGATCGCGGCACGAGCGCGCCTGCTGCGCAAGCGCGCCCAGCTCACGCAGAAGAAGATGCAGAATGATATGGCCAAGGCGCACAACCTAATGTTGTTGTCGCGGGAAGAGAAGGCGGCATCTAACGCCATCGGCGCAAGGGCCAACTTGCTGCGTGATACAGCGGCTCTGAAGGCAGCGCGGAGCAAGTACAGCTCTCTTGCTGAGTTGCTGGGGGATGCAAACTCGGACCACAGCCAGGTGGAGGCCACGCTCTCCAAGATCGCGTCCAATATCCACACGTGGAAGGACCTTCGGCGGGCTGACGAGAAGGATGTGGAGACCCGTGCTAAGCAATACAAGGCCGCGCAGAAGGTGGTGGCATCGCGCTCCATCACCTTAGCAAGCGCCGACAAGAGCGGTGATGCCGCCTCTGACGACAACAGCGATGACGCCGGGAGCAAAGCGGACACCTCGCTGGATGGGGAGAGCCTACTGCAGGTAAATGCGGGGGCAGGCTTCAGCTGGTGGAGCCAGCGGCCGGTGGAGCTGGAGCAGGAGCTGCAGAAGCTGCAGCAGCAGGGTGCGCCCATGTACGCCTATGTGCCTCAGGGGCAGGTGCAGGGGCAGCAACTGCAAGTGGCCTACGTGCCAACTCAGCAAGCGGCTGCTCAGCCCAATCCTGAGATGATGGCGGTTGGTGGTGGGGGGCAGCTGCCGCCGCAGGGCTGGAGTCCTGTGCCGCAGCAGCAGCAGATGCAGCAGGAGCCGCAGATGCAGCAGCAGGTATGACGAGCACATGCCCTTGTTGATATGCGTCTACTTGTTTCTATCCTTTTCTCTGCCGATGCACAGAAATCACTGAAGCTGTGCATGCTCTGCTGCATTAGTGCTACCATACAGCAATGCTGTATTCGTGCGTCTTGAGCATCGCGCTGGGAGTGCAGAATCAGCCGTAGGAGTGCTGACGCGCCTTCTTGCCTTCTCCCCTTCGTGCTCTCCCCCCCACCCTCAAAACTGCCATTGTAGCAGCAAATGACCACGGCGCAGGTGGCAGCTCAACAGGAGCAGCAGGCATATGCGCAGCAAGAGGCCAAGATGCAGCAGCAGCAAGCGGTACAGCAGCAGCAGCAGCAGGCGGCAAACGCAGCAGCCATGCAGCAGCAGGCGGCCATGCAGCAGCAGCAGGCGGCTATCCAACAGCAGCAGCAGGCGGTCGCTCGCACAGCAGCTTCGCCGCACCAGGCTCTTCAGTATGCCCCCGTGCAGTCCGTGCAACAAACTGGAGACGTGGCAAGTGCTCCTCCCGCGGCGCCGGCGGTGCTTCCGGGGGCTGTTGGCGACATTCCTTACGTCTACAACGACAAGCAGTACCTTCCGTCGCGGGCCGCGACGACAGGATTTCCGATAGTGTGGCTGTTCGCCGACAACAAGACCCCCGATCCGCTCTATTTTGGCTTCCAGAGTGCCGATGGCACCATGCACGTGTACAATGAAATCAAGCCGCACTCGGTTACGCGCCAGCAGGCCTTTGGCAACGAGTTCTGGACCGTTTTGGCCTCCGACAAGAGGACTGGTACTTGCGTGTTGCAAGCATGCTGCTGTGCATGGTCGAATGTACGTGTGGGGGATAGCGAGGCAGCGCGTGTGCCCAGCATATGAGCGCGCCTGGTCTGACGTGCTGTGTCGTGCAGTCGCAGTGCAGCCCTTCAAGATCACACAGAACAACCAGTGGATTTCGATTCAGCCCAGCGGCCAATAAGTGGATTCAGCGGTGATTTCTATCCCCGCTTTGCGAAAACCTCGGAGGTCTTTCCCATCTCACAAACTGGACATGCAGCCCGCGTGGCGCACGGTGGTGGGGAAGACAGGGGAGCGGGGAGCGCTAGGAGGGGTCGGAATGTTGCATTTCAGACTTTCATGGCGATGAATCACACATGCGCGTTGGGACGGGACGGACACGCTTGTCGGTATGGTTCATTTCGATGCAAGTAGGGCCGAGTCAGTGGCCGTAATGACCAAGTAAGGCAAAGTCTTACCGCTGTCTTTGCCGCTTCTTTAAAGTCTTTACCGCTTCTTAGTTGGCACTTTCCAGGAAAGAGTGCAGTAAACTGTGGTGTGTTGACACCGCTTTACCTGCTTTGACAATCACGGGACCACGCAGCCTGAGATGACAGGACCCAATAACATATACCGGTGACCCAATAAACATATACCATATTTCGTGCTTGGTGTGCAAGAGCGCCCCGAGAGAGATCCGAGAGAGCACCGTGCTCGACAAACGCGTCCTCGCGCTTCTGGAGGTCGAGAGGCCGAGGCCAGAGGTGAAAAGACCTAAAAGGCCCAGCACAGGGGGGAACTCAAAGGGCTTGGACGCTTTCTTTGATTATTTGCGTAATCTTCTCCGCTATCACCCTCTTGTCTCCCACGCCGTCGATCTCGCTCGTGATGCCCCTACCATATGCATGTATGGTGTATGGCGGTGTGGAGCCTGTTAGCGGGCGACACCCTGCACCCCCCGTTATGGAGTATCATTCCTATTAAACTCTCTCTCGCACGCGCGTGTGTGCTCTGGCTCTCGCGCGCGCGCACAAATACAAGGGCGACCTGAAGTAGCCCCGGACAGCGTTGACGTTGGCCTTGTACTGAGCGATTCTCGCCTGGATTGCCTCTAAGTTGTCATCTGTCCGGTGTACCAAACGCTTCTGAATCTGTACAGGAGACAGATGCACGTTAACAAAAAACGTAAACTAATCCGCCAGACGACAAGGCGTCGTGAGAAACATCTCTAAAAGGAAGCGGTAAGGACACCTGCAAGACACGCAACACGCCAACGTTGAAGCGGGTTGAATCGGGGTGCAGCACCTCCGCGCATCAAAGAGAGAGAGCGCGCGCGCGCGAAAGCGAGAGAGAGCGAGCGAGCGCGCGCGAGAGAGAGGGTTTATTACGAACAAACAGTATAGGTTAGGGTTTAGGGTTTAGGGTTCAGGGTTTAGGGTTTAAAGTTTATTAGGAACAAACAGCATAGGTTAGTTAGCCACTCATGAAGACACGAACCGCCTTGTCATCAGGCGGAGGGTTGAACTTCAAATGGTAGATCTTTCCTGTCTTCGGGTCCGTCCGCCTCCCTAGCACCCTAAAAAAAAAAGTCCCAACCCACCCACACACACACACACACACACACACAGACCGATGCACAACACGAATACCAGTTTCAAGGCCCATTCCCCCTTCAAAGTCCGCGTGCCACATACATGCACGCATGCACGCATGCACATGCACGCCAGAGAGTCTAAAATAGATACCGTTCAATGAGGGTCTCGTCGGGAACATTGAGCAGAATGAATTGGTCAGCAATGATGCCTGCCTTGCGCATGGCCTCCGCTTGCACCCCAGTTCGCGGGAAACCGTCAAGAAGCCATCTACACCGGGGTGCGGGCGCGTGGGCGGTAGCAGTTACTTCGGGGGTTGGTGTTTGGTTGTGGAAGGCGTTTTTTGGTGAGCAGGCAGCGCTGTGCGTGTGTGAGAGCGAGCGAGCGCGGAGGCTCGAGCTTGACGTCTGGCGTCACGTCACGCCATCATGCGAGGGTGCATGCAAGCGAGTCTGCCCGCATGGTTCAGACTCGCTTTTAGGCGTGCCTGTCTTTTTAATCCGGCCTCAGCGCGTTGCTCACCCCTTTCGTGTACAGTCAGGGTCCGACAGTCGGCTCTTGACGATATCAATGATGAGCTCATCAGGAACCAGCGCTCCTTTGTTCATGTAGTCACTGGCTCTGTGCCCTAAATCTGTTCCGGCCTTCACCTCCGCCCGAAGCACGTCGCCAGTCGATATGTGCACCTGCAGACCAACACACAACAACATTTAAATCTCCGACCACCCCCCCCTTCAACACGCAAAGGCTGTCCGGGATAGGTGTCATATGTGCAACTACCCCGGAAAAATGGGGCAGCACAGCAAGAACCAATCAAACCAAGCTTCCCACACGGCGGTGCCTCCATGCTGCACTTTCCTCTGCACGCTCCCGAGTTTCAGCTTGTGCGTGGGGGGTTTGGGTTCAGGGGCACAACGCACACTTTACCACGCCAAACTTCTCGACGATAAGCTCGCACTGGGTGCCCTTGCCCGACGCCGGAGCGCCCGATATGATAATCTTGGGCCCGCTGCGCTGCACGAGAGGAAGTTTCTCTCGAAACTCTTGCAGTTTCGAGAGCACGTTCCCGCCACCTCGCAGCCGCAGGCACGACGCACGGTCCAGCCGCGCGGCCGCGCCGCTGTGTAGCACCGTCGCTCCTGACCCTCCCACCATCATCGCCATCACCGCCAGGAGCACCGCGATATTGGCCATAGTGCCAACCAGAACCGTACGGCTCAGATATCATCGAAATATTTGGTGTGGAACGACGCTTCCAAGGGCTCCAAAAGGTTCGAACTTGTCTTTCCATACAGGGCAGTTTTCCAACTTGAATTTGGCCCCAAGTTCAAGTCGGGTGTACAGGACGGAGGAGTGGGTGGTGGGGTCCGCGCTGCTGCGGTCAGGGTTCCGCGCCGTGGGAGCGACCGCGGCGCTGGCCCAATATCACTCCAGGGCGGTGCTAAGGATATGGTTGATGGAGCCGGCATCTACGATCCGTCAGCGGTATTGCACCCCTTGATCCGCTGGAACCGCCCACTGGAGCGTGTGCTGGCTTGGCGCATACCAGCGAATGCGGCCCCAGCCTCGCGCGGCCGCTGACTCGTGTGGTGTGCAGGCCGATGACTCTGACGATGCGATGTATTCGCCGCTGGGCACCGCGGACGGCGGCGAGCGTGTGAAATCACACAAGGGGGCGGGCGGTGGCAAGCGCTCTGGCAGTGCTGCGAGCGGGGGCAGCGGCGGCAATGGCAGGGCGGGGAGCGACTGGAGTAACGATCGCGGGCGGAGCGCAGACAAAAAAGCCACTGATCCCGATAGGGACCGCAGCGATTACAGACGAGAGGAGAGGGAGCGCGATGCCCCTGACGAAGCTGCTCGGCGAGGCAAGGACGGTGCATCTAGAGGCAAGGACGGTGTGAAGGACAGAGGCAGGGAGAGAGACAGGGATCTGTCTGGCGGGCGAGACAGAGACCGGGACCGGGAGGCATCGGGCGGGCGGCGGGAATCGTCGAGGGATCGGAGCTTTGGGCGGGGCAGAGACAGGGCGAGAGAAACAGATGACGACCGGGATCGGGACAGGGATCGAGGGAGAGACAGAGACCGGGAGAGAGAACGCGAGCGAGAGCGAGAGCGAGAGCGAGAGCGAGAGCGAGAGCGAGAGCGAGAGCGAGAGCGAGAGCGAGAGCGAGAGCGAGAGCGAGAGAGGAGGCGAGAGCGAGATCGAGACAGGGAGCGGGACAGAGACAGAGACAGAGACAGAGACAGAGACAGAGACAGTGGGGGCAGGGACAGGGATGCCGACCGGGACCGCAAGAGGTTTTTTTCTTTGTCGCCACTTCTTGATATCTCTAGCTCGCTCGCGCACGTTTTCCCCCTTTTGTCTGTGTATGGAAAATCGAAGTCAAATGTTTAATGCTCAACAAACAAAGCATGCATTGGATATTTATCAATACATTCATTTGATATTTGCGTGACTGCGTATATACTGACAGGAGCCGGGAGCGCAGCAGAGACAAACGCGACCGAGAGAGAGACGAAAGGGAGAGAGAGCGAGCCCGCGACCGCGACCGTGATCGCGACCGCGAGCGCGTGGTTTGGGTTCCGGTTGGAAGGGGTGTTGAGCGACCTCTTGATCCGACCAAAGACGGGAGATACCTCCGCAAGTGCGAGCGGGAGGCTTTGGAACAGCAGAAGGCAGAAAAGGAGGCAAAACTTGAGGAGCGTGGACGTGGAAAGAAATCCAGATCGCGGGATCGGTCACGCGACAGAGATCGGGAGCTGCATCCATCTCGGGACCGTGAGCGCGAGCGGGAGAGGTCTCGCGCACGGGGGGGGGGGGGGGGGGGGGCACGTGACCGAGGTCGCGAACGATCACGAGGGAGGGACCGGTCACGTGTGCGATCCAAGGAGAGAGACAGTGACAGGCCTCGAGACAGATCAAGGGATCGAGATAGGGACAGGGATAGGGACAGGGTTCGTGAGGCGCACCACGCGCGCGCTGAAACGAGGGCGAAGAGTGATGATCGCGGTGATGAGAGAGATGAGCGGGGGCGCGGGCGCGGGCGAGACGGAGAACGGAGGAGCGGTTCCGGGAAGGACAGGGGACGCGCGGCGACAGCTCGTGAGGTGAGAGAAGGTATGGAGGTGGAGGAGGATTCACGCGCGTCACGGACTGCGCGCACGTCATCACTCACATCATACTCTCCGGAGTCCTCAAGTCCAAACGCGTCTGTTTCTGGGCGTGCAAGTGCCGGGAACGCGCACGTGGGCTCACGGGAGCGAAGGGAGGGCGGTGGGGAGGCACGCTTGGGTGGTGAGGATAACTCGGTATGTATGTATGTATGTATGTATGTATGTATGTATGTATATGTAGGCACACACACACACAAACACACAGGAAATGAGTCTGCGTGAAACCCCTAAGGATCCCACGCTGGAAAAGAAGAAGGATCCTCCTTGGGCCCAAGATGCTGAGCGCAGGTTTGCGCTGTGTGGGCGTGTTTGCGTGTACGCTCGCGAAAAGATAAACCCCAACTCCAAAACCCTGAGGCCCATCCCTAAACCCTGGCCCCTAACTAAACGCTCCCTGAACCCTGGCCCCTAACTAAACGCAGGTTCGAAGACGCTGCAGCCATGGCGGATAGTCTACGTCTCAGGACACATATAGTCTACGTCTAAGGACACATATATAGTCTACGTCTAAGGACACATATACAGGTTCGAAGACGCTGCAGCCATGGCGGATAGTCTACCTGACCCAACAGAGGAGGAGTTGGGGGTACAGCGCTTGCGGCGCCTGATAGTAAGTATTTTATGATAATAATCATGATTATTATTATCTTTATTATTATTGTTGTTGTTACTTATTGTTGTTATCAGGAGGTCTTGGGGTTTCAGCGCTTGCGGCGCCTGATAGTAAGTATTTATCATTATCATCATCATCATTAGTGTGTTGTACGTACGCATACAATATGTAACTGTGCATGTCCACGTCATGTCACTGTCAATGTCCACGCAGTTGGCCTTCGTAAAGGATTCGGCCATGGCCTTTTTTCGAGAAAGGTGTGTGTGTGTGTGTGCGCGCGCGCGCGTGTGTTTGTTTTCGGAGAAAGGTGTGTGTGTGTGTGCGCG
>Ga0315905_10007542_pt1 | contig 11013 bp, 12 predicted proteins | sample LakEriMetagenome_5_FD_203522 | JGI IMG/M metagenome (GOLD analysis project Ga0315905, IMG submission 203522) | Freshwater fungal communities from buoy surface, Lake Erie, Ohio, United States - Buoy 4 MA121 | ecosystem: Environmental > Aquatic > Freshwater > Lake | place: USA: Lake Erie, Ohio... | reverse complement strand
TACGATCAGATTTATTTGGTGGACTCTCGCGCGCTCTCTTCCTTTCGCTTGCCCTCCCCTCCACGCACTCCCTCCCTGTCTCTCGTCTCGGTTTTCTCTCCGCACAGATGGTGTGTTATGTGTGTTACACACACCTGCACATGTGTTGACGCATACGTGCGTACACACCCCTGCACATGTGTAGACACATACCTGCGGTCACAGTGACAACAAAGGCCAAGACTGCATGTATCCTCCTCCTCATGTGACATGCATGTACCTCATGATACATCACACACAACAGCCGTTGTATGTGCGTGTGTATGTGTACGTGTGTATGTGCGTGTATGTGTATGTGTATGTGTGCATGCGCGCATGTGTGTATGTATGTGCGTATGCGTGCATGCGCGTGTGTGTACGTGTGTACGTGTGTGTAAGTGTGTGTAACTGTCCGTGTGTGTACACAGTTCTATGCGCAGATGAAGCAGACGGGAAAACCATTTGAGGTCATTTTCATGAGCTGCGACCGCGACCCCAAATCCTTTGCCGACTACCTCTCCCACATGCCGGTACGTCTTTTTTTTTATTTTTAACCTCCAAGGTTGAAAAACAAAAAAAATCTGAACTAATCCCTGAACCCTGAACCCCAAGTCCTTTACCGACTACCTCTCCCACATGCCGGTACGCCTAAACCATGAACTCTAAACTCTACCCTAAACCCTAACACCTCGCAGGCACGCGCATGCGCGTGCACGTGCGCCAATACGTAGGGCAGCCTATACAAACACACACACACACTATCTATATGTATATATATATATATATATATATATATATATGTATATATGTATACATATATGATAAGTTAAGAGCGTGTGTGCAATGCGCCAAAAAGACTCTAAAAAAAAATTATTAAAATACACACATACATGTAAATATGTATATATACATGATAAGAGCGTGAGTGCAATCTACCCCACATATTCTCAAAAAGTTAGCACCCTAGTACATTTACTACTTCCAATCACTATGTAGAGGACGTTTGCAAATTTTATGCCTAAACCCTAAGTCCTAACAATATTTTGCGAATTTTATGCTAACAATATACAAATTTCGAATGTTATGTTACACATTTGAGAATTTTATTCAATATACAAATTTGCGAATTTTATGGCTAACAATATAGAGCTTGAGCGCAATGCACATTGCCGCGCAAAAAAAGAAAAATTCTGGAAAGTCAGTACCATAGTATATTTACAATACTGGAGTGCTGTTGAGAAATTGTGCCTGGTGATAGAGCGTGAGCGCAATCCACCACGCACCGGCCAGGGCCGCGGCTCCTGCGGCAACTTTGAGCAGCACCAGCAGAATTTGGCGCCCGCCACGCCTCTGTTTGCTATCCTGTGCGTGCGCACGCGCAAGTGCGTGAGCGCAGGAGCGCAGGACGTGCGCTCTTCTGTGGCACCTGTGCATGTCTGTAAATGTGTGTTTATACAACACAGGGTGGGCGGGCGCGTGTGCGGGCACGCGTGAGCGGGCGCGCGTCTTGCAGACCGGATCATTTGAGTCCCACGCCCCATACGGCGTCTTCTGCATGCTGTTCCAGTGCTGGTGGTACGCCCCACCGACGCTCTGCCCTTATATCATTCAGATCAGAGCACAACCTACATACCACAGTGCTTGTGGCGCACTCCTCTCCCGTCTCTCCCCTCCCATCTCTCCCCTCCCGTCTCTCCCCAGCTCCTGCCATCCCATCCCCTCCCCCACCCCCCCTTCCCCATCCCGCCCTCACCCCGCCACTCTCTCGCGCTCTCTCACGCCACGACGCTCTCTTGCTGCGGTGGAAATCGTGCGAGTTCGTATAAGTTGCAGCGCGGCCAAGGAGCGTACGCGCGACGGAACATTGCGCATGCTACGCGCGCTCACCCGCTGCCCGCCAAATGTCATAAAGGCCAGCTCGTCCTGTCGCTTTACCATCCTTTCGACACTTCACGGAGTTCGCGCCGAAATGAAGCATGCGGAGGTGGCGGGCGGGGATGCGGACACGGATGAGGCGTACATGCGCATGCACGCGGCCGACTTGCGCACACCCGAGGCGCACGGCGCCGTGCCTCGACGGCGCCAAAAGGCGCAGGCGCCATCTGACTGCGCCGCCCCTTCGGCACCTAGCAGCGCTCCTTTGTTCCGCCCTGCGCTGACAGCAGCTCCAGCGCAGGGCGGAACAAAAACCGAACGGGCTGTTCAGCAGCCCTCAGCTATGGCGTCCGCGGTGCGTGCGGTCTGCTATGGCGTGCTCAAGCTGCTTGTTGGCATCGGGCTCTTGCTGGGCGTGCTCGTCGTGGTGTTGCTCGCGCTGCCTGACGCCGAGCTCGAGGGCGACGCAGTCGGCGACAGCCTGTTGTCCGGGGACGCGCAGATGGGCAACTGGGACGCGGCCTTCTTTTGCAATGACGAACTGCAGCGCGCCGGGCGGATTATGAAGGCCTCGAACTTTGTCGCTCGCGCGGCGGGCATGTCGAACGGGCACTCAAACGAGAGCGATGCGTGCGTGGTTGTCCGGCGCGCCTTGGTGCTCACGAACGAGCTGCACTCCTGCGTTACAGACCTCTGGCGCAAGCGGGGGGCCTCAGGGGACGTGACGCCCGCGCAGCTTCGGCACCCTGACGCGTGGTGGAACGCCTTTGCAAAGTCGGCTATAAAGTCCGCGCCGCTGCCTGTGCTCGAGTGCTCGCAGGCGCTGCACCTCGCCCTTTCTCTCCAGCTGCCATGGGTCGTTGAAACGCTCGTGTCTGAGCGCAGGGTGGGCGTGTCTGCGTCCGCTGGCCCCTGCCAGCTGACGCCGATGCTCCGCGCGGTGAGGGCAGGCGACAAGGACGCGGTGCTCGTGCTGTACAGGGCAGGCGCCAATCTCAGCGCCACAGACTGCAGGGGCTGTCTGGCGCAGGACCTCGAGACAGACACGGAGCTGGCGTGGCAACTCAGGACCTGGACGCAATGCAGCGCGTCTGCGTCCATCGAGCAATGCCTCTCGGCACATCACGGCCACAGCGGCGGCGGCAACGCGCAGGAGGCGCAGGAAACGCAGGAGGTGGAGCTGGTGGGCGACACGCACGCGGCGCAGCAACGCCTCGCGTGGGAGCGCGCCTGTAGGGACCAGATGCTTGAGGCGCAGATTCTCAAAAGTCAAGTGCTACAGTGGCTTGATAGGGTGGATACACAAGGGTATTGACTTTTGAGAATTTCTGAAAGGCAGATCTGGCACTTGACCCATGTCTTTATTGCCGTTCGAGTTTTGCGACAGACTCTTCCTCTGTCCCCGGGCCCTTCCAGTCTCCTCGCGGACGCGATCGTGGCGGGCGGGAAGGGGGAGATGCTGACAGGGAAGAGTTGTAGTAGTGTTGATTTGAGCAGACTGTGTGTGTGTGTGTGTGTGTCCGCAGCCCTCCACCTCAATCGCAATAAAATCCACCGCGGTCAGAGGACGCAACGCGATGAGGGACATGCATACACCGATGAGGGTCATGCATACAGCGCTCCTTCAAACATGTATGCGCTCTGTACTCGTGCGAAAGCGAGACCTAGGGCGAGATTGAGGGTTGGGGCGTCGGCGATATCGTATTCAAAATCTCTTTCCACCGATGTACACCGTGTGATTCATCACAACACTCACTCTCATTCCAGCCCCTCTCAAGCTCATTCCACCAACGCCCCGTCTTACACCTTCATTACAACTCTCTGGCAAGTTCAGTCGCGTTTCCTCCTCTTCTCAGCTCTCTCGTGCCTATCCGAGTGAAGTCTCAGTTTTTTTTGGTGAGCGATCTCATCCCGAGAATCCTGCGCTTCAGCCCCTATTTGTTTCATAGGTGTGATGACGAGGAGGAAGAGGAGGAGCAGTGAGAGGTCAGACGCACACGCACACGCACACGCACATGAACACGCACACGCTCACGCATACGCACACGCACACGCATACATCGAGAAACCCACACCCACACCCACACACGTTACTATGAAAGCATCCCCCCCACCACGACAATACGCACAGTGTACTCCGTGGAGACACTGTGCGTATTTTCCGCAATACAATACGCAAAATACGTAGTATACGCAATACAATACGCTCAATAAAGTACGCACAGAGTCCTCCAAAGAGACGAGGCCTTTGACGAAATCGGGGCCGAGGGCATGGCGCTGGAATAAATTCCCAAAATGTCAGAGTTCCAGTACATTGGTCAACGTCGAGAATTTCATACAATAATATAATATAATAATAATAATAATAATATAATAATAACAATAACAATACGCGGATACCAGGCGCGCGACTTCGCGCTGGGCCGACTTGGCCTCCTCGGCGCGTTTCGGTTGCCGTTTATACACTGCTGCTAGCTTGTCGTGGCACTCCGCCTCAAGCATCTGGTGTTTGGGGTTGCAAGTTTAGGCTCTGTGGTGCTAGGGTTTAGGCTCTTTGGTGCTAGGGTTTAGCCTCTTTGGCGCCAGGGTTTAGGCTCTTTGGTGCCAGGGTTTAGGCTTCTTGGTGCTAGGGTTTAAGCTCTTTGGTGCTAAGGTTTAGGCAGGGTTTAGGCTCTTTGGTGCTAAGGTTTAGGCTCTTTGGTGCTATGGTTTAGGCTCTTTGCTGCCAGGGCTTAGGCTCTTGGTGCTAGGGTTCAGGCTCTTTGCTGCTTAGGGCCAGGCTGTAAGACTCCGCCTCCAGCTACTCGTGTCAACATGTGCAGGGGTGGGGTGGTGAAAAACGCATGAAAATCGTCCGATTTTCGGTACGAAACTCGCGTTTGATGACCACCGGCAAGGGGTCAGGGGTGTAAGGTCCGGAGTCTGGGGCTACAGGTTCGGGGTTAGGGTTTAGCTGAAGACGGAAGGAGGTGGGCCTGGGGCTGGTGGGCAGGGTCCTGGCACGTTTAGGATGTAGAATGTAGGGTGTAGGGTGTAGGCGAAGGGTGTATGGACCAGCCGTGGGGGTGGAGGGGAAAAAATGGCGAACCTGAAGCATGTGGGCAGGGTCCTTGCAGATATGGAGGGCAGCCTTTAAGCTGTGCTCGGCGCCCGAGAGGTTGTTTAAGTTCATGTAGGCCTTGCCCATTATTAAATGCGCCTGGGCCTCGCCATCCGCATCCGCGTGAACATGCCCATGGTCTCGCAGCTGGGCAGCGTAGTCGAGAACTCTTGAATAATCCCCCGCTTGAGCATGCGAGGCACAGAGGCTGCGCAGACACTTTTTCACTGCCGCATCGTCTCCCAGTTCGCGCTTCAGATTGAGGCAGTCCTGCCAGCACTTGTTTGCAGCGTGCGTGTTGCCGAGGTGTGTCTGGAGGGCCGCCAGTGTTTGCAGGCACTTGCTCTCGACCACGAGGTCGCAACATTCCCTTGCCGTCTCCAAGCACTGTTCCATGTGCAGCAGCCCTTGTGCCGACAGCGCACACGACTCAGCCATACTCATCAAACACTCCACCTCAAGGGGCTTATTCGAGTAGCCGCGCACAACTTCAAGCGCCCACCGGATCTTCTGCTGTCCCTGTTTCTGGTCACCATGCCGACACCAGGCCAAACCCTCCGCTCGTGCGCACTCGGCCTTGCCAATCTGATGGAGTCCGGGCGGCATGCGATGGGTCAAAAACGAGGGGGTTTCAGGGCAGAGGGTTTAGGCAGGAATTAGACAGGGTTTGGGTTTAGACAGGGTTTAGTCAGGGTTTAGGGTCTGTAGGGGTGTCAAGAGTCCAGGGACGCGCGCTGGCTAGCATGCAGCACGCTCCCATGTAGCACGCTCTCATGTATGCATGTACGCACAATGTTGTTGCTGAGCTCGTTGGCCTCATGCGCCTGGCGGAGCTTGGCGAGAGCCTCCTCCAGCTCGGCCGATGTCGTCTTTGTCTTGTCGCCATCCCGTACGGTACTAAGGCACAGCCCCATCCGGCAGCGCAGCTTCGCCAGCGTGTGCACATCCTCTCCCCGGCACAGCAGTGCGTCTTCTCCCCTCTTGAAATCAAAGATCGCTTCGTCGATGTGCTGCGGCCCCTGCCGCATCGGCAAGTCACGTTCAGTTCGTGGTTGACGTGAGTGGTTTAGGGCAGTGCTTTAGGCATCCCCTCTTGAAACCGAAGACCGCGTGTCTATGTGCTGCGACCCCAGCAGCGTCCGCAAGTCGACTCTAGGTTAGTGTTCTAGGGTAAGTCGAGTTTAGGTTCGTGGTCTAGGGTAAGTCGAGTTTAGGTTCGTGGTCTAGGGTAAGTCGAGTTTAGGTTCGTGGTCGAGGCTAGTGTTAGGGAAGTGGTTAGGGGTATGGTTTAGGCAAACCTGCAGCATCCGCAAGTCTCCGCACTGGCTCAAGCAGATTCCGAGGAGGTGCGAGTTGAGAACGTAGTGAGTATTACCCAGAACCACCATCTCCTTGAACACCTCCCTGGCCGCCTCGAGCTTCTCCAACGCGGCCTCAAAATTGCTCGATGCAATGTGCAGCTTTGCAACGATCATATCAATGCGCGCGCACTCGATAACGGCGCCGTGCTCGGTCGAAAGCTGTCGCGACTGCTCGGCGACTTTGAGGGCGGTCGGCAGCTTGCCCACCGCCAAGTAGCACTCGGCAAGGAAGCGCAGACACAGACTCTCGCCCTTGCGATCCCCCACAGTCTTGTAGAGTTCCATGGCCTCCATCACTTTGTCGATGGCGCGGTACGGGTTCCCAGAGGCCTGCTCGCTCTTGGCCAAGCCAACGAGCGCGCGGGCCTCGCGGCACAGATCCATCTGCTCTTTGCACAGGCGCGCGGCACGCTCGTAGTGTGCCTGCGCCTGCACCACGCTTCCCTGCTTCCTGTGCACGTCGCCAATGTTGATAAGGCACTCGGCCTCCGAGGACGAGAGTACGCTCTGCTTGCACAGGGCGAGCGCCTCCTCGAGGCACTTCATGCACGACGCTGTGTCGCCGCGCACATAGTGCAGGGTCCCTAGCAGCGTCACGCACTTAACCTCCCCCGCCTTGTCCTGCAGCTGGATGCAGATCGAAAGAGCACGCTCAACGTGGTCCTTGGCCACCGATGTGTCCCACAGATTCGCATAGAATTCGCCGAAGGCTATCAGGCACTTGGCCTCCCCCGTGCGGTCGCCAGACTCGTGCGAGAGGGCAAGGGCGCGCTTCAAGGACTCGGAGGCTGAGCGCATGTCGCCCATGGCCTGGCACGCGCGGCCGAGGATACAGCAGGCGTCCACCTCCTCGCGGCGCGACTCGTCGAAGTTTTTTGAGATGAAGACGCGGCGGTCGGCAGTCTGCGAGACGTGCGACAGGTATTCCTCGAGCACCTCCACCGCTGCCTGCATTTCGCCGCAAGCATAGAGTGCACAGCCCTTGCGATTTAGTGCCGCCGCCATGCCGTCGTCGTCGCCAATTTCGTGGCGCAGGCGCTCGCAGAGATCGAAGCTCTCGACCGCCAGCGACAGCTGCTGCGTTTCGAGGTACGCCTGGGGGGGATGGGGTGAGAGAGAGTTTATTGGGAGCCAGAATTCTCAAAAGTCAGCATTACTGAAAACTGTCAAAGAGTGACTGTACAGAGTTGTAGTAGGGGCTCTGACTTGTGAAATGTAGCAGGGCTCTGAGACTACTTCTGAAATGTATCCTCCTCCTCCTCCTATGCACATGTACTATACAAAAGCTCTGACATGTGAGATGTAGTAGAGGGCGCTGACGTTTGAGAAAGTTTACCTGGCCCAGGACCATGTAGCAGTTGCCCTCGCTCTTCTTGTCGCCGCGCGTCTTGTACACGCTCAAGTTGCTCTGACAAAAATTCTGAAAAGTCAGTGCCTAGTACCTTTCAAAGTCAGTTCCTTAGTACATTTATAGAATATCACTATGTGGAGCACTGTAGAGAGGGTTTTGCCTCGTGCTTGGCGATGGTCTTTTGCGCGTCCTCGTACCGCTTGAGAGTCATTAAAGTCGACGCCAGGCTTGTCACCCCAACCACCTTGAATAATAATAAGAGGCATATGATGATGATGATAAAAACACCTTGAATAATAATAAGAGTCATGTAATAACAATAACAAGAGTCACGAGCGTCGACGCCAGGCTTGTCACACCCACCATTTTGAATAATGAAGAATATTTGTTCTATTTTTAATCAATTTTTTTTAGAGTAGAGCGTCGAGGCCAGGCTTGTCACCCCCAGAACCTTGAATAATGAAGAAGATTGAACCGGTCGTTATAATATATTTAGAATGTTTATAGATATGGAGAATATAAACGCTCGTCACTCTCACCGCATTGAAAAATACGAATGGCATATTAAAGAAAATCATCATATTACAACAATTACAGTAGTTGTGACATGTGCATAAGATATATAGTAGATATTATTAAGAATATGAATAATAAGTTTCACCTTGCCCGGGGTGTCCTCCTCGGCCAGGTAGTTGCCGCCTGCGCCGCGCGAGAGCGACGCCATTGCTTTGCGGAGGTCGCCGAGGCGCGAGTAGGCGATGCCGAGCTGGTTGTGGCACTCTTCAATGCCGTCGGGCTCCTGCGCCTCCTCGCGCAAATCAATGCTCTGCACAAACGCCTCGACCGCCTCCTGGTTGTTGTTGAGCGCCAGGTGGCATACGCCCACCGAGTAGAGGATGGTAGCAAAATTCATGAGCTGCTCCGGCGACCCGCTGCGCCAGCGGTCGCCGGCAAACATAGCCGCCGCACGCCTCAGCGATTCGAGTGCCGAGGAGAAGTCCGCCTGCCCCATCTTGATGATGCCAATGCGTTTGAGGCTTTCAATCTTGCCTTCGTCGTCCCCCTGGTCCTCCTGGATCGTGAGCGCCTGCTTGTAGTGCTCGAGCGCCAAGTGCTCGAGCTTCTCGAACGAGTCTCCGAGCTTCATGTGCAGGCTCGCCTGCTCGTCGAGGTCGCCGCGCTCCTGCGCTTCGCGCAGCTGCTCCTCCAGGTGCTCCGCCACACTCTGCTGCTCTGTGTCGGGGAAGTACTCCTCCATGAGGCTCACACACTGGCTCGCCTGCAGCGCGTCGCCCAAGCGGATGTAGGCGGCCTTGAGGCTGTTGAGGCACATGGTGGCGGCGCGCGCGTCCTTGCGACTGCGATGGATCTGGAAGGCCTCGTCAAAGAGCCTGACCGCGAGCTCCGTGTTGCCGTCGTTGAAGTTGGCGGCGCCCATGTTGTGGAGGCACTCAGCCTCGCCGTGCTTGTCGTTGAGCTGCCGCAGGATGCGCAGACCCAGCTCATACTTTTCCAGAGCCTCCTCCATCTTGCCTTTCTGCACCTGCGCGCTGCCGATGTTGCAGAGGCACGCCGCTTCATCCTCGAGATCACCGCAGCTACGGCAGACGGTGTGCGCCTGCTCAAAGATCTCGATCGCCACGTCGAAGTCCCCCTTTTCAGCGTAGCAGGCGCCCATGTTGAGGAGGCACTTGCACTCGCGCACGGGGTCCTTGCCCTATGGTATGCAAACGTGTCAACCGAAATCTAATGTAGTGGCAAAAGAGACCTTACGTGCACAAAAGACCTTGCATGATCTCAAGATAGTCAATGAATGCCAGATGAATGCCAGAGCCTCAGGTCGTATCAGACCAAAAAAAAAAACCTTGCGCATGATCTCAAGACACTCGGTGAAATGCGAGAGCGCCAGGTCCTGGTCCCCTGTCTGGCTGAAGCAGACAGCGAGGTTGTTGAGGCTTTCCTGGTGCAAATTCGGATAAGTCAGTGCCCTAGCACATTTACTACAAAAAATTCACCATTATCTAGTACTTTTGAGAATTCTTTCCGCAATGCCCACTGTGTCGCTCAGCTGGCGGCGGATTTCGAGCGCTGCAGCGTGTCTGTGCAGGCCCTCGTCTGGCCTCCCTTGTGTCGCGAGCACCTGGCCAATGGCGGACATGCTGTCCGCCAGGCCATACATGTCCTTGCCCTCCTTGCGAATCTCGATGCACTGCTCGTAGGCCTCGCGCGCCCCCGACAAGTCGTTGAGGAGGCGGTGGATCGTACCCAACTGGTACAGACACTCGGCCTGCCCGCGCCAGTCGCCCACCGCCCTCCGCAGCTCCAAACTCTGTTCCACTTCATCTAGCGCCGTATCAAGCTTCTTCAGCTTAATATGGCTCTCGGCCATCTTCATCAAGATGCTCGCCTCCCCTGCACGATTGCCCTTCTCCTTCCACAGCCCGAGCGCCAGCTCGAAGGTGTGTATTGCCGCGGGGTCCGACATTGTCGTCTGGCACTGGCCTAGCAGCTTCAGACACTCGGCCTTGCCCTCCCAGCCCTCCCCCCGCACGGCATCGCCCACCACGAGCGCGGTCTTGAAGCTCTCCACCGCCTCCTTATGCTCGCCCTGGGCCGCGTGTGTCGCGCCAATGTGCATGGTGCATGTGGCAGTGGCGGCTTTATTGCCGATCTCCGTCAGGAGCTTCTGGGCCTTGTCCAAGTGCTCGCGCGCAGGCAGATTCGCGCCGTCGTTGTAGTGCAACAGACCAAGCTCAATGTGGCAGTCTGCAACGCCCTGCTTGTCGTTGCTTTCCAGCCGCAGTTTGAGCGCCTGCCCCAGCGCAGTCATCCCCTCCTGAATCTCCCCCATCTTCCCCAGAACGCGTCCTAGATGTTGGAGACAGGTGGTGCGATTCTTCAAGTCGCCGAGCTCTATGTAGAAGGCCATCGCCTGCCGCAGGAACTCGAGCGCCACCGAGTACTCGCCAATCGCCGCGTTAGAGAGCCCGAGCCGCAGCAGAATCTCGTGGTCCGATGCGCCGTCCCCCACCTCTTGCGACAGCGTGAGATACTGCACATAGCACTCGATGGAACGCATGTGCTCGTCCATGTGGAAGCAGACGCCTGGCAGGCATTCTCAAATGTCAGTACCCTTGTACATTTACTATGAAAAATCAACACAAAGAGGACTTTTCAGAAGATATGCCTCCGAGGCTCTCGCAACAAACTATGTATATTATATTATAATATATATATATATTATATTATAATGTGTGTGTGTGTGTGTGTGTGTGTGTGTGTGTGTGTGTGTGTGTGTGTGTGTGTGT
>Ga0315905_10007541_pt1 | contig 11016 bp, 19 predicted proteins | sample LakEriMetagenome_5_FD_203522 | JGI IMG/M metagenome (GOLD analysis project Ga0315905, IMG submission 203522) | Freshwater fungal communities from buoy surface, Lake Erie, Ohio, United States - Buoy 4 MA121 | ecosystem: Environmental > Aquatic > Freshwater > Lake | place: USA: Lake Erie, Ohio... | reverse complement strand
CTGGTGTTGGGCGGCCGCTGGGGCGGGGGGTTTGTCGGGGGGGGGGGCCCCCCCCCCCCCCCCCCCCCCCGCGCCCCGCCCCGCCCCGCCTCTCCCCGATAAACCCTCTTGCATGCAATGCGCACGGGCCCCGCCGGCCGCCTGGACCTAGCTGCTTGGATTCGACCTCGCGCACACTGCGTGGCTCTTGCTCAAACCTGGTGTTTCAGGTTCATTACAGCAACCTAAAACATGGGCTTCACATGCCGCATGCGCTTTTGAAATTCGGCCTCGGTGCTGGGGTTGTCGAACGATCGCATGACATGCAGCGGATTTTTGAAGTGCCACACATCATAGGATGCGTAGGGTTCCAGGTAGGAGGCAAGCACGCTCTGGGATAGATCCTGCAGGCAGCCGATGCGTTGCTGGTCACGTCGAGGGGGGGGGGGGTGGTCGATCAATCAAGAGATGCCTCATGCCGCACGCATGACCCAGCGCCGCGATGCTGGCCGTGCTTAAACGGCACACGCCAAGCTGCTGTGAAGGAGGACATTCTGCGCAACGCTGACGCCAGAGGCGCTTGCTGGATCCTGACCTGTGGTAGCAGCAGCGCTGTGCCTCCGACGTCTGCGCGCCACTCTTCACGTGGCAGGGTAACATTCTTGGCAGAGATGGTCAGCACCTGCAACCGCCACCTTGCTGTTGGGTTCTGCCCCCTGCCTCTGCCTCTGTGTGCGAGCAGTGATGATGACGACACAAACACCCCATGCAGCGCCCCCCCCCCCCACACACACACAAGCTCAAGCTGCCTGTGGCCCCCTCATCACGCACCTTGCGCTTGCGCCCCTCGGGCAGCTGGCCCCGCGGGTTGCTCAGGAACGTCGACTCCCGGAAGGGCAACAGCAACTCAGCGGCTGCATCACTGAAGTGGCTGGCGTCCATGACGTGGTCCAGAGGGCATAAAAAGGGCAGCATTTGCTGCAGGCCAAGCACACAGAGTACTTTCATGGCGTTGCCTGCCCGGGCGACGGCAATACGGCGTTGGCGCGCACGGCTGACCGACACGCCCCTGTGCCGCACCCCTGCCACGCCGCGTTGGCCAGGCTTGGCCATGCACTGCTGCTTGCAACCTGGCTCAGCGCCGGATGTCACGCAGCAGTGTGCACACACATGTGCTGGCATGCTCACCAGCTGCGCTCCAGGCATTCGGCAGTGCTCCAACCCCGTCCAGTGCTTGTCGCAGTAGCACACCAAGCGCGGGAGGATGAGGGTGCGCCCCAGCGCCACCGCCAGCGCTGCCCCTTTGGTGAACTGCTCTAGCTGCAGCTCCAGTCCCTTGCGGTGGTAGGCGCTCATCTTGTCGGGCACCAGGGCAGCAAACTCCTGCACTTGGTGCAGCCAGCAACATCATCAGGTGCGCAGCCTGGCGCAAGGTGGCGCCAGCATGAGGGCGTGGGGCTGCAGGTCACATCCAGCCCACGGCCAGTGGTGTTGTGGGTCCGGCAGCTGGCACTCATGCAGCTGCCCTGTGCTGCTTGCCTGCCACAGTAGCTTCGGCAAAGCGGCAGCAACCGTGCAAAAGCATCGCACCTGAGGGCCCAGGTTGGGGGCGAGCGGGATCTCAAAGCTGATGTACCGAGGACCGTCTGCCAGCTGCTCGCCGGTTGCATCCAGGCCGTAGTAGGCAGGCTCATCCGCAAACAGGTGTGCCTCGCGCAGACGGTGCACCTTGGCATGGCTGCCACCCGCCTGGTGCGTGGTGCGCACCACCATCGGCTGCAGCTGCCCACGCTGCAGGGCACAGGCGTGTAGGGCGGTCGGCTGTGAGCTTGGCCAGGGCGCATGACTGCCACTGCCTGCATGCATGCCGTGAAGTGCAGCGCTGCACGGCAGGGCAGCGCTGCCCTGCCACTGCCAGCCCGCCGACGCACCACTGGCATGCACACCCCAGGTGCGCACCTCATGCAGGCGCTGCACGAAGAACACATGGCCTGAAGGGAACAGAGTGAGCGGCAGGACGCCGACCAGGACGCGCCCCTCCCAGCCCCCAAACAGGCGTTGCTGATTGCTGCGGCTGACATTGGCCCGCGTGCTGGCGCCCTCCTGCTGCTGTGAGGGCGCATCGCTGTCAGGGTCCAGCAGGCTGTTCAGCGCCAGCAGCCCGCGCCCGCGGCGAGGCGGCCCTGGCTCCTTGGCTGGCTCTGCACCATCCTCCTGCTGCCGCACGCGATGTGCAGGCCGCTGAGCGCCCCTGGGCGCATGAGGCTGCTCGGCTGGCTGCCCTGTGCCACCCCCTTGCACCCCGGTGCCTGCCTGTGCGTCATTCACAGCATGCCCAGGGCGAGGCTGGTGCTGCTGTTGGCCGCGGTGGCTGAAGGCCTGGCGCACAACGGGTTGCGGGGCCACCGCGCCGCCGCCGGCACCATGCTCCCGGCTGTGCGCCTGTGCAGGCCTCCCTGCTGCCCCTGCACCGCGTGCGCCTGCCTTTGCTGACTCATCACCACCCTCCTGCGGCTCCAAGCCCGGCGTGCGGCTGTCTGTGCCGCCCTCCGCAGCCGCATCACTCTGCAGTGCCGCGTCCTGGGCTCGCTGCGCTGCACGGGCTGCTTTTGTGACTGTCAGCTGAGTGTCAGCTTCTTGAGTAGCTGCCTCAAGCAGCTTCTCGTTCTGCACGGCAGCGTGCAGGCAAAGCGAGAGGAGGCAGCAGCGTCAGCCTGTGCTGTGCCAGCATGATGCGCCCAGCGATGCTGCTGGGGCAGGGCAGAGCAGGGCTGTGGCAATGGGCGTGCCACACATCATGCGGCGACTAGGGATCAGCACAGCCAACACGCCACCGCTTCTGACCTGCTTGCCAAGGTCATCATGTGTCGTGGTGTCGGGTGCGCCTGCCTCCAGGCTGTCCTCGGCTGCATCAGTCAGGATCTGTGCCCTGCAAGCAGCAGCAGCAGCAGCGGGCAGCAAAAGTGCACGCGCAGCTCAGGCATGGTCACCTGGTCGCAACGCTGTCGCAGAATGCAGGTGCAGCTGCCGGCAACACGGCACTGATGAGGTTGCGAAAGCCGGCGGCGCACGCACTTGGCAAGTTCTGCTGCCAGGTTTCCTGCCGGCAGGCTGCCCGCAGCATCGTCTGCCTTTGCACCAGGGGGTGCTGGCGGCTGGTGCTCGAGGCCACCTGCAGACAAGGCACGGCACGGCATGTCCAGCACAGCGATGCGCACATCAGAGGCAGTTTGCAGCCGGCACGCCTGCAGGGGCGGGGCACTGCCGCGGTTGACGGGCAAGACACGTCCTGGCATGTCCCCACCACTGTGCAGCAACCCTGCTCACCTGTGCCGCTGGCCGCTGCCTTCAGAGCAGCTTCAACCACACTGCGGTCTGCCAAGCTCGCTTCTGACTGGGAGGAGTCCCCGCTGGCGCCATTTGATGGCGGGCCTGTCTGCTGCGGCTGCGGCTGCTGCCGCCGCTCCACCAGCGTGTCTGCTAGAGAGGCAGGCTGGAGTGCAGGGTGCGAGCCTGGCTGCTGTGCATGCGCTTGCTGACTAGACGCAAGGTCGGGCTCTCCGCCGCGCCTTGCTGCAGGCTGCCTGCTGGGCGCCTGTGCAGGCTGAGCACCAGGCTGCAGGTGGACCTGCTCGCCTGGCTGAGGCTCCAGTTGGGGCGCTGCCTGCCCGGCCTGCTTGCTGTTGCCCTTGCTGCCGCCTGCCATGATTTCTGCTTGCTGATCCGCCACACTGCTGCTGCTGCTGCTGCTGCCGCCGCCGCCAGCAGCCAGTGACGCGGCCTGTGCCAGCTGGGGACCGCCTTTGCGCCCAAGACTGCTCCGGGTGTCTGCCGCCGTTGGCACAGCTTGTGGCGCTGTTGCCCGCCCGGTGGGTGCCAGAGTGCTGCGCGGCTGCTGCCCTGGTGCTGCCACTGGCAGCTGCGGATGCTGCTGCCCACTGCCCCTCTCAGCTAGGAGGGTGGTGGCGGGCGTGGTCCACCCCTGCAGGATGAGCTCATTGAAGGCCAGCGCCTCGACTGGGTGCTGGGTGCCAGCCATGGCGGCTGCCCAGGCATCCAGCAGCTGGCGGGTTGCATCAGTGTTGCGCAGGAGCGTAAGTCCTGCATCCGTACGACCAGGCAGGTGGTTGGTCAGGCCAGGGCTGAGGCAAGCACACACACCCCTGCATCCATGGCAGGTGAACACCGTCTGTGCCGAGCTGGGGCGTCAAGTCAAGGCTGGCAAGCAGCTGCGCAGCTGACAGCCACACACAAAGGATGCTGCGCACAAGTAGCTGCTGCGCATTGCTGCCCGCTGCTGCTGGCTGCTGCGCACCAAGATCAAAGGGGCCCATGCCAGGCCCAGGCACCTCCAGCCCAGTGTCATTCAGCTCCGACACAGGCGTGAGGTGATTGGCAGACACCAGCACATCCGCGTTGGGGTAGCGTGCAAAGTAGGGCAGTGGATCCAGGGGCCAAGCCGTGTCGCAGTCTGCCAGCACCAGCTGCTGCACGCCCAGGCCAAACAGGGCGCGCGCCAGGCCCAAACGCTGGGTGCGCCGCTGCAGTGGCAGAAATCAGCCTCGGAGTAGAAATGAGTAGCAAATCATCAACTTGCAAAACACGTCCTGCACGCAGTCGCTGCCGCGCGCTCGGACAGGGCAACACGAGATGCGAGCATGCTGCACAGAAGAAGATGCATCACTGCCCCCCACCTGCAGGATGAGCTGCCAGTCTGACAGCGTGATGTCGGCGGGCGGTGCACCCATGCTGGCAGGCTGATCGTAGGCCATCAGTGAGGGGACGCTCCGCTTGGTAGCATCCTCTGCGAATTCATGCTTGTGTGCAGCCACAGCATAGCAGTCGAGGCCTGCAGCAGCACCCAGCCCATGCCGGCAGGACATGCTGTGGCTTGCTGGTGCGGGGGGCGCCCTGCTGGCGCTGCACCTGACGATGCTCAGCAGCATCAGGCACCCTGCCACGCTGCATGCACGTGCATGCGCGCACCTAATGCATCCAGCTGATCCGCCCAGCTGACCAGCAGCTCCATCTTGTCGGGGATGCAGGAGCCAACGATGAGCGTGCCTACGCTGCCGCTGTCATCTGCCCCACACACAGCATTGCTTGCCACAAAGGCGCTGCTGATCTGCTGTGGCGTAGTTGGCAGCACTCGAAGAAAAGCTGCTCTGTGCTGGCGCGGCAAGTCTGAGCCACTGCCGCTGGCTGCCCCGTGCTTGCCGTTGCCAGCTGGAGCTGGGTCCCCGTTCACGGACGCCAGGGCCTGCGCCGTGGAAGGGTCCAGCGACAAGCTGGAGCCGCCGTCTGAACTGCTACCTCCAGGACCCTTGCTGAGGAGCGCTGCAGCCGCCCCGTCATCAGGCTGCCTGCGAGTGGTGCCATCATGCGGTTGGTTGGCATGGTGACTGCTGCTGTAGCAGTAGCAGGCCGCCGCGCGCTGCCGCGCACTGTCAGGCGTGCGGTTGCAATGCGGCTGCCATGGTCAGTCAGCAAGCAACAAGCTTACCCATGCTCCCCTCCGGCTCGTTGTTGGGCTCTCTCTGCCATCTTGACAGCATGCCGCTTGCGCAGGCGCTGCATGTCGGACACAAATGCGCTGCGAGACTGCGCCTCATGCGCGACATCCCAGATGTCAGACCATTCTGCCTCCACGTCGCCGGGACTCTGTGAGCCCAAGCGCACACCACCAGGTTGCAGGTAGTCCAGCTGCTGCTCCAGAGCGGCCTTCAGGTGCGTGTGCTGCAGCAAGGCGGCCACGCGCGGTCTCCAGCTCACCACCCTTGGGGTGCAGCCGGGCAACCGATTTGCATGGAGCGGCATGCCAGAGCAAATTCGATTGGGGCTGCACACCAGCAGACCTGTACCTGGTTCTGCAATGTCACCACGTAGGCAGTGATAATCACGCCACCCAGCAGCGCCAGAAGCAGCTGGAGCTGCCGGCCGTGTCTCCTGGGAGTTGGCTGCCCTTGCTTTGGCCCGTAGGCGCCGTTCACGCCGTTCATGTGCATCAAGACTGGCACCGCAATGATATCGCATCTAGCGCCTGCTCCCAGCCGCTGCGTTCAGGCCGCGCGCTTCAGGCTGCCCCCGCTCCATCCTTCCTGTGCCGCTGCAACATCAACAGGTGAGCAAGCATGCACCGCTGCCGCTGCTTGGGCGGCCTCGCGTGGGCAGCGGGTCTGTTGGGCAGCTGCAGTCAAATCAATCACCGGTCAAGCGCCCGCAGCGAGGGCGGCGGCTCGCGGCGAGGGGCACACAGCCCCACACAGCAGCGTGCCTGCGACACTGGCTTCGTTACATTGAGGCATTGTTCATCTACTGAAGGCAGCTGATGCTGCCTGCCACAGCCTGTCAGCATCCCTGGCAGGCGCTGCTGCCATTGTTGCAGTGGCGACGCTGCGCAGCCCCACAGCACGGAAGCAAGGCACGCTGCCAGAGCCAAAGACGGCCGTGATGGGGCCCTGGCTGAGCAGTGCATCCGAGCTGGCAGAGCTGCTACTCCTCGTGCTTGCCTCTGGCCGGCTGTCGCTCGTCCGCGCCCCCCTCTGACCGTGCAGGCCTATGGCCATGGGCGCCAGCGAGCTGGTGCTGGCATGGGACGCAGCTGGTGACTGGCCAGCGGCACGGCCGCTGTATCTGCTGCCAGTGGACAGCAGGGACTCTCGTGGCCGGAGGCTGCCGCTGATGTGTCCAGGACCTGGCCACCCACTGGTGAGCCTTACGGCATCTTGTTCTGCTGCATCCAGGTAGCAGCTGCGCTGTGCGCCCTGCTGCGGCGCGCTTGCGCTGTCAGCGAGCGCGCCCCGTGAATCTTGTTGCGCGCTCAGCAGCTGCCACTGCCCACCCAACAGCTGATGGGAACCTGGCTGAGCAGCCCCCGTGCTGCTGATGGGTGGCTGGCTTGCCTCAGCCGCTGCATCTGCCGTGGCGGCAGCAGCTGGTGCCAGCTTTGCGCGCACAGTGGCACGCATGCGTGGCTGGCTCGCTGGCTTTCTGCTGCTGGAACCGGCTGCGGCAGGGCGAGCAGGCAGCTGATCAGCAGCAGATGATCGCCGCGAAAAATCGTTGGACAAGCGGCTGGAGCGCTGGCTCACACTGCTGCTGCTTGACGCAATTGACCTGCTTGTCAGTGAAGCGCTGCCCTGTGAGGAAGCTGGGCTTGTGTCTGCATCAAACCCCATGCCTGCGCTGCCATCATCAGCTGGCTGCGCACGTCCTCCTGAGCTGGATGCAGCAGTGTCGGGCCTGGCGTCAGCACTTGCTGAAGCTGCCGCTCGCTGCCCCTGCTGGGCTCCAATGCTCGCGTCAGCTGTTGAGCACATGCCTGCCTGGGGGCGGCTGCTGCTGGCTGGTGGCCTGATCTTGCCAGCCAGCCCTGCCCCACGTGCTGCAACTGCTGCAGGTGAACGTCGCTCTGACGTGGCAATGGCATCTGCCATGGTGGTGCTGCCTGCAGTGCACAAGTCACCCAAGGCCCCCTGTGTGCATTGCAGGCATTGAGCAGCGCCAGTACCACGTCCAGGGCGTTAGCAGTGTGCACGACTGTGGAGATACAGCATGCCTGATGTGCGGTCGGCGCATTACCTGCAACACCGAGAACCTTGCGCTGCAGCTCAGACTGGAAGCTGGCCTCACTCAGCTCGAGCAGCCGGTCATACTCCTGCTGCAGCTGCTCGGCAACAGCCTCGCTGTGGCACCCGGCACTGCCGGGGCATGCAGGGAAGATCCTGCTGTAGCCACCGCTGTTGCTGGCCTCATAGCGAACTCGTGCTTTCAGCACGCGAGACCTGCAGCAGTTGTGATCACGCCGACTTGTGATGTGATGGATTGCTGGATGCTGGTGACATGCTCTGGCCGGTGGGCAGCGTGGCTGCGCCCAGGTGCATGCGCGCGGAGGCGCGGCACTCCTGTGCATGCAACGAATCCACAGGTGGGGAAAACCCTGCTTGCCTTCTCTCCTGCTGAGCGGCAGCTGCCAGGATGGCTCTCGACGCCCCTGTAGCAGCGACCAATGGTGCTCCTGCTCCAGCCAGACGCTGCGCTGCTGCGGGCTGTGGCACTGGTGAAACAGTGAGGCGCTGCTGGACTGCTTCACGCTGCGCTTTTCGTGCTTTGCTCACCATCTTGGACTCAATCCGCACCTGCACCCCAAAAAAAACGAGTCGTCAGCGATCTGCCGGCGATGCCTTAGATGCAATGCACGTCACTGCGCATGGACAACGCCCAGATGCGCACCAGGCGAAGAGCATCTGCGATCAGCCCCTGCTTGATGCGCTTGTCCAGAGGTGAATCAATGTTGAAGGAAGCGCTGTGGTTCACCTGCCAAATTGCAACACACAATGCATTTTCATGTCGCAACCTGCGATGCAACTTGCTGCACAATTGGTACCAAGCACAAGGGTGCTGGATACTGCTAATGTGGGTGCGAGCGAGACAAGCCAGCAGCCATGTTGTGACAGCATCGTTCACGCAGGCAATCATACCTCAATCAGCCAGGGCTTGAGCTGCTTGTCCAGCAGAATGTCATATCCCAGCACCTCAAAACAGCGGGACATTGAGCCTGCGCCTGCTTGCGAGGCCTTCACACCATCAGGCCCTGTGATCAGGCATGGGCGGACGGAGTGCGGCCTGCATGTTGATTGATGTGTTGCGGGGCTGGACAAGAGGTTGTGCTGTTCAGCGAACAGAAAACAGGGCAGCCGCTGGGCATTGCTACTTGCCAAAATCATGCTCCATGGGCACGGCTGCGCGATAGTAATGGCGCAGCAGGGGTGCGACGCTGATCAGGCTCTTGGTCACCAGTTGACTGATGGACGACCACAGCGCGTCCCAGCTGTGGCCTGCAGGTGCAATGCAACAGCAGAAATATGTGAACGAGCAGTGCATGCTGACCCAGCACTGAGGTCATGGGCAGAGTGCATGGGATGCCCTGGCTACCTTTGCCCTCCAGGTAGCGCCTGAGCTGAGCCAGACACCATTTGCTGGCGTCCTGGCCACTGGTGCTTGCACACGCTGAGGACGGTGCTTGGTGCTGCCCCATGTCGTCACTGCCATCGGCTGCTGGCACAGCGTCCCCGCCCCTCAGACTTGCTGCCCACATCATGGCTGCATCATCATCAGCTGCAGGTCCATGCGTGAGTGGCAGTGGTCAGTGTCGGTAAAACTCGAGCCTCACCCTGCCCCCCACCGCCATGCCATGCATGCGACACATCATGCACCAAGCTGTGTCCACACATGCCTGACAAAGGGCTGTCCACCCCCTCCATTCCTGCCTTGGCCAGCACATATGCGCCCTTGTTGCGCTTGTTGATTGCGTAGTTTGTCAAGTGCCTGCAACGAATGCGGAGTGATGTTTTTCAGCAGGCGCAGCATGCTGCGGTTGCAGGCTGTGCAGCAGCCAGCACCTGTGAATGCAACAGGAGCACAAGCACCAGGCGCCGGCCGATAGACCAGGCACACCAGGATACCCACATGAACGCATCATCCAGGTTTGCAGCTGTTGGTCTGGAGTATTGGTTGGTGCAGAACCTGACAAGTCCCTCGTTGTATATGAACACCCTGCGAGCGCTTCAGTCTGTCAGGCAACAGAATGATGGCACTGCAATCGCGCTCGAAGTGCCTGTGCTGCCCTGGGATCAGCTGTTGTGACCACCCAAGCGGTGATGCCGCCACTTGTTGGCAGCGCTCACCGGAGGGGGTCGACGCTGAGCACCAGCGCGTAGATGCGAAGGTCAAACTTGCGCTTCTGGATGGTGAGCGGGCGATCCAGGTAGTGCTGCGCAACCACATTTGGGGTCGGCATGGCTGCCAGCGCTGATTGCATCGCTGCTTCGCTGCCTGCTCGCACCAGGCGGATGCCACGCCCCTGGCACCCAGCATCTGGTTTCAGAATGTACGCCATTTTGCGTCCTTGGTTGCGGCAGTCTGCAGAGCAGACATTGATCACAAGCCTGAAGTTGGCATGGTTGCTGCTGTGTCTCGCTCTCCGCGAAATCAGCGGTGGCTGCTGTCAGGACCAGCCGCAGCACATGTTGGGGCCGCCCATACCTGCCATCAGCAGTGCCAGGTCAGCGGGCAGAACAAACGTGCGAGGTGCGAAGCCATACGCTTGTGGCGCCAGTGTTGCCATGGCAGCCAGGTGCCGCGCCATGGGCCTCTGCACACACATGCAGGCACAGCAACCATTGTGAGGGGCCATGCAGTTGCTGCATTTGTTGTGTTGCTGATGCATGGCACCCTGTGGCGGCAGTCAGCATCGCAGCAGGGCAGCGACCTTGCTGGTCTGCACTGCCGCTGCACTGCCGCTGCAACAGCTGCATTGACACGGCATGTTTGCCTTCCAAGGGGGGTCCAAGCATCACGTGCCAGCTGGACCTACCTTCCTGCACAGCTCCAGCATGCCGTGAAAGTGGTTCAGCCACTGACACGGGCCCAGCCGCATGACGCGCTCCAGCGACACACTCTGATCCGTCCAGAACACCTGCAGCATTGCCGGGATACCCTCTGGGTCAGTCACACTGAGTCACAGGAGTGACTGGCGCCCATGCGCACGCAGCCACGTGTTGCCACCGCTGCATGTGTGTGGCGCCCATGCTGCTGCTGACTGCAGGGCGGTGTGCTGCTCAGCAGGCTTCACCTGCCGTGTGTGCACGTCACCAGTGCTGGGTCCCTTGTCACACGCACCTCCCATTCTCCCTCCGCGTCGCCAGATGTGGTGTAGCCCTTGCCCACAATCTGCCAGCCAAGCTGCGCCGCCACCAGGCGCAGCACCTCATACTTGCAGGCTGACAAGTTGACCCGGATGGCAGGCAGTGGCTTGGTGCGCGCTGTCCGTCGCAGGCTGCATGCCTCCGAGCCCACAGGGGACGGTGATGAACTGCATCGCAAGCAGCGTGGCAGTCAGGATGCGCGGCAGCAGCACTACCTGGTACGATGTGGTAGTTGGGGGGGGGGGGGGCGCCGGGGGGGGGGGGGGGGGGGGGGGGGGGGGGGGGGGGGGGCGGGGGGGGGGGGGGGGGGGGGGGGGGGGCGGCGGGCGGC
>Ga0315905_10007540_pt1 | contig 11016 bp, 8 predicted proteins | sample LakEriMetagenome_5_FD_203522 | JGI IMG/M metagenome (GOLD analysis project Ga0315905, IMG submission 203522) | Freshwater fungal communities from buoy surface, Lake Erie, Ohio, United States - Buoy 4 MA121 | ecosystem: Environmental > Aquatic > Freshwater > Lake | place: USA: Lake Erie, Ohio... | reverse complement strand
ACTGATAACGAATCCAGAAGGGGCGAGGCCAGCAGTTCTGAAGCTGACTGTGCTCGTCGTCGCTGTCGAGCCCGTGGACTCCGCCACAATCGAAACGGTGTAGTTACGGTTGGCAATCAGCCCAGTCAGGGTCACTGACGTCTGGCTGGCGGTCAGATTTTTCGGAGTCCCGCAACTCGGCACACAAGTCACCACATATCCCGCAATTGCGTTACCTGAACCCAATGGAGGTTGCCAGGAGATTGTGGCGCCGCTTGATGTCACGTTCGTTACTACCGAATTCGTGACCTGCCCTGGGTTTGCATTCGTCGTGACAGAGGAGGTCGTGACGGTACCCGACTGCTGCCCGTCAATCGCATTCGCGATGATGGAGAAGGTGTAGGCCGTGTGCCGCGAAAGCCCAGTGATCGTGAGTGACGTGTCACTCGCCCCCGGCTGGTTCGCAATCGTGCAACTCGGCGTACACGTGACCGTGTAGCCGCCGATGCCAGCACCGACAGAAGTGGGAGCCGTCCACGTGAGATGCGCTTGGGTCATACCCTCGGGGCTCGCACTTGCGCCTGTCACTGAGTCAGGAGCGAGGAACAGTGTGGTGCCCGAGGTTGAATGCGCGCCAGAGACCTCATTGTCCGTGGCATTTGTGACGACTGAGAAGGTGTAGGACGTACCCGGTGTCAACCCAGAGATCGTGAGTGACGTGTCACTCGCCCCCGGCTGGTTCGCAATCGTGCAACTCGGCGTACACGTGACCGTATAGCCGCTGATGCCAGCACCGACATGATCTGGGGCGACCCAATGCAGAACGACCGAGGTTGTCGACTGCGCAGTTGCATTGAGATAGCTGACTTCGCCGGGAGCATCGGTAAGCGTGCTGACAGAGGCTGACGACACACCGGAGCTCTGACCGTCCGAGGCATCCGTGGCGACCGTGAAGAAGTAGGACGTGCCAGAGCTCAAGCCGGTAATTGTCAACGAACTGTCATTCGCACCTGGCTGGTTCGCAATTGTGCAACTCGGTTCGCAGATGACCGTGTAACCGGTGATCCCGGCTCCAACCCGAGTGGGTGCCGTCCAGTTCAGAACGACAGATGTCGTCGACAGAGCAACTGCGCTCAGCCCAGTGACCTCACCAGGCGCCGGATCAATCGGTAGCGGACCAACGACTGCCGCTGTCACTGCGCTTACCGGCAAAGACGTCGAAGCGACGTAGTTGCCTGACGCTGCTGCAGTCACCGTGACGTAGTACCTGGTGTTCGCTGCGAGTCCTGTCAGAAGTGAGACGGACGTGACATTTCTCGAGATACAACTCGAGGTCATCGCCAAATTCAGACATGCCTTTGCAAAATACTGTTGGTCTGAAGGGGCATTCGATGACGGCGTGAACTCCACATCAAGCTCGCCAGCATTGCTGGTGGGTTGTACTTGCACATTTCCTGGCGTCGAAAGTGTGAGAGCCGGATTCGCGTCGATTGGGACCTGAATCTGAGTGGAGGTCGCTACCTTCCCGCCCACGGAGACCGAGGCGCTCATCGACACATTGTCTGTTGCTGAAACGTTGGCGAGCTTCAAAGGAATCGAAGCACTCACCGAGGGCGATTGATCAGAGCCCGCTGCAAGTGCGGGAACCAAACAGGTCACCCTTTGACTCGATCCGCCAGAGGGCGGAGCGACGGTGCACGATGACCCTGTTACGGCAGTTGCCCGCAGCGAGCTTGGAACGGTGAAGGTGACAACAGACGCGGCAGCCGCGCCTCCGAAATTGCTGAGCCGAACTGAAACGGTTGACGGTGCTGCACCAAGCTTGAGTGACGAGGTTTGAATACTCGGCTGCAAGTCTGGAAGATCAGGTGTCGAGAACGCCGTCTTGAGATTCAACGTGACGGGGGCAATGACATCTGGATTGTTCGTGACCGATGCCGTAACGGTGATTAGTTCCGAAACTTGGACCGAGTGGCGTAGTTCAATGGGCATCCGTGCCAATACCGATGATTTCAGTGCTTCATTCACGACAGACTTGAACGTGAACGCAGGAGTCTGACTGTTCATGTTCAGTGGCGATGTGAGTGTGAGCGTGCAGGTCGAACTGAAATTCGGCTGGTTGACCGAACAGGTTGGTCCACCAGGAATCGAAGGCGGAAGAAGCATCTGAATTGCATCGGGCGCCGAAGGTCCGACCTCCAGCCGGTGCTCGCGCACGTACTCAGCTGCCGCAGGCGTCAGTGCTGCAGTGATCGAGATCACGGCACCTTTGGCGAGGGCGCGGTTTCCAGTATTCGTGACCGAGAACGGCGCCTCCGACGGGAGCCCATGGATCATCGACAACGGGCTGCCATCGGTCACCGCAGTGGTCGACGTTGAGTTGATTAGCCGTTTCAGTACCAACCGTGCCCCGCCGATATTCACGACGAAAAGCGGCTGCATATCTGTCGCAGTTGCCTCCCCAAAGTTGCCCGAGGAATTCACCGTTATGAGATTCGCGCCAGAAGGAGCTGAATCCGGTGCGTTGACGGTGATGATGTACGACGGTGTGCCTCCCGGAGGAACTACGCCGGAGAAGGTGCACTTCACTGTGCCGGAACCCGCGGGGCACGACCAACCACCAGCGTTCACCGCTGAAGTCGTCAGTCCATTCGGAATCGTGATCGTGTCAACAATTCCTCGCGCAAAACCATTAATCGCTGTGTGGTGGACCGCAAAGTTGACCGATTGACCGGAAGTGACCATCGAAGAGGTGACCGCGCTGAGGTGAACGCTCAACTTTCCAGCAGGACGCGGAACGACAAGTAATTGCTGACTCTGGGTCGTTCTCGCTACTACCCCATCGATGCCTTGAGCGATGGCGATGTTCCACGGAACGACCGAACCCGCCATTCCTGCCGCCGTGGTTCCCGCCTGACCCTGCGCGAGCGTGAATCGAATAATCAGCGGTGGTGCCGTTTCTCCTACCGCAAGTCTCGAAGCCGTCAACGAACAGGACGGAGCTTGTAACTGAGATCCTGAACAGATCCAACCCGCGGAATTCGACGACCAAGAAGAGAACCTTCGTGCAGGCAACAGATTCGCGAGTGAGACCGCCGGCGTCAGAGTCGCTCCGCTGAACCATGACATCTGCATTGCTTGCGCTGGTGTAAGCGCTACCGCTGGAGAGATCGACCGACCGGCAGTAAACGCCGTGGCATCGACCGTGCCCTGGTTTGTTACTTGGTAGGCAATCTGCGTCGATTGACCGTTATGGACCTGACTTGGGCCCGTGACACTCACGGCAAGCCCTACCGCGGGAGGAGCTACCGCAACCGATGCCTGCGTTGAGACAGCAGAAGCGCCAGGGAGCTGAGCCGTTGCTTCAATGGTTTTGCCATTGCTCTGGCGTGCATCGCTCGTTTGCAACGTCACTGCAGCGATCGTCTGCGTACCAGCAGAAATCTCTTGCGGCTGCGACAAGGAATTTACGAACGAACACTGCTGAGAGGTTGACGACGACGACGCACAGTTCCACGTTCCGCTAACCGTGCTTTCGGTGCCCGCGTTGATCGACTGAACACTTTCGATTGACGTGCCCGCCGGAACCGTGAGATTCAGCGTGGGCGAAGACTTCGCTTTGCTCGCACCAGTACCTGAGTTTGCAACTCGAACCAAGAGATAGTTGGGACTCTGCTGTTGCAGGTTTACTGAGTTCGTCGTTTGACCATCCGAGTTCAAGAATGCAACAACAGTCTTCGGCGACCCTGAGGAAACAGCGCCTGCCTGATTGTCGAACACCAACACTCCGCTCGAGGCCAGCAACACAGACAGCGCGACGAAGAATCGACTGAGCCGCTGTCGCCGCGAGTACCGAGAGGTTGAGGGGGGAAGGTGAGTCACGAGGAAACTCCGCTAATCGGGGGAAAATGCAGGAGAGATCTAGGTTTCGGCGATAGGGCGTCAACCCAATTGCCGCTTAAGATGACAACTATACATAGATTGCCATCTAAGGTGGCATCGGGGCGGAAGACCCTCCCCTGTTAGCGTCGGGGGGCGAAATGACAGAGCCAGAGCAGGAAAAGAAGCCGAGGGTTTCCTCGGAAGATGCCAAGCGTGTCTTGATCGAATCCGTGATCGAGCTCTTTCAAACGATCCCTACGCACGAAATCACCACTCGGCGAATTTCCGATCACGCCGGGTTCGATACAAAAACGATCTTCAGGAATTTTGAGTCTCTTGAAGGGCTCTACGTCGCAGCGCTGCGATCCCTCGAGACACATCTCATTCGAGACGATCCCGTCACTCAATATGCCCCGCTGCCAAGCACCCAGATCTACTTGGAGTTCTATGCCTGGCTTGTCCATGCCGGACTACCCACCGAAAAGTTGGCGGCAGATAAAGAGTTTTCTGAAACTCTCCGAGTTCGTTCGTATGAACGCCTCGGGTTGCCAGAGGACCTCAGCGAACGAGCAAAACAGGCCTTTCTAAATCTGGGCGTTTCGTTCGTTCACTCACAAGTGGATTTTTTGCCCGGACAGCCAAATATGTTTCCGTCGAATTCGATCGACGACACGGCGATTCTCCTCGACGCCGTCTTGAGGCACATGTCTGTCTTCGCCGAGGAACTCGGCTGGGAGGACTAGTCGTTCGTTCCTCGATGCCTTCGTGCATTGAAGCTCAACACGACGAGTAGCCGTGTCGTTTGAATCATGAACGAGACGAATGCTTTACCGGTCGGGACTACTAAAGATTGTGGCTACTAATTCCTTCATCTCCGGGCTGACCTTTGACGGCGCACCTGAATCGAATGGCGGCTGAGGGTCATACTCGATTGCCAACTGAATCATCTTGGCCATCTCATCGCCCTGAAGCGCAGCGACGAGAACGAGACCCATATCGATACCCGATGAAACTCCAGCGGCGGTGATGATCTTGCCCTGCGTGATTACTCGCTGCTCGGTCGGCTTCGCGCCGAGTGCTTCAAGTCGATCGTAAGAGGCCCAGTGAGTTGTTGCCGTTCGTCCATTCAGGATGCCGGCATGCGCCAAGTAGATGGAACCGGTACAAACACTCGTTGTCCACGTCGTCGTCGGGTGAATCTTTTCAACGAACTGGACGACTGCATTCGACCTATCAATGCCACGATCAGCAAGGCCCCCCGGCACGACGACGACATCGAGTGCATCAATCTCATCGAACGAGTGCGTCGCTTCAATCCTCAACTTTCCGGTGTGATCAACCACCAGGCCTTTGTCTGCAGCGACAAAGAACACATCGAGTCCAGGGACGTCAACCAGCGTTTGGAATGGACCAACAATGTCTAACGCTGTGAATTGTGGGTAGAGGACGAGGCCGACTGTTGTCATACCCACCAATATAAAGGTTGCGCATTGCACAACATCGTGGGCGTTGAGGGACTCGAACCCCCGACCCTCTCCTTGTAAGGGAGATGCTCTAGCCAACTGAGCCAAACGCCCGAAGGGGCCCAGCGTAGCCGTGGTCAGTCGAGGTGTTTTTCCGCATCCCGCGGATCGACCGTGTGCGTGGCGTTCACCCTTGCCAGCGCCACCATTGCTTCCGCCGTTTCGAACTGGAGCTCGGGCAATGCGTCGGGAGCGAACCACTTCACTTCAACAATTTCCGGCGAGGTCGGGCGCACTTCGCTGATTTCTGACAGCGCTGCTGGCCGGGCCCTGTAAATAACATCAACGCGCTGAGGGTCAGCATCGACCACCACTGCGGGCGGGCCAATAAGTTCCACCGCGATACCAACTTCTTCGAAGACTTCGCGACGCGCACCAACTTCCGGCGCTTCACCACGCTTCAATAAGCCTCCGGGAATACCCCACTTCTTTCGATACGCCTGACGCACAAGAAGGATGGCTCCGTCAGGTCGTTCGATCACACAGATCGCACCGACGGTGTAGGAAGGCGACACCGTGCGAACGGTGATGCGTCGAACCGAACGCGGGAACAACCGAAAGACGCGCAATGCAGCACGATGCAGTCGGGCTCCTAGCGATCGATTCATAGTGAAAGCCTACGGGCGCTCAATGCTCCGACGGGCATCGACGAGTTGGGTCAAGAGTTCCGGCGTAGCCGCGGCAACTGGGGTACGGCGATCAGCATGTTCAAGCACAACAAGGTCGCGGTCTTCGGCATCGACGATGACCGCACCAGCTTCTTGACACACGAGGAGCCCACCTAAGTAGTCCCACGAACCATGGGCGTTCCATGAGCAATCGATGTAGCCATCGACTACTCCACAGGCGACTGCGCACAGGTCAAGCGCGCAGGCACCGAGTGACCGGAACTGATACCAACCAAGCCAGTGATCGGGATAGCCCGAAAGCGCGACAAGAGATTCACGCATCTTCGTTGCACCCGAAGTCGTTATTGCTTCGCCGTTTCGGGTTGCGCCCCCACCGCGCACTGCTTCAAACCGATCGCCAGTTGCGAGGTTGATGACGAGCGACGCGCGCGCTCCGTCGGCATCGACCGCACACAGGCTGGTTGCATACCAAGGGATGCCGCGACTGGCGTTTGTCGAACCATCAAGCGGATCGAGGACGACAGTGATTGCTGCATCGGGTCGATGTCGACCTGACTCTTCCGACAGCACGCCAACACCGGCTCGTTCGAGCACCTCGAGGGCCGCAGCGTCGGCGGCGAGGTCGCTGTGATACTGCCCAGCCCGGGTTCCAGCCAGGCCCCAATCATCGAGATTTCCAAGCGCAGCACGAATGGCGCTTGCCGTCTCATCAAGGACCTCGAGCAGGATTCTGTCGTCCATGGGGTCGACGGTAGCCTGACCTCCGTGGCGATCATCGACGTTCCCGGCTTCATTGCTGATCTCAAAGACCACGCTGTCGACCATGCCTTCCATGTGCACGACGAGCGGCACTTCATCGAGACCTATTCCATGCGCCAAGCCTGGGAAATCGACCTTCACCCCGAAGACGCCTGCGGCGGTCCGCTCGATCTCCATTTGTCTCTCGAGGTCGACCCGCGGATCATGATCGGGTTCGAAGACAAGATGCTTTCGATTCCCGAAGGCGACGACCCGGTCGAAGGGTTCTCATTCCCACTCGCGTTCACATGGACTCTCCCCCCTCTTCAGTACCCACCCGATCTGTTGGTGCTTGCCACCGAACTCGCGGGCATGGGCGGAATCGAACTTCCACTCGAGGTGTCGGCGATCGATTCATTCGCTTCGGTTACCGATGCACCTGAACGCAGCCTGACGATTGTTTCGCGCATCGAGGTTGGACTCGACCGCATTTTCCTCGGTCAAGAGCAAATGTGCGATGTTCTCGATACCTGTCACAACGTGAGCATCTGGCTTCTCGACCGAGCAGCAATCTGGCTCGGCGAGGCCTGATTAGTTCTTTCGTAATTCAAGAACACAGTTCCACGACGCGACTTCGCGAAGCCCTGGAACTTTCATGATGACGCGAGCCCACGGCCAGTAACGCGGATACGCCTTGACGAGTTGAATGCCGGGACGTTCGCGAACCCAACGAAGTGTGGCTCCGATCGACGTCGGGAAAACGGTGACAAGCGGAAGATTGCGTCCCTTCGGTTCGCCAAAGAGTCGACGCCACACGCGAATGCTTCGTTCAGGTCCGAGATAGTGCAGGGGCGCAACTGCATGCCCGCCCCATGGCGAATACCAATTTGTCCAACTCACATAGGACCAGCCGCCGGGCACGAGCACGCGCTGAATCTCTGCGAGCACACCTTCTGGGTCGGGGGTGTGCTCGAGCACGTTTGAACACACGACTGCGTCGAATGAACAGTCGGAAAAGGCAAGGCTCGTTCCGTCGGATACCAAAGGACGAAGCAGCTGCGCTTTCGATCGCAACAGTTCGTCGAGATCAATTTCTACCGACACCACCTTTGCTCCAGCGCGCTCGAGTTCCGCCGAATACGCACCTGGACCACAGCCCAAGTCGAGAACGCGCAGACCATCTACAGAGGTCGGCAATTGAGCAACGGCTCGTTGAGCAAGCGCGTCACCAAACTCCACGCTCCGACCGCGATCCTTTGCGAACAGGCGAAGGATTTCAACTGCTGACGGTGCTGTCTTCGTTGGCGAAGCCATCGCTAGTACATCCCCTCACCGGGAACATGTCCGAGCGGACGAGCAAGCTTTTCGAGACCAACCGTTCGGAGGAGTCTGACGAACGCATTCCGCACGAACCAAGGAAGCGATGCTGCATGAAGTACGAAATTCCGCAGGACACCAAACGGGCCAAGGTTGACTCGCTCGTACATCGCAAGCGAACGCACGCGCCCCACATAGCGCCAACGTCGCGATAGAGAGAGATGGCGGAGGACGGCAAGAGTCACGAACAATGAGTTGTAGACGTCGTGAATAAACATCTCTCCACTAACAACGACTCGATCACCCCAGCGGGTGATGTCGTCGGATGCCGGCCCGTAGCCGTGCGCACCGTCGATATAGAGAAAGTCAATCGGACCTTCAACAAGACCTGACGCAAGATTGCTGAATTCACGAGCGTGCGTGACCCGCTCAACGACGCCAGCCTCGGTGAGGTTGGCGAGAAATGCTTCGTGGTCTGCCTGACCATCTTCGGCCACGCCATCCCACTCGCCAGGGCCTCGATCGTTTCCAGCGTGTGGGTCGATGGCAACGACGGTGACCGACACTTCGGCCGATCGGGCCAAGACCGCAGCCGACTTTCCTTGGAAGCTGCCGATCTCAACGATCTGGCCACCGGGCTTCACGCGTTCGGCGGCGTTCCACAACGCCTTGCCTTGCGCCTCGCGCATCCACCCTTGCCAACTCTTGACGATCTCCCACGTGGTTTCCCACTCATACGGTGGATGCACCGGGGCGCCCTCATTTTCGCTTTGCGGCATCGGGTCTGAGCCAAGAATTCGGTAGCCGTATCGCGATGCAACAGGAGCGTTGCTGACCGACAAGAACAGCGAGGTCAACGTTCCCTGCTCTTTGATCCACGCATCATCGCGACGAATCGGCCGGGGCTCAGCATCGAAACGATTGGGATTTCCCCACACCGTGTGCGTTGGCCCTGGCGTGAACATCATTCCGTCGAGGACACCGGTGAGGTCGAGATCTTCTTCCATGAAGTCAGCGATTGTTTCCAACGACTTCTGGGGATTAGCAACAAAATCCTCATACCGGACCCTCAGGTAACGACCCGGTTCGTCGCGCCAAAACCGTTCGGCGGCAAGATTCGAAACATTGAAATACCCCGTCACCTTGAGCGGCCCCCGTCGTTCCATTTCGACGGCGTCTCGATGGCCCGTCTCGGAGCGGCGGCGGGACCAACTCTGACCGATGGCACGCGGGTCACGGACGAGGTGAAGGAATCTGATGTCGAGATCAGTGCGCTCTCGAAGGATCATGCTGTAGTGCGGTTCTTTCGATGAATCTACAAAGACCCGACAACCGGTGACTTCACCGACTGCGTTGTAGAGCTGTTCCACAACACTTGGAAACTCTTCAAGTGAGTCAAGGCGTCGTTGTGTTTGTCCGGGAACAGCCATGAGCGGCAAGTGAATCGACCAAAACCGACGACGAAGGTCAACCATTCGTTGCGCGTCAATCGGTGTGTCTTGCTCAACGGCTGCAAGAACTGGTGCCCAAACTTCGCAGGAGCGAAGTTCTGATCCGCAGGCGCAAAGTCCTCCGCCAACCAGGCCGTGGCGCCAAAGGAACGCCAGTTCCCCTCCGGAGAACCAGCCGGGGGCACTTCCGAGAATGCGATCGAGGAGCGTGCTCCCAGTTCGACCTGTGCCCCCGATGTACAAGACCTTCATAGGTCGAATCTACTGCCCGGGCCGAGCGCGAGGAATAACGATCGCAATCACTGCCACTACCAGCAGGAGCCCGAGTTCATTCGCCACTGGCCGACGCTGCACGAAGACAAAACCAGTTCTGAGCGCCGCCTCAAACAGCACAGCGATCACCATCGCCCCGAGCACACAAAGAGCGTTCACCACAAGCGCCTTTGTGCCAAAACGAGCGACGACAACACACACGATGGCAAAGAGAAGTCCCCACCATTTCGCAATGAGAAATCCTGAAAGCAAAATCGCGAGATCAGGAAGGCTGCGTCTCACAAGATCACGCTGGTTCACGACGCCTCCAAAACAGAAGCACGATGCACAGGAGGACCGATAGTGCGCCAATCACCATTGCGATCCGATACATCGCTTGAGGTCGGAACGTAATGGTGGCCGTAACCGCATCGCCTTGGGCAACCGCCCAACCCATTTCACCATTCATCAGGAGGAAGTCAGCCGTCCGGCCCTGCGCGTCTATCGACCAACCCGGATGTGCTGGCAGCAACATCGACAACCATCCTGCATCGGCGGGAATCGAGACCTGGTGTTTTGAAGCGGAAACTCGTTGTGAGTCAACCGATTCAACAGCGGTTGACTTCATTCCGGCCAAGGGCATGAACCCAAAAGAGTAGAAGTTCGCTGTCGAAGTTCCGACTGCAACCACTCGATGCGTTCCTGCGTTCAGGCGTAGCTCTGCGCACCCCTCAAGCTTGGCGATTCTGGTCTGGGAATCAAAGGAGGTAATTCGAGCAGTACTTCCGACGCCATCCATCGTGAACCAGTCGCGACAGGAACGGTCGAGCGTGGCCTCATCAATCGATTTCGGAACTGAGATACTTGCGGTGAAGCGATAGGCAGATGATGCCGGTACGGCAAATTCGCGACGTAGAAACGTACTTTGCCCCTCAGACCCTGAACGAGCGAACGCGAAGGCAGGAGTCACCATTGTGCCGAGGCGCTCTACATCAGTTGGAACGCGGATCCATTGCGTGAGATCAAGCGGACCGTCTTGTCCGATTACCTCAATCTCTTGGAATCCGAACCTGCCCTCTACGCCATTGATTTCTGTGATGCGAACCTTGAGTGACTTCGCGTCCACGCCCAGCGGAGCACGACCGATAGAGCCCTCGAAGACAATCGGAGTAACAGAGGTTCCTCCATCGACACCGATCGCCTCGACCTCTGCGCCAGTGACGAGGGCAGTATCGAAACCGGCTT
>Ga0315905_10007538_pt1 | contig 11017 bp, 11 predicted proteins | sample LakEriMetagenome_5_FD_203522 | JGI IMG/M metagenome (GOLD analysis project Ga0315905, IMG submission 203522) | Freshwater fungal communities from buoy surface, Lake Erie, Ohio, United States - Buoy 4 MA121 | ecosystem: Environmental > Aquatic > Freshwater > Lake | place: USA: Lake Erie, Ohio... | reverse complement strand
CTGCTGTGTATGAAAGCTACTTCGAAGGCGACCTCGCCGACCGCGTGAGCGAACTGCTGTGGGAAGCGAAAATGCCCCGCCACACCGCCGACTACGGCGTGAAGGAGGAAAACCTCCGTGATCTAGCCGAAATGGCCGCCAAGCAGTGGACCGCGCAGTTCAATCCGCGTTTGCCCAGCGTGGAGGACTTCGTGGAGCTTTATCGCGTGGCGTTGTAGCGCGTGCTTGCATGGCTATTCCCCGCTTTTCGGGTCAAACGCGTCTCTGAGACCGTCGCCAAGGAAGTTGAGGGCCAAAAGGCTGGCAGACATGAGCAGGGCAGGGAACAGCAGGAGCCACCACTTGCTTTCGAGCGGGTTGATGACCTGCGCACCGTCTTTGAGCAGCGAACCCCAGCTTGCGGCGGGGTCTTCGATCCCGAGGCCGAGGAAGCTGAGGAAGGATTCGTCGAGAATGACGGCGGGAATCGTCAACGTGAGGTAGGTGAGGATGATGGTGCTCAAGTTTGGCAGCAGGTGCCGCCGCAGAACGCCCCAAGTCCCTTGGCCCATCGCTTTCGACGCGGTGACGAAAGTCATCTCTCGCAGCACAAGCACCTGGCCGCGTACGATGCGCGCCATGGTGAGCCATTCGACGAGGCCAAGGGACACGATCATGACGAGCACCTTCGAATAGGCCTTCAAATCGCTCATGCTGCTGGCGAGGCCGGACCAGTTCCGTGCCTGGGCCGCGAGACGCCAGCCATCGACCCACTCCTTCACATAATCATCCAACGCGGCGATGAGGATCATGATGAAGAGAATGCGCGGCACGGATTGCAGCACCTCGACGGTGCGCATCATGAGCGCATCGACGCGGCCGCCCGCATAACCACTGATCATGCCGTAGAGTGTGCCGATGGCGAGGCTGATGAGCGCGCCGACCAGACCTACGCCGAGGGATACACGTGCTCCAGCCAGAATGCGGTAAAGCATGTCCTGGCCGTTTACATCCGTGCCAAGCACATGCAGGGCGGAGTTTTCCTCTGCACGCTGCATGGGGGGCACAAACGAGGCGCTGCTGGTGACTTTCAATGACTCTGGCAGCAGCATCGGCACCACGATGGCGAGGAGCGACAATCCCACGAGAAAGCCAAGCGCGATGACCGCAGCGCGGTTGCGCTTGAGGATCTGCCAGCCATCCGGCCGGGTAATTCGTGCTGCAGCGGTGGCATCAGGCATAGAGTTTGATGCGTTTGTCCAGCAGTGTGTAGAGCACGTCCACGAACAGGTTGAAGAGCACGAGCAGCGCGCAGTAAACGATGACGGCACCGCCGAGCAGGAAGACATCGCGATTCTGAATCGAGTTCACGAAGATCATGCCGGCCCCGGAGATGTTGAAGACGCTCTCGACGATCATCGAACCCGTGAGCAGATGCGCGGCGAGAGGCCCAAGGAAGGTCACGACGGGCAAAATCGCCACTTTGACCGCATGTCGGGCCACGGCCTGAGTTTCGGTGAGACCTTTGGCGCGGGCGGTGCGCAGGAAGTCGCTCTTTAACACATCGAGCAGGCTATTGCGCATCAACCGGGCGACGTAGGCGATGTAAGGCGCGGCGAGGCAGATCGCGGGCAGAATCATTTGCTGAAGCGTGCCCCAGCCGCCCACTGGCAGCCAACCGAGCCCAAGCGCCACCACGGCGATCAAAAACGGCCCGCTGATGAAGGATGGAATCGAAATGGACAGCAGGGCACCGAACATGGCCGAGCGGTCGATCCAAGTGTCCTTCTTCATCGCCGCCAGAGTGCCGAGGAAGACGCCCGCACAGCTTGCGATGACGAAAGCCAGCGAGCCAAGTGCGAAGGAGTTTGGCATTTTTTGCCGCAGCAGCTCGGAGACCCGCCAGTCGCGATAGCGTGTGGACAAGCCGAGGTCGAAACGCAGCAGTGAGCCGACATAGGCGGTGTATTGATCCCACACGGTGCCGTTGAGTTTGTAGCGCGTGAGCAGCGCCTCCTTGATGTGCGGCGGCGGTTCCTTCTCCTTGTCAAACGGGCCGCCTTTCGTGATCCGTGCGAGCACGAAGGTGATCGAGATCACGCAGAAGATCACGATCACGCTGCTGAAGGCGCGGCGGAGGAGGAAGCTGAGCATTATCGAAATGTCGAATGACGAAGGCGGGATGTCGAATGCTCAATCAGGCGAGCCACCAAGCAAAACTGCCACTGGGGACGGGCAGGACATTCGATGCGCCACGAAGCTGCATCTCACCATGCTCAACCTGACCACTTTTGCGGCCAAACTGCTGCAGAAGCATGTGATGGAGCGAGATGGGCGTGAGTTCCGGCGTGTGGCAGGACAGCAGCACGCCAAGTGGCTGCGGCGACATGAGTTTGCCGAGCAGCGCGAGCAGCGGCGGCAGGTCATTTTCGATTTTGAAGACCTCTCCCTTCGCTCCGCGACCGTAACTGGGCGGATCGAGGATGAGCAGGTCGTATTGGCGTTCGCGGCGCATTTCGCGCTCCAGGAACTTTGTCACGTCATCGACGATCCAGCGCACCGGCTTTTCTTCGAGGCCGTTCAGCGTGGCGTTCTTGCGCGCCCAATCGACCATGCCTTTCGAGGCATCGACGTGGCAAACTTCCGCACCGGCCAGAGCTGCTGCCAGTGTGCTGCCGCCGGAGTAGGCGAATAGATTGAGCACACGAGCCGGTCTGCCGTGTTGCTTGGCGTATTCCACGCAGGTTTCACGAATGCGCCGCCATTGATCGCGCTGCTCGGGAAAGATGCCCAGATGGCCGAAGTCGGTGGAGCTGAGCTGAAACTTCGTGCCATCGACGTCAATCGTCCAGGTTTCGGGCAGTTTGTCGCGACCGCGCCATTGATTGCCGCCGTCGCGGAAGAATGTAGCGGTCACTTTTTGCCATTCGGCTTTGGGCAATGTCTGCTGCCAGACAGCTTGAGCACAGGGACGGGAGAGCACGACGCTGCCAAAGCGTTCCAGCTTCTGGAAAGAGCCGCTGTCGAGGAGTTCGTAGCCGTGAGGGTCGGACATGTGAGGCTCCGCTCATGGCCTCAAATGGACCGTGAATCAACTGGCGGCGCATGCCTTCCCGGAGTTTTCAACGCAAACGAACTCCACCACCGGCGTCGCTGGTGAGATGACACCTTCACCGCGTTGGCTGAAATCTCTGGCTCTGCTGCTTCTGGCCACCCCGACGCGAACTGCTTTCACTGCCATGGCGGGATTTGTCTGCGACGAGGCAGATCGCGGCAAATTCAAGATGCCCAGCCTACGCAAGAGCGCCCAGACCGCGCCTTACATGCATGATGGACAGTTTGGCACCCTGGAGGAGGTGGTGGAGCGCTACAGCACCGGGGCGTGTCGATCAGCGACGCTTGATCCGAAACTCGCTATGCATCCTGTGGCTGGGATTCAGAGCAGTGAGCAAGCTAAGGCCACATGAGCGGCGTTTTTGAGGTTTCTCACCGACGCACGCTGAAAAACCATCTTGGGTGGTTACCCCGCAAGGATTCGAACCTTGAACGAGAGAATCAAAATCTCCTGTGTTACCATTACACCACGGGGTAGGAGGTGCTGAGAACTCTTATAGTAGTGCTTGAATGAAGCTGCGCAAGGGCGGCTTCGGCTGGAATTTGCCTTATTACCGCGACAAGTGGAGTCCCAAAGTCATTTTTTGACGGCTGGTTAACCCATGGTTCCGAATGACGGGTTCCCTGCGTAATCACAACCGATTAGACGAGTTAAGATATTAAAATTATGGAAATATAAATATTTACCCTTGAAATATTTACCATAATTTGCAGAATAGCTGTGCAGTTTGCACTCAAACAATATGAAGAAGCTCATCCTCATCCAGAACGACTATCCCGGCACCGGCAAGAGCACTCTGGCTCTCTGCTTCCGCCGCTACCTCCAGCAGTATGGTGTCTCGCATCAACTCCTCTCCCTGACCGAGGAGGACACGCCTGCCCCCGCAGGCTCCATCCCGCTCGACGCTAGCACGCTGACGCCGAACAAGTTTTTGGCACAGGTTGAGGCCTCGCCGCTGACGATCCTGGATGTCGGCACCGGCTTGGGTGATTTCTTCAACAAGTTCTACCTGAGCGCCGAGATGGAACAGACACTTCAGGCAGCGGGGATCGCCCTATCTGTGGTGCTGCCAGTCACAGCAGACCGTGAGAGTTTTGACTCCGTGACCGAAGCTGCAGAAGTGTTTTCCGACAACGCGGAGTATCTCATCGCCCACTTGGTGACGAGCTGCTACGACGAGGACGATAAAGTCTGGGATACGAGTTACGCTGCCCGCGTCATGGACATGTTCGAGGCCGTGGAACTGCACATCCCGGAGATCACCTTCCACCTGGAACTCAGTGCCGAACGCATCAGCCTGGACAACGCCTTGCAAAACGGCGACACCGAGGAGCTCCTAGGCAAGGAATACAGCAAATGGCAGCGTCGCGTCATGGGTCAAGTGGACAGTGCCCGCCAGTATCTCTTTGGCGACGCCTTCCGCCCGACCATGGCTCCGAAACCGGTGAAACCCGTGCGCAAGATCCGCAGCAAGCTCGCGGCGTGATCCTTTCTTGAACCCAAGCGCTTACTCGAACAATTCGGGGTAGCAGCGTTCCGCCACCGCCCGGCTGAGATGCAAAATCTCGGTCGGGCTGGTTTGTTTTGCGGCCAGAGCTGCAAGCTCCTCACATTCTTTCACGGCCAAACGGCGCACGGCATGCTTCACGCGTGCCACTTGCGTCGAGGCCACGCTCAGTTCATTCAATCCGAGGCCGATCATCAGCGGCGTGAGCGTAAGATCTGAGGCCATTTCCCCACACATGCCGATGCGGATTCCCGCGCTGCGCGCCGCCTGCACCGACATGCCGATCAGGCGCAGCACGGCTGGATGCGTGGGCTGGTAAAGGCCTGCCACGCGGTCGTTGAGTCGGTCCACCGCGATGGTGTATTGAATCAGGTCGTTGGTGCCGAGGCTGAGGAAATCCACTTCCGCTGCAATCAAGTCCGCTGACAGCGCTGCGCTGGGGATTTCGATCATCGCGCCGACTTCGATCTCATCTGGCACGTCCACGCCTTCGGCCGTGAGTTCGTCCGCGCACTCGCTGAGGATGGCCTTGGCCTCCAGGACCTCTTGTACGCCTGAAACCATCGGAAACATGATGCCCACGCTTCCATGCATGCCTGCACGCAGCAGGGCGCGAAGCTGGCGCTTAAACAAAGGCTTGAGCCCCAAGGATAAACGGATGCCACGCCAGCCGAGGAAGGGATTCGGCTCCGGCTCCAAGGCCAAGCGCTCGTCCACCTTGTCCCCACCGAGGTCCAGGGTGCGAAACACCACGCGTTTCGGTGCCAGAGAGCGCACCACGCGCGAGTAGGACTCTGCCAGATCGTCTTCCGTGGCGTTTGGATTCTCCATGTGCAGAAACTCCGTGCGGAATAGGCCCACCTCTTCCGCCCCGCAGTCTTGCACGATCTCTGCCTCCTCCACGAATTCCGCGTTCACCCCCACGCAAATCGGGCGTCCGCAGACAGTCTGCGCCTGGGCATGGCGCTCTAGTTGAAACACATCCTCACGCCGCTCCGCCTGCTCTTCACGGCTGCGATAGCGTGCCAGCGTTTCAGCCGTGGGGTTTAGGATCAGCAGCCCGCCCTCGCCATCGAGCAGCACTGTGTCACCGCTGTGAAGCTCCTCGCAGATGCCATGCAGCTTCACTACGGCAGGAATCGCCAGTGAGCGGGCGATGATGGCCGCGTGTGAGACCGTGCTGCCTGTCTCCACGGCAAAACCGAGTACTTTGCTGCGATCGAGCTGCACCGTGTCCGAGGGCGTCAGGTCATGCGCCACGACGATCACCGGCTCGTCGAACATCGGGTGCTGCATCAGTTCGCCACGCAGGTGCCGCATCACACGCTGGGTCACGTCCTTCACATCCAGGAAGCGCTCCCGCAGGTAGGCATCATCCAGGCCGCGCAGCGCGTTCATGTGCTTGCACATCAGCTTGTAGTAGGCCCAGTCCACACACACGCACTGCTCGCGCACCGTTTTCTCGGTCTGCTTCAAAATGGTCGAGTCCTGCAAAATCAACAGATGCGTCTCGAAGATTTCGCTTTCTGCGCTGCCCGACTCCCCGCCCATCACGCGTTGCAATTCCTCGATCTCCTGCCGCGTCACGTCCAGCGCCGCATGCAGCCGCGCCATCTCGGCGGCCACCATGTCTGGCATGATGCTGTCCTGGTCTGGCTCGTCGAATTGATCTTTCAGCACATGCACCACCGCATGTGCTACCCCGTTGGACACGGGGGCACCGGTCCAGATTTTTTCAAGAGGGGCGGAAGATTTGAACATGTGGCGCATCTTACATTGCGGACTACCAGTTTGGCAAACGCAGGGTGCGTCAAACAGCCAAAGCCTTCTCCAGACGCTTCTTAAAGGCCGCAGCCTTGCTCTCCTCGCCAATGATGTCCAGCATCGCCATGTAATCCAGGCCCATCGCCTCAAAGCTCGCCGCCTCGGCAGGCAACTGCGCCTCAAGGATGGCTAGGCTGGTCTCGAAATACTCCTTGGAAGCTTCATTATCTTTCAGCTCATGACATGCTGTGGCCAGATTGCAGTACGATTGCGCCACGTCACGATGGTTTTCTCCCAGCACGGTTAGGCGAATTTTCAGCCCATCTTCAAACATCTCCTTGGCCTGATCAGGAAAGCCCGCCGCGTAATACAGGCTGCCCAGGTTGTTGTACACGCAGGCCACACACTCCGACTCACGTCCGCGCTTATTTTCCAGGGTCTCCAGGGAACGCAGGTAATGTTGCTCTGCCAGGGCCAGCTTGCCCATGCCCTTGTAGGTCATCGCCACATTGTTTCTCAGTTGCGCCGCCACCTCCAGGTTGTCGCCCCCCAGTGCCTCGTGGTTCGAGATCGCCTCCTCATAGATCGCTAAAGACGCCTCCTCCCGCCCGCTGAAGTCCAGCAATGTGGCAAGACTGGTGCGCACATCCGCCAGCGCGTCCGGTGGCACCACGAGCTTTTCAGACACCGCCAGCGCCTCACGGTAGGCCGCCTCCGCGCCTGCCACATCTCCTGAATCGCGCTGAGCATCCGCCAGCGCTTGCAAGGCGCGCACCAGGCTCAGCGATTTGCCTGGATACTCCTTCACGGCCACACGCTGCGCCTCCACCGCGGCGAGCGCGGCCTGGATGGTAGAGTTGGAGTGCGTGGCGGCGGGCTGGGGGCTGGGGGCAGACATGAACGCGTTGGGGCGGTCGAAGGTTAAATGGTACCTTCGCGGACAGAGCCGCACCGCGTCAAGTGCCGCGTTGGTTGCCAGCCATAAAAATGAACCACAAAAACTGCCAATGAAACTGACGTGGCAGCTCGTTTGATGAGCGTGAATCAGCGAATAAAGGCGCTGAAGTGGGATGGCGAGACCCATGGTGCTGGTGGTGCATTGGGGGGCTGTGGCGGGGTGGCGATTCGGACGGAAAAGCGAAAAAGGAGAGCTTGTGCGTGTTCGATCGAGTCTCATCGTGGCCAACCATGCCCGTCCTGCCACGCCGTTCGTCTGTTCTTTGTGTTCTCTTCCTGCTGGTTGTCCTGTTCTGGTTTTGGCTCTCGCAGATAGAGAACACGACGGCGAAAGCCCCGAGCGTCGATCCGGCGTCCGTAGCGGCATCCCCCGGACTCTCCGCCGCGGGCCGGACCAATGATTTGGACGATCTCTGCCAGGAGATTCTCTCGGCCACGCTTGGAGACGAGACGCCGCTGCCGTTCAAGAGCCGTAGCTGTGTGCATTTGAAGCCTGGAGAATCCGCCGTCATCGGCTTCTGGCAGATCAGCAAAGACACCAATGGCCTCGCAGTGATCACGCCGGAGCTGAGGTCAGATGGCACGATGAAGTTCGAGGCGAGGCTGCTGAAGGTCAGCGATGCGGTGGCCTCCGACAAGACGGTGCGGGATCTTTTCCCCGCGCCTTTCGATGTGGAGCAGTCCGGCGCGATGAAGCCGGAAGCGGTGAAGACCGCTCTTGATCACCTCAGTGCATCCGGGGGCGCTGACTTGGTTTCCACGCCTGCCATTTTGACGCTTCCCGGGCGGAAAGCCACTCTGCGGGTCGGCCAGTTGGAACCAGGTTCCACAGATCCTTTTGGAGGGATCCAGCACGCTATCGAAATCCAGATCAACCCTGGCGTTCCCGGTGCCGATGGTGGTCTCGATCTGGATCTGGGACTCAGCGTGAAATAACTCAGGCCTGCTGCGCCGCTCCCGGTGGGGATTTGCCCCATTTGAGACCGTAGCCGATGAACAATCCGCCGACGATGAACATGAAGGTGGAGAAGAACTGGCCCTTTGTCAGGCCCAGGATCATGGACGAGCCGCTGTCCGGCTGCCGCACAAACTCCAGCGCGATGCGGGCGATGGCATAGAGGATGAAAAAGAGCCCGGTGAGGATGCCCTGGCGCAAACGCGGGAAGCGAAGACGGATGAAGATCAAAATGGCGCTCAGGATGAGTCCTTCCCCCAGTGCTTCATAAAGCTGCGAGGGATGACGTGGATGCAGCACAGCCTCCAATTCGGCCCGCCCGCCACGAAACTTCTCAAAGTGGGCGATGATGTCTGGGCTATGCATCAAACCTTCGGGAATCAGACCTGGCTGACCGCCTTGGCGGTAAAAATCCTCGTGCAGCATCTCCGTGGGAAATTTCACCGCCCAGGACACATTCGTCACGCGGCCAAACAGCTCCCCGTTGATGAAATTCGCGATGCGGCCCAGGAATACCCCCAGCGGTGCACCGCAGACGATCGAATCGCCGATGCCTGCCCAGGAAATCTTGTGCTTCCAGGCATACCAGCCGCAAAACAGCGTGGTGCCCGCGATGCCGCCATGACTCGCCATGCCGCCTTGATTGAGCAGGAAGAAAATCCACGGTGCGCGGATGAACTCGTCAAAATTGTACAGCAGCAGGTAGCCGAGCCGCCCACCCAGCACGAGGCCGAAGATCGATACCATCGTGATGAAGTCCGCCACTGCCTCTTCCTTGATCTCCGAGAGTCCCCGTCGAGCCAGGAAGCACATCACGAGGTAGGTCAGGTAAAATCCCAGCACATACGAGAGTCCGTACCAATGCACGGCGATCGTATCCGTGAGTTTGAGCAGATGTGGGCTGAGATCGTGCAGGTAGTAGGCGAACATGGCTGAAGTGTGCCCGATGATGGCGAGTCAGACGTGCTTCGCGAAGAAAAAATCCAACCCGCCGCGTGACGTTCTCGGGGTGAAAAAAGTCCTGGGCTGGGTGGCTTGGGCAATCCGTGCGTGCTCGTGATGAGTGGCGTGCTAGCATGCACCATCCCAGCCCATGACACTTCGCGAACCTGAAATCATTGAACTCTCCACGCCCTCCGGCCCGATGCGCACCCTCGTGCTACGACCTGCCGCTGCCGGTCGCTTTCCTGGGCTGTTGTTTCACTCGGAGATCTTTCAGCTCACCGCCCCCATCTGCCGCACCGCCGCCGCTCTGGCCGGGCATGGCTTCATCGTGGCCCTTCCTGAGATCTACCACGAGTATTTGCCCACCGGGACGGTGCTGGGCTACGATCAAGCAGGCTCGGACACCGGCAACCGGCTCAAGATTGAGAAGCCCGTGGCCGCCTATGACGCGGACAATCGCGCGGTGCTGGATTATTTGAAAGGCCACGCAGCCTGTTCGGGCCGCCTGGGTTCTTTCGGTCCCTGCATTGGTGGTCATCTGACCTATCGCGCCGCGTTGCAGCCAGACGTGGCCGCTGCCGCCTGCTTTTATCCCACCGATTTGCACAAGCGCAGCCTGGGCGCAGGCATGAACGATGATTCTTTGGCCCGCGCTGCCGAAATCACCGGTGAGTTGATGCTCGTTTTTGGCCGCCAAGATCCGCATGTGCCTGCCGAGGGACGTGCATGCATCTACCAGACGCTCACGGCCGCCGGAGTGAGCTTCACCTGGCATGAGTTCAACGCCGCCCACGCCTTCCTCCGCGACGAGGGCCTGCGTTACGACGCCGAGCTTGCGCGTCAGGCGCTTGGACTGACGGTGGATTTCTTCCGGCGCTGTCTGGCGGCATAGCAGCCTGTTCGCTCAATTCCCACGCTGAATCCTGGCCGGCACATCGTTGATGCTGAATCCCGCTTCGCGGAGAGCGTCCCAGACTTTGACGAGGATGCCCAGCGCAGCGGTGGTGTCGGCTTCCAACTCGAGCTTCATGCCGGGCTTGGCTTCTTTGAGGGAGGAGATGGCGATGGCAAGCTTGTCGAGTTCGACGGGCTGGCCGTCGAGGAAGATTTTCTGCTCCTTGGTGATGCTGATGGCGACTCGGGCCTCCGGTGATTCGGACGCGCCGCCGAGGGACTTCGATTCTGGCAGGGTGATTTTGACCTGGGTCTTGTCCTTTTTGAAGGTGGTCGTGGCGACGAAGAAAATAAGCAGGATGACCATGATGTCGATGAGCGACACGATGGGGATGGTGGGCACCGGGCGGCGGCGGGGACGCAGATTCATGAGAAGGCGGGCAGGGAATCAGGCCGCGGGGCGCTGCACCTCGAAGTGCTGGTAAAAGTGCTGGATGGTCTCCTGCATGACGGATTCGATGCGCACGGCGAGCGCATCGAGCCGCCGGGTGAAGTACGTGTGCAGCAGGACGGACGGCACGGCCACGAAGAGTCCGGCGATGGTGCAGCGTAGGGCCACGCCGATCTCGTGGGCGATGGCGGCGGTATCAGGCCCGCCATCCCCGCCGGTGCCGAAGGCGGAAAACATCCCGACCAGACCGGCGGTGGTGCCTAGAAGGCCGAGCAGAGGCGCCACGCTGACCATCACCTCCAGCAGCGGGATGCCGCGCTCCAGGTGGTGGATTTCCTCGCGGGCCTTGATGTCGCAGGCGGCGTGGCATTCCTGCTTGCTGGTGAAGGCACCGCTGATGGCCATGGAGCCGAGGCGGGAGAGCATGGAGCCGTCCTTTTCTAAAAAATC
>Ga0315905_10007537_pt1 | contig 11017 bp, 9 predicted proteins | sample LakEriMetagenome_5_FD_203522 | JGI IMG/M metagenome (GOLD analysis project Ga0315905, IMG submission 203522) | Freshwater fungal communities from buoy surface, Lake Erie, Ohio, United States - Buoy 4 MA121 | ecosystem: Environmental > Aquatic > Freshwater > Lake | place: USA: Lake Erie, Ohio... | reverse complement strand
ACCCAAAAATGGACTTTCCACGATTCCTCTATAGTCCGTTGCGTCCCCAAACTACCATAGAAATCGACCAAGTAAACACAACTAACAGTGATACCCAACCCAGTGTCAAAATCATAGTTCTACTTTTCAAATAATTACAAAAGGTCTCTAATATTTATCATACTGGGAAAACGGGGTTGATTCATTAACTATATTGATAGCAGGTTTGGCAAGATGATGGAACTAATGACAGAACGGTTAGAATCGCTAAAAGCGGGAGTAATTGGCAGTATATCTTTAGGTTTAGCTTTCCTTAGCACCAGCTTGATTAATATTTTATGGCTGGATAAGTATTTTCCCTTGGTTAGTTATGATCAAAATCGTTAGATTTGACCACGCACAATGCTGTTTCCACAGCAAAGTCTTTACGTTGACGTGAAACTTGCAAATGTTTTCTACCAAGACGGTTAATAGCTTTCTGGCGATTATTAGAACCTTTCTTTTTACGACTAACTTTTTTCTGTAATCGTTTTAAAGATTTTTCTGACTTCCGTAAATACCTGGGATTATCAATTTTATCCCCTTGAGAATTAGTGTAGAAACTGTTAAGACCAACATCTAAACCAACAGTTTTACCTGTGGCATTGATGTCAATATTCCGTTCTGCATCTACACAAAACTGTATATAGTAACCGTCAGAACGTTTAACTATCCTAACTCTCTTTATTTGCTTAATCTGGTAAAAATGTAAATCCCAAGTTCCAATTAATTTTAACTGACCAATACCACATTTATCTTTGAAAGTAATGTGTTTTCGGTCTTCTAATAGTTTCCATCCTGATGTTTTATATTCAATGGAACGGTTATTCTTTTGAAACTTTGGATATCCTTTCTTTCCAGGAGTTTTAGCTTGACAATTATCAAAAAATCTTTTAATTGCAAAGGCAGTTCTTTCTGCTGCTGCTTGTCTAGCCATTGAGTTTAATTTATCAGCAAAATCAAATTCATTAGCTAATACCGCAGTGTGTTTATTCAGGTCGTAATATTTAACATTTTGATTGTCCATCCAAAACCGCAAGCACTTATTACGGATGAATTGGGTTATCCGTATAGCCTCATCAATTTTTTGATATTGCTGCTTTGTGCCTTTGGCTTTAAATTCAAAAACAATCATTTTTTTATTACTAATTCGACCTGTTTTAAGTATAAAATACTTTAGGAAATTAGTCAATTTCTAAGATTGGTAAAAATGAAACTACCCTCTCTCACGATTGAAGGGTGTTTAATTTTTACCTGCCTTACATCCCCACCCTGTAGAGGGATGGGGTATTACGGCGTTTTCTGATAAACAACATAAAAATAATATCCCCAACTTCTTTGAGAAGTCGGGGATATATCAAATTTAGCAAATTTTGTTCAAAACTCAAATAAGAGTCCTATCTGTTATCGAAAAATTACAGGATACCCCAGAAGTGGAGAAAGCCTTGACCGGAAAATAGTTCAATTAAAGCTGCTGCTAAAAAACCGATCATTGCTAAACGGCCATTCCAGATTTCCGCTTCGGGTGTAAATCCCCAACGCCAAGCATTGCGGTCAGTAACTACGGGTGTAGTAGCTGTTTTTGTTGCATTAGTCATGGTTAGCACTCCAATTAGGATTTACTAAGCTTTATTGCCTTATGTAAATAAATATAACAAATTTTTTCAAAAATGCAACATTTATTTATATTTTTTTTGCACCTAACCTATATGTATCTTGGGAAAGAGACGTTTTTAGACAACGTGGTCTGGTTCTAAAGGGCAGGGATAAGCAGAATCCCCCATTTCCACCTGAACAGTAGAGTGTTTGATCCCAAAATGGTGTTCAAGTTCCCGACAAACCTCCCATAAAAAAGCGTCACCGGGGTAGCCTCCGGGCATGACTAAATGAACCGTGAGTGCTGTTTCCGTCGTACTCATAGCCCAGATATGAAGATCGTGAATTTTCGCCACACCCGGACGTTCAATTAAGTAATTTTTCACAGCCCGTAACTCAATTCCTGCTGGTACGCCATCAAGTGCCAAATTTACAGAGTCTCTGAGTAATTGCCACGTGCCAATCACGACAACGACGACAACAATTAAGCTTACCAATGGGTCAAGCCACAGCCAACGGGTGAATAAAATAGCAATCCCCGCTACCACCACTCCCAAGGATAGCAACGCATCCGCAGCCATGTGTAAAAATGCTCCCCGAATATTCAAGTCACTTTTGCGTCCTGACATAAACATCATGGCCGTCAAAGTATTAATGATAATTCCCACCATGGCAACACCAATAATAGTTTCTCCTGATACAGAAGTAGAATCATTAAAGCGGCGAATAGCTTCCCAGCCAATAGCACCCATAGACAGAAGTAAGACCACAGCATTTGTTAAAGCAGCCAGAATGGAAGAAGCACGTAAACCATAGGTATAGCGGTGGCTAGGAGGACGACGGGACAGGGAACTTGCACCCCACGCTAGGAGAAGTCCCAATACATCACCCAGGTTGTGACCAGCATCAGCAAACAAAGCCAGAGAGTGTGCTAAATAACCATAAGTTATTTCACAGAGGACAAAACCTAAATTAAGTACAGTACCAATAGCAAAAGCACGAGTAAATGTTGCCGGGTCGTGACTGTGATGATGGTGTCCATGTCCATGGTGATGATGGTGTTCGTGGTGGTTGTCCTGTGTCATAACTGATAAATAAACAACAAAAAAACTGAAAAATTCCCAACTCTCATTCTCTGCGCCCTGTGCGCCTCTGCGTGAAATAAATCTTCATTAAACATCTACTTCCACCACAGCAATAATTTTCTCATCTCGATTGAGTTGACAAATACTTTCACCTTTACTATCTTTGCTGAAGCTAGGAACTATATCCACAGATACCCGAATTACCCGGTCTTTATTTGTCATGAGTGCGACTTCTCTCGCTGGTTTTACTTGTACCATTGCCGCTAAATTGTCTGTTTTGTTATGAAATTTTAAAATTTGGATACCTAAATCTCCCCGATTTGCAATCCTCAACTGATTAGCAGGCCAAGATATTGAAGTGGCAAATCCTTCTTGAGTCACTAGTAATAATTTGTGATCTTGATTAAGATTGACACAACCAACCATTTGCTGATTTTTTAAAAGGCGGAAAGCTTGTAATCCCATAGCAGCGCGACCCATAATTGGTAGTTGTTCGTCATTAACGGGAAACCTCAACAAACGACCGCTAGAACTCGCCAAAATTATATTTTGTCCGCTAGTAATGAATTGAGTAAAGGCCAATTCATCATTATCCTTCAGCTTTAAAATTGTAATGCCTCGCCGGGAAAGATTCACAAATTCTGATAAGGATAGGCGTTTAATACGTCCTTCTTTGGTCAACAACACCATTTCCTGGGTTTCGGGTTTTTCTGGCAGCAAGAAACGGCTAATGACACCTTCTGTGTTACCCTGGGCAGTATTGGTCAGCATGGTAATTAATGGCGTTCCCCTGGCTGCACGTCCTGTAGTGACGGGAATATCTCCCACAGTAATGGGGTAAACTTTACCACTGCTGGTAAGGATTAATAAGTCTTTGTGGGTATTAGTTAATTCAGTTTGAATGATGAAATCATGGTCTAACAACCCATTTTCCCCTTTTGATTTTTTGCTACTAGGAGAAATACGGCGCACATAACCCCGTTGAGTGACTTCTAAAATCGTTTCTTCAGCGGCGGGTTTTGTAACTTCTGTTCTGATTTCTTTCTTCTCCTGAGTCCCGACTCCTGTTTTACCTTTCTCCTCTGAAACAGGGTTTTCTTTAGTGTTAACTATTCTGGTGCGTCGCGGATCATTGTATTTACGTTTGAGCGATCGCAAATCCTTTTTCAAAGCTTTGAGTAATTCCTGTCTATCTTCCAGCAATGTCCGCAACACGCCAATTTCCCGATTAAGTTGTTCAAATTCCTCTTGTAAGTTTTGCTGTTCTAAACTGGTGAGACGACGTAATGGCATAGACAGAATTGCATCCGCTTGGAAATCACTCAAATCTAGGCGGCTACAAAGTGTCATTTTGGCTGTACTTCCGTCGGCAGCTTGTCGTAATATAGTGATGACATCATCCAAATTTGATAAAGCTTTGAGTAATCCTGAGAGGATATTAACCCGATTTTCCGCTTTTCCCAATTCATAACTGTAGCGACGGTTGAGAGTATGTTCTCGAAACTTGAGAAATTCCTGCAATAGTTGTCGTAAGCTTAATTGGCGTGGTTGTCCATCAACTAAAGCCAATAGAATCGCGCCAAAAGTAGTTTGTAAAGCCGTTTGCTGATACAAATTTTGAAGCAGTTCTTGGGGATTTGTATCGCGTTTAAGTTCAATAACTACGCGCATTCCTTCCCGATCACTTTCATCTCTAATGTCAGAGATTCCCTGTAAACGACCTTGATTGACTAAATCGGCGATTTTTTCAATCCAACCAGCCTTATTGACTTGAAAAGGCAATTCTGTAACTATTAAAGCTGTGCGACGTTTACCTCCCCTAGTGGCAGGAATTTCCTCCATTGTTACTATACCCCGGAGGATAATCCCCCCCTTACCAGTGGTATAGGCTTCTTTAATTCCCCCATGATCAACAATTTCCCCACCTGTGGGAAAGTCAGGACCGGGAATTAATTGAAATAATTTTTCATCACTTAAATCAGGATTGTCAATTAAAGCAATTAAACCATCAACAATTTCCCCCAAATTATGGGGCGGGACATTTGTAGCCATTCCTACAGCAATGCCCGCACAACCATTAAGTAATAAAAATGGTAATTGAGCCGGTAGTACCGTTGGTTCTTGTTGGGAATTGTCAAAATTACCCGTAAAATCCACAGTTTCCTCAGCAATTTCCGTTAACATTCCCTCCTGTCCCACAGCAGCGAGACGGGTTTCTGTATAACGCATTGCTGCTGGTGGGTCGTTATCAACACTGCCAAAATTACCATGTCCTGCCAGTAAAGGATAACGACTGGAAAAGTCTTGTACTAAGCGTACTAAAGCATCATATACTGATTGATCACCATGAGGATGGTATTTACCTAGAACATCTCCCACCACACGGGCGCATTTTCGATAAGGCCTATCTGGCGTTAAACCCAGTTCGTGCATAGCATATAAAATACGTCTATGTACTGGTTTCAAGCCGTCACGGACATCTGGTAAAGCTCGCCCCACAATCACACTCATGGCATATTCTAAGTATGACCGTTGCATTTCGGTGTGCAAGGCGGTGGTGATTACCTGTCCCTTAGAGAGAAGGTTTAACTGTTTTGCCATGAGATTTTTCCCTGAATTTTCCCTGAATTTTCACTACACAACAGTCGCTAAAAGATAACATACCCCGCAATTTACCATCACGGATTAAATAGAAATACTCACACAATCTTAATAGTTATGAAGATAAAAAGCAGTAGTATTATCCTTGATGGGATCTTTGTAGCTTATAGATTATTAAAAATACAATAGACACCGCCCAAGTGTTAACTCTATGAGTATAAAGTTTCATGAAAACAGTTCTAATTGTTGACGATGATTTAATTAATGCTCGCGTTTTTTCTAAAATTCTGACTAAACGCGGCGGGTTGAGTGTAAAACATACAGAAAATGTGGAAGAGATCCTCAAAATTGCCCTGTCAGGAGCGGCTGACTTAATTTTAATGGATGTGTCTCTGTCCCGTAGTGTATACCAGAGTAAGTCCGTTGATGGGATCAAAATTACGCAAATGTTGAAATCTGACCCACAAACGGCTAAATTACCAGTGATTTTAGTGACAGCACACGCAATGGAAGGAGATCGAGAGAATTTTTTGAAACAAAGCGGTGCTGACGGTTACATTTCTAAGCCTGTAGTTGATCATCAACAGTTTGTTGACCAAATTTTAGGACTCTTACCACAAGCATAATTAGGTCATGGGTAATCTTAGTCTACTCCTTGCCGCTGCTCCCTGGACTTTTGTTTGATTAGGGCATTGGCGCTTCTCTGAGTTCCTGTAATGCTGATTTAACCTCCGGTAATTCTAAGAATTTTTTTGCTTCTAAAAGTAACCGTTCACCCCAAAGATTCTCTTTGAGAAAATCTAAATCAGCATAACGGGAATCAATGCGGAGTGCGGATACTCCCATTTTTAACCCTTGCTGGATTTCCCCTTTATTGTAGGTAGCTATTGCTAAAGCTAATAAAGGTTCTGCGGCTTTTTTATCAATCTTAACTGCGGTTTGCCATTGCTGAATTGCTCCCGCAATATCCCCTTGTTGATGTTTGATTAAGCCGATATTATTAATTGCTGGCCAAAACTTTTGATCTTGTTTGACAGCTAAATTGAATTGAGCGATCGCTTCGGGTAATTTATTTAGCATATAATAAGCATTACCTAAATCAAATAACCCTCCCGAATAATTGGGTTTTAGTTTCAAACCTGCTTGATAATCGCTGATTGATCCTTGGTAATCTTTTTTTTGAAACTTGGCTGACCCCAGAGCAAAAAGCACTTCAGCGTTTCTGGGGTTGAGTTTTTGAGCTTTATTTAGCGTCGTAATAGCTTGATCAAATTCTTTAGTTTGTAAATACAAACTCCCTAGCAACCACCAGACTTTATCATTCTGCGGAGCCAGTTTCACCGCCAATTCGGCTCTGATTAATGCTGGTTCAATTTGCTGAAACTGAGCTAATTGAGCCGCCTCCCGTGCAAAATTCAAACCCTGCCTTTCCAACTGTGCCTGATCAATTTGTACCGTATGGGGTATAAATGCTTGAGCATGAGCAGAAGAGGGAATACTCCATAAACTGCAAGCAACTAAAAGAGAAACTAACCGAATGTGTTTTGGCACACTACCACCTCCCAGTCCGAATATTGCCATCTTTAGGCTAATCTCACGCGACACTATCACATAGCTTAACAAAATCAGATGGATTGGTCATTGTTCCCTTGTCAATTTAATTTTGAACTTGGCGGTTTTAGAGGTAAAGTTACCATGAAAGTAGTACCCTCACCTAATGTGCTGGACACTTGAATTTGTCCTTGGTGATGAGCGATAATGGCTTGAGCGATCGCTAATCCTAATCCTGAACCAGTATTTGTGGTTGAGGAGCTTTTTTCGCTTCTATGTGTCCGCGCTGGATCAACTCGGTAAAAGCGATCAAACAATTTTGGTAGCGCGTCCCTAGGAATACCAATTCCCGTATCACTAACTTTAATTTGTAAATGAGAATTGGTGCAACGCCTTCCTGTAACTCGATTTATCCCTTCAATTCTTTCTAGCTCCACTTTTATTACTCCCTGTACAGGAGTATAATGCAAAGCATTACCAATCAAATTTGTAAATAATCTGACTAATTGCTCCCAATTTCCGATGAGAGTAAACCAATTTTCTTGTAATTCAGGATTAACTTCCGTCCCAGAAGAAGCGACTAAATTCAAAACCAAATTAATTTGTTTTTCCCTCGCTACCAGTTGTTGTTCTTCCACCACTTCCATTAATAAAGCATCAAGAGGACAAGGGGAAAATACATCTGTGTTAATTCCACTATCTTGTCTAGCTAAAAATAGCAAATCATTAACTAACTTCCCCATACGTTGAGTCAGTCTTTCCATGATTTTCAATTGTTGACGATATTGAAGAGTATTATTTTCTTCTTTGACTAAATCTAAATCAGCCAAAGCCACCTGGACATTAGTTTGAATTAAAGCAATAGGACTTCTTAATTCATGGGAAGCATCAGCAGTAAATTGTTTTAAACGCTGGTAAGATTCTCCCACAGGTTTCATGGCTTTACCCGACAAAAACCAACCACTAGCTGCTACTGACAATAGCATTAAACTAATTCCTAAAGCCAAATCAAAAATTAATTGTCGGCTAGGTTTTGTCACCTCAAACCAAGGATGACTTACTCTTAAATATCCTAAAACCTGTCTTCCTCTTTCTATTCTTTTGGTAACTTGTCTTAATAATTGTGCAGATTCTCCCCATCCTCCTTTGCTTGCTACTCGCACAGTTTCACCTGTATGATTAGGATGAATAGGAATATTTAATATTTCCGAAAAGGTTGACCACAATAATTCACCAGTAGGACTAAACCACTCTAAATCAATGCGATCATCTTCGGCGTTTTCAGCATTATTAGGAAAACTAGATTTTACATTTACTCGCAGTTGATTAGGTTGAATTTTTGTGGCTTCAATGACTAAGGAACGCTCGACAACTTCCACTACATGATATAATGTATCATCAACTCTTTCAATTAATGTACTGTGAACATATAAATATACACCACTAGCAAATAATAATAATAAAATTGCAGTTATAGCCGTGTACCAAATCGCTAACCGACGACGAGTAGCTTGAAATAGGTAAATAGACATAAAATTAATATGTATGATTGGTAACAGAAATTTGTCTGGGAAATTTAGAAGGAACTCTTTACACTCAGGATTTTATATTTTATAGCAGGGAACAGGGAACAGAGGTCAAAATCCTTCTGTGTATGGTTTTTGGTTAAATTCTCTATCTCATTCAAGTGCATACCGCTATATTATTTTGGGGGAATATTTATTTATATATAAAATATATTTTTATACATAGAAATACCCAATTAAGAATTTGCTCAAGTTTTTATATCAAGAACTGTAAAAATCTATGCAGTAACAATTAAGATATTTATATTCATACTTCATAAACAATATCTACTTTATCTAAAAGATCATGGCGAAATCAAAAAAAAATAATACCTCTATTAATCTCAATGATCCACAATACTACATTAACCGGGAGTTAAGTTGGCTAGAATTTAATCACCGGGTGTTACATGAAGCTTGTGATCCTAGAACTCCCCTATTAGAAAGGCTGAAATTTCTGGCTATTTTTAGTTCTAACTTAGATGAGTTCTTCATGGTGCGAGTAGCAGGGTTAAAGCAACAGGTAGAAGCTACTGTCAATTTATTAACACCTGATGGACGGACACCACAAAAACAACTAGATGATATTCGTTCACATCTCAAACCCCAACTGAAAAAACACAACGCGGAATTTGAGGAAGTTCTGCGGCCACTTTTAACTCAAAAGGGAATTTACATTTTAGATTACATAGAATTGAATCCAAAACAGCGAAATCACTTAGACAATTATTTTCAGGAACAGGTTTTTCCCGTTCTTACTCCTCTAGCTGTTGATCCTAGTCATCCCTTTCCCCACATTTCTAATCTCAGTTTAAATTTAGCAGTGGTGGTCAAAAATCCTGAAACAGAAGAAGAGTTTTTTGCTAGAGTCAAAGTTCCCAAGGTCTTACCCAGATTTTTGCCCATACCGCCAGAATTAGCAACCCAGGAAGATTATAACACTATACACTGGACAGGAGTTCCTTTAGAACAGGCGATCGCCCATAATTTAGAATCCCTTTTTCCAGGAATGATTATTCAAGAATATCACCCTTTCCGTATTACCCGCGATGCTGACTTAGAATTGGAAGAAGACGAAGCAGATGATCTCCTCCTAGCTATTGAACAAGAACTCCGCAAGCGTCGCATGGGAGGAAATACTGTCAGGTTAGAAATTCGCTCCCAAACCCCCACCTTAGTACGTTCTCGTCTCTTACAGGATTTAGGATTAACTGAAAGCGATGTTTATGAAGTTGATGGTCTTTTAGCACTGCGGGATTTAATGTATTTTCTCACATTACCCCTACCAGAACTCAAAGATCCACCGCGCCAATCTGTTGTTCCTTTTCGGTTACAAAGACTTAGAGAACCCAGTATTGATACTGATATCAACGAACCAGAAGAAGGAAAAGACTTTTTCTCCGTAATTCGAGAAAAAGATTTACTAGTGCATCATCCTTATCAATCCTTCTCCGGTACAGTTGTGCGCTTTATTACTAATGCTGCCCATGATCCCCACGTTCTAGCCATCAAAATGACCCTTTACCGAACATCCGGGGATTCACCGATAGTCAATGCCTTAATTACTGCGGCAGAAAATGGCAAACAAGTTTCCGTATTAGTAGAATTAAAAGCACGATTTGATGAAGAGAATAACATTTATTGGGCAAGACGTTTAGAAAGAGTGGGTGTTCATGTTGTTTATGGTTTAGTAGGCTTAAAAACCCATAGCAAAATAGTTCTAGTAGTGCGACGGGAAAAAGATAAAATGCGTCGTTATGTACATATTGGTACAGGCAATTATAATCAGAAAACAGCACGACTCTATACAGATTTAGGCTTATTTAGTTGTCGGGAAGAATTGGGTGCAGATCTAACAGATGTATTTAATTTCTTAACAGGCTATTCTCGTCAAAAATCCTATCGAGAAATTATGGTAGCACCTGTGAATATGCGCGATCGCTTTCTGGAATTAATTCACCGCGAAATTGCCAATGTTCAAAATGGATTTTCCGGCCGAATTGTTGCGAAAATGAATGCTCTAGTTGACCCACAAATCATTTCTACATTATACGAAGCCTCTCGTATTGGCGTACAAATTGACCTAATTATTCGTGGTATTTGTTGTTTACGTCCCGGAGTACCAAACCTGAGCGAAAACATTCGTGTAATCAGCATTATTGGCCGCTTTTTAGAACACTCTCGCATATATTACTTCCACAATAATAGTCAAGAAGAAATATATATTGGTAGCGCTGATTGGATGCGTCGTAACTTAGATCGTCGCGTCGAAGTAATTACACCAATAAAAGACCAAGATATTGCTAAAGATCTACAAGAAATATTAGGAATTATGTTAGCAGATAATCGCCATGCTTGGGAACTACAACCTGATGGTAATTATATCCAAAGATGCCCCGGTGATAACTGTCCAGAAACCAATTCCCAAAAAACTATTATGTCTATGGCATTACGTTCTACTGGTACTAATTAGGGCTTACTGAAAAAGTTGTCTGTGAGAGCAGGGAACAGGGAACAGGGAACAGGGTACAGGGTACAGGGAACAGGGAACAGGGAACAGGGAACAGGTTACAGGTTACAGGGAACAGAGAAAAGGTTACA
>Ga0315905_10007532_pt1 | contig 11023 bp, 10 predicted proteins | sample LakEriMetagenome_5_FD_203522 | JGI IMG/M metagenome (GOLD analysis project Ga0315905, IMG submission 203522) | Freshwater fungal communities from buoy surface, Lake Erie, Ohio, United States - Buoy 4 MA121 | ecosystem: Environmental > Aquatic > Freshwater > Lake | place: USA: Lake Erie, Ohio... | reverse complement strand
ACGATGCGCCCGCCACGCATGCTGCTGCGTTGGCGGGGCTGCAGCTAACGCGTCCATGCGCTGCAGGGTGCGTTTCCCCTGCACGCCCGCCTGCCGCAGCTGGCGCGCACAGCCTGGCGGGGCAGCCGCTGGCAGCCCCCTCACCTGGCAGCACCAGTCGAGCGATCTGTGCAGCACATCCGCAAACAGCAGGAAGATGGCCATGTTCACGCCCAGCACCCAGATGCCCTTCACAATGGCCAGGAACTCCTTCAGGATGGGCTGCTCGGGGCGCGGCGCGTCGTTGTCCTCGCCCTCCTTGCCCCACTTCCAGCCGCCGCTGTCGCCGCCGCCGCCGCCCGGCCGGTTGCCGCCGAACATGCCACCCAGGCCGCCGCTGCCGCCGCCCGGCTGCGTGCCCGGCTCCTTGGGAGCCTTCTGCTGCTGCTTCTTCAAGAAGTCGTTCAGGCTGCCCCCCGACTTCTTGGCGCCGCCGCCGAACATGTTCTGCGGGTGGGTGCGGGGGCGGGGCGGGGCGGCGTGCTGGATTTGCCAGCCGCCACTGCATGCGGGCGGGGTGGCGCGGGGGCCAGGCGCAGGCTGCAATGCCCCCGTCGGACCAGATGTGCGCATGCATGGCAATGTATCACACGGGCACCTCTAGGGACTTCTTGGCGTCATCCTCCGAGCCTCCGGCCTTGCCCTTGCCAAAGTTGCCGAAGCCCACGCAGAGCAGGTGTCGTCGTGATGCTACCGCTAGCTGCTGTCGATGCACGGCGACTGCTGGTCTATTGGCAGGCCGGGCTGGGCCGGCCGCTGGTCGTAGGAGCCTCCCTGCCTGCATGCGCCCTGCTGCCGTCAGCTGGCCGGGCCTGCGATGCAGATCTGGTCTGCTGTGCACCCGTGTATTGGAATGCAGCGCTGCCCGTGCGTCGCGCGCTCAGATCAGTGTGGCGACTGCTCAAAGCGGCGCCCCGGCGCAATGACAAGCAGGGAAAAGCACAACCAGTGCGCCTGGGCCAGGCTGTGCGGGATGTCGAGTGGCTGCAGCCGGAGAAGCTGCAGCCGTCGCCGGCTGGCCGCGGCAGCGCGGCGGCGGCGGCGGCGGCGGCGGGAGCAGGTGAAGGCAGCGGCGGCTGCGGCCCGGGAGCGCATCGCTGTGAGAGAAGTCAGGAGCAGTAGGAGAGGGGCCCCCTTGGATCAGTGAAAAAGCCAGTAGCAGGGAGAGGGGTACCCCCTCTGACTGGGCAGTGGTGGTCAGGTTGCAGCAGCAGCGCGGCGGTCCAGCTGCTCGGGCGCCAGCCCCGCCTGCAGGACCACGTCCCACAGGATCATCTTCTTGTAGGCCCGGTAGGTCACCGCCAGCCGCTGGGCGTAGCTCATGCTGCCCTCCGCCGGCAGCGCTGCCTGGCCCGCCGGCGCGGCCAGCCGCCAGGCCGCGGCCACCACCTCGCCCAGCGCCACTCCCTCCCCTCCAGCGCCCGCCGCCCCCACAAACTTTGGGGTCAGGGCGCCGTAGTAGTGGCGCAGCATGGCACCCCAGTAACTGCTGTACGCGCTGCCGCTGCCGGCAGCGTCTTGCACATCCCCCTGGTCGCACACGAGGGCCGCCAGGTCGGCCAGCAGGTGCGTCATGCCGCCCAGCATCTGCCAGCACCGCAGGGCCACCGCCCGAGGGGCGTGCGCTGGCTGCTGGTCGGGCGCCAGTGTGGCTGCCAGGGCGCCGAATGCGACGATGAGCGGGTTGCTGACGCGACCGCCGGGCAGGAGCAGCAGCCGCTCCCTCTGCTGCTCGACCTGCACAGCAGGGCAGCGAGTCGCACAGCTGCATGCATCATCCGTTCCGGCGCCCGCCCGCGCGGGCTGAGCGAGGGGCAACTACTGTGCATGACATGCTGGCGCAGCAGCCCCGCAGCTTTTCCCCAGCCCTTGCTCGGACCCCCCCCCCCCAGGCACGGCGGCGGCTGCATGGAACCCCGCATGAAGGCACGGCTGAGGCGGCCGAGGGGTCAAGCGGGGCATCCCACCTGCGCTGATGGCGGCTGCGCCTGCGTTGCTGCCTCCTCCTCTCGTTGCCGCTGGGCCTGCAGCTCCGCCTCCCCCATGGCCAGGGCTCGCTGGTAGGCGTCCCGCATCTCAGTGTTGTCCGCGCCCACCTGCGCGGACCATCAATGATATGCAACAACTCGGAGGCTGCATGCCATGACTCCATGGGCTGGGCTGGCATGCAGTTTGCAGTTGGGTGCTGGCTGCAGCGCATTCAGGCAGGCCGCCGGGTGGTTGGGCCCCAGCATCTGGGGCCCAACCAGCGCTTGCCTCACCCCTGGGTGGAACTGCTCTGCATGCCAGTCCAGTGCAGCCGCCAGAGAAGCAAACAGCTGCACGTCGTCGTCGGGGTTGCTGTCGGGCACGAACCCGTAGTGCCTGTGCCAGGGGCATCGGACCAGCGGCGGTCGGGGTCAGCGCTGGCAGGCGGCATGACCTGCAGCTTGCTGGCTGCCGAGCGCCCAGCACGGTGACCGGTGCTGGGGCGCCGCATGCTGCCAAGAAGCTGCCGCCTCCGGCATTCGGCGAGAGGCTGCCCTCAACAGCTAGTCCCCACAAAGAGGCTGCCGCCCCGGCACTGCTCCCCAGGGAGGCTGCTCACAGGAAGAAGTCGTCGTTGCTGCCGGGTCGGTAGCACAGCAGCAGCAGGCTGTCCGCCGGGATGTCCCTGACCGCGCTGACCACCATCTCCCACCGCTCGTTGGGGCTGCTGGCCGGGGCAACGACATCCCACCTGCATTGTGCAGCCGGGGTGCGGTCAAGCCAGCCCGCAAGCCGGACCCTGACACCATTCCATCAGGCGGGCACAGCCGCATGGCACATCGCGTGCCGCCTCGTGTCGCGCAGCCGTGCCTCGATGGCACAGCAGCAGCTGGCGGCTTGGAGCACCCCAGCAGTACGCCCTGTCGGCTGCAGGGGGAGACGGGCGCCGCGCAGCTGCGGCTGCGGCGCTGCAGAGGTGGCTGCGCAGCCGCAGCTGGGCACTGACCTCACGCCATCTGTGGGCTGGGCTGGCGCGCTCAGGAGGCCGCCCGTCTCATCGCCGCCGTGGTTGAACATATCCACCAGCGGGCACAACATCCTGACCCCCACGCCGCCGCCCTCAGCAGCATTTGCAAAGGTCCGGCTGTGCACCACCTGCGGGCGGCCGGCTGGGCGTGGGCAGGGGGGGGGGGGGGCTGCAGGCGACGCAGGCCCCAGCGGCAGCGCCCCCGCGCAGGCCACGGGGTGGTGCAGGTTGCAGAGCACCCTGCATGCAGTGCCTGCACCCTGCAGGAGCAGCTGTACATCACAGCACCAGCGCTCGTGCAAGGGCTCGTGCAAGGGGTGGCCACCCACCGACATGGCCCATGCAAAGTCGGCTTCGCTGCCGCCGCCCAGGGCCTCGGGGGAGAGGCGGGAGAAGGCGTCCGACACCAGCCAGCTGTGCTCGTAGAGCGCGTCTAGGGCGGGCTGGTACTCGATCTGCTGCATGTCATCCCAGGACATGAGCTGCAGGGGCGCCGGCACCTCCTGCGGCAGCGCCTGCGTGCAGTGCAGCAGGGCGGCAATGTATGGGTTGGGGCCTGCGTGCAGTGCAGCATGGCGGCGATGCATGGGTTGGGGCCTGCGTGCAGTGCAGCAGGGCGGCGATGCATTGGTTGGGGCCTGCGTGCAGTGCAGCAGGGCGGCGATGCATTGGTTGGGGCCTGCGTGCAGTGCAGCAGGGCGGCGATGCATTGGTTGGGACCTGCGTGCAGTGCAGCAGGGCGGCGATGCATTGGTTGGGGCCTGCGTGCAGTGCAGCAGGGCGGCGATGCATGGGTTGGGGGCTGCGAGTGCGTGCGCTGCATGCGCCACCAGCAGCGCTGCTGCTGGCAGACGCGTCCACCCTCCGCCCACCTGTATGTAGGGAGCCCATGGTAGCTGCGCGCCCTGCTGCCTCATGCGCACCAGCTTGGCCGCCAGGCGCACGCTCCATGGGGCGTCCTGCGCAGGCAGCCGTGCGTGGTGCAGTTGGCAGGGCGGCGGGGGTGGCCCGGTCAGATACCAGCAGCGGCACCCACACGGGCCGCGGCAATGCCGCGTCCGTGCCACCTGCCCCACAGGCTGGCGGCCGTACGCCATCATGGTCATGCGCAGCGCGCGTGGCACCCGCCCCACCTCATAGCACAGGGCGTTGCTGTCCTCGTCGCCCGGGTGATCTGTGAGGGCCAGGGCCAGCGGCACCCGCACCAGCACCTCGCCCTGCGCAATGTCCTCCATGGCCAGCAGGCCCCTGTCCCCGTCGGCGGCCTCGTACAGGGCCACCTTGCTGGTGTCGTCGTTGATGCCTTGCACGCCTGCAGGTGTGCAGGGGGTAGACTGGCTGCTGAGCGCCAGCCAGCGGCCCCTGGGCCCCTGCTTGGCACCGCCACGCCCGGTGGCCACTGCTCACCCCACCCCACAGGCACGCCCATGCACACAGGCAGGCACGCACATCCAGGCTCGTGTGTGTGCTGCTCACCGTTGGCTTGCAGCCAGCCAAGGAACGTCTCCAGGGCGTCGCTGTCCGTCGCTGGGGCCGCCTCCTGCGCAGCGGCGACCTGCCAGGCACTCCGCTCGCGGCGATCTGTCGTGGCCGCCGGACCACCCCGCCGGCCGGCTGTGCGTTGCCGGCATCTCGCCGCTGCCTGGACCACCACCGACAGCCTGCGCTGCAGTCCCAGCCTGCCGCACGGCGCACCCCTGATCCGCTGGAGCAACATCGCAACCGGGATGCAGGCTGGATTATCCAGGCGCCCACCAAAGTTTCCGTTGGTGCGCCCGCGGGGCCCTGAGTAGCCAGATCGCGGGCTGACCACCCGCCACCTTCCGCGCGGGCGGTGTTCAGGGAGCGCGGCGCGGTTTGGGTTGGCATTCACACTCTCATCATTGTTTTCGGACCCCCGGGCGCCCACTACGCTCACCTTGGTGCCGCGCCGCCCTGCGCCCGTGCTGGCAGCCCGCTTTCCCCGCTCAAAGGTCGCGTGGGGACGTCGACACAGCGGCCTACCGTCGTTGTGAAGCGTCTGCAGCCATGCCAGCGCCACCAGCCAGCGGCAAGAAGAAACAGAAGGCCAAGCAGGCGGCAGCCGCGCCCAAGCAGGCCGCAACGCCGTCCGCAAAGCCGCAGCAGCCGGTGGCCAGCAGCAGCGGGCGCGCTGCCGGCCCGTCGATCCCGCTGGCGGGCTGGGAGCCGAGCCAGGTCGCGCGCGCCGTGCGCAGCCTGCTGGCCTGGATCGGCGACCAGCAGGCCGGCAACCACGCCCTGATCGAGGACGACGAGCTGGTGTACCTGCTCATCTCGCTGAAGAAGGTGCCCCAGGGGGATCGCAAGGACAAGCCAGCCCGCATCCCAGTGCCGCACCCACTGTTCAGCGCCGAGGGCGCCGACGTGTGCCTGTTCGTCAAGGACAAGCAGGTGAGCCCGCCGTGCACCAGCGCAGTGCGGGGCAGCGGCCGGACGCCCGCTGCCAGCCTCCCTGCAGCACCCGGGTATGGGGAGGGGCCGGGGGGGGGGGGGCACCAGCCGCTGGAGCAGTCGGTGGCTGCCGCCACGCCAGCACGCGCCCACTGCTGGATTGCATGGGCAGCAATCCGCACGCACGGCACGGGGGCTGGGCCCACCCCTCACCGCCGGGGCTGCCCGTCCGCTGCAGGGCGAAGGCGGGAAAGCAGCCAAAGCACGGCTAGCCAAATTCCAGAAGAGTGGCGGGGTGGCCAAGGTGTGCGCGGCGTGCGCGCTCATGTGCCCAGTCGCCGGCCTGCAACTCAGCGGCGCGCCAGGGTTGGCTCCGTGCGAGCCCCCCGCTCTGCCGCTGACCCCCTGCCGCTGGACCCCTGCGCCCTCCTCGCAGATCATCGGCCTGCACAAGCTGCGCACCAAGTACGAGTCCCACGAGGCCAAGCGGCAGCTGTGCGGCAGCTACGACCTGTTCCTGGCGGACGAGCGCGTGGTGCCCAGCCTGCCCAAGCTGATCGGCAAGAGCTTCTTCCGAAAGCGCAAGCAGCCGGTGCCCGTCAACATCATGTCCCCCAACTTCCCGGAGCAGGTGGGCGCGCGCGGTGGGGGCCGCGCGCGCGTGCAGGGTGCTGCGTGCGCGCGGCGACGCGCGGCGACGCGCCATGCCCCGCGGGCGCTCGATCGCTCCCCACAAGCAGCGCCACCAGGCCCCGGGCTCACCCTGGTGCCGGGGCGCGTCCTGCACCGCAGGTCAAGGCAGCGCTGGCGGCCACCTACATGACCCCGCCCGCCGGGACGAGCGTCACGCTGCGGGTGGGGCGCAGCGGCATGACCCCCGAGCAGCTGCAGCAGAATGTGGCTGCCGCCTTGGCGGGCGCGGCGGAGCGCATCCCGAGGAAGTGGGCCAACATCCAGGCGGTGTACCTGAAGGCGGCGGAGAGCGTGGCGCTGCCGCTGTGGCAGACGCTGCCAGATCCGGACACGGCAGCGGAGTGATCTGCGCCGCGCCGGTCCCCCCCGGGAGCCTCCCAACACACACCCGCTGCTGTAATCCCAGCGCACACGGAGGCTGTAGCCTGGCTGGTCTGATGGTCATGGAGCAACGGGCGGGGTCTCGGGCTGGCTGGGGTTTGTGGGCGCTTGGTGGGTTCCCACGGGAGCTTGCGCCCCGCCGCGTGCCGTCGCCGTCGGCGGCCCCACCACCCCCACGACCCAGCTCCGTGCGCGCGCCCCCGCCTCGCGCACACTCAACCTTGCCGTCAACAGTCCCGACGTTTCACATGCCCTTCTAGCGGCGGCTCTGCCCTCGACGGCGGGCGGGCTTTTCCACGACAGCGCGAGCGCACTCCACGACACCAATATAAGGTGCGCCGTGCTTGCAGCTTCAAGTGCGGTGCAGCGGCGCGTGCGCTGCACGCCCGGGCGCGTGATCTGGTGCCCTCTCGTCTCGCCGGCGGCCCTAGCCCGCAGCCCAATGCGCAGGAGGGGCAAGCGGTTGCCTTGGTCTCCCCGGATGCTTGCAGCGTTGTTGTTGAGTGGGAGTGGAGTGGATGCAACTCCATGCGAGCTGCGCGTCGTAGCCTCATGGCGTGCCCCGGGCAGGAGGCTGAGGCACCCCCGCAGTAGACTGCTCACACGGGTGAGGATGCAACATGACCGTCGGCATGAGCTGGTGAACCCCACATGCAGCCCTGGCCTGTCCACCCCGCACCCTGCTGTCGCAGCACAGGCGGGCCCAAAGGCATGCGCACCTGGCCTGCAGGCAGCGCCATGACCGGCGGGCGCGCCAGGCGCAGCGGCGCAGGCCAGCGCATGGCCGCGCTGCTCAAGACTGAGAACATGTCCATGGAGGTGGGCATGTCAGCACGGCAGCACGCGCGCGAGGCTGTGAACGCACGCGAAACGGGCACGCATGCAGTCACGGGGGCCGCCTGACCTGGGGGCGGAGAGGACAGGCCACCGGCTGCTGAGTCAGCGCGTCGGCCAGGGGTCTGCTGCCGCTGGCGGCAACCCAAGGGTTGGGCGCGTGCCACATCACACCGCAGGACATTGATAACGAAGAGTTTGAGGAGGAGGAGGAGCAGCCAGCTGCAGGTGGGTCCCCCTACCCGCCCGTGCAGGAGGCCCGCCACCCCACCCCACAGCCACGCTGCAGGCGGCTCCCTGCCGCCACAGTGCCCTGCTGCACACAGTGCAACACTGTGCCCTGGCAGTGGCACAGGCTCAGTGTGCCCTGCTCTGCTCATGGCATCACATGCGGCCTCACACGCCAGCAGGGGCGGGCCACTGCGCAGGTGCAGGCAGCGCGGAGACGTCGGGGGATGAGGGGGACTCGAGCTCTGGAGAGGAGGAGCACTCCGAGGAGCACGACGAGGAAGCAGACGTCCATGCCGTGGAGTCCATGCTGGGGTGCCCGCGCTGCGACTGCCGGCGGGTGAGAGGCGGAGCGGGCTGGCCCGGGCAATGGAATCTGCTGGCAGCGGTGCAGCGTGTGCGCGTGCGTGGCCCTGCGCACGGCCGCGTGCGCTTGCGACGGCCTCCCCCCCCACACTGCGCCGGCTTGCAGGGCGGCTGCACCAGCTGCCGCGCCCACCCGATGGTACAGCGACCCTACGCGCGCTGGCGGCCGGAGGAGGGCCACCCGCAGGATCACCTGCCGGAAGCCCCCACTTTCAGGTGGGAGCACTGCTGCGCGGCAAGCATGTGTGGGGCACCCATGGGACCTGTCGTGGCCAGTGCTGCGACCGCGGTACAGCGACTGTCTGGTGGTGAGCGCCTGGGCACGCTTGCGCTGCGTCTGGCGCATGCGGGCGTGGTCAGGCATGCTGCGGGTGAGGCCTGCAGGCCCACGGAGGATGAGTGGGATGACCCATACGCGTACATTGCGAGCATCTACCCTGAAGCCAGCAAGACGGGTGCGCCCCGGCCTGTGTGTGGGAGGGTGCTGCAGCTGCGCGCCTGCGGGATGGGCGGCTGGTGCAGGCCGCGGATGCTGAGGAGGGGCAGACGCGGGGCAGCCACGCCCCGACCACGGCCCATGCAGCAGCGCGTCAGCGTGCCGCGTGGGCCGCCATCTGGGACGGGCGGCTGACTGGGTGGGGTGCGGGCTGGCATGCTGGCGCAGGCATCTGCAAGATCGTGCCCCCAAAAGGCTGGGCCCCTGCCTTTGAGCTGGACCGGCTGGCGGGGGCCAAGGGCAGTCAGGGATTCAAGTTTGCCGCTGAGACGCAGTCCATCGGGCACCTGAGCGTGCGCGTGGTGCAGCCCGCGCTGGCGAGCGAGGCGGGCAGCCAGCCGCCAGCAAGCCAGGCCAGGTGTGTGGGCGGCCGGGTGCCCTGGGGTTGCATGCAGTGTGACGGGGGCCTCCGGAGGTGCAGCAGCTGCAGGGCAGCTGCCGTCGCCTTGTGCTGGGCCCAGGGGCTGGCGCCTGGGGATGGCAGGCAGGCCGCCAGCCCTGTCGCGCACCTGAGCGCCCCAGGCTCATCAGCCCCTGCCCCTGTGGGCCCCCGGCCTTGCATCAGCAGGCACGAACCCCACGGCCCAGTCCACATGAATGGCAGCGCGCAGCCGGCGCCTGGCGTGGCAGCCGCATCCACCTCTGGGGCCGGAGGCACGTCACCTGCGCCGCCGGCAGAGAGGGCCCGCGCAGGTCAGCAGGCCGTCAAGGCTGAGCCGCAGACGGCGGTCAAGGAGGAGGCACAGGGTGTGGGAGGCGATGGTGCGTGGTCGCCAAACGGGATGGGGGCAGTCAAGGAGAGGGGTGGGGGCAGTCAAGGAGGAGGCACAGGCAGTGTGCGGGCACTGATCATGTGCTGCACAGTACTGCATGTCTTTGGAGGCTCCACCGGCGGCCGGGGGCACGCCGGCCACGCCATTGCCACCACGGCGGCGCGGGCTGCTAGGAGGGCGGGGGTCCCAACAGGCTGCTGGTGCTGCCGCGCCTGCAGGCAGCATCGAGAAGCCTGGCAGCCACGGGGATGCGGGGGCCGCCCCAGGCGGCGCCCAGCTGCACACGCTGCAGTCGTTCGCGGCCTACGCTGACTGGGCGAGGCGCAGGCACTTCAGCAACCTGCGATAAGAGGCCCCCCCCCCCCCTCCTTCTTTGGCATCCCGGGGCTGCCCTGGGCATCGGCTCAACGCGCCAGGGGCGCGCTAGGGGCTCAGCATGGCTTGGCACAGCGCCACCTGTGGCGCTGCTGGCCGTGGTTTCCGCATGGGTGCGCTGACGCTGGCGCTGCTGCCCGTGCTGGCGCCTGGCGCTGCCTGCCTGCAGGCGAGGCCGAGCCAGAGGAGGGGCGACCGGTGAGGGCGGCCAAGCGACGGAAGCTGGACTGGGACGGCTCCGAGAGCGGCAGCTACCTCTACGACTTCTCCAGCGACCCGGAGGTGGGGGTCTGGTGGCGCCGGACAGCCCGCGAGGGCTGGTGCGGTCGGCAGGCTCGCGCCTGCCTGGCGCGGCCCTGGCGCGGGGTTGACGCCGCGGTGGGGCCTGATCCGCCGTGGCTGGCCGAGCCGAGCACCAAAGCACTTCCTGCCCGCTGGTCCTCCCACTGGCCTCTGCTGTGCAGGCGGCGAGCGGCGCCAGCGACGGCGAGCAGGACGATGCTGAGTCGGCGGACTCGGACGACGACACAGCCATGCAGCGGCGTGGCGGGCGGCGCACCTCTTCAGGTGAGTCAGCTCAGGGGGTGCAGGGGGAAGGGGGCGAGGGGCAGCGGGCAGCGGGCAGGGTTCAGGGATTGCGAGGGTCTCAGGGTGCAGGGGGGAGGGCGCTAGGAGGAGGGCGGGGCGGCGCTGCGTCACTCCCAGCAGGCGCACGCTGGTGTGGCGGACGGGGCAGCATGGCTGGCGGTTGGGGGCTTGGTCGGCTGGCTGGCTGACTGGCTGCTGGTGGGCTGGCTCGGCGGCTGCAGACAAGGGCAGCGGCCCCATCAAGCGCAGCGCCCGCCTGGCGGAGAAAAAGGCCAGGCGCAACGTGCGGCGCAGCGCGCAGCCGGCCAACGAGCGCGTGGCAGCAGCGCAGGTGCGCGCGCACGTGCCTGCCCATGGCCCACCGGGCGGCGGCGTGCATTGGGACCCTGCTCGCGTTTGCACTGCGCCAGGATGGCACAGCTGCTGCCTGCTGTCAGCTGAGAGAGCAGTGGGCACGCGAGCACCTCACCCGGCCCTGGTCACAGCGAAAGTGGGCACCCAGGCGCCTCCCCACAGCCTTGCACCGCCCCCCCTTGCAGGCCCTGCTGGCACGCAAGCGCCGCCGCAGCGCCGGGGACAAGCAGCAGGCGGGTGTCGCGCGCAGCGCGGCTGCTGGCGGCGGCAGCGGTGCAGCCACCGCTGCTGCCAGCGGCGGGCGGGCTTGCCACACAGGTAGCGTTGCGGGTGTGGGCGCCAGGGCTCGGCGGGGGCGGGTTGCTAGCAGCTATGGGTGTGCTGTAGCAGCTGCGGCCTGAGAGGACAGCTGAGCTGACCTGCCGCTGCCTGGGGCCCCGGACTGCTCCCCCCCTGCCGCCCTGCACCGACCACCGCTGCACTAGGGCC
>Ga0315905_10007531_pt1 | contig 11023 bp, 10 predicted proteins | sample LakEriMetagenome_5_FD_203522 | JGI IMG/M metagenome (GOLD analysis project Ga0315905, IMG submission 203522) | Freshwater fungal communities from buoy surface, Lake Erie, Ohio, United States - Buoy 4 MA121 | ecosystem: Environmental > Aquatic > Freshwater > Lake | place: USA: Lake Erie, Ohio... | reverse complement strand
GTGTGTGTGTGTGTTTGTGTGTGTGTGTGTGCGTGTGTGTGTGTGTGTGTGTGTGTATGTAGGGAGGGGGCCTGACGGCAGAGGCAATAGCGGCATCGGCACGCTATCTTGAGGAGCAGGCTGCGGCTAATGTACAACAGGTTTTTTTTTTTGGTTTCGCGGCAGAGGCCATTGTGGCATCTTAAACAGCGGGATGCGCCTGTGGGCGAGGGGTGTGCGAGGGGTGGGCTAATTACCTCCTTCAATATATATGTAGGTCTCTTTTGCCTATATGTAGGTCTCTTTTGCCTTTATGTAGGTCTCTTTTGCCTATGTACCAGGGTGTGTGTGTGGAATGGGGGGGCTTATTACCTCATTCAATATATATATATTCCATGTAGCAAATTTTACATCGAGAATTAAAAACAAAAAACATGATGGGTTTAAGATCGCTGGGAAATTATTTTTGGATTTTTATTTATTTTAGTTCCTTTCTATGGGGGGAAAAAAGTATAAACGGTCCATTCTTCACTACTTACACCCTGAACCAATGTGTTGCTAATGTGTTGCTAATGTGTTGCTAATGTGTTGCTAATGTGTTGCTAATGCGTTGCTAATGTGTTGCTAATGTGTTGCTAATGCATTGCTAATATGTTGCTAATGTGTTGCTAATGTGTTGCTAATGTGTTGCTGATGTGTTGCTAATGTGTTGCTAATGTGTTGCTAATGCGTTGCTGTAAACGGTCCATTCTTCACTACTTACACCCTGAACCAGATTCTAATGGACCCAACCAGAGCTAAAACGGCTTTAGTTCTAATGGACCTAAACCCTAGTTCTAATGGCCTAAACCCTACACACTGAGGCAGGTTCTAATGGACGTAAAAGACTTGAGAAGGCATGTGTTGCTAATGTGTTGCCAATGTGTTGCCAATGTGTTGCCAATGTGCTGCAGGTTCTAATGGACGTAAAAGACTTGCGAAGGCACGCCGGTCTCTGTAGGCAGGCGGCTGTCGAAAAGGCGCTTCTTATGACCGTTGAGAGTCCGGATGTAGGCTCTGGCGCTGATGAGAATGGGGCCGGTTACAAGGTGTGTTTAGGGTTTAGGGTTTAGGTTTTAGGTTTTAGGGTTTAGGGTTGAGAACGGGGCCGGTTACAGCTGTGTTTGAAAGGCCTCCCCGATCTTAGCCTCATCCATCCCCCCCTAGCACACACCCCCCTTCCTCTGTGTCTCCCCCTTCCTTTGTGTCCCTTCCTCTAAGTCTCCAAGACGTTGATGCTTTTGTGCACGCTTTTCCTATCACTGTCTTAATCTATCAAGGTGTGATAATATATAGCTCGGTGACAAAACGAAACTCGGTGACTAAAGTAAACTCAGTGACTAAACTAAACTCACTGTCTCTATCAATCAATGTGTGATAATATATAACAATCCGCTCACCGAGTGCTGAAGGAGTAATTTTCAGAAATTCCGAAAAGTGGGGGAAATTTCCCCTCACTTTTCCTGGGTGGCCTGGCGTTTCTTTTGGGCAAGTTTCTGAAATTTTCGGACCTCAGGACCGGCTCATCGTCTTTTGAGCCGGTCCGAAAATTTCTGTACTGAAGTAAGGTACTTACTTCAGTAGCTCCTTCAGGACTCCGACCTTCAGGGTCGGATAATACAATATCGTGGTAGTATAGTGGTCGTAAAGTGGTAGTATAGTGGTAGTGGTAGGAGTAGTATATTTTTCAGTCTGTCCATGTTGCATGCTTTTGCACATGAGTTTTCAGTCACTGTTTCGCACACAGTATGTGCTTCCAGCGCCATCAAGCAGCACGCCTCCTCAAGGAGCACGCCTCCTCAAGCTTCCTCCTGCATGGAAACAGCTCTACAGGGCCCTAGGAAGCCTCCTACAATAAACGCACAATAATAACAATAACAAAAACAACAACAACAACAATGAACTCCTCTACAGGCCCCAGGCCTCCTTCAAGAAGTGACTAATATTCAAGAATATTAATAATAATAATAATGATAATACCTAACTAATAAGAAACTCCTCTGCAGGTCCAGGCCTCCTTCAATAAGCGCACGGGCAAGTTTGAAGGGGCTGGGCAAGTGCACAAAATCTCAGTCAACGACCCGCGGCGCCAAACGTCGCACTATTTCGACTACGATAAGTGGACGCAACAAAAGAGCACCGAAAAGTCGCAGGCGTCTAGAGCCCCCCAGACACAGACACAGACACAGACACAGACAAAGACACAGACACAGGCACAGACACAGGCACAGGCACAAACAAAGAAAGAGACTCACTCAGAGCTCCCGCGAGCCCCCAAGCGCGCCAAAGCTGATTTTACATTTGCCACTTGGGGTTGAGACATTGACCCTTAGGGAGCTTAGGGAGCGCGCGTGCGAGAGAGTGAGAGAGAGCAACATGTCTGCGACACGGGGACAAAGGTCAAGGCATTGATAGCTCTGTTTGTCCCACTGTGCCTTAACCTCAAGGTTAATTAAGTTAAGGCACACTTTGTTAAGGCACACAAAGGTTAAGGCATTGATAGCTCTGTTTGTCCCAGTGTCGCAGAGATGCTAGCCTGGGTATGCGAAGGGACAAGGCGAAGAGACCAGGCAGCGAGGAGTGGGTCGACGGCGAAAGAGCAAATGCATGGTAGTGTTGTGCGAAGAGGATCCCTGTTTCCGTCTTTTGAAATTGTAAGTGAATTTATCTGTTGAGCTATTCCTTGGACACGACCGCACCCTTGTCACGGTGCGCTTCTTTCATGTCGATAACGTGCTGCGCGTCGGTAATGCGCACGCGCAGCAAGTAGGTCGAGGTCACGTCTGGGCAGCACTTATTGTGGGCCTGCCACAAAATGAGGGGCATATCCCAAAAACAATTGTCAAGAGTTCGCGCCTACGCGAAAGTGGATCAGGGGGCAGACGTGCATCCGCTGCGGATGACGTGCATCCGCCGCGGATGAAGCCGGCGGCTGCAGGTGTCAGGGATTGATAGAACAGCAACCTCTCTCTCTCTCTTTCAGACCATGATTCTGAACTGTTGCAGTTTCGCGTCAGCCGACGTGACCGACGTGATAGGCGCGCCACACAGCTGGCCGTTGGCCTCATTCAGATGCAACCCTGTCCCAATAGACACAGGGCCGCAGACGTCAGTGCTCAGTCTGCAACTGCATGAGGGTTTGGGATTTAGGGTTTAGGGTTTAGGGTTTAGGGTTTTGGGGCACTGCAAAGTCTGACCATCTGGAAGCGGCGGGTGCGCAGAGTACACAAATGGCGGAGTCCCTTCAATGTATGGTACGTATCGCGGAATCGCTGTTCCGAGAGTGCAGATCAAAACGTCTCCCGGGATATTGTAGCGCAGGTTGCTCGCTGGATCTTCCTTGGGAAATCCGTTTACGTCTATGTGACCTAGCAGAGAGAAGTCCCCCCCTGTGATGGCACACACATTAATGCACAGGCACACTCATTCACCCATATGCACATATGCAACCGCTCTTTGTTTGAGGCAGTGGCAAGGTTGGTGCATCCTTTTTGCGGATAGAGAGAGAGGCTACCTGCAATCACTGCTGGGAAGCAGCGCTCAATGCTCGCTAGTTCATCAACATCTGAATCTAGAGGCATGGCATCACGCTTTTCCATATCCCTGTTTGTCCGGAGGACAACGCCTGGGTGCTTCATGTGTCAGGGAGGGGGCGAGAGATGATCATGTATGCATGTAAAGCATGATTCGTAAAGGGAAACGTACCATCAAGCAATTGAGGGAGCTCGACAACATCAGTTGCAGGGAGTCCTAATTGGCCTTGAGCATTGCAACCCCATCCGTAAACCTTATCTCCGCCCTGCAGCACCGTACTGCGTCTTAGCAACGGGCTAAGCCACGATTCCAATTCAGCAAGTTCGAGGACAATAACTCACCTCTGTAAGAGCAAATGCGTGCTCACGACCACAAGCTACGCCTGTCACTTTCTTGCCGTGCAGGGCCGAAACTAGCGTGGGCGTCACGCGGTTTTTCATTCCCCGCACACCAAGTTGTCCCTGCGTTCAGTTTTGGCAAAGGGAGCATGTGACCTGGCGCGCATTAAATTTGTGTGTGGTGTTGCGGGCATAGTATTCCATAGAGGTTGTAGTACGTACTCAAAGAGATGAAATCGCTGAGCAACATGCTGAGGATACCTTTTCACAGCAACCGAAGGCATACAGACACCCATCCGCGGTTACAACCAAAGAAAATTCTGCCAACAAAAAGAAATTAAACTCTTGAGCAGCGTAAGAATGCACACGTGTATATGCAAAACTTAGTTCCAGGCGCTCGAATTTTGGCACATTCACTTTGTTTTCGTCAGTAGACAGGCGCACCTGATCCACACGCAACCCTCACGGGGACTTTGCTGATTGCGATAGCTGCTTCATATTTTATCGACTTCGCGTTCATCTTTCTGAATCCTTCACCTTGGCCTTTAGGCTTCTGCACAGGTTTTTCTCCGTACCCGCCCCACATCCACTCACTGCTTCCCTCGCTGTTAACACTCTGCGGAGAGAGTATGTGCGAGAAAGGATATGCGCGTGCGAGCGAGCAGGGCACTTGTTAACGCTACACAGGATGAAAACTGCGGCGGAGTATCTGCGTGGAGAGGTGTTACATTTTGCATTGAAAGAAGAGTTCAGACAGAGACTGTACTCACATCTTCCTGGGATATGGGCCTCTCCAGAGCATCATCACTAAAACCCGAAGACTCATACCACAACATTGTGGAGGGGTCATCATGCCGTGCTTTGGCAGGGAATTGCGGGAAATCGTCGGGTAGTCTTGTTCGGTGTTGAGCTGCGGTGCATAGAATTATTCAGACAGAGTGACATGAATTGCTTGACACGAGGAGGAGGTTGTTCATGCGCACGTCCTCACTAATTCAAGTGTTTGCGTGAACGAGGCGCGCATGTTGCATGTGTGTGCGGATCATTCTTTGCGCGTGCGTCTGGGAGTATGTATGCGTTGAACCTGGGTGTATTTGAACCCAGCGGGGGGTTCCTTGATATTGGCATTCCATGCTCTTGCCGAGTTGTCCATACCGATTGCTGCCCCATGAGTACAATTCTCGGTCCGAAATCACCTAAAAGTATGCACACAAAAGCGCAGCGTTGAATTTTTGTCCGTCCTCTCTCACTTTGCCTTTAAAGCGAACAATAGAGGTGAGAAGATGCAAAAAAAGACCTCGTGTGTATCCACACGCCAAGTGCGGACAATAGCAACACAGTGGCGCGATCCGCAACTAATCTGCAAAACATCGAAGGCGACGGGATGTCTGGCGGCTGCAAGTTCTGGCTCAAATTGAACGAGGGTCGGCGTGGGTGTCGACGCGAGGTGATCGATGCGATCGGCAAATGTTCTGGGCAAAGTTTTGAAACAAGGTCAGTAAATACCGTACTGATGGCCTTAGATATTGCTGTATGAGATGCTTTGGTCAGGGTGGTCATTCTCGGCAGGCGGGCAGCGTTGGTTACCGGTCTTCCGCACCCTCCCCCGCGTCTCACCGATTGTCTTTGTCTTGCAGGCGACTGATGCCCAACTGTCCTTCACAATTGTTGCCGAAGCTGAAAAGCTGCCCACGTCTCGTCACTGCTAAGGCGTAGTTGTCGCCTGCGAACGCATAGGGTGAGCGCACGGGGACTTTAGGGCGCAGATTTCTGGGGTGGGAGAGGTGAGGCAACGAAGAGGGCATTAGCCGTGCGCAGAGCAGGGCGCTAGTACCAGCCACAACACTGATGACGCTGGAATCACTTAAGCCAGATCTTGTCAGCACCGGTCTACTCTCGTAGTCACCGAGCCCGAGCTGCCCCGCAGTATTGTTGCCGCAGGAGTACATTTCGCCGTAGAGCGTTGCCACGATTGTGTGCGCTTTCCCGCAAGACACAGAGACGATGGGAAGGCGAACGTCGAGAGGAGTGAATATTATTTGATTAGTGCCGTGCGCACCAGTCCCCAGCTGCCCGAAGAGATTGCTCCCGGTGGACCAGATGGTTTTGTCGGCACAGCAAATAACTGCGTGCTCAGCCCCTGCTGCCATGGCAGCTATCGTGCTCTTTGACGCTAACTCCAGCCTCTGCAACACCTGGACCTTGCGCGAAACGGAGTGCTGTGTGGTGTTGCTCCCGGCGTCTTTCGATGGAGCTGGGGCTTCCGGTTTCGCAAAACCGTCCCCGCGTGCATGTCCTCCTGCAGTCACAGTGCCATGCGTGCGGGTCGACTTGAAGCGAGGGGCGGATGGCACACCGAAGGCTTTGCCGCTTCCGGCCACCCACACGTGCAGCGCGTGGGCTGCATCGAAGCCTCCTGTCGAGGGTTCGCATGCCATGCTTTGTGTGAACCGCCCTCCCTCAACTGATCGCCCGCCAAGAGTTTTTTGGCGCCTCGTCGTCTTCGTGTCAGGGGGCAAGGTCTATGTCGGGAGCTTGGGAGTAGTCAGGAGATAGGGACGGCGCACGAAGAGTAAAAGTGGCGCCACCGCGATGGTGCCGCGGAACGCGGGTGCTGCTCGCATTGTGCCTTACCATGCTGATGGATTGCGACGCGGGTGGCGACGGCGCGATGCTGTCGCGCAAGTTCAAGAAGACGGGCGGCGTCGAGGTTCCGTTTCGCAAGCCGAAGGATCCCACGGCCCCGACGCGCCACCTCTACTGCTGCAACTGCGCGCCCCTGCCAGCGGGTAGCGCGGACGATTGGCGGCGGCATTCGCTTGTGGAGGCGTGCCGCGGGCACGCCAAGGTAGAGGCCTTCTTCACCGTCGCGGGCTTGCCCTGGGCGGTGCTGTCGTTTGCGGACAGCCCCAGCGCGATGGCGGCCATGCTGGCGCTGCAGGGCATGCGGCTGCTCGGGCGACCCGTGCACGTGCAGTACACCGAGGCGGTGACAGACAGGAGACCCCCCGCCGTCGCGAGCATCACTTGCACGTCAGAGACGCGGGACGTGGAGATACCGGGCCTGGTCCTGCAGGAGAACTTTGTCTCGGCCGCGGAGGAGGCGGACATTCTCGCCCAGCTCGACACCCTGCCGTGGGAGGCGCAGATGTCGCGGCGCGTGCAACATTTCGGGTTTACTTTTGACTACGCGGCGCGCAGGTGCTCAACCCCGACCACGCCCTTCCCCGCGTGCCTTGCGCTCGTGGCGGCGCGGGCTCTCGCGCGGGGGCTACTCTCCACGGCAGCCGACCAGTGCACCGTCAACGAATATCTTCCAGGACAGGGCATCCGTTCGCACATCGACACACACTCGGCCTTCCACGACGGACTCCTGTCTGTCAGCTTGGGGTCGCAGGTCGTGATGGATTTCAAGGGCGGGGGCGCCTGGTGTTCAAGCGGCTCGCCACGCGAGGGGTCTGTCCCCGCGGCCGAAAAGCACAAGGCAATGGTTCTCCCGGCACGCTCGGCGCTGGCTATGCATGGTGCGGCGCGGTACGCATGGCAACACGGCATCGCGAATCGCAAGAGCGACTTGGTCGACGGACGTCTCGTGTCGCGCGGGCGTCGAGTCTCGCTTACCCTGCGCGCCGTGCGACACGACAAAACGTCATGCTCCTGCTGCTTCCCGCTGCACTGTGACTCGCAGCAGGCCCAGATTCCTGCATCCCGTAAGGATTGGGAGGCCGACGCCGCAGCGCCGAGGGGGGCGGTCGCGGATGATGCGGGCGCGTGGGACACCACATGCAAAGGCGGGGCGGGGCCATTCTTGATTCCCCTTCCGCCGGAAATAGAAAGGAAGCACGTGCACGAGGTGTATGATGCAATCGCCCAGCACTTCAGCGCCACGCGTTACAAGTCGTGGCCCCGCGTCAAGGCCTTTCTCGACGTACGAATTCTCAAAAGCACTCTATAGACACTTGTATGTAGTAGATACTAAGGGCAATGACTTTTGAGCATGTCGTAGGCTCTGCCCGCAGGTTCTCTCGTCGCCGACGTTGGCTGTGGCAACGGTATCGCCATCCGGACTGTACCCTACACACACACACACACACACACACACACACTTGTGGGTTTGTGTGTGTGTATGGGTGTGCGGGTTATGACAGAGGGCACTATACGCACCCATAGGAGCGCGTTGCCTGCATTCCTTTGATCTTTTCCTGGCCATATGAATTCCGTGCGGTGTATGACAGGCAAATACATGCTGGACGGGCATCACATGATGATCGGCATCGACCGCTCAGCCCCCCTCGCCCAAATCGCCGCCAGCAGAGCAGCGCATGCCGGCAGCGTGTGCATCGGCGACGCGAACTACGTTCCGCTGCGGGCGGGCATCTTTGACGCCGCATTGTCCATCGCTGTGCTCCACCACCTCTCGACACGCGCGCGCCGCCTCGCCGCGCTCCGCCAACTCACTCGCATCGTCCGGCCTGGCGGCCGCATCTTGGTCTATGCCTGGTCGCTCCTTCAGGTCATGTCCTTGTTTGTCTTGTCCTTCTTTACCCTCTTGATTCTTCTCCCTCTCCGTTTGCCTGCGCTTTCCTGGACGCCAGGATCAGGATCCTCGGCTATGAGAGTACTTCTAGTACTTCTATGCGTGGTTGCAGGTCACGTGCCCTCCACTATGACCCCTCTTGCAGTCCCTCTTGCAGTTCCTGAGTCAGGGTGCTCAGACAATAGGGCTCTTTTCCTCTCAAGTAGGTCTCTCTTGCGGTATCAAGTGCCCTCTACCATGAACCCTCAGCTCGTGGCGCTTGCACGCTTCTCTCCCCAATCATCCCTTCCCACCCTCCCTCCCCAGGCACACCTGGACGAAAGACTGACATGCGCTCTTCACGACACGCACACACACACTGAACACACACACAACATACACAGGGCCCTGAATCGCGCTTCACGTTTACGGCGCCGGATGAACTTGTCCCCTGGACGGGCAACCAGCCGCCCACGCGTGACGCGCGCCCGGCACCAGAAAGCGAAATTCGAAATGGCGGGGAGCAGGAGGTAGGGGAGGGCGGTCGGTTTTCGGGGCAGGCGGGAGCGTTGCTGAGGTATTGTCATCTGTATCAGTCTGGTGAGTTGACGGCTCTGTGCCAAGAGGTGCAAGGCTTAGAGGTGGAGGAGGAGTATTGGGACACTTCCAACTGCTGCGTTGCCTTGCGCCGCGTCTAGCGCCTGCGGTCGGGGGGGTATATAAAAGCAAACGCATTGAACGAGGTGGACGCTGAGCGCAACCGCGCGACGTCTCCTTCGGCGTAGCAGACAAGATCCGCCGAAAAACAGTTGTCTGCCGTTGTACGACCCGACGAGCTGCTCACCCTAGGAGGAGGAGGGGGAGGAGGAGGGGGAGGAGGAGCGAGCAACGGTCGTTTACGCAAGGTCGCTAAATTTACCAGTAGTTTGGGGTACGTGTGTGGTCGGAGAGAAGATATTTCAGGGCCCCACCGACAGGTGGGGCCCTGAGATATTTGACGCACCTCAGACCTGTGAAGAGCTTACCTGATTCGCCAGCCACGCGGTGAACATCCCTACTCCCACTTGCCATTCGAGCTACTTCATTTTGGCCGCCCACCGGCCTGAGACAGTGCTGAGAGAGAGAGAGAGAGAAAGAGAAGTTTATTGACAATCAAATAGATGACTGAAGGTCGGTAAGTACAACGCCTCTTCAGGGTGACCGCCGCTGGGCACTCGTGGTCCAGCATGGGCGGCGAGTACTATACCCCCACTCTCCGTTCGGCCTTGAGCACGCGTTGTGTGTGTGTGTGAGAGAGAGAGAGAGAAGTCCATTGACAATCATGAAGTGACAGAGAGAGAGAGAGAGAGAGAGCTTTATTAGGAACTAAGCGCTAACTACTCCATAAGGGGCTCCCGGGGCGTCGCCCTGAGCTCAGCGCAGCACTGTCTCACTGCCTGTAGCTTGGGAGTATGTGTGTCGCTCCCTCGTATGTCTTTCTCGATCGATCGTGCGCGCATTGCAGTCTACCTTGTGGTCACTATCCTTTATCCTGTAAAATTGCTGGATCCATCATGATTCATTTGATAGAGCGCGCGCAAGGTCAGCAGCACACCTAAACTAAACCTCGGAGACGGACTTCGCGGTTTAGTTTAAGGGTAGGGTTTAGCGAAGTGCGACTCTTCGACAAAGCACGCGCAAGGTCAGAAGGCCCTGAAGAAGCTCTCTTTGGAAGAAAGTATCAACCTGCCCAAACATGCAGGGTTTAGTTTAGGTGTAAGGTTTAGTGGTGTGCATGCAGTGAACGAGGCGGACAGGAGGAGCAGGAGGAGCAGGAGGAGCAGGACATGATACAAAGATACTGTGACACATATTGATGTGTCACAGTATCTTTGTACTTCTGGTCTGCGTCAAAGAATGTGTCACAGTATCTAAGAATGTGGCACAGTATCTTTGTACTTCTGTTCTAGTCGTCGTGCGTTGTCTAAACTAACCAAACTAGGGACATGTTCTCTTAACTCACTAAACTAACTATACTAACTAAACTAGGGCCGTGTTCTATTCGCCGTCCATTCTCGCCGTCGTCCATCCTCCCAAACATGATCGGCTTACCCAAACATGATCAGCGTTTCCAATTTTTTGTTTCTGTAAGGACAAATAAAAGGCATCATCATCACCCCACGACTCCCAAGGAGGGGGCAAAAACGAACAGCATATCTTGATTTTGCAGCAGTTAAGAACAGGCAGCAGTTAGGAACGCCTGCTTTGGATCCGAAAGAGAGAGTGTGTTGTATATTGGTACTCGATTCAGTAACCTCTACACCGCAGTGGATACGCCAGCCAGAGCCGCGTGGTTGTGTTCATGATGTGCAAGTGTTTGTATGCAATGTGTGCTCGGACGTTCTCGGGTCTCTCAGCCTGTGAACCTCCGGTTATGCCTTCTCCAACACTTCGGCTTTCTCACTTCACCTCGTGCTATCAAGACTCGCAGCAGGTACTACTTCAGCCCCTCCAGGCTTCTCCGCTGCTCTACTCCCGCCCCTCACCCCATCCAACGGGCTCATTTTCTTTACCTACCAACTTCACTGCCACGGAGGTCTCCACTATGTGCATGTAAAATAAAACTATGTGCACGCAT
>Ga0315905_10007530_pt1 | contig 11023 bp, 10 predicted proteins | sample LakEriMetagenome_5_FD_203522 | JGI IMG/M metagenome (GOLD analysis project Ga0315905, IMG submission 203522) | Freshwater fungal communities from buoy surface, Lake Erie, Ohio, United States - Buoy 4 MA121 | ecosystem: Environmental > Aquatic > Freshwater > Lake | place: USA: Lake Erie, Ohio... | reverse complement strand
AAAGGCGAAATGCTGCTGGCTCGCGATCCACTGGGGATCAAGCCGCTTTGCTATGCCATCGAAGGACCGCTCTTTGCCGCTGCCAGCGAGAGTGTGGCGCTACTGAATCTCCAGTTCGACAGGCAGTCGATCCAGTCGCTGCCTCCCGGACATGCGATTCTGGTCACCCCTGAGGGGATTCGAATCGAACGGTTCGCCGAAGCGCGTTCGCCTGCTCACTGTTTCTTCGAATGGATCTACTTCGCCAATGTCGCCAGCACGCTGGATGATCGCAGCGTCTATCTGTCTCGAACGAGGCTTGGGGAGCAACTGGCCAGCCTGGAAAAGCAGCGGGCCACCGTTCCGATCGATGAAGATACGATCGTCGTGCCGGTGCCAGACACCAGCAAGGCGGCTGCCGATGCCATGGCGTTCCATCTGGGAATTCCCTGCCGCGAAGGATTGATTCGCAATCGCTACAGCGGACGCACCTTCATCGAAGGAGGTCGCGCCCGCAAACTGAAAGCCTCCAGCAAGTACACACCGCTACGGGAAGTGCTGGAAGGCAAACGGGTCTTTCTGGTGGAGGATTCCATCGTCCGCTCCACCACCATGAAAGTGCTGCTCAGCCGTATCCGAGAATTGGGAGGCGCTAAAGAGATCCATGTTCGCGTCGCCTGCCCTCCCATCATCGCCCCCTGCTTCTATGGCATCGACATGTCGACGATCGGCGAGCTGTTTGCTCCCAAGTTCCTCGAAGATGGCCTGCTGACCCAGGCGGGTCAGGAGGCGATGGCAAGGCAACTGGGCTGTGATTCGCTTCAGTATCTACCAGTATCGGCAATTTCCCGAGCGATCGACTTGCCTCCGGATCATCTTTGCCAAGCGTGCATCACCGGTGTCTACCCGACCCCCTGCGGCCAGGGTCTTTACCAGATCGCCAGGGAGAACGAGCAGAGTGGTTGCCAGGTGGCTCGCACCTACGAAACCACCACCAGCTCGGGGATTTCCTGACGCGACGGGATGCAATGGAACCTAGTCGGCCTCAGCCGATCCGCGTGGCTTTGGTGACCTTTGCGGGGCATTGCGGGCTTTTCCCCAACCTCCCAATCTCCTCAGCCCTCCTGGGACATCGGCCCCATCCCGCCTCGGATCGGCTCCTTTTGCCGTCGCTGGCAGGTTGCCAATTATTTCGCAACTACTTGCTGCGCAAAGGTTTCCACCTTCCCGGAAGAAATGGATTGGGGGTCTTTGTGGCGAAGCTATTGCCAAACTAGGCGGCTTGCGGCTAACGTTGAGCCTGTTGGAGAATCGAGAGGAGGAAAAGGAGGGGAATCGGGCCCGGGAACGGGCTGGTGGATACCCCGACGTTTCCTTCGCCCTGCACTGCTGCAAGGCTCACGTCTCCGACGACACGGTTGGAACCCTTTCGGTATGGATTCGGCCTCATCTAGGCGGCAAACGACGATCGAGCGTCTGCGGCAATGCCGCCCGGCGATTTTGCCTTCGTTGCTGCTCTGCGACTTCACCAATCTCCAGCGGCAGATCGCGCAGCTGGAAGATGCTGGCTATCAGGCGCTCCATCTGGACGTGATGGATGGTCGCTTCGTCCCGAACTTCACCTATGGGATGACGATTGTCGAAGCGGTGCGACGGTGCACCAAGCTTCCGCTGGATGTCCATCTGATGATGGTGGACCCCGGCTCCTTCATCCCAGCCTTTGTCGATGCGGGAGCCGATGTGCTGACAGTGCACATCGAAGCGATTCAGGCAGGCGATACCGCTGGGTCTCCCCAGGAGACGCTCCAGGAGATTGCCCGTCGCGATTGTGGAGTGGGGATCGCGATCAATCCTTCGACCCCTTTCGAGTCGATCGACGAGTGCCTAGGGCTGGTGGATCTGGTGTTGGTGATGAGCGTTCAGGCGGGGTTTGGGGGTCAGGCATTTCAGCCGGTGGCCCTCGACCGGTTGGCAGCGCTCCGCCGCCGACTGGGATCGGAGATCCTGCTGGAGGTCGATGGCGGGGTGCATGGAGCCACAGCGGGGCCTTGCGTTCAAGCAGGGGCTGATCTGCTGGTGGCTGGTTCGGCGATTTTTCGCCAGACCGATTACGAGACGGCTCATGAGCAGTTGCAGCGTGCAATGGCGGTTGTCTCGTAGACTTTTCGGCAAGAGATCATGTTTCGCATTGTATTGGTTCGACCCGGCGCCACGTCCTTGGACGAACAGCGCCGCATCAAAGGTTCACTCGATATTCCACTCAGCCCAATCGGTTCTGACCAGGCAAAAAAACTGGCGGATGACTTGGCGGGAATGCAATTCGATGTCGTATACAGCGCACCGTGCGAATCGGCGGTGCAGACGGCCAGGATGCTGGCCGAACGGAGCAAGTCGAAGGTGCGTGTCGTCGACGCACTTCGAAATCTCGATCACGGCCTCTGGCAGGGCAAGCTGATCGACGAAGTCCGCAAGCACCAGCCGAAAGTCTATCGGCAGTTCCAGGACGATCCGGAATCGATCTGTCCCCCAGGTGGGGAAACGGTCGAACAGGCCAAGCAGCGAGTCCGGAAGACGCTCAATCGCTGGATCCACAAGCACGACGCCAGCATCGTAGCCATCGTCGTCCCCGAACCGCTGGCCAGCATCATCAAGGAAATGCTCGGTTGCGATGAAATCGGCGACCTCTGGCAGGCCGAATGCGATCGTGGTCAGTGGGAAATCGTCCAGGGCGACCCACACGTCCTGGATACGCAGGCCGCCACCTGAACGCCTTAGTTTTTTTCCGATCGGGATCATCTGTGCCATGACAACCACCTCCACCAACTCCGACTCAAAAAATGCTGATAGCGGTGCCAAACGAGGCATCCCCGAGGGGCTGTGGATCAAATGCCCCGGTTGCAGCGAGATGATCTATCGCAAGCAGGCCGAACAGCAACTGAACGTCTGCCCTCTTTGCCGATACCATCTCTACGTCTCAGCCCCGATGCGCATCGCTCAGTTGCTGGACGAAGGCACCTTCGAACCGCTCAACGAACACCTCCTTCCTGCTGACCCACTTTCCTTCTCCGACAGCAAGCGGTACGCCGAGCGTCTGGTGAGCGAGCAGAAGAGGACGGGCCTGACCGATGCGGCGCTCACGGGTACCGGCATGATTCGGGCTCGGCGCGTCGCCATCGGCGTCACCGACTCGGCCTTCATCATGGGAAGTATGGGATCCGTCGTTGGCGAACGGTTGACGCGGCTGATCGAAGTGGCGATCCAGCAGGATCTGCCGCTGATCATCGTCAGCGGATCGGGAGGCGGCGCGCGAATGCACGAAGGGATCCTATCGCTGATGCAGATGGCCAAAGTCTCAGCAGCCCTGGCAAGGTACCACTCCCAGGGCGGCCTGTTCATCAGCGTCCTGACCAATCCCACCATGGGTGGCGTCGCTGCCAGTTTTGCGTCGCTGGGAGATCTGGTGTTTGCCGAACCTCGGGCGCTGATCGGGTTTGCCGGTCCACGAACGATCAAAGCGACGATCAAGATGGAACTGCCTGCTGGGTTCCAGACCAGCGAGTTTCTCCTGGAGCATGGCTACATCGATCGGATTGTCGACCGCAGCAAACTGAAATCCGAAATCGCGCAGGCCATCGATTACTGCGGCAAGCTCTAACCGCCTCGGAACGGTCCAACTGTCCGTTTCTGCCGTTCGAGCCTTTTCATCGCTCCATCGCCACTAGGTCGGCCGTTTTCAATTTCCAAATCGCTCCTCTTCAGCGATAATGGGGGGGTGGAAGGAATGGTTCGGCCTTCATGCTTCAATTCCAATAGGCCGCAGCAGGTTGGACGGTGGACTGATGGGAATCTTCGACGCATTTCGAAAAATGTTTGGCGGATCCCAGACGCGGGTCGACGTCGAGCAGCGTTTTGAGCTGCTACGGTCGGCGGTGTCGGGAACGATGAGCAATTTTTTTGCGGCGAGAGACCGGGCCAACGGCGGAAAGATTGTCGGCGTCAAGCTGTGTGATGTCGAGAAGGTCGAATTCTTCGAAGGGCGATTCAAAGGGCTCAACAAGCCCAGCGAGGGCGAGATCGCCATCAAGATGAAGCATCCCAATGTGGTGGTCACCTACGAGCATGGGCTAACCACCAAGGACCAGCCCTACTTGGTGATGGAGTTCATCGATGGCCCTGGATTGCAGCAGGTGATCTACGCCCGCGAGGAGAAGCGGCTGCAAGGAAAGCGATTGTCGCTGATCCGGCAGATGGCCGATGCACTAGCCTACGTCCACAAATCCGGCTACATCCACCGCGATATCTGCCCCCGCAATTTCATCTGCAACGAATCGCTGGAACTGATCAAGCTGATCGACTTTGGATTGACGCTTCCTGCCACCAAGGAATTCATGCAGCCAGGCAACCGAACCGGCACGCCCCTCTACATGGCACCCGAGGTGATTCGTCGTCGTCCCACGGACCAGAGAGTCGACATCTTTTCCTTTGGCGTGACCTGCTACCAATTGCTGAGCTTCGAGCTGCCGTGGCCGGTCGCTGAAACCACCGGCATGGCAGCGCTCCATCACGATACCTCCGCCCCCACCGACATCTTCAAGTACCGCCCCAATCTCCATCCCCAGTTGGCCGCAACCGTCATGCAGGCAATGCAGCCCAATCCGGCTCAACGGACCCCCGACATGGAAACCATGGTGCGCCAGTTGCGCCAGATTCCCTCCGAAGAGGCCTGAAAAATCAATTCGATAGGGCTTTTCCCATCGCCAGCATTTGGAATCTTGCGCCCAGTCATCTGCTCGATCCTGGCTTCCCTTTGAACAAACGCTCATCCACCAAAAAGGACAGAAGAAGCCATGGGACTCTTGATCCGATCCGTTATCCTTCTCGCGTTCTTATCGATCGTAGGCTGTGACCAACTTGCATCCTCTCCATCGGTGATCGCCGACGTCAACCGATTGACCTCTAGCGGTTATCGACTGGAACGTGTGTTCCATCCGCTGAAGATCGCTCTTCCCGTCGAAGTGACTCATGCCGGGGACGGTAGCGATCGTCTATTCATCGTCGATCAAAAAGGGATCATCCATGTCTCTGAGACCGACGGGTCGGTGACGAAAGCAGATGTTTTTTTGGATATCTCGGACCGAGTTCATTACGAAGCCAGCTACAACGAACAAGGGCTACTTGGGCTGGCTTTCCATCCCAAGTTTGATGAGAACGGCCTGCTTTTTGTTTATTACATCGCGATGAGAAACAAGGATCGCACAACTGTCGTTTCGCGCTTTCGGTGCAGCGATTCCCGAAACCTCGTCGTGGATCCGAAAAGCGAGAAGGAGATATGGACCGAAAAGCAACCCTACTGGAACCACAACGGAGGCTCTATGGCGTTTGGTCCCGATGGATACCTCTATATTGGCATGGGCGATGGCGGGGGACAGGGAGATCCCGATCAGAATGCACAGAATCTTGCTTCCTCCTTCGGCAAGATTCTGCGTATCGATGTGGATCACTCCGACACCGAAAAAAATTATCTCATTCCGAAGGACAATCCCTTCGCCAACACTCCCGGAGCGATGCCTGAGGTCTTCGCATATGGGCTTCGCAACCCTTGGAGAATCTCCTTCGATAAGCAAACAGGGAAGCTCTGGGTAGCGGATGTCGGACAGGACAAATGGGAGGAAGTTAACCAAATCACCAAAGGAGGAAATTTCGGCTGGAGCACTATGGAAGGAATTCAGTCTTTTCGCAAAGGATCTGGCGATTCCGGTGTACACCAAGTCCCAAGATGGACCTATCCCCACGACGAAAACTGGGGCAAATCCATCACAGGAGGATTTGTCTATCGCGGGACGGCATTGCCAAAGATCCAGGGCTGCTATCTTTGCGGAGACTATATCTCAGGGAAACTCTGGGCTCTTCGGTTGGACAATCTGGATCGCGTCACCGAAGTCCACTCGATTGAATTCCCGCAGAATCTTCCGATCGTCTCCATTGGACAGGATGAACAGGGCGAACCGATCATCACCACCTTCACCAGCGGCGGAATGTTTTTTCGGATTGTCGATCAACCAGCCGTGACGATGGAATCGGACGCTGGAAATCCAGAAACGATACCGACCTCTCAACTCAAGCGAACCGGCACAGGGTCTTAAGGACAGAGACTCTCTAGACGACCGCCTGGTCGTTGTAACAACTGCTAGCCCTCCCCGAACCGATACAGAAACAGTTTCGACACATCACGACATGGAATTCCAACCGATGATCCACAAGAACTTTGATCAGTACTCCGTCCAGTACCTAAGCGATGGTGGTGGTTCCCAGGAGAACCCCTTAGCCCGCATCGCCTGCTACCAGTCGGGGGCGCCGGTGGGAGAACTTCTCTTTTACCGTGGACAGGTCCCTGGCTCGGCCAACGCCCTCTCCCCGGAAGGGATCCTCCAGCTTCGTTACACGCTGGACCGATTCCGCGACGTCTTGGCGTTGATCCAGTTTGAAAAGCCTCTGCAGCTGCTCTTTCACCCGGAGACCAAACAGGGATCGGTCGCCAGCTGCCTTCTGGAACCAGTGGGGGAACAGGAAGGGAAAACCTTCTGAAACCGGGGCCCTATCCCTTTCCGAAACCACCGCACCGTTGATAACCCTCCACTGGACGGAACGAAAGAAATGGCATCGGCAAGTACCACGCGCCTGGGGACTCCCCGACTGGAAGGATTGATCGCCGCCACGCACACACCGATGGATGCCCAGGGGAATCTGGAGCTCGATGGGGTACCACGGCAGCTGGAGCATTTGCTAGGGATGCCGATCACGGCGGCCTTCATCTCCGGTAGCACTGGAGAAGGCCAGTCGCTTTCGATCGACGAACGGCATCGATTGACCGCGCGGTGGTGTCAGGCAGCCAAAGGGACACCCTTGCGCGTCGTCGCCCATGTCGGCACCAACAGCATCACCGAGGCAGCCAGCTTGGCCGCCGAAGCACAAAAACAGGGGGTCAGCGCGATCGCAGCGCTTTCTCCCAGCTACTTTAAGCCCCGCTCGATCGAGGATCTGGTCGATGCCATGGCAATGGTAGCGGCTGCTGCACCCGCGACGCCGTTCTACTTTTATGACATCCCTTCGATGACAGGGGTCCAGCTGTCGATGCCGGCCTTTCTGGAACAGGCATCCCGGAAGATACCCAATCTGGTCGGTATGAAATTCACCAACATGGACCTAGCCAGCTACACCCAGTGCCTTCAGCAAGACGATGGACTTTGGGATCTTCCCTTTGGTTGCGACGAAGCTTTGTTGCCGGCCCTGGCCCTGGGAGCCAGGGGAGCTGTCGGGAGCGGATACAACTTTGTCGGTGAGCATTACAGCCGTCTGATCGAAGCATGGAAACAGGGCGATCTGATGCTGGCACGCCGTCTCCAGTGCCAGGGGATTCAGTTGGTGCAACGGATGGCTCCATTTGGTTACCTGCCGGCCGCCAAGGTGGTCATGGAATGGCTTGGGGTTCCGGTGGGGCCAACGCGGTTGCCACTGCGGCCGCTCAACGAACCTCAGCGCCACCAGCTCCGCGAGGGTCTGGAGTCGGATGGGTGGCGTTTCGGTCACAGCCTGGTACGGGACGCATGAAAGAGATCGAACCTATTGTGTCGCATGCTTCGGGGCTTCGTCCGGATGGGGATCTGAGGAGCCATGCCGGAAGGCAGAGACTAGCTCAGTGGCATCTCCGCCAACTGCTCGACAATCTGGTCCCTTTCTGGTTCCCCCGCGCGGTCGACGATGCATCGGGTGGATTCCTCCATTGCTTCGATCGAGATGGAAGCTTGGTCGATTCCGACAAGTCGGTCTGGGCGCAAGGCCGAATGGCCTGGATGCTGCTTAGGATGCATCAGCAGATCGACGCCAATCCCCATTGGTTGCGATGGGCTACGCAGGCGATCGATTTTCTTGATCGCTTTGGATTTGATTCCGATGGCCGGATGTTTTTTCATCTGACGCAACAAGGGGATCCGATTCGCAAGCGGCGTTATGCCTACAGCGAAGCGTTTGCGGCGATCGCCTGGTCCGCCCTCTATCGTTCCACCGGCGACTCTCAGCACTCCCGCAAAGCATTGCAACTGTTTCAGCAGTTCGTCGACTGGAATTTCCTTCCAGGACGAATGCCGCCCAAGGAAACAGCAACCAGACCGACGATCGGCCTGGCGCCCCGCATGATCACCCTGGTGACCGCACAGGAATTACGGGCGGATCTCGGGGAGCTGCCGCTCCTGACCCAGTGGATCGATCGCTGCATCGGCGAAATCGTCGATCGCTTTGTTCGGCCCGACCTGGAGGTGGTGCTGGAGACGGTCGGCGTCGACGGCCAGCTGATCGATCACTTCGACGGAAGATTGCTCAATCCTGGACATGCCCTGGAGGGCGCCTGGTTTTTGATGCGGGAAGGATTGCACCGCAAGCGCTACGACTGGCAGGACTTGGGGGTTCAGATGAGCCGCTGGATGCTGAGGCGCGGTTGGGATCCGCAACATGGCGGGCTTTTTTACTTCCGCGACCTGCACGACAAACCGATCCAGGAGTACTGGCACGCGATGAAATTCTGGTGGCCGCACAATGAAGCGGTCCTCGCAGCGATGCTGGCCTACCGCATCTGCGGAGAAGACTCCTTCGCTCATTGGCACGACGCAGTGCTTCACTGGTCGATCGATCATTTTGCCGATCCCCAGCATGGCGAATGGTATGGATACCTCCACCGCGATGGATCCCCCAGCAGCTCGCTGAAGGGTAGTCTCTGGAAGAGTTTCTTTCATCTGCCCAGGATGCACTTCCAGGCGTATCGATGGCTGAAGGAATGGCCCGACGATGGCGCGGGGCATGTCTCGTGACCGATCCCCCGCGATCTCCCTTGCCTAACCACCAAGCAGTAGGTCACGAGTAGGGCTGAGGTCGATTTCTCCCGCGTCCTAGGCGACGCCTACCACGCCTCAAGAGCCGCCATCAGCTCGGAGGCCAGAAAGAATGATCCAGCGACACAGATCAAATCGTCCGGGCCGGCGAGGGAACGTGCCAGAGCCAGCGATTCGAGGGGAGTCGGGGCATCGTGCCAACGACAGCCGGACTTCCCGATCCGCTCCTGAGCTACCTGCCGGAGGATATCTAAAGAAACAGCTCGCGGATTGCAGGTGAACCGGGTGAGGATCACCTCATCGAAGGCCTCTCCGGCCAGCTCCAGCATCTTCCCGTAATCTTTGTCGCGACTGGAGGAGAACAGAAGAATTTTTCGACATGGAGGAAAATGGAGATCCAAGGCTTCGATCATCGCACGAAGGGATGCCTCGTTGTGCGCGGTATCCAGAACCCTCCAGGGTTGGCTGCCGATGGTTTGCAATCGAGCGGGGACCTGGGTGGTGGCAAGGGACTCCCGCAATGCCGCTTCCGGGATTTGCCATCCCAGCGACCGCAATCGGTCGACGGCAGCAATCACTAGGGCACCGTTGTTTGCCTGGTGGCGTCCCAGCATCCCCAGCGGGTACTCGATTCGACAGGGGGTAGGAAACGACCGTGGCGATTTCCAGAAGAAGGTAAAACTTCCTTTGCGTAGCGACTGCTTCTCTTCCTTGCCGATGGCTTGGGCGGCACCAGGAGGGTTCCAAACCGCATCGAAATCGGGACCGATAGAATCGATCGGAGCGCGATGGGCCGCCGCAATCTGCTCGATCATCATCGCGGCATCCGGTTCCGAGGCTCCGCAAATCAAAGGAATCGAATCCTTGATGATGCCTGCTTTTTCGCTGGCGATCCGGGCAAGGGTATTGCCCAGTTGCTGGCGATGATCGTAACTGATGCTGGTGATCACCGTCAGTTCCGGATGGCAGACATTGGTGCTATCTAGCCGCCCTCCCAGCCCCACCTCCATCACGGCTGCCTCGACACCCTGGTTGCGGAAATGCAGCCAAGCCATCGCCGTCGTCATCTCGAAGAAGGTTGGCCGCTCCTCGCCACTGCCCGCCATCTGGTCGCAAACGGATCGAATGGCATCGACCAATCCGACCAGTTGGCTGGGACTACAACGCCTGCCATCGACCATCCAACGCTCCTCCAACCGGGTCAGATGGGGCGAGGTATAAAGCCCCACCTTCATTCCACTGCGTTGCAGAGTGTCGGCAAGAAGCCAGCAGAACGATCCCTTCCCTTTGGTTCCCGCTACATGAACGACCCGCATGGACAGGTGGGGGTTTCCGAGCCGATCCAGGAGCTGCTGCATCCTGGAAAGTCGAAAATGCTGCCGATCGTACGGCACATCCACCACTCGCTCGTAATTGATCTGGCCGTAGAGATATTCGAGCGATTCATGGTAGCCGGTTGCATCAGGCAACTCGTCATGCGGCATGGAGGATTCCCATCTCTGAACACCGATCGGAAAGCGATCCCATCGCTCCATGGTAACTGAGAGTTCTCGCCCCAAAAGCCATCCCGAAGGTCCGACGACAAGCAACCCCGAAAGGATCCCGGGGGTTCCGCCGGCAGATCCGGCAAATCCTCCCTTTTCAGTTGGCCCCATCCGGAATCCCCTGAAAAAGCTGAAAGGCGGCTTGGTACTTGCCGCAATCCGTGAGCAGCGGGGAGGGTTCGAAGTCACCGGAAAGTTCGATTCCGGAGCGAAAATGAACCCCAATAGAGGGAATCACGTAGTACCACCGAGAGGTTTTCGCGTTCCGATTCGATCGATTTCCTTGTCTTTTCGGAGTTTCCGGCATGAGCCCAGCAACCCCAACCGCACCCCAAAGTCAGGGGAATCCCTCTGCGGCCACAGCCGAAGGGCCTGTGATCGAAACGCGAGGTCTCAGCAAGATCTACCGGGACTTCTGGGGTCGCAAAAAGGTCCAGGCGCTCAAGCCTCTGGACATCGAAGTGCAGCAGGGAGAGATCTTCGGTCTTCTTGGCCCCAACGGCTCCGGCAAGTCGACCACGATCAAACTGATTCTGGGACTGCTTTTCCCCACCTCTGGGCGCGCTTTCGTCTTCGGGAAGGAAGCGGGGGATGTCACCAAGAACGAAAGAGTCGGCT